>JACCDR010978183.1_pt1 | contig 10640 bp, 25 predicted proteins | sample 7446431 | NCBI WGS metagenome assembly JACCDR01 (sample SAMN15323443, study PRJNA562643) | freshwater metagenome | isolation source: river surface water | place: USA:Blue River Watershed | collected 2017-08-17 | reverse complement strand
TTTGGTGTTACTTTCGCCCGTCTCTTCTGTCCTTCGCCGTCACGCGGTCGCAGTCGTCCGCCACGGGCCGGTTGCCCATTTTGCTATAGTCCGTCGCCAGCCCGCTCCGGAACCCCACCAGCGCGACGTCGGAGTTCACCACGCACACGCAGTAACCCGTCGGCGGTCGCACGCATATGCAACGGCACGCGGCCCACCGTGCCAGTGTGACCGACGGTGGCTCATCGCTCATACCGTCCCCTTGTTTTCTCTTGGCCTGCCCACCAGTTCAATGTGGGCGTAGGTTTCAGGTTCACTGGTGTGGCAATACGAAACCGTTTCGTCATCCCACAGGATCGTGAAGAAGCATCCGGACGACTGAGGCACTAATCCGTCGATGGTTCCAACGGAACCCATGTGCCGCACCGTGTCGCCGTGTTGTAGTTCACGAGACTGTTGGCATGTCATCACTTCACCTCCAAGTTGGGTTGTGTCTTGCGGATCGCCTCCCGGTAGCCGTTCGCCGTGGCGATGCCGGTCCCGGCCGTCAGTCGCGCCCACAGTTCCGGGTCTTGTTCGGCCCGTTCGATCACCGGCAGGTATCGCACCATCTCGGCTAGCAGAACAAGGTGCAGGTTCCAGCGATTCGCCATCTCCTTCGCGTGATCCTCGCTCGGTAATCCCGTCCACACCCCTTGCTCCCACTTGCCATCAAAAATGTCGGCCTCCAAGTCCGTGACGCCGAACAGGATGCACGCTTCGCCATCCTTGTACTTGTGAACCTTGACAGGAAGCGACTTGATGCTGTCCCACAGTTTCATGATATCCCCCTGTGTTGGTGAACCAACGCCACAGATCATACCCACGCCGTCACTCTACCCTCCCCGGAAATCCACCCGTGTCGGTTTTCGACACGGTAATCTGGTTCCATTTGTGCGTGACGCCTGGGAAGAGTGGTTGCGCCATCACTCGCACGGTGCGAGACTGGTGGAACACGGGGGGAGATGCGATGAGCAAGGTGTACATGGGGGTGGAGCCGGCGGGCCACAAAGAGGCGGACATGGCAGCAACGGCGTGGGGCGAGGAGATCGCCGGTCGGGTGGCGAAGGAGAGGCGTGGTCTGGCACGGTCGGCACTCTTCGCCCTGTTCCGTCTGTCCGCCGAGGAGCGAGTGACGGTGTTCAGTGTGTTCTGCAAGGAGTGCGGCGACCACAAGGAAGGGTTCTGTCACTGCTGCAACGACGAGTGAACACGGAGGATGAGCGTGGAGATTTCCTACATTCCGATGCTGACTCCACATCGGTACACGCTGCGGCACGGCGACAACCACGTCGGGCACCGATTCTGGACGTACCCGTCCGCCGAGTCTCGTGTGTACGGCGACCGCAGCGTATTCGTTCGTGACTATCCGCACGGGATTCAGTACGGTCCGCCGCCGTCCGAGACGTTGAAGACTCTGATCGCCGCCGGTGCCCCGTGGTACGCAGTCCTGGACAAGTTCGTGGAAGAATACCCGCAGTGGGAAGAGGTGCTGACGTGGGCACCGAAACCGACGGAGGTGGCGTGAGATGCGAGTCGAATACAATCCGCAAACTCGGTTTCATAATTACGTCGTCAATCTCTGCGCCGTCAATGAATACGCATTCTTCGCGTATCCATCATTTAGGGACAACGGACTATCTGTTTTGAGTCTGGTTCTTGGTGAGTTGTGCGAGTGCGCCGACCCGCCATCCGCCGAACTCCGTTCGCTCATCGAGGCGGACGCGCCGTGGTATGCCGTGATGGACAAGTTGAGCGAGGAGTATCCGCAGTGGCAGCACCACTTCGATGAGGCGATCCGGCGGCATCAGGCCGAGCAACCGGCAGGTGAACTTAAACCACAAGAGGGCGAACGATGCGAGTGACTGTCGAGGTCGAGATTCCGGACGACGAGTACGCCAAGTTGAGCCGGGGCTACAGCCAGCGGTGGCTCGCGGACACCAGCGCTTGTAGTAGTTTAGCGTGGCGAATTCAGGACACGTTCGACGACGGCAACAAGGCGTGGTGTGTCATGTCGGTGAAGCCATCTGATCCGAGGGTGCGCCAAGATGCTTGGGTGCCAATCGCTCTCGGGGAAACCTACCGCGTCATGCCGGAAGGCCGCCTGATCGTGGTGAGCGACTACACCGTCACGACCGATAGGACTGGCCGTGTCATCGGTTACACCGTGATCGGCGATGACGGGACGAGTCTGAGCCTGACCCCGCAAGACTACGGAACCCGCATTGTTCCCGTGCTTCAGGACGCCACCAAGTGACTGAGACGCAATACCCGCTGATTGAAGACGACAGCGGTGGCGAACGTAGTTTGTGGCGACAGGTGCAAATGCGTGTGAGCAAGCCTGAGCCATACGCACACAACGGGTTGACGTGGCGACTGGTGGCGTGGGAGTGGAAGTACAACGACGTATCTGTGTTCTATGTCCCGGATCACGAACGCACCCGCCGCGTGTTCAAACTTGCCGAGTTGGGGCTGGATCAATCGGCCCACGTCGCCTTCTGCCGTGGCACCATGCCGGCGTCCGTCTACGCCGATTGGCTGGAAGAAAACGTGCGAGACTTCCCCGCCGTCGGGCTTGCACTCCTGCGGGGCTGGATTGACTACCCCGGCCTTCGTGACGGTTTGCGGACTAAAATTCCTGTCGTATAACTCACCCGCTCGCGTTCCGCCCTGCCGTCACCACCGGACGCGGGTTGTACGGCAGTCTCAGGATTGCCAACGCCTCCGCCGGCACGTCCGGCACGTTCTCTTCAAGCCAATCCGCAATGGCGTAGGGCGGCATCGTGCCGGCAAGGTAAGCGTCGTACTCCGGCGACTTGGGCACCGTGCAGGACTGCCGGCGTGCGCCGTCCTCAGTGAGTCGCAATATCTGCAAACGGCCGAACAGTCCGCCCGTGGGGTGGAAGAACACCGACGTGTTGTACTCATCGTCAGTGGCGACGATTCGATAGCCTTCGCTGCTGATAAAGTCCGCGATAATCTCCATCAGTCGCCCCCTTGTGTTAGTTCCCCTCACCCATCCGCTCCCGCAACAACGCCAGCAGTTCCGCCGGTACGTCACTCAACCGCTCCTCCAACCAGTCGGCATAGACGTGCGGCGGCATCGTGCCAGCACAGAAGGCGAGGTGCCCGTCCGGGTCAATGGAGCTGTATTTGAAATCGTAATCCCAAGAATCCGCCATCCGACCATTCCGGTCCCGCTTGAGTAGCGCCCCGTTCTCGTCAAAGACGAATAGCCTCAAGTACGGAAACCCTGAGCCGTTGTACGAGTGAGGTCGCGCCAGGATGCGACACCGCAAACTCAAGATCATCCGGTAGGGAGGGTTTTGATCTTTGCAAACAACATCATCGACTCGATTCGCCACAACGCCACCTCACCTGAAAAGTGTCATTTTGCACTGGAATACGCACCTACCGTGTCGGTTTCCGACACGGTACTCGTACTAGCGTCATAGGCTTCCAGTACGGGACGTATGTACGGTTCCGTCTCGGGATACTCCTCGATGATGCGGTCCACCACCGCCGGCCAGCAACCGGAGAGGGGAAGGTCGGCGAGCAGGGCGAGGAGTGTGGGGGAGGGGGCGGGGAGTCGCCGGGTGGATAAAGGCTCACTGGATGAGGGTGGGAAAAAGTACATCTTCATGCTGCTTAACCAAAAGCCAAAAGCGACCGCATCTTTGTCCATGAATCTGGTGCCGATACTTAGGTTGGCTATGTGTGTTCCTGGCGACCAGTCCAGCCACACAAGACCATACTGCCTCTCTGTTTTACTGTACAAATCCATCGTCTTCGTCTCGAATGAGTGAGGGTCGGCGGTTGCCCCCCTAGGTTCCTACGGTGGCGTCACACGACCCATTCTCGTTGAAATCCGCTACTGGTGTCGAAGTGGCGACTCAGGGCACCAATGGCGTAGTCCTCTGTCTGGAACGCGACAGCGCCGGTAGCGAGTGATCCGAAAACGATGTCGAATACGGTCGCCGGGAGATAGCCACGGGTCGCCCGGTCTAAGATTTCGGCCTGCGTGAACCCGCTGCCGTCCCTGTACCAGCACCATCGCGGATTATCACCCCAACGCCCGACGTGTGCCGGTTTCGCCACGTCGTAGACTTCGCCAGCCGTCAACCCCTTCCATTCCATCGCTAGCCCTCTGGGTGTGTTTGGTTCCTACGGTGGCGTCACTTGGCCGCGTAGTGGAGCCACCCGCGAATGATCGTCGCCTTGATACGCCCGTCCTCTTCAATCCCTCGAATCACCCGCACCACGTCGGCCGCACTCACCTCTAGCCGCTCCGCAATGGCGGACGCCTTGATGGGCTTCGCGCTCGCCTTGACCACGGTCAAGATGCGGTCTTCGATGTCGTCCATCCTGCTTCTCCTGGGGACAGTGTTCCCGTCGAGAGGATACCACGCCCGGAAATGCCCACGCCGGAAAATGTGACCACGGGCGGGATCATTTGCGCCACTGGTGACGGGGTGGGAGAATACGGCATCACCAACTGGGAGGGCAGGGGATGACAGCGGATGAGGCTATCGCGGAGGTGCGGTACATGATCCCGACGGCGAACATCACCAGCCGGCAGGCCGAAGCACTGGCCAAGCTCGTCGGCGAGGTGGAACGCCTGCGGATGGTGTTGAAGAGTCTGGCAGCGGATCGGGACTACTGGCATGGGTTGTGTCGTGAGGCGATTCATGAGGGACAGCGGGCGCAACGGATCGCCAAAGAGTGGCAGGACATCGCGGAGGGGGCGGGATGATAGACGAATGGGGCCACAATCAGGAACGGGAGCCGCATCGGTTCCGATGGGCAGACCGATGCTACAACAGGGGAGTCATCACCTGGGCGGACCATGCCCGTGAAGTCCAGATATGGGACGAAGGCGTAACGGTTTGGTCCCACACATTCAACCCCACCACCACCGATTGCGGTCCCCTCGTCGCCTACTGCGAAGGCCATATGCCCGCCTACGCATTCGCAAAATATTCAGATGAACAGATAAGCGACTTTTCTCCGGATGGTCTTGCTATACTACGCTTCCAACAACCAATGAGGACTATTAGAGATGAGCAACGGAAAGGAACGCCTGCCACGTCGAAAATTGGCCGATATCGTCGTTGGTCAAAGATACGGCCGACTTGTCGCAACCGGTTTGACCCGATGCGCGAAAACGAATCAACTTTTGGCGGTGTGCAGTTGCGATTGTGGTTCAGTCGTAACTCAACAAATGCACTACCTCGTTTCCGGTCGGCGGGTTTCATGCGGATGCAAGTCGAGGGAGGGACGAGTTGGCGACAAGACCAAGAAGCCTGAATACATCCCGTGGGCCGCAATGATTGCACGATGCTGTTGTGAGGGGAGTGACAGATACCCCTACTACGGCGGACGTGGCATCAAGGTCTGCGACAAGTGGAGATCATCGTTTGATGCTTTTTTGCTCGATGTTGGCGAGCGGCCGACCTCAGGACACAGTTTAGAGCGGGATGATGTAAACGGCCACTATGAACCGGGCAATGTGCGATGGGCTACAAGGAAAGAACAGGCCAGAAACAGAAGGAACAGCCGCAAACTTACGGTAAACGGGATAACCCGCACCATTGCAGAATGGTCTGAGTTGACTGGTATATCGCGGAGCATGATTGACTATCGCATTAAACGAGGACAGATGACGCCGGAGCAGATTGTTAGTACGCCAGTGAAAACCACAAAGAAATCACCGCAGAAAAAAACAGAGGAACAAGTGAGTGATTTCCCACCAGAGGGGTTGGCGATCCTGCGGGAGAGGGCAGAGGGGGAGTGAACCCGCCAAAGTCCAGACATGAAAACGCCCCGGTCAGCGTGCCAACACTGCCGGGGCTTATGTCAGGGCGGAAGGCAATACGCCCGACAAGTCGAGTGTAGTCAATACCTCACCTGTCGCGCAAGCCCAATCCGCCTTCCCCGACACGGGGCAACTTCCAACTCCACACAAGGTCACAAGCATGAGTGATAGTTACGTCGTTGAAGAACTGTCAATGGGCGAGGTTCCGGCCGAACGTCGGGCCGAGTTGTGGTCGGAGTGGTGTCGTCTGCTGTCGAATCCTCGAAGCGATTGGACCATTGACGTTGATAATGTGGTCTGGTTCCGTCGGGTCCACCAATCCGGCGTTGTCTGGTGGGGTTTGCAAAGTGGTGCCGGTGGTCCCGGCCTGTCTGTTCCTGATCCAGAGAGTTGCGGCGAGGACAATCACTACCGTCGATGGGCGAAGAAGTGGCGGGGGAAACTGGTCGGAGAAACGCCTTACGACTACGGAACCGAGTCGAACCCTGTCCGTTTTGATGCGGCTTAGGCCACCCGAAACGCTTCGGACGTGTGAAATGCGGAACGGCAGGGGGCGCTTACCCTCTGCCGTTCCTGATCCGAGGCGATTGCGGGGTTTCGCCGTGGGACTGATAGAAGCATATCTGCTCACAAACGCCGGCGCAACATCCGCACGCCTTCACTTCCGGAGCGGGGAAGGCTATGTGTGATGACGAAATCACCGTGACCGATGAACAGTGTCGGAACTGGCTGGCGATACCGCACCCGTTCGGCAACTGTAAGAAAGGCTCAACGCGAGACTTGAAACACCGCGAAATAGCGGGTGAACACATCGTCGTCCGGGGCGGTTGCAACTCCTGGCCTTGCCCCATCTGCGGACCGCGAAAACGCTACCGATTCGCCCGTCACTACGCTGCCAAGTTGCTCGGCGACGGTCGCCCCGTCTGCGAACGGTATGTGACCAGAAAAGAGTGGGATGCCTTCAGAAAGGCGAACCAACGCGGCTCAGGGCGATACGTCCGTGTCGTGCAGGCGTGCGGCTGGGTCGTCCTGTACGTCACCGACCGTAGTTCCACCGACCCACAACTGACAACGCCAGAAATGATCTACAGGCGTGTCGGCAAACTCTTCCGGGGGATGCTGCCACTCGCCGGACAGTTCAGCGCGTCCGATGAGTGGGGGATGCGCCGCGGTCCTGGTGAGTACGAATTGGATAGCCTCGTTCCATACCAAACCGTCGATGAGCTGGTTCAACAACTCCACCTACAGGGAATGACCGTGCGTAAAATCTCCGCCAGCCAAACCGCTGATTGGGCCGTCGCCTACAGGACCAACAACGAACCCGCCCTCGTCTGTGAAGGCGGGATATTCAGTGTTGTCTATCAAAAGACCGCTGGTGTGTCCCATTGCAGCGTCCTCACAGAACTAGGAGTATGTCGCAATGGGACACAACAACCGCCGTTAGTGTTTTCCGTCGAGCTTGGAGAGGATGGGCCTGAGTTGGTGGTGTCGGCTTAGGTGGAAGTGCGCCCGTGTGGCTCAACTGTCGAGATTGCTGGTCTACACCGGGTTGAAGGAATGATGTTTCTTCCCGGCGTGTGGGGGTAGGGTGGATGGTGGGGTTAGGCGGTCGTCACCAGGGCCAAAGGTATTCACGACCACACCGGCAGCATCGGCCGGTTCTACGCCAGTCTAGATAACCGAACTGACGGCAACCGCTCCAATGCGGGTCGGTCTTGTGCCACCCGATCCAGCAGAGTATACGCCCGATCATTTCACCACCTCGGCGAATAGGTTGCACCCGGCCCGCTCCACCGCTTTCGCCAGTGCGAGCGAGAGAGGGTAAGGAATCTTCGACCGCTCGGCCCGTTGGTGCCCGCTCAACTTCTCCTTGTGCGGCGGGATCACCACCCGGCCCAAGTCCGGGAACCGCCCCCACAACATCGCCGCCCCGTACATTCGAGGCTCGCCCAGGATCGGCCGGAGGAAGGAACTGGCTCCCCGCACGTTCTCGATCACCCACCAATCAGGGTTCACGGTGTCGATGATCCGCCGGGCGGCCTGAACCAGTGCAAGGGATGGGGGCGGCGGGTTCCTCTTTCGTAGCCACGGCATCCCCCACCGACTGAACTCCTGGCAGGGCGGGGACGCCCAAACGAGGTCAAACCGCTCACCTGCGGGCGGCTCCCACGTCGTCAGATCGGCCGTGAATGTGCAGTTGAAACGCGGCTCCACGTCCACCGTCACAACGTTCCACCCCCTGTCACGCATGGCGGCCGACGCCCCGCCGAGTCCGCTGAAGAGGTCCAGCATTCTGTACACGAAAACACCCTCCGGGAGTCATCTCCTCAGAGGGTGGCGTCACCGACCGAATGGCGCAATCTCTCACCCGCTCGCCTTCTCCCCCGCGACGACTGGCGTGCATTCGTAGAACGACCGCAATCCCTTCAACGATTCCGGTCGCTTAGCCTGCCCCGGCTTGTGTTTGTCGCACGAGTAGCGGACGATCTGCTTGCCGAACAGGTGCAGCACACGCCACGTCGCCTCACACTTGCACCCGCTGTAGAAGTAGCACTTCATCGTTCTTTCTCCCGGCGTGTGGGGTTAAGTTGTTACTTCCGGCGGGTCCAAGTGTGTTCGGCGAACTCACCCCGGCCGGCGAGCGTGTAGCGGTTCACGGTGTAATCCCACACACCCGACCGCTTCGCCATGCCTGCGGCGAACTCCTCGACCGTCCGCCCGTCCCACTCTTCAAGACAGATGTAGTGATCGCCCCGGCCGCCGTAAGCGTTCGTGTAGTCCGGGCCGACCTTGAACGTGTATTGCTCGCTCATCTCTCTTCTCCCCTGTCGGTTAAGTGGTCCGTCCGATGGGTGGACTATACCACCCCCGGAAATCCCCTACCTCAGAACCACCACCCGCCGCACCGTCACCCACTTCCCACCCCGCCGATACTCCCGGCTCCGCACACGCTCGCCCGTCCACCGGGGCAGGCTCCGCGAATCCCACCAAACAGCGACAGGAATAGCCAGTAGGGGCAGGGTCAAGAGTAGGCAGATGAACAGTTGCACGGGAGTAGTGGGGTAGAGGGTGGGGGCCGGTTGTTATGCCGGCCCGTGTGGGGCGTGGGGTTAGTTGGCCGATTCAATGAGGACTTGCATCAGTTTGTTCCCGCCGTACTTTTCACCGTTGTAACCCGTCGGCAGTTTGTTCGGCCATTGCTCGTTAGGCTCACTCGTGAGCGTGTACCGTGCCACTTTGCTCCCCGGCTCGAACCGCTTCGGGTCTTGCTCGTAGTGCTTCACGTCGCTCACCCGGCACCGGCGCCCGCCCATAATCACCACGTCGCCCTCTGTCACGTCCAGCGCCGTGACAGTCGTGTAGGTTGTCGTCATCTTCGCATCCCCTGAGTTATGGCCGTTGGCCGATGGGTGAATAGTACCCTCCCCGGAAATAGGGAGGGCGGAAAGTTATCGAACAGAGTAAACCGTCTCTTCCCCTGCCTCAGACACCACCAACCCCGCCGCCACCAGTGCCGCCAACACCGCCTGAACCTCGTCCAACTTCGCCCCGCAGATTCGCCCCTTCACCTTCCGGGCCGTCAACGGCTTCCGGCTTCCGGCGATCGTGTCCCACACCGACACCGCATCCCCACCCAAACCCGCCAGCACCTTGTTCACTTCGTCGTTCATGGTCGGCTCCCGTGTCTGATGAGCCAATACTAACCGCCCCGGAAATGCACACCAAAGAAATCACCCCCGGCTTCCCAGGGGTGAATCACTCCGACGCTCACACTATTACCGTGTCGGAAACCGACACGCTACCCCCCAATTTCCCTTTGTTTTAGCAATTCCTCAAGCTGCTCGGTACTGAGTTTCGCGTATTCCGTCACTTGGAGAGGCTTCCCGCCGCTCGTCACGTCAAGACTCAACTTCGGACCGCCACTCATCCGTAGCTCCTCTTCCATGTTCAGCTTGTCCAAGTCCGCCAGTGCCTTCACCGCGTTCACCCTCGCTCTGCCGTCGTACTTGGTCGAACTGGCCACCTCCGCCAGCCATGCCGCCGCGTTGATTCGAGTCACCATCGGTATCGGCCACCTACCATGCCGCGCAATCGCACTTCGCAACATGTCGATATCACTCTTCACTTGCCCTTCGACTTGTCCAAACAAAAACCCCTCGCCCCGATTCTGACATCCCTCTTTCTGAGAGTCGTCAGAACTTAACGGGGCAGGGGTGTGTCTGTTAGTCTCGCCTAACTGCTCGGCCTTAGTCTCACCTAACACTCCCGACTTAGGCTTACCTAACTGACTGGCGTAGATCGTTTCGGGTTCGTTGCTCGGCATTGAAAACCCCGTCGTTGGGATGACGGGGGAAGGGTGCCGGGTCGGGGTGTTAGTCGATCCGGGTGAACTGTGGTTCAGTGTCGCCGAAGTCGGGGTGATAGGTGGCGTATTTGCGGAACGCGGTCCCGTTGTTGTTCACCTCGAAGACTTCGCCGGGCTGGTGTGTCGTGTACTCGATCTGCTGCTGGCCTTGATACAGGGCAACAATCACTTGCGTCTCGGCCCGGTACGTCCCATCGATCAGTTTGATGCGGTTCATCTCGTTCTCCTGTCGGTGGTATTGGGGAAGGTAGACCGCCCGGAACCTACCGGGCGGTTGGTTAACTTCGTCCTACTTGCTCCACTGGTAGCCGACCTCGACCGTCGCCGCACCCCGCCGGGGTGCGGTCTGTTCTGCCACTTGAACCGCCTCGGCGAGCGACTTGCACACCGCCACCGTTTCCGTTTGTTCCCGGCGGTGTTCGACGTAGACGGAACCGGAGT
>JACCDR010871930.1_pt1 | contig 10640 bp, 17 predicted proteins | sample 7446431 | NCBI WGS metagenome assembly JACCDR01 (sample SAMN15323443, study PRJNA562643) | freshwater metagenome | isolation source: river surface water | place: USA:Blue River Watershed | collected 2017-08-17 | reverse complement strand
TTGGCGGTCTTGGCCTGTTCGGCGTCGGCGAGGCGGAAGACCATGTGCGCCGGCTTGTGCTTCACGTCGAGCAGCTCGAACATCCCGGTCGTCGACGACCAGGCGGCGATCTGCACGGGGCGGGTGAGGTTGTGCTCGTGCAGGGAGCCGCGGGAGATGGCGCCGGGGTTGCAGAAGGTGACGCCGCGGGTGTCCCAGACGCCGTGGGGTTCGTGGACGTGGCCGTAGTAGACGTTGCCGCGCATTCCCATGGCGCCGGCCCAGGTGTCGGCGGGGAAGAACTCGTGGACGAGTTCCCGGCCGGGCGGGTACAGCGGGGCGTGGGTGACGACGAGGTGGTGCCCGGAGTCGATGTCGACGGCTTCGCGGTAGTCGGCGAACCGGGAGTAGACCATGGCCTCGGTCCAGTTCTGAAGCCACGGCAGCCCGAACACCGGTTGGTGCTCCCCGTCGTACATCCATCCCTTGAGCAGCCGTACGGCGCCGGAGGAGATCGCCACACCGAGGGGCTGGGTGACGGTGATGGAGTCGAGACGGTCGTGGAGCATGTCGTGGTTGCCGGGTACGACGTAGACCGGGACGGTGTAGTTGCCGACGAGGTCGATCAGGTCGATCAGGGTCTTGTGGGAGGTCCGGCCGGGGGTCTTGTGGTGGAACACGTCGCCGGCCCAGATGATGGCCTTCGACTGGCGTTCGGTGGCCATCTCGCCGACCTGTTCGAGGATGTCGAACAGGTCGTCGAGGTAGGTGTCGGTGCAGCTCGACGGTGGGCGGTCGGACAGGTGGATGTCGCCCATGAGCAGGAACTCAGCCATCGGCGTCGCCGCTGTCGTCGTCGCTGTCGCGCAGGTTGCGGCCGGGGTAGACGGCCACGGGATCGTGTTCGAGCATCGCGAAGCCGCCGGGCCACTGGGCGATGACCAGGCCGGAGGCTCGCAGCAGCTTGTAGCACCAGTCGCACGGCTGGCGGGTGATGTAGATGATCCCGCCCTCGTGCCGGCTGCGGTCGCTGTAGAGCAGCGCGTTGACCTCGGCGTGGAAGGAGATGCAGTTGTCGTAGACGGTGCCCATGGCGCACCGGTCGTAGGAGAGCTGCCCGCGTGGGCAGGCACCTTGCAGGCAGCCGGGCTGTTTGGCGGCGGTGCCGACGTAGCCGGTGGACACGATCCGTCTGCGGGTGTCGACGATGACCGCGCCGACTTGGGCGCGGCGGCAGTCCGAGCGCGCGGCGACGGCGGCGGCGATGTCGAGGAAGTACTGGTCGAAGTCCGGTCGGGTGTCACCCAAGGGGAAGCCTCCGGGTATGAAAGAAGCCCCAGGGCGGGGCTCCTGGGGCTTCTACCGGGACCGTGCGGGGCGGCTACGCTTTCGACTGCGCCGGGACGGCGATCGTGCGGCGGTCGGCGCGGTGCCGGCCGCGCGGGCGGGACCGGGACCAGATCAGGGCGAGCGCCCCGGCGAAAAGCAGCGTGACGCCGAGGGCGTAGGTGAACTGCAAGGCGGTGTTCATGCCGGTCGCCCACGGGACACTGTTGGCGACCTGCACGGTCGGCTCCTGCCCGAACGGGTCCTCGCGTACGGGCCTGGCGACCTTCACCGTCTCGGGTCGGAACACCCACCCGACGACGGCCAAGGCGAGCGCGACGATGGCGGTGGCCACGGGCTTGCCGTAGCGGCGGATGTGGTTCACGGTGGTGCCTTCCGGAGACTGGGTTGTGGTTTCTCCGGGGAAAACGACGGCCTTCGGCAGCGGGTTACGGCGTGATCGTCTGTCCGCATGTCGGGCACGACCCCAGAGTGACGAGGATCCGCTGGTGTTCATCGGCCAGAGCCGTCTCCTGCTCGATGGCCGCAGCAACGTCCTGTTCCCGACGGCGTACCTCCGCATCCGCGCGTGCCGATTCGCGGACGAGATCACGGAAGTCGGCCAAGCGGGCGTTGGCCTGGTCCGTCGCGGTGATGTCCGGCAGGTCGGGTAGGTCCGCGGTGCGGGCGAGGACATTCTCGGCGATCTCCAACGTGTCGATGGCTGCGGTCAGGCGGCTGGTGGTGGCGACGAGCTGCTGCGCGAACTCGGCGCGGCGTTCGGCCCGGTCGCAGAACCCGATCCGTTGCTCCAGCCCGTTGAACGACGCCTGGTCGGCGGTCACCCGTTCGAGGTCGGCGGTGCGCGTCTTCAGCGTCGCCGCAGTGGTCGCCTTGCGCCGGTTGGCTTCCCGCACGGCGCTGTAGACGGTGTCGACGTTTGTCAGTTCGCCGAGCTGACGGGCGACGAGGGAACCGGAGTCGGTGAGCAGGTAGGGCTTGTCGAACTGGGATGCGAAGTTGAGGCTGGTCCCGCCGGTGGGGACCGGGTTGATCCGCAGGGCGTCGGTGACGGCTTCGGGGACGGACCGGTTGAGTTTGGTGTACTCGGCTTCGCGTTTGCCGTCGACCAGCCGGTAGCGCCATGCGCCACGTGCGTACTCCAAGGTGACCGAGCCGGTGTCCGTGCGCACGGTGATGGCGGCTGCGGTGGCGCCGCGGGTGACGGCGTGGGCGCCGGTGGCGTTGGAGGCGATCGCGCGGAAGGCGCGCATGAGGGCGCTCTTGCCCGACGAACTGGGGCCGACGATCACGGTGAGGCGGCCGAGCGTGAGGTCGACCGCGCGCAGGGACTGCCAGTTGCGGATGGACACTTCGTTGATCACGGGCCTTCTACGGCCGAGGGCGGTCCCGCGTACGGGACCGCCCTTAGTTCCCTGCGACGGGAGAGGCGGGGGACGGATTCGAACCGCCGACCTTCAGCTTATGAGGCTGACATGCTACCGAGCTGCACCACCCCGCTCAGGCGCGATGCCTTCCCTAGAAAGGCACCGGGCTCTTCCCTTTATACCGTCTCAGCGGTGCCGCTGACGCCGCAACCGCACCTCTGCGGGGACCTTCACCCGTTCGAGGAACCCCTCCACGGCGTGATCGACAGCGTGCTCGACGGCGTGCCGGACGGCACGGTCCACGGTCCGCTCGACGTTGGAGAACGCCTCTTGGAGGTAGGGCTCAAGCCGGCTCTGGAACTCGTCGAAGAGACCGCCGACGGTGTGCAGGATCAGGTCCCGGACCTGTTCCTCCGTCATGAGGATGCCCGGGTGCTTGGCCGGCGTCCTGGTTGGCGTCTCCGGTTTGGGTTCCTTGGGTGCGAACGGGTTCACGTTCAGCCGGAGCCGGATCTCCTTGTGACCGTCCTCTGTGGACCGTAGTTCGGTGTAGTTCTTGTTCATCGAGTGGATGGCGGCGCCGGCGAGGACGAGCCGGCCGGTCTCCAACTTCTCCTCGATGGACCGCTCCGGGTGCTTGCGGTCGCCGTACTTGCGGAACCGGGCCTGCTCCTTGACTTCGTGGGCGCGTAACGCCCGGCCAGGCGGGATGCGGGCCATGAGGTCGGTCTTGACCTCATCGATCAGCCGCCACTGCCGGTCGGCGAGCATCTTGAGAAGTTCGAGGCTCTCCGGGCTGAGTGCCACTGCCACGACCTAGCTCTCGTCCAGCGACGCCAGGGTGGCCATGGCGGCGGTGAGCACGGCGATCTTCTTGGTCAGTTCCGCCAGCCGGTGGTTGACCACGTCACGTTCGCTGGTGGTGACGATCTGACGGATCAGGGCGGTCGGGTCGACGGCCATGATCTTTCCGATGCCCGCGGCCAGGGAGGTCTTGGGCGAGTGCAGCCGGGAGTGGGAGTTCGAGCCGGCCTTCTTCGCCTGCCGCAGTCCGGCGCGGGATTTGCCGACGGTAGCGATGTAGGACACGCGGGCGGCCTCCGACGGCATCCCCTTGATCGCGCGGGTGACCTCACGGATCTCCTCGGTGGTCATCCCGGTGTCCACGGCGATGCGGGAGAGCTGGTAGAACGCGGCCTCGTCGCGAAGGCCTGCGAGGGCCTGCTTGCAGGAGGCGTTGAGGTTGCCGAAGCCGGAGATGCGCATCGCGCGGGCACGCTGGTCGGCGTCGGTGACCTGGCGGGCGGTACGAAGCTGGGAGATCGACAGACCGGCGGCCTCGGCCGCGTCGTGGTCGGACCACCCCATCGAGACCAGGCTGAACGCCTGCTGCACACGCCACGCCAATTCGGGGGTGACACCGTGACGGGCGTTGGCCTCCACGGTGAGCAGGTGGATGACCTCGCTGGGGGTGTCCTCGGCGATGACGATGCCGGGGATTTCGGCGGCGCCGACCCGGGAGGCGGCGGCGTGGCGGTTGTTGCCGTCGATGATGACCAGGCGGCCCTGGTCGGGGTAGAGCACGATCGGCGGGAAGGTGGTGCCGGCGCGCATCGCGGTGCTGAACCGGTCGACGGACTCGGGGACGATGGCCTCGCGGCGGGCCTGGTTGCCGCGAGACCGCTTCACGTCGATGAGGTTCATCGGGACCATCGTGGGCGGGGCGTAGGCGACGGCGCGGTTTTGCAGCCACGACTCGATCTGGACCCCGGCGGCGACACCGACAGCGCACGGCAGGTCGTGCTGGTTGGCCATCCGCCTGGCCTGGTTACGCAGCCAGTCGATGCCGCCGTTCCGCGAAACGCCTTTCGCGGTGTTAAGCGTGGAAGCCATGGTGTGTTTCCTCCGGGGAACGATGACGTTGTCACCCGGTACTACCGCTGCGTGGCGAACCCGTACGCCGGCCGCGCGGTAGGTGATGGCTTCCGTTGGTACGTAGGGCGTACCTAGGCGTACCTAGCCGTTGCTAGTGCCTTCGCTGGTGTCGTTGCGAGTGTCGTTCGGGTCCTCCCGGTGACCGCCGAGTTCGGCGAATTTGATCCCGAAGAAAACACCCTCCACCCAGGCGTTGGTCATCATCTCGTGTACCTCGCGTCGGATGTGATCACGTAGACCGCGCGGGAAGTCGTCAGGGAGGTTCATGCCCATCCGGTTGGCGGCGAGGTAGGACACGGAGACGGTGTCGACCACCTGGTCGTAGACCTTCTTCGCGTCGACCGGCTTGTCGGCCTTGAGCCGCTCCACCTCGTTGACGACCTCAACCAGGCGTTCGAAGTCGGGGTGGGTCGGGCGCAGCGGGAACTGCCGGCGGACGAACTCCGGGAAGCTGTCTTCGGACACCGGTACTCCTGTCGGGTGAACGGGCGCGTAAGCGCAGTCGGGTCTGTCGGGTGTTGCTCTAGGTTCATGGGGCCGGTTGCCCGTTGTGGTGTCTGGCCCGCATCCCGGCTCGGCCCCGGACGCGGGTTCGGGAGATCCCAGACCGACCGACCCACGCAGGGATATTCGAGGTTCACGAATCAGAGGGTGACTGGTGTTCTGCGCTGCCGGTGCGGCTGTGGTGTCTGAACGCGGAGGTCCCGCCCCGTGCGCACCGGACTCCGCGGGTTGTACGGGAGATCCCAGACCGACGGCTATGAAGACGGCTGGCATGAATCACCGCACCGGCAGCGCTCACATCTGTTCGAGTTCGTTGGCCAGCGCCGCCCCGAACAACTCCATCGCCGCGCGGTAGGTCACGATGCCGCTCGACTGGCTCTCCGTCGGTTTGAAGCCGTGCCTGGGCAGCCACAGCACCTCGGCATAGAAGACGAACCCGTTGGTGACGTTGCTGGCCTCCACGACGGCGAGGTAGCGGTCAGCGCCCCGCCCGGAGGGCAGCTTGGCTGCGGCGACGACCCGCCAGCCGTCGATGCGCTGCGGAACGGCGACGGTGTCGTGCGGCCACGGGTGAGTCATTCGACCACCGCCACGGTGACCGAGGCGACGCCGGTGTAGCGCACCATGTCGTGGATGTAGTCGGGGACCGGCGCGACCCACCGCAGCGGCAGCGCCGGGTGGAACTGCCGCGCGGTGCAGTCGACGACCTGGTGGCCGACCGCGGTCGCGTAGTGCATGAAGACGATGGCGTCGTCGGCGTCGCGACCGACGACGAGGCAGTCCTCAGCGGCGTACCCCAGGTTGGTCAGCGCCCGGGTGATCAGCGGCGCCCACTCCAGACAGTCGCCGTCGCGGGGGTCGCTGGGGGTGCCGAGCGAGTGGATCGCGGTCTCGATGCTCATCCGGCCGCCGCCCTACGCTTGCGCGACACCGGCGCGGCGGCGTCCTGGAACGGCTCGACGACCGGGTCGTACACCGCCCTGTTGCGTTTGAGCGTCCTGAGCATCGAGTCCCGGTGCAGGTTGCAGATGACCCACGTCCGGGCCGCCGACCCGTCCGAGGTACGCCACGTGTCCGAGATGATCTTCCATTCGGCCAGGTTGCGGCAGCCGCCGCTCATGGCCGGCTTGCCGCCGCAGGCCAGCTCATCTCCGCGAGCCCACCGTCCCATGTCCCCACCTCCCATGCAGAGGTTGCTCACAGTAGCCGGGACCGGTTGCCAGCCCAAGCCGAGCGGCGTTATCCGGGGGTAACGCGGTGATAAGCCGGCTTATCAGGTGTCGAGGTAGGTGACCAGGACCGGCTCCCGGTCGTAGAGGGCGTTGAGAGCGACGAGGAGCGCCCGCCCGCGGCTGGACAGGTCGTCGACCCGGCACTGCCAGTACTGCCCGTCCGGGTCGGCCCAGGTGTTGCCGGTGGACCCGAGACACACCGCGGCCAGGACGGCGTGGCCGGCGTCCATGAGGCCCATGGCCCACCCTTCGGGGTCGGTGCCGCGGTTGGGCAGGAGGTCGTAGTCGCGGAAGTAGACCCGGTCCGAGCCGTCGCTGACGATCGAGTCGGGCAGCGGCAGGCAGACGGTCGACTCCACGCCGTGGCAGGCGATGAACGGGTCCGGCCACTGAAGCTCGTGGAGCGGGTCGGTCTTGGTCAGCCAGAAGGCGTAGACCCACATGCCGCCTTCCCCGGAGTCCTTCCACCGCCCGTCGGCGGTGGGCCAGTCGACGAACCCGGTGACGCTGTTGGTCCTACCCACCGCTGTCCTCCTCCTCCGTCGCGGGGATCCCCGCGACGATGTCGATGTCGCCGTCGTCGATGCACTCGACGGCGAGGTGTACGGCGAACCCGCAAAAACGCAGCATCCGGTCGGCCAGGTCGACGGGCAGGTGCGACCGCCCACACAGGATGTGCGAGATGTGCTTCTCCGACCAGCCCATGTGCGCAGCGAGCGATTTTTGGGTGCGGCCGGACACCCGCAGCGCCGAGCGCACGAGCCGGCGCAGTTGTTCTTCGAGCCGGCCGGACTTGCGCAGCACGACCTTCGCTGGCCGACCCCGCTGCGGCTTGCCGGGCTTGGCCCCGACCGTGCGTTTGTCCGCGCTCATTCCACCGCCAGGACGACGAACACGGCGCCGACCATAGCGGCTGGCACGGCGAGCCATGGGGGGCCACCGTGCAGCATGAGGCCGCTCGACGCGGTGAACAGCACCCCGCCGACGGTCAGGTCGAACAGGCGGGCGAACAGTCCGCGGCTCACTCGACCGCCCCGCAGGCGAACAGGATCGACGCGCAGACGATCCCGACGATCATGATGACGAAGCTGTGGTGGGCGATGCCGACGATGGCGACGAACCCGAAGATGGCGCTGGTCAGGAACATCCAGAACCGGGCGTGCTTGTCCTGGGGGTACTCGCTCACCGCAGCCGCACCTCGACGCTCGCCGCGAGCGCCAGAGCGCACAGGCCCAGCCCCACCGCGCAGACCGGGATCGCGGCGCTCGGCCTGCCGTGCAGGAGCAGCAACGTCGCCACGATCGCCAAACCGAACCCGCCCAGGGTGAACCGGGCGGCCTCCTGGTCGTCGGTCACCCGAACACCGCCACAGCGGAGACCACGGCGACGCAGAACAGCACCAGGAGAAGGAACTGCAACGCCTGGAACGCGGCGAAGGCCAGCCCGCCAGCCAGCAGGGCCGCGACGACCCTCTTCGTGCTCGGCCGGGCGCGGGTCTCCCGCCGGGCCGTTTCGATTGCCTCCCGAATCATGGTCACGGCCGGACAACGAGAGTCTTAGCGCAGAGTTACGCCCACGTTTAGGCGACGGGCTCAAGCTGAAAGTCTTTCTCCTGCTCGGCTGTCTCCTGCTCGGCCTTCTCCTCCTCGCGGTCGAGGAACTCGATGAGGATCTCGCGCATGAGGACGCCGACCTTGATCCCGCGGTCGCGGCACAGCTCGTCGAGCCGGCGGCTGTCGGGAACCCCGAGCCGGCAGGCGTGCACCACCCCGTGCAGGAAGTCCTTGGGGCTGAAGACCCGGGGCGGGATCGGGGCCGGCGGCGGCGGGGGCAGGACGGGGGCGACGATCGTCCGTAGCGCGTGCGCGGCCTGGGGGACGCAGATCCCGTTGCCGAGCAGCCGCAGCTTGTCCCGGTGCGACAGGGCGTCGCAGCCGGCGACCCAGCCCTCGGGCAGCCCCATCGCCCATTCGGCGAACCGGGCCGACAGCCGGACGCCGCCTTTCGGCCCGTCGACCGTGGCCGGCGGGGCGGGCGCGCGGAAGTCGCGTTCCCAGGCGCGGACCGCCGGCTCGAACTCGGCCCAGGAGAAGGGGCGGCCCTCGGCGCGGGCCTGGAGTTCGAGCATCCCGGCGATCGCCGACAGCGGCGGGCTCTCCTTGACCCGCTCCGGCCGCGAACGCGTCTCCCAGTAGGACGCGGAGCCCTCCCCCCGGCGGGTGCCCTCCCGGGCGGTCGGGGTGGGCAGCAGCGTCAGGCAGTCCATTCCCTGCCGGGCGCCGCAGCGCGCGACGTTGAGCCGCTGCGGCGGGGGCGGGTCTCCGGCCCCCTCAGCGGGCCGCTCAGCGAGCAGGAAGACCCTGTGCCTGTGATGGGGCGCCCCGACCGCGCAGGCGCCCTGGGACAGCCACCGGACCCGGAACCCGGCGGCGTGCAGGTCGGCGAGGATCCCGGCGAACAGGATCCCCTTCTCCGCGGCGAGCAGCCCGAGGACGTTCTCGAAGACGACGACCTCCGGCGCCAGTTCCAGAACCGCCCGGCGGGCCTGGGGCCAGAGCCAGCGCTCGTCCTCCGACGGAGCCGGCCCGCCCGGCTGCCTTCTCGCAATCGAAACCGGCTGGCAGGGAATTCCCATTGTTAAAACCTGGACCGGCTCGACTTTCGTGAAATCGACGGTCGAGAAATCGCCGAGATTGGGAACCCCGGGAAATCGTTCCCGCAATAACCGGGACGCGGCCGGATCAATTTCGGAATTCCATTTCAGGTCGACCTCGAAAAGCGATTCCGAAAGCGCCAACTCCAATCCCCCGTAACCCGAGCAGAGGGAACCCACCGTCTTGCGCTCCACCGAGCTGCGCCCATCCACGCGTTAACACATCGGTCGCCTACGGCTCCCTCTTCTGCTTTCGCACATCGGTCGCCTACGGCTCCCTCTTCTGCTTTCGCACATCGGTCGCTGTACGACAGGGAGCCGGCCCTGTACTGCACTCGTGCGGCACTGGGCGGCACAGGTGCGGCACAGCGGGTCGATCTTGCTATTGAGCGCCCGGTATGGGGCTGGGTGTCGGGTCACCTTCCCGGGTGAACGCGAGCGCCTCGATCGCCAAACCGCCCCAGGACCCCCGCAGCGGCCCCTAGCGTGGCCGGCGTGGCAGAGGCAGGAACGCTCGTGCGTCGCGGCGACAACACCCGGACCAGACGGCCCGGCAGCCCGTCCTGGACCTGGGGGCCGTGGCACGTCCTGCGCGAGACCGGTCCGGACGGGTCGCTGCGGGCCTTCTGCGGCGTCGTGATCCCCTTCTTCCGGGCCGGCTTCGCCGCGCTCGGCTTCGAACCGACCTCCCGACGGTGCCGGCACTGCCTGCTGCGGTGGGTCGAGGCCCTCTCCAACCGGCCGCCACCCCGCCCGGACCCCGGCCAGCCCGCCCAATCCCGGTAACCCAACGTGTTCGGAATCGGCCTCAGAACGCATTTCGGCCCGGGATTTTGGAGCTAGTTGATCTTGGTGGTATACAGAGAGTGAGATTAGGGGCTGTTTTGCCCCTTGCCGAGGCCTGGGTTGGGGAGATTCGGCCCCGGAGCGAGGAGAAAGGTACCTCAAACCGGGCATATAGGCGCTGAAAAGTGCTTCCGACCCCGGTGAAGTACGCCTTAGATGATCTTGAAGTCGCCTCTTGTGGGTCACGGCTAGTTGATCTTGAACATAGCTCTTCTTGCGTAGCTAGTTGATCTTGAACAAACTCCTCTCTTGTAGCTACCACGCCCAGGTCCAAAACGGACACCTGGGCACACATGTCCCCAAACCCCCTGTCCGGTTTACGCCCGCGTGTCCGTCGAGTGCATTTGCCGGGCGCTTTGGCCGGTTTTCGACATGGTGCGCGCCTGGGCTCCGCCTGTCCGTTTTCATGTCATCAGCTCGGGCAGACAAAAGCGGGCGTTCGGCTGATCAGCCGAACGCCCGAGAATCCCGATTCTCTGGCCTATGCCGGTCGTCGGCGACGCGGACACAGAAACGCCCGCTCGGGATCCATCCGAGCGGGCGTTTCACCTGGCCAGGTGCGGTTTTCCTAGGGCTGAACCCAACCTTTGCGGATCGGCCCGAGCGGGCGTTGCGTTGCCTCACGCATGGGCAGCACCGATGGGCTAGCCGCTACCTGCCACTGTTGGCCAGGTGCAGCTAGCCGACCTGGAACAAACTCTACTTGCGTAGCTAGTTGATCTTGAACAAACTCCTCTCTTGTAGCTGCCACGCCCAGGGCCAAAAGGGACACCTGGG
>JACCDR011067509.1_pt1 | contig 10642 bp, 6 predicted proteins | sample 7446431 | NCBI WGS metagenome assembly JACCDR01 (sample SAMN15323443, study PRJNA562643) | freshwater metagenome | isolation source: river surface water | place: USA:Blue River Watershed | collected 2017-08-17 | reverse complement strand
TCTTATTTGTGTCACTTATCTTCCGTTTTGATCATATTAGATATTCGGCTGTTTTGTTTCATGGCAAAATAGCCTTTCATGCAGCACTTGGTATATTTAATACATTTTCTTGGAACTGCTTCATCACTTGTGCTGGGTTGATGTTTTCCTTGATAAACGTCTTAGGGTCTTTATAGATATTCTTTTTACCCTTCACTCAAAATGCTAGTGCAACAACAGATCATCAGACAAACTGATCAAATCTATTCTTATCTCATTCAGGGAGTGAGTCTCTGAATTGCTTAAATCATGGAACTTTTGATACTGTTTCTCCGATCCGATCTGTCCCTTGTCAAAACAACTCTCATAGCTTAGCGGTCACTGGAGACTCGGGGATTGCTCAAAATCATGCAGTCATTGCAGGAGCTCATGCTACTGCTCCTAGTGTCCCTATTCACTCTCATAGAGCAATGATATCACTTGATAGTGGTGCTTTTGATGTTGTAATTTGATCATTTGCTCTATTTGCTCTAATAAGCTTATCTCATGACAAAAATGGATTGACTACAGCGTCTGCTGCTACTCTTGCTCACTTCTCTAAAATACCAGCTCCTCATTCTATCGTCGATTCTAGCCCTCATGCAATTGTCTGTCAAAATCTTCCTAGTGTTCTGATTGCTTTTGCTCCTGTTCATCTATTTATTCCAAGCTTAGCTCCTATCGGTCAAAGTGGATTAGTAAAAGACTCAATTATATTCTCTGCGAGAGGTACTTGTCATTGTTGGTAGTTGGCAATCTTACCGAATATTCACTCTGCCATATCGTTTTGCTGTCCTTGTTGTGGGTTTACATAAGGATCTGATACTTTTACTGGTGTCTGTGAGAAGTCAGCAAGAGTAGGCACGTCATTATATCATTCAATAACTCATCACTTTGCAACTATTCATCTTAATACTATATGTCTCCTTTCAGGGGCTACTTGATCCATTACTGCTTTTAGTTTATCTTTTGTAATCAGCGTACTTTTTGGTTTCTCCTGCAACGCACTTGGTGTCTGTGTTCAAGCTATCAACGGCATATTGGCTGGCATTTGTTTATACTGACTCTGTTGTTGTGAGTAGTTTGCGTTTGATGCTTGTGGGATAGTTGACGTTACTTGACTAGCTCATACTATAGGCGTTCACTGTCACGATATAATCGACTTAGTCATACCATTGACAATTTCTTGCTTTTTCTTTTTAGCCAACAAATCCTTGTTGTTTTGAACAAGGTTATTGGTTGTTGCGATCTTAGATAGATCAAAAGACTGTCAGATTGGTAGTGTTGGTGCCATGCTATCTGTATAATGAGTTGATTAAATCTTGTTCTTCTTTTGTTGGCTGTTCTCACTGTGGTTGATTAGGGTTTACTGGTCATTGTGTAGGCTGACTTGTTTGTTGCTGTGCACCAATATCTCAAGTATAATCTATTAGTAGTGACTCTCATCATCATCATAATACTTTATCTATTTGTTTTGCTTTTTCAGATTTAAAGTTTTTATATCATTGTTCTCATGAAGTATATCTTGAGTTCATTGTTTTAATCATATTCTCTCTAGCTGATTTTGTGAGTACTTGTGCGTTGTCTACTACTCTAGCTGCATTAAATCAGAAGTTTGAAAGCCATGTTTGGTTATACTTTTGTACTGTTGCATATTCTCCCTCCCTTACTACAGAGTCTGGATCCATCATTTTAGCAAAAGCATAGATTAGTGATTGATCATCAGCTGGATTACTAGTATTGATATTAAATCAATCTATATATCTCTTAGCTTCTAATTGTTGGTTGAACTTTTTAATCATAGGGTCTGACTCAAAACTAGACACTATTTTATCAACTCTTGTTTTGTCTCATGATTTTAAAGAGTTATATTTAGATATTGGATCTAATCATTTAGACTGTGGAGCTTGTGAGAATACCATTCAATCAGTAATAGGATATGTTTTCAATACTGGTGGTTCTCCTGCCTTATTACCTGATGCGTTTGCCTCTAGTACTGTGATGCTTCCATCGTCGTAATTAATCGACTGTACAATACCAGTATGTCAAGTATTATTATTTAGTGGATTAGATACAAATATACCACCTACTACTGGTCAATCCACTATACCTAGTTTTTCTGCTGCTGTAATCTTATCAGTATATTTATCTCAGAATCTACTTGATCATGATGGATCGACTCCTGTCGTCTGTAGGATATAGTCATTGACAAGTTGACCACATTGTAGATTTACTGTTCATCTCTTATTGATACTAAAGTCAACGATTGATTGTGGGTCATCTTGTACTGTAGTGTTGCTTCATGTTTGTTGTCATGGACTTACTGACGAGTTCTCATCGTACCGATTACCATTTGCATCTTGCTTCCGTGATGGAACTCTAGCTTTTCAAGGTTCCTGATACTTTTGTACTGTAGCTAGTTGTGCAATAAATGCCTCTCTTCCTGCTTTTGGTACTGCTTCTAGTGCTTGATCCGCTGTCATTGTACCATTTGCAACTGCTCTCGCAAGATTAGCGTATGTTTCTTGTGCAAATGTTGGCTCTTGGATGACTTGTTGTGGTGTACCTATGATTTCACCGTTTTCTCACAATGAAAAAGTTACCAATACACCATCTTTATAGACTGGCTCTAATGGAGCTTCTGGTGGGATCATAATAGGCTGACCAGTAGTTAATGATATCATTGGTTGTCAGTTACCGTCCACATACATTCATTGAGCAGCTGACATTTCCTTGTTGACTGTATTCTTATTGGCGATTTCTGTCTTCTTATCCTCTAAGAGTTGCTTGTACTCGTTCATAAGGTTTTGTTTCTCAAGCAAGTTGGCTCTTACTACTACACTGATGTCATTATCAGCCATTTGGAGGTATTTCTCTCTGACTGCATTTACTTCTGCAAGTGTGTCAATGTTTCCTGACTCTTTCATGAATTCATTGATCACTTTTTGCATTGCTGTTCCTACTTTTGAATCCAGTTGGGTTTGTAGCCCTCTCATAGACTCCTCGAATGCTCTGGCGTTATATTGGATTCATAGCTTATTTGCTGTTGCTTGATTGTCAACCATCTGCACTAGTTCTCTGAATATCTGTTCAGAGTCAGCAATTTGTTTTTGTGCTGCATCCAATGCGATGGATGATTGTCATGGCTTTCATAGTGAGCCCAGATAGGCTGTGTTATTCTTTAGTTGAGAGAGCTTATTCCCCGTATCTCTCAATATCTGACTGTCCTTTATCCCCTGATTTTGTGCATTGATAGCATCCATTGCTTTTCTTGTTTCATTTTGACTTGTCATGTATGCTTCTTGTTTTGCCTTCTCTTCCATTATCTTTGCAGAGTCTACAATATCTACATTGGTCTGTGCATTGTATTGGCTTGTATTTAATTGCGTTCATAGATCTGTGCTTGCAGGAGTCTGTGTTGCTTGGGTAGGTGCAGACTGTGTGGGATTTGATTGATTTAAGTAGCTGTCTGGAGCGGTTCAAGCCAGTCTTCCAGTAGACGGATCCATCTGTCATGCTCTTACTGATGATTCTGTATTTTGTGATGGTGTCGTCGTTCATTTTGGTGTTATAGGCGTTCATATACTGCCTGCTCATTGTGTTCCTGTTGGTACGCTAGTAGCTGTAGCAGACGGTACTTGTTCTACTGGTAGTTTGTTAATAGGAGCCATTGGAGTAGTGACAGAAATCCCTGATGTCTTTTGAGATCATCAGTCGATTGGTGTATATTTCTGATCAATAGGTTTGGTCAGAGCAGATAGGTCATATCAGTTTTTAGTTACCATGGTGTATAGTTATATTAAAGTACTTCTAAGCTAATTATTGTTCCTGAGCTTCATGCAGTACCGTTAGATCAAGCGGCTCATGTTCCGTTTCCAGCTGCTCCTGCTCATCCTGCTCATCATGTTACCACAAACGTAGCATCAACTTGGATTTGACGATAGATACGGAAGATTACTCATCCATTACCACCGCCTCAACCGCCTCAACCTCATTGATTACCTGTAGCAGTTCAAGCGGATCCTGCTCATCCTGCTCATCATGTAGATGTTACAGTACCTGTAAAGTTCCACATATTAACAGCGAGCCATATCACTCATCCATTTCCCCCTCATCCACCTCATGCTCACGCTGATCATCATGCTGTATCAGCTCCACTTCATCCACCACCTGCTGCTCAGCTATTCTTGTAGTTCAGTCAGCCAAATGTTGCTTGTGCGGTTGCTGGATGGACATAGTGAGGGAAGTATAGCTTATTGTACATCACTCATCTTGTTGCTGTTCATCATGCTCATCCAGATGATGCAGATCCTCAATCTCATGCTCAACCTCCTCCTCATGCGGATCAATTAACATTTGATAGGCTTGGATTTGGGCTTGCTCATGCTGATCAATTCACTCAAGATCAATTAATCGGTGCATTTGCTCCTGCTCCTGCTGCATTTTCAGCATTTAGTGTTCATTGATTTAATGTGGTAGCTGCCGCTCCTCCTGTTCCTCATGATGCTGCTGCTCCATTGTTTCATGGTCTTGAGATTGTTCCTGTTCCTGACATAGTTCCTTTGACAAACACCCTGTAGCCGTTTGGGTCTAATGTCTGTCCACTTGGGATAGTCAGATTATTATAATACATATCACTTGTTAGTGTTACTGTACCGCTTATTGTTACGTCGCCATCTGATCCATCACCGTACTCGTGTGGTATTGCAAGTTGTGGATTGTCAATATAAAACGCTGACCCATGGTAAGTAAGATTTACAATCTGTCAGGGTATAATTCGACCCGTAGGGATATTGTATCATTGATATGGCTGGATTGCTTTTGCTCAAAGGCCATTGACGTTGATTGTTGCTCCTCAGCTATTAGTTACATCTGACTTAAATGATATTTTCATACCCTCGGTATAGGCTGTTATTGCAGGGGTAGCAGATACAACAAACGTGTCATTGCCTGTTGTGTTTGTTCCACAGTACAGATATGATCCTGATTGAATAACAGTTGCTACTCAAGCTGGAGTTGGTGTAAGTAATGCTCCTGTTCATCCTGTAGAAGCACCAGATGTATTTTCTGCATCTGTTGATATTTCTACCTTACCAGCTACTGTAGTACTAGCTGCTGGGGTAGTGCCGCTAGCATTGTCATTCCAGCTTCAGCCATAATATGTCTGTTCTGTGACTGATGTACTATTGATGATCTTATCACCGACAGCAGGGGTCAAAGCATCACGCTGAGCTTCAGTGAGTGTCTTGAGTCTTAGACCACTACTTGTTGTGCCAGTGAATCTAACATCAGTCGCAGTTACAGAGCCTGTAAATGCTGTATCCTCATTGATATCAGGTAGTTGATCGTGCATTGCAACAAGCTTGATTTTAGTTCATGCAATCCATGGTAGACCTGTTCCTGCTGTAGCGGGTATTCATGTCTTACTTAATCATCTTGTGACTCCAGTAAGGGTGGTTCATGATACGCCTGTGTAGCTTATCCGCTCTTTTAGGTTTCATGAATAAATCTTCATTCTTCCTTTTGTCCTTGTGGGCGCTGTTGCTACCTCAATACTGGTCGCTGATGCTGACAAAGGAAGTGAGATTGTGCTATTATATCCTGACTCGTAAGTGGCTGTCATTTGTTTGTTATTAAGGTGATAAACTTGTGGCTATTTCTGGGAGAATTTCAATCATTGGGATGATATTCTTTAATCTGACTTTACCTGCGAGTGATGAGTTTGTAAATCTTCGTTGTACTTTATATCATTTCTTATTAAGATTGCCCTTTGTTCTTTTGATGTATGTCTCTGTATAATCATCATCTACCATCATCATCTCATCTCAACCTCAGTCATCTCATATAGCATCATCTCATACTGATCATTCTCATATACCTCACTCAGTACTTACTACAGAGGTTCAGTTTAGTGTGTGAGTGTCTACTTCTGATCAATTGATGAATATCTTCTGTGTAGGCTGTGCGAGTTCGTTAACATCCAATAGTGTCTCTGATGACCATACTACTTTCTTGTTATATGGATTAGCTGTGAAATAGAGCTCATTAGTCCGATACTCTCGTGGAATGGGTGTGCCTTCATCGTCCTGACTGTATTCATCTTGATATACCTTAGGTTCGATTGTACTTACTGTGTAGTTCTTACCTTTAAAATTACAACCATCATAGAAGTATTCTTGACCGTCCACAAGGAACGCGTCCTTGATCGTATCATAGACGATACAGACATCATTGAAGCTTGCTCCTGCTGACTTGAAGAACCATTTGATGATCATTTTGTCTTGTAGGTAATATCACCAGCATCATGATTGATCGGGATCAAGACTAGCCATCAGCTTACTGATTCAGCTGTTGCTTCTGTCACTCAATTCTATTGCTTCAAATCAATAGATATTATTTCATCTTGCAAGTTTATTGATTGAGTTGCTTGGCGTGACGTAGTAGATGCTATTTCATGCTTCTATGATAGCATAGTGATTGATTGCTCACTCTTTCACCTGTAGTGACCTTGTATTGTATGTAATAGTCCCTGCTGTGTCCTGTATGTCGTTCTGATCTGTAACGCTTATTGTATTCTTAGTGAAATAGAACAAAGCTTGGCTGTTTGCTGATAGCCCTGTTACCTGTTCGCTGAATGTAAATGAGTCAGATCATGCACTTGCAAAGTCTTCGTAGTTGTCTGCTACGCTCTTGTATACTTTATTCGGTGCGGTTGAATATCAAGAAACCCAGTGAGATCATCAAAAAACAACTCAATATGATGGGTTGAAGTTTGATATACCTGTGCTGGGTGTTGTATAGGTTGTGTCTGATAGCTTTCAGAAGTTATCAGATCAATTCATGCAATATACAACGTCTGCTACATTAGTAAACGTCATACGGTTATCACTTGCAATGTTAGTGCTTGTGTCGATACTTGTAGCTGTACCATCTTCTGCGATAGTATAGAGCTTATGAGTGCTGTCGGTGTTGTGTCTTACAATAAGTCTGTCGTTTGCTGCAACTGTCCTTAGATATGAACCAATTCACTTAGGATATGATCAAGAGGTGAGTGATACAAGTAGTTGATGTCATGGTCTGATGATAATTGATTGACCGTCTATCCTACAGTTTCTTAGATAAGGTGAAAAATAAGGAGCCATGTCTACTGTAGATACATTGTCAACGTATCATCCAGAGAATAATCACCTCTTCTCACTCAATGGTATTGGTTTTGCACTATCGTATGACACTCGTAATTAATGGTTACGCTAGGGGGGTCACTTGGATAAATTATGATCTTTGTAGTTAAAAAAATAGGAATTGCAAGTGTTATTTATCTTCTAAATCACATTCTACGTATGCTCAAGGTAAGAGGAGATTATTACGCTTTTTGTTCTTTTCTTTGATCTATCATTTCTTGAATCCATTTACTTGACTCTTGTTGATGTCTATCGTATATCTCTTTCAGTCTTTTTTCTCTTTCCATCTGTCTTGGCGTAATAACCTGCATAAAGTTGTCACGATACCGCTTATATCTGTCTGGCTGAAAATCAATAATAATATGGTTGAAAGCATATAACCACACTCATCGAGATCTTTTATATGTATTTAGTTTCCATGATAGCTTGAGTATAATGAATCTTGGCAAGCTAATAGAAAATCAATAAATTCTGATTGCTGGGTGATTTTCGATTGAGACCAGTGAGTGAGTACTGTCAGATCATTCTTGAACAAATGTAATGAATTTCATGATGTCAATATATTGTAAATACTAAAGAGTCTTAATATTTTATACTCCTCCTACGAAGTGATGCTGACAAATCCCTTTATGCTACTGTATTGTTTGTGAGCTATTGACATTTATTCTGTCAAACTCTTTAATCACCTCATCTGTGAACTCCTTGAGCCTGTCAGTGGGTATTTCTATCTTTTTAGACAACCAGCTATGAATAATCGGTGTAACAATAATTAGAAAAATTACAGATAGTATCAACATAGTATAGAATTATAATAATAAATTACTCAAGATCATCATCAAACATCATTGATTTCACGCTTATACTGATATCTCATCCATTCGCTCCTGTATGCTCGAGTTGCTGTGGGGCTTTAGATATATGCCTGTCTATCATATCAGTCAGCATCTTATTGTCTTTCATTCAGCTTGTGACGTACTTGATCATTGATAGCTCTAGTATGGTGAGCTTGTCTTGGTCAAGCTTCTCAAGATCTGACTTGGTCATTGTTTGGTACTTCAAAACCAAGTCCATCATACGTTGAGCTTGACGTCTGCGGTCTCGTCACTCACTCTTATCTTTTGGGGTTGCTGGTGGCTTCTGTCACTTCTTGAATTGTGTATGTATAGGGGGTTTTCACTTCCCTATTTTGTACGCTGTTTCATTTTCTTTCATAGTACGACATTATAATCTAAATCTTTTTTATATCTATAGCAGAATCATATGATCTGACTCTATCTAGTATGACCTGACAGTACTTAGGATCTAGCTCCATCATTCTGCAGTGCCTTCATGTTTTCTCGCATGCTATGAGATTGCTTCATGATCAACCAAACAGATCTAATACTATATCTCCTTTGCTTGTGAAGTTCTTGAGTACTCTTTCGTTTATTTCTACTGGTTTTTGAGCGGGATGCATGTAGGACATATTTCAATCCTTACCTACTTTCCATGTGACAGTTCATTCTATCATATCGTTTATAATCTGTTGTATATCTTCTTTTTTTGCTTTCTTGAGCCATTCCTGTTTTTCTTCTTTGTTCCAGTTCCAAAATGATCATCATCTATGTCACTGAATATAATTTCATCTGTTTACTACAAATAATATCTCGAAGTCTTGTGCCAGTGAGCGTTCGCAATCTCCCATACCTCATCATCATTTATGCCGTATAATCATATTAGTTATCTTGTTGAAGTATTTCTCGATAAGCTGTTTCCATAAATCGGACACCTGGTATCCTGTTCGCATAGCGAAGAAACCATTACTGTACTTTTGTGCTAGTCATACATAGTCTAGGATCACATCATCGTTCATAATCATTCAGTGAGAGTCTGGTGTGTATGATATTCAGTATGGTGGATCAGATATACAATGTACCATTTTATTATCTTCTCACTCCAATAGCTTCTTGATGTTTCACTCATTCATACTATCTCAGCACATAAGTATGTGGTTTCAGATTTTGTAGATGTCTCAATGATTTACGCTTACTTGTGTTACCTCTTGTATATCATCCTCGATCAGTTCTTTTTTCTCTTGTTCTGATGTCTGAAGGTCATCAAAAACTCATTCAAATAAGCTATTTAGCTCTTCGCTATCTAATGCTTCTAGCTCAAACCTCAGGTTACCGAGGTCCCATTCACTCAGCTCTGTCAGCTTATTATCCCTTATTCTGAAGTCTCTCTTTTGTTTCTCCGATAACCCTGTGATCTGTAATACTTCTACATTATCTACTTGAAGCTTCTCTAGTGCTAGCTTTCTTCCGTGTCCTGATAGGATTACATTGTCTTGATCCACTATGATGGGTGTGAGATATGTATTAGCTTGTATACTCTTTACTATCTCATCTACGTTGGATCAGTGAATCTTATTGTTCTTATTGTAAGAAATAAGATCAGATAATGCAAGCGTTATTAGTTTCTTATCTGTCGTTGGTTTATTATTGTTTGTTGACATCTTTTATATATTAACTGATAAATTCTGCAATTTCCCTTATAGTTGCATTTGGGTTTTGTATTTTAACCTCAGCTACTTTTCAGACATTAATTGGTTTTACTTTAGTTTGATCTTTCATTAGCTTGTTGATATGAAGTAAGGTGTGGTTGTCATGTTATTTTACTAAGATCTATTCAGGTCCGTGTCTGAATATTATCATAGATTGTTTGTAGTTTTCTACTAAGTCTTATACTCCTTTTATGTCATTTAATAACTCTTATCGACCGTCCAATATAGTGCTTCCTTCTAGTAGGCATTGGTCAAAGTAATCAACGTCCAAAGTTCAAAAAGCTAGAAGAATCGAATTCATTGTTAAATGATACTAGATTTCAATCAAATGTGAGACCTTTTCATATTGCTATCATTAGCTAGTTGGTTTAGTAATTAAATCTATTCTGATACAATTATCAATAAACTCTTGATCTGATATACCTAGTCATACTCAATGACATGACCGATATACGGAGAACTTCTTTCACTTTTATATCTTGGATCAGTGAGTGTTGATCTTATCTACTAGGTCTTGTCTATTGCATATACATAGTTCTGTGATTTGTTCTTGTGATAGCATGGGTTATTGTATAATAATAAATTATCTTTTCTCTAAAATAATACTAGAAGATTAATATCTGCGTTACTGGTTTTGGTATTGTGATATTCTTCTAGCGTAATCCTGTAGAATCTAGATCAGTCACCATGCGGGTCATATGATTTATCTAGAGTAGTAGAATAATATATTTTTCAATCTTTTTTTTGTAGGTTATATACTTGTTGTCGTGAGTCTGGTATAGTTCTATTATCTTTGACTCTTACTACGAAATGAGTATTGTGTTCCATGCGTCTTAGGATGAATTAGATTGGTTTAGCTTCTTGCTTATTGAGTTATAGTTACAGATATCTTGATACATCT
>JACCDR012150155.1_pt1 | contig 10643 bp, 10 predicted proteins | sample 7446431 | NCBI WGS metagenome assembly JACCDR01 (sample SAMN15323443, study PRJNA562643) | freshwater metagenome | isolation source: river surface water | place: USA:Blue River Watershed | collected 2017-08-17 | reverse complement strand
TGGAGAAGGAAGAGGACATCCTGTTCCCCATGCTTCGGCGAGGCGGCAACCCCTTTGTCGTTCATCCGATCGGCGTGATGCGCACGGAACACGACGAACATGCCGAACGGCTCGCCGACCTGATGGCGCTGGCTGGCGATGCAACGCCGCCCGTCGATGCCTGCACCACCTGGCGGCAACTGTGCACGGGCATCAGGCAGTTTGCCGACGACCTGCAGCGGCACATCCAGCTCGAGAACGATGTGCTGTTTCCTCACTTTGAACCGGACCACCGGTGACGGGCTGCGATGCCCAACAAGTTTCCGCTGAACCCCGCCAACTCATTGAAGGCCACCCCTGCTCTGCACTCTCGGTCGGCCCGAGATTGCCAAGGAACGTGGCGTGACGTGCAGGGCTCGTCGCAAGGCAACAATGGTAGGTGCCGGACGCGGATCCGAGCCACCGGCCACCTCAATGCCTTGTAGCGCTGCCCATGATCACACTCAACGTCCGTCAGGCGAGCTTTTCCGACCTGGACCCACTCGCCGACCTCTTTGACCAGTACCGCGAGTTCCAGGGCAAGCCAAGCGACCTTGCGGCTGCGCGCGAATTCCTGCGGGCCCGCTTCGATCATGGGGAATCGGTTGCCTTTCTCGCCTTCGTCGGTACGGAGCCCATGGGTTTCGCTCAGCTTTACCCCAGCTGGTCGTCCACGGCTTTGGCGCGCGTGTTCGTGCTCAATGACCTCTTTGTTCATCCGAATGGCCGAAGGGCCGGTGTCGCGTCCGGCCTGCTGGCGGCGGTCGAGCGCTACGCTTGGGCTCAAGGCGCGGCACGGGTCTCGTTGAATGTGGCGCAGGACAACGTGGTCGGGCAGGCGCTCTACGCCGCGAAGGGCTGGACCCGCGACGGGGAGTTCCACATGTACCACCGGCGGCCTGTTGCGAGCTGACTCACGGGTTCGCGGTGCTGAAGTTGCCGCCGCTTCCCGGCATGCTGCCCTTGGGGTTGAGGGTGACGAGACTGACTGACTCGGTGGTCGTGGCGCTGGGGGCACGGCGGGCGGGCGAGTTCAACGCTTGACTGTCCCGCAGAAACGCTGGGAACCAGCGACTGCTCCGAGCCGCACTGGGCACCGACAATCCCTTCATGGACGCCGCCCTGCTGCACCAATCGTTGAAGTCCGTTGTGCCTGACGTTGGTGCCGCACCGGTTGCCGACCTGGCACCGGTGTTCACGCCCATCGACCTGGCTCGCGGGGCCACGCTGCTGACTCAGGGAGATCGCTGGCGCTGGGCGCTCCTGATCGAGCGCGGGCTGGTTCGCATGCACTTCGTTCGCCGTGACGGCCGCGAGTTCAACAAGAACTTCTTTGCCGAAGGCGCATTGGTCTGCCCGATCACGCCAGCCATGTGGAACGCGCCCTCCCTGTTTGGCATCACGTGCATCGAAGCCTCGCGAGTCTGGCGGTGTGACGAGGCCCTGTTCCGTGACGTGCTGCAGCGCCACGGTGTCTGGCCAGCATTGCAGCGCGAACTGCTGGAGCGCCTGCTCACCGGCAAATTGCAGCGCGAGCACGACTTGCTCGCGCTGGACGGCCGCCGCCGCTACGAGGCCTTCTGCCAGCGCTTCCCGGCGCTGGCACAGCGGGTGCCACTTGTGCATCTGGCTACCTATCTCGGCCTGACCGATGTCTCGCTGTCTCGCCTGAGGCGCATGTCGGACGTACCCTGATCATTTGTTAAGGCGATGGATCGTTCCGCGCCGCACAGTCGGCTCCCGTGTGCACAGCCAAGGAGCCGACCATGCAGACCCGAGACTTCCTTGTACGGAGCGCCATCGTCGCGGCGGCACTTGCCGTCACGGGCGGCGCGGTGCTGGCGTGGCTGGCATCGCGCACCGAAGCCGACATCGCTGCCCACCGCGAGCGAGTGGTCGTGCAGGCACGACAGGCGGCACCGGCCGCCGCGTCGGCCACGGCTCTTGCGGCCCTGCCCGCGCCCGTGCAGCGGTACTTCGCCTTCACCTTCCGCGGCGCCCCTCCACCGCAGGCCAGCCACGTGGAACTCGCGATGGAGGGCCGCTTCAGGCGGCCGCGCAGCGACACCTTCACACCCACGCGCGCAGAGCAGACGATTGCGATCCACACACCGGCGCTGGTGTTTGCCGCGACCACGCCGCTGCTGCCCGGCGTTCCGGCGCTGACCGCGCGCGCCTACGACGCCTACGCAGGCGGTCAGATGGAGATGAAGGCCAAGCTGCTGTCGGCCATCACCGTGGTCGACGAGCCCGCCTCGCCGACGCTGAACCGGATTTCCTTGCGGCGCTGGCTGCTGGAAAGCCCGCTGTATCCGATGGCACTGCTGCCCGGTGGTGCGGTGCGCTGGGAGGCGATGGACATCAACCGCGCGCGGGCCACCGTGACACTGGGCACCGACAGTGCATCCATGGTGGCCACCTTCGGCAGCGACGGGCGTCTGCTGCGCTTTGACGCCGAGGAGGACGGCGACCTGCGCACGTCGTATCACGGCTCGGGCGAGCACGCATCGCGCGACGACTACGAAGCGGTGGAAGGCATGATGCTACCCCGACGCTTTGTCATTGCTCGAGCGGCGGCCGGCCGGATCCTGCCGTTCTGGGAAGGGCGGGTCACGCAGATCCGCTTCGTGTCCGGAGACTGACCGTGTCGTCGGCCACCCTGCTTGCTTTCGCTGGTGTCGCGCTGCTGTGCGTCGCCACACCAGGCCCGACCACCCTGCTCGCGCTCAGCAATGGCTCGCGCTTCGGCTTGCGTGCAGCGCTGCCCGGCATGGCCGGCGCGGTGGCCTCAGACTTCCTGCTGATAGCCGCAGCTGCCGCTGGGTTGAGCACGCTGCTAGCGGCATCGGCGTCGGCGTTTGCAGTCGTCAAATGGGTGGGGGTGGCTTACTTGGCCTACCTCGGCGCGCGGCTGCTGCAGACGCAACCGGCGGCACCACCGCTGCATGCCGCAAACGCGCGCGAGCGTCCGCCTGCGGCCTGTGCCATGTTCACTCGCAGCCTCATGGTCGCCGCGACCAACCCGAAGGCCTATCTTTTCTTCGCCGCTCTGCTACCGCAGTTTGTGGACACAGACCGGCCACAGGCTGTGCAATACGTGGTGTTGGCAACGATCTTCGGCTTGCTTGATCTGGCCACGATGACCATCTATGCCGCCGCTGGCGAGGGCGCTGCGCGACGGCTCGAGGGTGCATCATCGCGCATCTGGATCGACCGCTTCAGTGGCGCTGCGCTGCTGCTGCTGGCGACCGGACTTGCGATGTTGCGCCGGCCGGCCGTGAACGCATGACTTGGGCCCGGTTCGAAGGGCTTCTGTTTTGCTGTGACGCGCGGGTGCTTGGCCCCGCAAAATCCCATTCATGGGTGAACTGTGCTGAGGGCTGGAGCGGCACGCCCGCCGGAAGCTGTGTCCGCCAATACGGCGACTTCGCAACCGCTTCGCGCCCGAGCGTCGCGCTGCCCACAGTCGCGTGGTTCAGCATGGGCCAGAGCAATGCTGACGAGACCCGTTCTTCTGCGACGCCGGTACGTGTGCTCCCGCGTCAGGTCGGCTTGAGCTGCTGCAGCAAGGTCGGCAGCAGTTCGCTCACCGTCGGGTGAATGTGCACGGCCCGCGAGATGACGGTGTACGGCAGGTCAGCAGCCATGATGTCCAGCAGCGAATGCACCACCTCGTCACCATTCATGCCGAGGATGGATGCACCGAGGATGCGCTGTGTTTCGGCGTCGACCAGCACCTTCATGAAACCCTGGGTCTCGCCGGCTTCGCGGGCGCGGCCGACGCGCTGCATCGGCATCTTGGCGCGCAGCACGCGCTTGCCGCTGGCCAGGGCTTCGGTTTCCGTCATGCCGACGCGTCCGAGAGCCGGGTCGATGAAGAGCGCGTAGCACGGGATGCGGTCGCTGATGCGGCGCGGGTCACCGTCGAACAGGTTCGCCACCACGATCTCGTGGTCGTTCCATGACGTGTGCGTGAACGCACCCCGTCCGTTGCAGTCCCCAACGGCCCACACGCCGTTGGCGCTGGTACGGCACTGATCGTCAACCTCGATGTAGCCGCGGGCGTCGGTGCGGATGCCGGCAAGCTCGAGCCCCAGGCCATCGGTGTTGGGCTGGCGGCCGACCGCCAGCAGCACATGGCTGCCGGTGATGCCATCACCACCACCGCAGGCGGCGCCAACGACGATCCCATTGCTCGCCGGCGCAAGCGACAAGCACTCGGCGCCCAGCTCGAAGCGCACGCCTTCGGCTTCGAGGATCGCGCGGATTCCGTCAGACACATCGAGGTCCTCGCGCGGCAGCAGCCGCGCCGACCGCTCCACCACCGTCACCGCGGCGCCCAGGCGGCGCATCAGCTGTGCGAACTCCAGGCCGATGTAGCTGCCGCCGACGACGACCAGGTGCTCGGGAACCGCATCCAGTTCCATCACCGACACGTTGTCCAGCGTCGTCACGGTGTCGATGCCCGGCAGCGCGGGGCGCACCGCGCGCCCGCCGACATTGAGGAAGATGCGCGGCGCGCTCAGGCGGCGCCCGCCCACCGCCAGCGTGCCCGGGCCGACGAACGATGCATCGCCGACGATGACCTCGGTGCCCTTCAAGCCACGCATCCAGGCTTCCACGCCCTCGCGCGATTTCTCGACGATCGCGTCCTTGCGCGCCATCACGCGAGCCATGTCCACGCGCAGGTCCGCCACGTCGAAGCCGAACTCGGCGCCGCGCTGCGCAAGCCGGGTCGCGCGCGCACTGGCCACCAGCGTCTTGGTCGGGACACAACCGACGTTGACGCAGGTACCGCCGAAGTGATGCCGTTCGATGACGGCCGTCTTCAGCCCTTCACGGCTGCAGCGGGCGGCAATGGCCGGCCCGGCTTGGCCGGCGCCGACGATGATGGCATCGAAGTTTTCGGTATGCATGGTCGCGTTCGCCGCAGTGGGTTGAGCCTTCAGTATGGGGTGGTTGACAAGGACCGGGCCAGTTGACCGCGTGCGTAGGGCGCCGAATCAACGGCGACTCGCGCCACAAGACTGCAACTGGCGGCCGCCAGTTCTTGCAACAACCGAGCCAAACATGCCGGTGGGGTCAAAGGGTGCTGCTCGAACCAGGTGGGTCGTGAATCCAGCGGTGTCAACTTGGCTCGCTCGCTCCCCATGCTGCGGCGCGAGCGGTGACAGCTTTACCGCAATCCAACCTCGTTGGGATGGCCAATCCGACGACGGGCTGGGTACCCATCAGGGCCCATCGCGCCTCATCAAGCCATCGGGCGGAGTCTGCGGATCGTCGCGGCCACCAGCGGTGCCACCGAAGACGGCGGAAATGGCGACACGCTGCTGACGTTGATTTCGCAGAGCACGTAGCGCTGCGCACCATCGGCCGCCGTATCGCCCAGCATGAAGTCGCATTCCCACAGCAACGGCAGTTGTTCGTGCGCGAGGCCGACGCGCTTGCGCAGCAGCGTGATCCAGGTCGACTCCAGTTGCTGCTTCAAGTCCTGGAAGCCGGGCAGCTCAGGGCCGTGGTACAGACGCGGCCCTGGCGTGGGCGCATCGGGGTGCAGCGCGTTCACGGCCTGCAGGCCGAAGCCTGTGACGCGGTCCTCCACCAGGTAGGCGCGCACCATGCCTTCGGGCAGCCGCGCCTGCCAGGCCTGGTCGATCATGTGGCCGCCACAGTCCGGCTTGAAGTAAGGCGCCAGCGTCGCCTTCAGCGCCGGCATGTCCATGCGCTGCGGCGTGCTGCCGCGCTGGGCGTGCTGCACGGTCAGTCCGCCGCTGGCAGACACTTCGACGCGCCACACGCCGATGCCGCTGTGGCCACGGTGCTGCTTGAGCACGCGCGCACCCTGCCGCAGCCGCTGCGGCAGTTCGGACTCCAGTTGCGCCAGGCTGTCGATGCGGTGAACGTCACTGCCGAACGGCATGTCGCGGGTCTCGAACAGCACGTCCTTGGTACCTAGGCGTTGGACCGCCTCTGGGTGCGCACTGACCAGCACACCCGCCTTCGCCGCTTCACGCAGCAGCGCATCGAGCCGATCGCGGCGGCGGCCGTCTTCGATGGGGTTGCACCACACCAGCACGGCTTGCACGCGGCGCAACTGCGCCGCCACCTCGTCGGCGAAGTCGTCTTGATAGATCGCCGGCTCGGCGCTCACGCCGGCGGCAGCCAGCGCTTCGAACAAGGCCGCGAAGCGGCTTGCTGCGGGGTCTGCGCGGTCGCGCGCGGCCCGATCGCCGGGATACAGCAGGGCGACGCTAGCGGCGCGGGCACCGGTCATGACGCCGGGCTCCCGGGCTTGTCCACCAGTGGCCTGCCCGCAGCCTGCCAGGCGTCGATGCCCCCGACCAGGTAGCGCGCCTTCAAACCCGCGGCCTGCAGCCTCAGCGCCGTGACGCGGCCCACCTCATGCCCGTAGACGCAGTACACCAGCAGCTCACGGTCTGTCGGCAGCTCGGCGGCCCAGTTGGGCACATCGGCAGGGTCGCACCAGCGTGCGCCGGGGATCATCGTCCGGGCCTTCTCGAACACACCTGCGCGGCGCACGTCGAAGACCAACGCATCTCCCACCTGGTCCTGGTTCACGCCGAAAGGCTCGCCGGCCGCAGGCACCGCCCGCTGGTACCGCCCATAGACTGCTGCCCAGTCAATGTTGCCCATGAAGGCATCCACGTAGGCGCCCGCCGCCGCGCCGAAGTCCATGTGATAGGCATGTTCGTACATGTCGAGCGCCAGGATCGGCACGCCGCCCGCCAGCGCATGCGTGTGGTCGGCCGCCCACTGGTTGACCAGCGTGCCCTCTCGCGGCTGAAACACCAGCAGCACCCAGCCCGAGCCGCCGCCCAGGGCCTTGCCCATGGCGATGAACTCTTCGCGCCAGCGTTCGACGCTGCCGAAGCTGGCTTCCAGCATCAGCTTCGCGGCCGGCTCCATCGTCACGCCGTCGCCGCCCAGGCTGGCGAAGTACAGCTCATGCAACAGCATCGAGTTGGTCGCGATCAGCTCTTCGCGCTTCAAGCCGTTCAACTGGAAGCCGGGTGCCGTGGCGAAGGGCATCGCCGCGAGGTCCTTGCGGATGGCGTTCAGCCGCTTCACCGCGCCTCCGTAGTTGTTCTGGTGGTGGCTGGTGATCAGTGCGGGCGACAGACGGTTCAGTGCGGCCGGGTCGAACGGCAGGTCTTGCAGGCGTGCGGTCATGGAAACTCCTTCAACGGATCAGGGGCAACAGCCAGGTCGACAACAGGCCGATGCCTGCGCAGGCACCGAGCAGCGGAATCACACCGACCTTGAACCGGAACAGCGCCACCGCGGCGGCGATGGTGATGACGGCCGAGAGCGCATCGAAGCGCCCGCCGAAGCCTTGGGGCCAGAGCACGTGGTACGCAAAGAACATCGCCAGGTTCAGGATCACCCCGACGACGGCCGCCGTGATCGCCGACAGCGGTGCCGTGAACCCCAGCTTGCCGTGCGTGGCCTCGACCACCGGCCCGCCAGCCAGGATGAACACGAACGACGGCAGGAAGGTGAAGAAGGTGACCACCGCGGCAGCCACGGCGCCGCCCAGGAACAGTGCGTCAGGTCCGAACACCTGCTTCAGCCAGCCGCCGACGAAGCCGACGAAAGCCACCACCATGATCAGCGGGCCGGGCGTGGTCTCGCCCAGGGCCAGACCGTCGATCATCTGCGGGCCGCTGAGCCACTGATGGGTTTCGACCGCACCCTGGTACACGTAGGGCAGCACCGCGTAGGCACCGCCGAAGGTGAGCAAGGCGGCCTTGGTGAAGAACCAGCCCATCTGCGTGAGCGTGCCCTGCAGGCCGTTGAGAGCGATCAGGACCGCCATCGCCAGCAGCCACAGCCCGAGCCCGATGCCCAGCACTTTGCCCAGGTGGCTGCGCGAGAAGCGCGCATGCAAGGGTGTCGGCGTGTCGTCGTCGATCAGCGCAGGTCCGTAGCTGTCCTTGGCGCTGCCATGCCCGCCGCCGAGCGCGAACACCTGTGGCCAGCGGCGTGCACCGAAATGGCCGATCAGCGCGGCAGCCAGCACGATGGCCGGGAACGGCGTGTCGAAGGCGAAGATCGCCACGAAGGACGCGGCGGCGATGCCCCACATCCAGCGGTTCTTCAGCGCGCGCGTGCCGATGCGGTGAGCGGCGTGCAGCACGAGCGCTGTCACCGCGGGCTTGAGCCCGAAGAAGATGCCCGCGACCAGGGGCACGTCGCCGAAGCGCAGGTAGATCCACGACAGTGCGATCAGGATGAACAGCGAGGGCAGCACGAACAGCGCGCCCGCCACGATGCCGCCCCAGGTGCGGTGCATCAGCCAGCCGATGTACGTGGCCAGTTGCTGGGCTTCGGGCCCGGGCAGCAGCATGCAGTAGTTCAGGGCATGCAGAAAGCGCTGTTCGCTGATCCAGCGGCGGCGCTCGACCAGTTCGGTGTGCATGATCGCGATCTGGCCGGCGGGCCCGCCAAAGCTGATGAAGCCGAGCTTGAGCCAGAAGCGGAACGCCTCGGCGAAGCTCACCGAGGCAGGCGCGGCCGGCGTGGCGGGCGGGCCAGCCGATGCTTCGGGCACGGGCGTTGTGGTGGTTGTCATGCCGGGGCTCCAGGGGCGGCGTACAGGGCGTCGAAGACCGCCGCCGCTGCCAGAGTCAGTTGATCGTCATCGGCATGGACCTCGCGCAGACCGGCGAGCACGGCCTCCAGGCCAGCGGCCTCGGGCACCGGGATGCCGCCGATATCCAGGAAGTGCACAGCGTGCGCGATGCGCTGCATCCGCGGGTCCGCGTCCAGGCCAAAGCTCGCAGCCAGCACCTCGAAGCTGACGCGTGCGCCGACGTGCGTGAAGCGCGCGCCGTCGTAGTCGAAACCCAGTGTGCCGCGAGGCGCAGGCGTGGACCCGGCGGGGTCGGTCAGCCAGACGAAGCGTGCTTCCGCATCGATGAAGCGGCGGATCAGCCAGGCGCAGGCCAGGCGGTCGACCCAGGGTCGCGCTCGTGTAGCCCAGCGCTTGCCCTGGAACTTGCGCGGGTCCAGCCGCGGGATCCCGTGCGGCGCCTGTTCCAGGGGTTCACCGCGCGAGAAGCGCGCATCGAGCGCTTCTCGCAGCGCATCGAGCTCGGCCTGTGCCTGCACGGCGGCGGCACCTGGGTAGTAGTCGATGCGCACGAGTGCCTGCAGCGACTCGGAAACGGCGCGCCAACGACGACGCGCTTCAGTCTCGGGCAGCCCAGGCAAGGCGCCTGCCAGGGATTGCGCTTCCGTTCGCCACTGACCGTAGGCCTCGGTGCGGTCGAACAGTGCCAGGATTTCGGCGCGCTGGGCCTCGTCGGAGGCAGACAACTCGAGCACGCTGGCCTGGCCGCCGTGGGCCCGGACCTCGGTCACCAGGGGATCGAAGAGGGCCTTCCTGGTGTTAGGCAGGACATAGACGCCGTCTCGCATCGACCCACAGCCCAGGGTCTTCAGCGCACGCCAGACGCGCAGTCGAACTGCACTGGGCTGCGTCGGCAAGGTGAGAAAGAGCACGCTCCACATCTTTGAAGCATACGCTACAACTCACGATGCACATATCTCGTACAACTGATGACCAGGCTCCCGCGTGGAACCGCGAACGTCCGATCTTGATCAGTGTTGAGAAGGTCAGCAATTGGCCGACAGTGTGAGTAGCTGCCTTGGCCCGAAAGCGGCCTTCCGGTCTGGTTCGCGATGGGGTTGTGTTGATGGAGGACAAGGACTCCGATGCTCAGTCGGCGCATCTTGTATGGCCCTCAACTCGATGGGAGACCATCATGGGCACCACAGGCAGCAACGCTCATCGCGAGCCTTGGAACAAAGGCAAGATCGTTGGGCAGAAGGCTCTGTTCAAGCCCAAGGACATCTGGGCCCTCCGCGTCCGATTCCAGATGGAGCACCGGGTGCGGGAGCTCGCGCTGTTCAACCTGGGCATCGACAGCAAGCTGCGCGGGTGCGATCTCGTCGCGCTGAAGGTCCGCGACATCTGTCATGGTGACCAGGTTGCCACGCGAGCCATCGTCTTGCAGCACAAGACCCAGCGCCCGGTCCAGTTCGAAATCACGCCGGCCACCCGGGAAGCCTTGCAGGCGTGGATCAAGCAGGCTGGCCTGAAGTCGGATGACTTCCTCTTCCCCAGCAGGCTCCATGACTCACCCCACCTCGGCACCCGCCAGTACGCCCGGATCCTCGGGCACTGGGTCGACGAGTTGGGCCTGGACCGCGCCGACTACGGGACGCATTCGATGCGCAGGACGAAGGCGACGCTGATCTACCGGTGCACCAAGAACCTTCGCGCCGTCCAGCTGCTGCTGGGCCACTCCAAGCTGGAATCGACAGTTCGATACCTCGGCATCGAGGTTGATGACGCGCTCGAGATCTCTGAGCAAACAGAGATCTGATCCAGCGGACCGCTGGCCACCCACGCAACTCGGAGGTGGTCAGCTGCGAACGGCTGCTGTCTGGCGTGCTGCGGGACTCACGCACTCGGCCATTTGCTGACCTTGGCCGTCGGTGCGCGAGGAACCTCTCAAGACTGCCTTCGGACAGCCGGACTTCCGCCGCGAGTGTCGGCCCATGCCAGAAGCGGAATTCGGCCCAGGCGTCAGTTGCTC
>JACCDR011787386.1_pt1 | contig 10643 bp, 8 predicted proteins | sample 7446431 | NCBI WGS metagenome assembly JACCDR01 (sample SAMN15323443, study PRJNA562643) | freshwater metagenome | isolation source: river surface water | place: USA:Blue River Watershed | collected 2017-08-17 | reverse complement strand
ATGTTGTTCGTGACTTACACGACCTCTCTGCTTCACTCGAAGAAGAATATTTAAAACAGGATTTAGCTACAGCCATGATGTTGTTGCAACAAGCAGAACAATTAAAAGATACAGAGAAAGTACATACATATTTACAAGAGTGTCAAACCATATCACAAAAAATACACCATATAAAACAACGGCATGAAAAAACAAAGTAAAAAAATAAAAAAGAATACTGTGAAAGCAAAAAAGACCACCACGTCTTCAAAAAAAGCTGTCCAAAAAAAAGCTAAAACAAAAAAAGTAGTAGCTCCAAAATTACGAAAAAAGAAAGTACAAAAAACAGCTCTCGCTTCTCTGCGAACCGAGAAACCAGTCAAAAAAAGTGACAAACAGTCACAGGGACTAGAGAAATTGTTGCTCAAAGGAAAAGAGCGTGGGTATGTCACATACAATGAGATTTTACGAGAATTTCCAAAAGTAGAAGAAGATATTATTTTCTTGGAGGAATTGTATGAAAAATTATCGAGTAATGGTGTAGATATCTTGGAGGGAGGTGGTTTGCTAGATACCGATCAGGGGGATGATATCGTCAATAAAAAATACACCTACGGTTCATCACCAGATGCGTCATATGACTCTATCCAAATGTATTTGAAAGAAATCGGTCAGTATCCTCTTATTTCAGGAGGAATGGAAAAAGAGTTGGCAAAGCGCATTGAAGCTGGAGATGAAGATGCAAAAAACTTACTAGCTCGATCAAACTTGCGTTTGGTGGTATCTATCGCTAAAAAATACGTTGGACGATCGGCTGATCTAACACTCCTTGATCTGATTCAAGAAGGGAATCTCGGTTTATTTAAAGCTGTAGATAAGTTTGATTGGACAAAAGGATACAAGTTTTCGACATATGCTACATGGTGGATACGACAAGCCATCACTCGTGCATTGGCTGACCAGTCTCGTACTATTCGTGTACCCGTACACATGGTTGAAACTATTGCGAAATACAAGCAAGTGGTGCGTCGATTGTCGCAAGATCTCGGTCGCGAACCGTTACCTGAAGAGATTGCTACCGAGATGAACTTGTCTGTCGATAAGATTTATACTATCGAGAAAATTGATCAAAGTACCGTTTCTCTCGAAGCTCCAATTGGGGACGACGCAGATGAAAAATCAAAACTCGGTGACTTTTTGGCTGATGATAAAATACTATCACCAGATCAAGAGTCTTCACGACGCATTATTGCAGATCAAGTCAAAGAGATTTTGAACGATTTACCAGAAAAAGAGCGTCGTATTTTGGAATTGCGACATGGATTGGTGGACGGTGTCACACATACCTTGGAAGAAGTAGGAAAAGAGTTTGGAGTCACTCGTGAACGTATCCGTCAGATTGAAGCTAAAGCTCACGAAAAAATTCGTCAACACGACAAAATCAATCGGTTGCGTAATTATTATTAATTTTTTATTTTCCTATGTCTCTGCAAAAAAAGTGTATCCAATGGATTGGATCAACAAGTTCTCTTGTCGTGCACACGCTCTTTTTTCTGAGTATTTTCTCTTTGTACTTTTTTGGTTTTTCATTCGATACCATTTTACTTTTTTTGACAACACTGGTTTCGCTTGAGGCGATTTACCTAGCTATCTTTATTCAAATGACAGTCAATCAAAACACCAGTGCGTTGGCTGAAGTGGAAGAGGATATCGATGAGATTCAAACTGATATCGACGAAATCCAAGCTGACGTCGATGAGATTGAAAAAGAAACCGAGGAAATTCACCAAGAAATAGAAGAAGCTGCTAAAGAAGAAGATGTTGATCTGGATAAAATACACCAAGCACTCATTTCTTTAGTAGAAGAAGTTAATAAATTGAAACAAAAATAATATGACCAAAACCTCTTTTCAAGAACGCATGGATGCATTAAATACTGAACAAAAAGAGGTTGTGCAACATATTTTTGGGCCACTCATGGTAGTAGCTGGACCAGGGTCTGGAAAAACGGAAGTGTTATCTTTGCGTGTGGCAGAGATTTTACAAAAGACGGATATTGGTCCAGGTGGTATTTTATGTCTGACCTTTACTGATTCGGCTCGCATGAATATGCGTGACAGATTGACTCGCTTGATTGGGCCAGAAGCGAGTAGGGTACACATACACACCTTTCATAGTTTTGCTACATATCTTATCGGTCGTTTTCCAGAATATTTTTTTGGCGCTGCTCCTCTTGCTCCTGTCGAAAAAGCTGTTTCGACCGACATACTCTCCGGTATACTACATACGCTCCCTCACAACCACCCGTTTGCTTCTTTTCATCCAGAGCATGGGTATGTCTATATGCGTGATATTATCCAAAGCATTTCTCATCTGAAGAGAGCGGGTATTTCTGTATCTGATTTTGAAAAAATCATTACCTCCAATCAAGAAGCGTTGGTCGCTCTCGCGCCGTATGTTGATAAGCTGTTTTCACAGCGTCTTTCTAAAAAAGATTTACCACAGTACACCAAAACACTAGAAGAGATGCGTGTGTTAGTATCTAAAAAACAGACACCAGAAAATATACTTGGTGTTTTTAAACCACTAGCACATGTGTTGTATACGTCTCTGTCACTAGCTCTACAGCAATCAACAGAGACAGACTCAACGACTCCTCTCTCTGAGTGGAAAACAGAACACACTCGTTTAGAAGGCGAAAAACGAGTACTTAAAGAGACAGTGGGTGAAGAAAAAATGTTTGCTTTGTTACGGGTATATGAGGCGTATCAAAAAGAATTATATAAGCGCGGGTACATGGATTTTGATGATATGATCATCTCTTTGATCGCTGTACTCGAACAACAAGAACACATCAGATTGACCTTACAAGAAGAATTACAGTTTATCTTGGTCGATGAGTTTCAGGATACCAATGCTGCCCAAATGCGTATTTTGAAAGCCATCACGTATGATCCTGCATACAATACAGAACCAAATATTATGGTAGTGGGGGATGATGATCAGTCTATCTACAAGTTCCAAGGAGCCGAACTCTCAAACATGTTTCAGTTTACAAAACTCTTTCCTCAAACCAAGATCGTATCTTTGGGTAAAAATTATCGTTCCACCAAAGAAATAGTACAAGAAAGTAGAGACCTTATCTCTCTTTTGTCCCAGTCACTCGAAAGTGCATTGGGTATTACCAAGCTTGCTTCTGGTGAACGACAAGAAAAAAGTATGGTACGACATCAGGTGTATAGTACGGCTTTTGATGAATATGAGGGGGTTGCTCGAGAAATCAAAGCCATGCTCGATACAGGGGTCTCTCCGGCTTCTATAGCAGTCATAGGGCGTTATCATAGTGGTTTGCAAGAGCTTGTACCTTTCTTACGAGCGTATGATATTCCTATTGCCTACGAGCGGGAACAACATGTGTTACAAATGCAACCTATACGTGAATTACTCTCTATGCTTTCGTATGTGGCTTTGGCTATGAAAGAGGGTAAAGAAGCAGATTATCTGTTGTGTGAAATGGTATCGTATCCATATTGGCGCATAGACAGACAAGTGGTATGGCGCATAGCCGAAGACGCTCGAGAGAAAAAAACAAGCTGGCTTGCTTGCATGCGTGATGTGGCGGATGCCAACATACAACATCTCGTTTCTTTTTTGACTGAAGTGTCTGTCATGGCGGTGAGTAGTGACGTGGAGTCGATCATCGATATACTCGTCGGTACAAAAAGTATCACTTTGCCCACAGGTCCGTATACCTCTCCTTATAAAGCATATTATTTTAATGATAAGACGGATGGTACGTATCTCGCTGTACTTTCTGGTTTACGAGTGTTTATTCATGCCTTACGCGAGCACTATCGTGGACAGTATGTCAAAGTAGAAAAAATACCTCAATTTATAGAACTGTACACGCAACATAAAATAGAACTATTAGATACCACCCCCTTTGCTTCAGGTGATCATAATGTCAGTCTCTTGTCTGCACACAAAGCCAAAGGATTGGAGTTTGATGTGGTTTTTGTACTTTCTGCGAACACTGTATGGACAGAACGGGGAGCTATCGCAAAGATTTCTTTTCCTATGAATATGCCGATCGCGCCAGATTTAGATGATCGCGATGATTTTATTCGTATTTTGTATGTGGCTATGACTCGAGCCAGACATACATTATTTTTGACTTCTCATCGTGTTGATAGTCACGGTAAAGAAAAATTGCCATTGCCTTTCTTTGTAGATACAGAAAAAGAAGAGATAGAGTTTTTGAAACAAGAAAAGCAAGAGTCTCTCATATCGGTTTGGAGCACATTGTCTGCACCGCCGTTTGTGCAAAGTGAAAAAAACTATCTGACAAAACAGCTGGATGGCTACATGATGTCGGTTACTCACCTGAACAACTTTTTAGATGTGTGTACTGCTGGACCAGCTGTTTGTCTTGAAAAAAATATTCTCTTGTTTCCAGAGAAAAAATCACTTTCAGCGGTGTACGGTACGGCTATACATACCGCGTTGGCGTTTGTGTCACATATATTCAAAAAAACTGGTACACTACCTCCACTCGCTGAAGTCGTTTCTTGTATGGAGCAAAAATTGGTTTCAGCTGGTATCGCTGAGCATGATGTTGCTTTTTGGTTTGAAAAAGGCAAGGAAGTATTAACACGATATCTCCAAGAGCGAAAAGACTCTTTTTCTCAAGATGATGTCTTTGAAAAAAGCTTTAACAATGAAGGGGTCGTCCTGTCATCGGGAGCACATATTACTGGAAATATAGACAAACTGGTACGTCTGGGTGATAGGGTAGTGGTGACCGACTTCAAGACTGGTCGTGCAAAACATGCTTGGGAAAAAATGGATCCACAGCTATATAACTACAAACGCCAACTACTCTTTTATAAACTCCTCATCGAAAAATCGAGAAGTTTTGCTGGGACCACCATGAATACAGGTATCCTTGAATTTTTGGATCCGAGCGAAACCAGATTTGTGGATCTGTCTCTGGATACTACAGGTGAAGATATGGATCGTTTTGAAAAACTAGTTTCTCTTGTCTATCAAAAAATAAAAAACCTTGATTTTCCAGACACAACAAAATACAGCCGAGACTTAGCTGGCTGTATTGCATTTGAGGAGGATATAGTACGGGGTAGCATCTAACGATGCGCGCGTATGTATTACTTGAGCAAGATATCAATATTTGCTTTGACTGAAGCAAATGGCTGAGCACCTGGAATGACGATTTTTTTACCATCTTTCTTGGTGATCATGACCGAAAAAGGAGTGCCTTCACCACCAGCGGCTACCGCATCGTTGTAGTGAGCAGTGATTTTGTCATAAAACTTGCCACTATCCATACAACTATTAAATGTGGTGGTATCGAGTCCTACATCTTTTGCGATTACGCCGAGCTCGCTACTTGGTAGGCCGTTGTTTGATTTTGTACGAGCGTAGATTTGGTTTAAGTATTGCCAAAACTTCTCACTGCCACCTTGATCGTTGGCACATTCGGCAGCGTGAGCTTGTTTTTTGGCTTCAGGGTGGAGACCATCAATAGGGAAATGTCGGTATACCCAAGCCACTTTACCACTTGGACCATACTCATCCATTACTTGTTGTAGGGTTTGGTGGAACACTTTACAGTATGGACATTCGGTATCAGAATACTCGACAATGACAATATCTGCATTTGGATCACCCAAGATGTGATCAGTCTCATCCACTGGGCGGATCTCTCCAGCTGTTACTTGTGTGGTATCTGTCGGTTGTTTGTCTGATGTAGGTAAGTTTTTGCTTGAATAATAGAGTGATCCAGCGATCAGTCCTCCAGCAATGACAATGGCAATTGGTATAGCGAATTTATTGGTATCCATAATAATGTGTTATAAATAATGTGTTACAATTATACAGAATGACCTATATAGACGCAATCATATTAGGCTTTATCGAAGGAGCAACCGAGTTTATACCCGTCTCTTCGACTGCGCACCTGATCATCGTCCGTGATCTCTTGCATATACAGACCACCAACCCGCTTGCTTTCGATGCGGTCTTGCAGTTTGCAGCTACTTTGGCGGTGGTATTGTATTTTTGGAAAGATATCTGGGGGGTGGTGCGAGGTGTGTGGCACAGAGAAAACACAGAAGCACGAGTCATGGCTCAGGCTATCATCGCTGGGACTATCCCAGCCGTTATCCTCGGTCTCTTGTTAGAGACATACATGGAAACAGTCTTCCGTCACATTGATGTTGTGGCAGGTACTTTGGTTTTGGGTAGTGTGCTTATGTGGTATGCCCAAAGACGTATAGCTACAGACGAACCAGTGTCTGTACAGAAAGGTCTTATCATCGGACTCTTTCAAAGTCTGGCGCTCTTGCCGGGCATCTCTCGCTCCGGAGCAACTATTTCTGGAGGACTAGTATCCGGACTTTCGCGTGATACTGCTGTGCGTTTTTCTTTTCTTTTGTCCATTCCTATTTTGCTCGGTTCTGGGGGAAAAAAATTATTTGAATTGGTACATGCGACCAGTATACCTTCTTCTGGAGAGTTACTTGTCGGTGCACTCGTAGCTTTTGTAGTTGGATTTTGTGCTGTCGATTTTTTGATTCGCTTTTTGCGTACTCACAGTTTCAATAGTTTTATCGTCTATCGTCTGGTCTTGGCTGTCGTCTTGTATGTGTTTTTGTAAATAAATACCCCTCGTACTATTCTTGTGCTATTTGCCTAAAAACAAACTATGTGCTATAGTGAGGCTAATCCGACGAGGTACCCCGGCCACACTCTTCCGGCCGGGGTACCGAACCGTGGTGTTCAGTCAAGCGACACCACACACAGGGCTTGCGCGCTTATCTCCCTTAGCGCCAAGCCCTTATTTTTTTGTGTATAGTATGCTACCATGTCGACACGACCACAACGGTCTACCGCGCCTTTTTCATAGAAAATCCAAAGCCTTGATCGGGGGCTGGGAAAAAGGTGTGGGTTGGGCTTCGTCATCCTCTGGCGAAGCCCTTTTTATTAGAACAAACTTTGGGTTTTTATTTCTGTTTCTTTTTCCCAATGTTTAGTATCGAGTTTTATTTCTTTGGTAAAAGGTCCTTCTTTAAAAATAAGTTTTTTATTTTTGAGGGCGTATTCATAGACATCACGAGTGATTTTGACATCGTCGAGGCAGTATTTTCGTATCTTTTCAATTTCTCCTTCACGCCACCAAGCCACAGCTTCAAGACCGTTACCACTTTTGTGTATCCCAAAGGTACCCTCGGCTATTTGGTCGAGCTTCATTCTCCGGCCGTATGAATTTTTGATCTCTTTCAAGAGATCGAGCGAGTGGATAGTGGTCAAATCTCCTCGGCCAGCTTTTTTGTAATACTTATTGAGTAAGGGGATGTCAAAGTGATCACCATTGTAGGTAATGAGTACATCTGCTTTTTTCAACATATCCCACAACGCATCAAATTCTTCTTGCACATAACTGTAGTACATATTGGTCTCGTAGTCATAGAGGCCGACCAGTGATATATCCAAATCTACCGGATCGTTTGAGCCAACATCTTGAAAAATATTTCTTGTTTCAATATCAAAAACAATTTTGCGCATAGGTGAGGATTATGGATGCACGGACACAACAGTCGAGATGTCTTCGATTTTTATCTTATGTTCTTCTTTGGTACCCAAGTGTTTGATCGGAAAGACCGCTGTTTGTATTTCTTCTTCTCCTACAGTGATCACATATGGTATGTGCATACGGTCCGCTAGCTTGATTTGATCTCCTATTTTTTTGTTGGTCAAATTGACCACCACATTGTACTGCATCGATCGCAAGGTACGAGCAATCTTTTTTGCTTCTGGTAATACATCTTGGTTGATGGTGGCTATAAAGATATGACTGTCGTTTGTGTAGGCTGGCATGAGATTGTGTACCGCCAAAAAATCAGCAATGGTCACATCGCCCATACCAAAACCAAAAGCGGGAATCTTGTCTTTGTCAAAGATGGCTAGCAAATCGTCGTATCGTCCACCACCAAAAAGTGATCGTTTGTTGTCTGGGTGGGTATCAAATACCTCAAACACAATACCGGTGTAATAATCAAAGCCACGCATGAGTGTTGGCTCAAAGACTACGTTGTCGATACCAGCTCCAATCAAGTTTTCAATCAAATAGAGTAATTCTTTGACTTCGGATCTGTCACCTAGAGATTCAAGTAGTTTTTCTGTCGAAGAGAGGAGATCGAGCAGTTTTTCTCCAGCTTCTGGATGTACCGCCAAAATGCTTTCTCTATACAAACCTGCATCTATCTTTTCTTTTTTATCGATAATTTTAGATATTTTTTGTCTTTCTTCGTCTGACAGTCCCACAGTGTCATACAGCGTGTTGATCAGTTTTCGACTATTTACTTTGATGACAAAGTCATTGTTGGTCGCACCAAATGCTTGCATGAGAGCATGGGCTAGGCTAATCACTTCTATTTCAGCTTCTATATTATCGACACCAAATATGTCCACGTTGAGTTGCCAGTGTTCGCGCAATCTGCCACGTTGTGGTTTTTCATATCGAAAGAGGTTGGGTATAGAAAACCAGCGGACAGGAAAGACGAGCTCTTTTTGTTTGGCGGCGATCATACGAGCGACTGTCGGGGTCATTTCTGGGCGCAAGGTCACTTCGCGTTCGCCACGATCGACAAATGTATATGTCTGATCGTTGACGATTTCTTCTCCAGATTTTGCTCGATAGAGTTCGGCACTTTCCAAGAGGGAAGCTCCGTATTCACTGTAGCCATAGCGGTGGGCGACTTTCTTCATAGTGTCAAAGATGTAGTTTTGAACAAACATTTCTTCTGGGTAAAAGTCCCGCACTCCTTTGTAGCTTTCAGTAGAAATAGGTTGTGATGTGTGCTTCATATTGGTATAGTCTATACAAAAAATGGCTCAGACACAAGAACATATCACAACACACATCGAGTCAGGTATATTGCCTGTATGGAAAAGATGGGGAGAGACTCCCCTCGAGGCACTCGAAAGATTGCGCACACACCTTGGTCTCGATATACACATACCGATGACCTATGCCGGCAGGCTCGATCCAGCAGCGGAGGGAGTATTGGTGGTACTTTCGAACACGGCAGTACACAAAAAAGAGGAATATCTAGCATTACCAAAAACATACACAGCTCAGATCGTCTTTGGTCTCAGTACTGATACGGGCGACATGCTCGGTGTATACACGGGAGCTCGGGCGGTAGAAGTGACTGCGGAAAAGATACAACAGACCCTGACCACCTATGTCGGTACATACACCCAAGCCTATCCATTGTTTTCCTCAAAACCAGTCGGTGGCAAACCACTGTTTACCTATGGGCACAGTGGGGAAGTGGTGGAGGTCCCTACTCATGAAGTGTATGTACAGGAGATCTCTCTCGTGTCACTCGACACCCTGTCTGGAAAAGATATCCAAGAAAAAACAGACAAGCTGTGTCGTCTGGTCACAGGTGATTTTCGTCAGTCGCAGATACTCAGTTCACTTTCGCTAGTAGATCGGGATAGACAGTATCAGGTAGCCACTGTTTCCATGACTGTCGGTAGTGGTTTTTATGTACGAGTCTTTGCGGATGAGCTGGGGCATAAGCTTGGTACGAAAGGTGTGCTGTATGGTCTGATACGTGACTCTGTTGGGGGGTATACACAAACTACTTGCATTATATAAATATACGTGGTATAATGTAATTCAGATGAATCCTGGAAAAGTCACTCCTGCCGAACTTCTCGTTCGGCAGGAGCTCATGTGGCTGCTGCCACGCCAGCCCAAAGGCTGGCGAAAAGACGCTTCCCGTACGGAGGGAAGCAAAAAGCCGGCACAGACCGGCAGAAAGGAGAAGAAGAACGGGGCGTAGACCCCGGCGGGCCCGCGCATCACAGTGCGGGCCTTTTCATATATACACACTTGCAATCATATTGTCTTTGGGTACATACTATACATGTGAGGAGGTTCTTTCATGCACGCACCAGAAGACGCCCACCGAGAGGGTGGGCAAAAAAGAGACAAAAAAGAAAGGTGGTGATCGTCATCTGGCGGAGGGAAACCTCCGCCTTTCCATGCCTATTTCTTTCCTGGTTTCTTACGCAAACGCACAGAGGTTGGAGTGACTTCCATGTATTCATCCTCAGCCATGATCTCCATGGCTTTTTCGATAGTCAATTCGACAGAAGCCGCCAGGTACACCGCATCGTCAGAGCCAGAGGCGCGCATGTTGGTCAGTTGTTTACCTTTGGTTGGATTTACCGTCAGGTCGTCGCCTTTGGAGACATTACCAATGACCATACCTTCATAGACTTCTACACCAGGGGTGATGTATAGAGTACCACGTTGTTGGAGGTTGTCCAAAGCAAAAGCGAGTGCTTTGCCGCCAGCCATTGAAACCATCGAGCCGTAGTGGTTTTTCTTGATCTCGCCTGCGTATGGGCGAAACTCGATAAAACGACTAGAGAGGATGCCATTACCTTTGGTGTCGATGACAAACTGTCCACGGTAGCCCAAGAGGCCTCGAGTAGGGATTTCGATGACAATACGAGAAATACCGTTTTGGGTTTTGATGTTGGTGATGATGCCTTTGCGTTCAGACAGGCGAGAGATGATCGTGCTACCCAGCTCTTCGGCTACATCGGCAGTCACTTCTTCGTAT
>JACCDR011142462.1_pt1 | contig 10645 bp, 17 predicted proteins | sample 7446431 | NCBI WGS metagenome assembly JACCDR01 (sample SAMN15323443, study PRJNA562643) | freshwater metagenome | isolation source: river surface water | place: USA:Blue River Watershed | collected 2017-08-17 | reverse complement strand
TCCTCCGGGGTCGGCGCCTTGGTCGCCGGGTCCGCCAGAAGCTGCATGTGGTGCTCCATGCCGTCGGCCGACACGATCAGGTTGTCCTCCGTCACGTAGTCGTCGCCGCTGGCAATGGCCGCCAGCTTGGACCGCTCCACCACCTCGCGGATCATGGCCGGGATGTTGCCGGCCAGCTTGTCGCCAACCCGGTCCAACGACTCCGTTTCGCCGATCAGGCCACGGCCGTAGATGCGCAGCAAGCGCTGCACGGCCTCGCTGTCCGGCGGCGTCACGTTGATCACCGCGTCAAGCCGACCGGGCCGCAGCATGGCCTGATTGATCTTGTCGACGTGGTTGGTCGTCATAACCACCATGATCTTGCTGTTCTTGGACAGCACGCCGTCCATGACGTTCAGCAGGTCGTTGGTGCTCTCGTTGCGCTCGGACGCGGCCCGGTCGATGTCCTCCGCGAAGATCACGCAGGGCTCGTACCGGCGCGCGAACTCCAAGGTCTGGTGCAGCGCTTGCGCGCGGTCCAGGCTGATGAAGGTCCACCCGCTGTCGACGCACTTGCGTGCCGTCATCAAGCTGATGAGCGTCTTGCCGGTGCCGTACTTGCCGGCCAGCAACACACCGCGCTTGAGCGGGATGCCGTGCTTCACGCACTCCTTGGTCTTCTCCACCAGGGTCCACACGTTGGTGTTGACCAGGGCTTCGATGGTGCGCGGCAGGACAAGCTCCTGCAGCTTGGCCGCCTCCAGGTCCATGAACTCCGGCGGGTTGTTCACGTCCACCGTGGACTCGGAGGCCGAGCGCAGACGGATGGCCTTGCCGCGATAGATGGACTCCTTGGCCACGATTTCGCGGGTCAGGTCGGCCAGTTCCTTGATGACCGCCACGTCCTGCTTGCGCACCTTGCCGCTGATCTGCAGAGACAGCCCGCGCTTGGTGCGCACCACGCCCGTGTTGATCTGCTTCTCGATGCCAGGAATCTGGAACCCGCCCCACGGCACTTGGATTTTGTCGTTCGGGCCTGGGCCGATATCCACAGTTATCATCTGCGGCGGCTTGGGACCCCAGAAGCCGGGCGTGGGCACCGAGTTGGCCCAGCCGTACTTGCGCTCCAGCGCCTTCACGAAGGCCACGGCGCCGTCCAGCGGGAAGGCGTCGATGGTTTCGGAGACGTCCAGCTCCGTCAGCAGGTCCTTCTGCTTGCGGTGCAGGGCGTCGATGGCCGCCGGGATGGTCATCGGCTCGGGCTTGGCGGGCAGCGTGATCTTGGTGCCATTGTGCTCGATACCGACATCGATGTGCTTCCACTGCACTTCGCCGTCGAGCAGCGCCTTCTCGGCCAGCTCGGGGTTGGCATTAAGGAGCGCTGCGTGCGTGGAATCGCGGGTGAGGATGCTAACCAGGGCGCGCTCAAGCTCGCGTCCCGACATGGAACCTGATGCCATACCTATCTCCTAAGCAACAGTACGTTAAACCGACCTACTTGCGGTGCACGCCCATTTGGACCGGGCCAAACGCGGCTGTCAAGGCTTATTCAGCATGCGTCCACACGTTGACTTTTGGCGACGGCCAAATTAGCGTTGCCGACGCATGACCGACGCCCGCAAACAGCTGCTCGACGACATCGAGGAATTCCTCAAGCGGCACGGCATGTTTGCCTCGTATTTCGGGCGCGACGCCATCAATGACACGGCGCTGGTCAGCCGGCTGCGGGCCGGCGGCACGGTACACCTGGAGACGGCCGACCGCATCCGCGCGTTCATGCGCGACTATCGGCCCGCGAAGAAGGTAGCGCAGCGGAGGTGAGTGTGGACGCGTTCCCAGCCAAGATCACGGCCGGCGACAAGTACGGCCCGGCCATGGACATCACCGACCAAGCCGAGGCCGACGCCTACTTTGAGCGCTGCGTGCAGCACAACATGCTGTTCGGCAAGACCCGCGAGGAAGCGGAGCGTATCGAACGCGCCAACCTGGGCTACTGGGCCGGCTACTACAGCAACGAGCACCGCCACCGCGTCGAGCGCCTGTTCCGCTGCGCGCACCCGCTGTTCGGGGCCATCGCCAAGGTCGGCGCCCCGACGCCCGAGGAGGCGTTCGAGATGGGGCGCCGCATGGGCGAGAATTCGCGCTAGTCTGGACGACGTATCGACATCGCATCCACGCGAGGCACACCCTCGGTCGGGTCGCGCCGCTTTGGGTAACGCCGCCGCAGAATCTTGGCATACCCATCGCGCAGCTCTTTCGCCAGCCGGTACCCTTCCACGGTTCACGGGTTCATCAATGCCGCGCCCGCAGTTCGGGCACCTCTCATCCGCTGGCACCCACTGCCATTCGCAGGACGGACATACGATGATGACCTCGGCACCGGGGAATTTCGGAAGGGCCTCGGGCGGAAAGGTTTCATCTGGCATTGTTCGGCTCCATGAGTTCCTGCTCCCAGGCGATGGCGTCCTCCAGGGCGCGGCGGATCAGCTCCTTGGTGTTCATGCGCGCTTCTTGGGCTTCGGGTGCGCCGCCATCAGGCGGCGGATCGGGCCAATGTGGGACGGCTCGTAGCGGCCGAACTCCCAGTCCTCCAGGGTGCGCAGCTTCACGTCCAGGTACAGGGCGGCCGTGTTCTGGGTCAGCCCGTGCTCGGCCCGCCACTGCTTCAGCTCCTCGCGAAACGTCATTGCTTGCTTCTCCGTAGCTTGCGCGCCAGCTGGCTCGTGGACATCACACTCCAGACCTCGCCGGCCACGTGGTGCCGGCCAACGATACCCCAGGCGTCCTCGGCATCGCCAAACGTCTCGATGGCCCGGAAGTCCACCTTGACGCCTTTGCTCATGCCGCCGGAGGTCCACACCCCCAGCGGCATGCCACGCGCGTCGACTTTCAGGACGTAGTGCATGGCTCCTACCAGCTGGAGTGATAGTAGTAGTCGGCCCGGTCCGCGCCCGGCTCGGCCAACAGCTCCCCCAGCGTCTTGCTGGTGCGCTGCAGGTCTTCCACGTAGCCCTCGTCGTAGTCCGTCGACCCGAAAAAGAACCCGCCCTGCGTAGGCAGTAGCACCTGCGCCTCCTTTAGCAGGTCGTCGCCGGTCTTCGTCTTGGGCAGCGCGAGCACGCGGTCGCACAGCTCCTTCAGCGCCTGCAGCTGTGCTCGCTCGACACGGTACTCGCCACAGTCATCCGTGCCACCCTGCACGTTCTTGACGAACCACGCGTGGATGGCGTTGGCCTTGCGCCAGTACGCCACGTGTTCGGTGATGCCGCTGATGCGCTCCGGCTTGATCGGGCTCGGCTTGCCGTCCTCCATCTGGACGGTGATCGCGTGCCGCGCCGACTTGGGCATGTGGTCCCAGTTGCGCACGTAGTGGCGCTTTTCGAGATACATATCGAGTCCCATGGTCCTAACTCCTTCTTGGGTTGCAGAAACGTGATCCGGCTAGCAGCTGGCCCAGCCGAAGAACATGAACTTGCCACCGCCCAGGTCGAGGCAGCCGGCTGGCCCCCACTTGGAATCGACACGCTTGTCGCCCGCGCGTATCAGGGCGTCAGCAAACGCCTCCGCTACGGTGTCATCCCCGCCCGGAAACGGGATCAGGACGAACTCGTCCTTCTCGGCAACGGTGCCTGTGTAGCCGCTGTGCCCGTGGTCATACTGGGCCTGCTTGCGGGCCGCTTCGAATGCGTCCGCAGCCGTCTTGCCGGCTGCCTGTGTGATGAATGTGGTCGCGCCCATGGTCCCTACTCCTGCTTGGGTTGCTGCAAAAAATCAGAGCTTGTCGAAGTCGCGCATGTTGCGCATCGGGATGCCCGCCGGCTTGGCCAGCGGGGGTACCCCATCACGGGCGGCGTCCACTGCTGCCGTCGCCTCCTGGTCGATGTCATCGCAAACCGGGCGCGCGTGCCCCAGCTCGGCGAAGCCGCTCGCGTGGTTGGCCATGCGCACCCACTTCCGCTTGAGCAGGTTCCAGCGCCAGACATCGTACGATGGCGAATCGAACCCCGGTTCCTCGCGCCGAACCACGGCGCTGAACTTGCCCTGGTAAACCACGTCCTTGGCCATCACGCGCTCCTAGTGTTTGCCGTGCCACGTCTTGCCGCCGTCGTGGCTGTGCACGCCGGTTGCGATCACCTTGCGGTCCACCGTCCGGCCGGCAAGAATCTCGGCCTTCTGGATCGCCGCCTTGGCCAGGATCGAGCCCGTCGACATGAGCCGGCGGTACACGCACGCGTCGGTGATGCCGTCGCGCTCCGCCTCGGTCAGGCCCTCGAAGGCGATGGCGCCCTGTGCGCCCACCCGCACCCGGACCCGGCCCGACACCAGCCCCGCGTCCACGCGGAGCATGGCCTTGCGCACGTCCTCCAAGCGCTGCTGGAGGGTCTGCTGCGGGCGCAGTCTGGTTTCACAAGCCATGGTTCAGCCCTCCGTCCCGCCGATCTTCTTGCGGGGCTCCTCGTCGCACTCGATCCAGCAGCGGCCGGTGCCCGTGCACCAGAAGGCGCAGGTGATGCCGATACCGTCGTGGTTGCGGTGGAAGCTCTGATAGCGCCAGTGCGTGGCGATCGGGAACGCGTCCCTGCGCTCGCGGTCCCACTGGGCGTATTCCTTGTCTTCAACCTGTGCCATGGGGCGTTCTCCGTGGTGGCGTCTACAGGAACACCTTAGTACGGGTGCCCCGTAGACGCCAGACACGAATCCGTGTCCTGAGCGTTAGATGTGGCAGTCCACCACCGTCAGCCAGTGGTCCGGGTCAAGCCCGTCCACCAGCTCGGCGAACCGCTTGCTCCACACCTCGGGCTCGTCCGCGTCGCTGACGATGCCCCACCAGCCCATCTCGCCGCGCTGGTACCACTTGCCGTCCTTGACCACCGCGAACGTCTGGATGGCCCTGGCCCTGGCATTGGCAAGGCACTCGGCCTTGGGCTTGAGCAGATGCTCAACGCTGTCGCGCCCGAAGATAAAGATGCCTGCCTCCTGCACCTTCTTGATGGCCGGGTCGCCCCAGTATTCGTCCCGGGCCTTGTCCACCTTGCCGCCGTGCTTATCCAGGATCGCGTCCCAGTCCGGCCACGGCAGGTCGCCCTTGGCCGCATGAAACTTCTCCCACTCGGCGGCGGCCCGGCTCTCGGCCTCCAGGCGCAGCTCCTCCAACGGCAGGTCGCCCCGGCGCACCTGATCGCCGTTGACCTTGCGCCAGTGGGTCGGCCACTTGGTGCGAACACCTTTGCCCTGGCAGCCGTTGCATCCGTTCGCCACCTCCATGTCCGGGCGCTTGCCGCTGCCCATGCACAGGAAGCACTGCTCCTTGTTGGCCGGGTCGTCCTCGGGGTCGTAGTTGGGCATCAGGAACCCGGTCCACCGGCCGCCGACCACCCACCAGTCCCACTTCGCGTTCGGGTTGGTGCGGTCATAGTAGCGGCCGTCGCGCAGCTTCCAGCCGCCCCATTCCTCGGCGTACTGGGCCTGCGTCTGGCCGAGCGCTGCCGACAGCTCGTGCTGCTTGAGCGTGATCTCCTCGGCGCCCTCCGGCAGCACGAATTCTTTCGGCGCAAGCACGGGGTCACCGCCCGCCTTCACCTTGTAGAACTCGTCCGCATACCGGGACTTGACGACGCCGTTCAGGCGCACCGCCTTCACGTCCTTGTTCCACTCGGCCAGCAGCTTGTCGGTGACATCGACGTCGACCACGTATTCGTCCTCGACCCCGGTGCACTCGTACTCGTGCCAGGGCTGCAGAATCTTCGCCAGCTCGTCCTGTGACGGCTGGGTCGGGGTGATTACCAGAACAGCAAAATGCGACACGGTTGGTCCTCCTGAAAATGGCCGTATTCGGCCGTTGTTACGCGCAATGCCGCGCGAACTCGATCTGGCGCGTTTTCAGCGCTTCCCTGGCGCACTCTTGGGGCTGTGGGCACTCGCCGTTCGCGATGGCGTGCAGGACGAGCTGGTGCAGCGCATCTTCCGCCGCGTGGGCGGCCTCGTCGTCGTGGGCGATGCTAGCAACGTGCGCCACCTGCGCCTGGACATTCTGCAACGTGATCATCTTCAGTCCTCCAATGGGCGGGGGCCGCAGCCCCCGCGTTTCTACTTACACTTCGATCTGTCGGGTCTCGGTCTGGTAGGAGCCGGGCTCCCGGGCCTCCGTCTCGGCCTCGAACTCCACCGCCCGGCCGTGCTCGGTGGGGGCGGCCAGTTCGCCGGCCGTGTCCATGTCCAGGAAGGCGGTGCGGGCGACCGCGATGGCGCGCAGGTTCTCGGTGTTCACCTCCTTGGCGGCCAGCTCGCCGGCCTTGACGATTTCGCGGGCCTTGGCGCGCGCCGCGTCGATGGCGGTGCTCACCTTGGCGTACGCCTGGGGGGAGAGCATCTGGCCGACCAGCCGGGCGCGGTTTGCGGCGGCCCGGACCGCCTTGGCATCCAGCTTGCCGATGGCGTCCTGCATCATGTCGAGCAGGTCGCGCACTTCGCTGTTGATGCCCCGGATGGCGCGCTCGTCGTTGGGTTCGATGCGGCCGCGCGCCACGTTGAACTCGATGCGGCTCAGCTTGGCCGCCCGGTTGAAGGCCCGCACCAGCTTGTCGGCCTCGTCCAGGGCTTCCTCCAGCTTCACGGCCTTGGCTTCCGGGCACAGCAGGCCGAAGGCCGTCTGGATGCACACGTTGGCCACCACGTTGCGGGCCTTGGCGCGCGTCTCGGCCGACAGCTTGTGCTCCTTGGCGTCGGCGATGAAGCGGTCGGTCTCCCAGCTGGCGCTGCGCGAGCCGTCCTCGGCCTCGGTGTCCGGCTGGATGGTGCGCTTGGCGTAGCGCACGTTGCCCTTGATGCTGGTCTTCAGGGACACGAGCAGGCCAGGGACGAGTGAGGAGGTTTCGGTCTGGGTCATGGCGGTGGTCTCCGTTGGGTACGCTGAACAAGACAGACGGTACGGGAGACCCGTACCGTCGTCAATCCCCTATTTTCAGATATCCAGCTGGGGTCCTCCTTCCTTCGCAACCTTGCGGGCACCCGCCCGGCTGGCCGGCTTGGCAAGGCCGGCAGCGCGAGCGCGCAGCGCCTTGATCTTCTCCTCGGCGGTCTTGGCCAGTGGCACCACGCCCACGGCCGCGTCCAGCAGGTCGTCGGTGGTGATCTCACGGGCGCCGTCGGCAAAGGCGGCGAACAGGGCATCCGGCACCAGCGCGGCGACTTCCGAGCCCGTGAAGGTGTCCGACCGGTCGGCAACCGCCGCATAGTCGATGCCGTTCAGCTTGGCCCGGCCGTGGCTGGCCAGCGCCGCCTTGAGCACGCTCTGGCGCTCGGCGTGGTCCGGCAGGTCGACGAAGAAGATTTCGTCGAACCGGCCCTTGCGCAGGAGCTCCGGCGGCAGCGACGAGAAGTCGTTGGCAGTGGCGATCACGAACGCCTCGCCCGGCCGCTCCTGCATCCAGGACAGGATGGCGCCCAGCGCGTCGGCCGACACACCCCCGTCCGCCGCGCCCTGCGTGGCGCCGGCCAGCGCCTTCTCAATCTCGTCCAGCCACACGACGCAGCGGCCGATGGACTCGATAACCCGGAACGCCTTGCGCAGGTTGGCCTCGGAGTCGCCCACGAACTTGGACTTCAGGGCGCTGAGGTCGAGCCGCAGGAGCGGGATGCCCCAGGCCGTCGCGATGGCCTTGGCCGTCAGCGATTTGCCGCAACCGGGGACACCCACCAGCAGGGCACCGCGCGGCGCCGGCAGGCCGTACGCACGGGCCTCCTTCGTGTACGCCTTGGCACGGGCAACGAGCCAGCTCTTGAGGTTGTCCAGGCCGCCCACCGCGTTCAGGCCGTCGGGCAGCGGGTCGTACCACTCCAGCACGCCCGACTTGGAGATGACACGCTTCTTCTCCTTGGCGACCAGCGCCGGATCGATCTTCAGCAGCTGCACGAGGCTGCGGGCGTAGCACGCCTGGGCCTCCTCGCCGGACAGGCCGATGGCCGCGTCAATGGCTGCGTCCCGGGTACCGTTCGGGGCCGCGTTGGCGCGCAGCGGCCGTGTCAGGTCCGGCTGCCCCGTGGCCTTGTCGGTGTGGTACTCGGGGAGCGAGTTGACCGCCGCGTCCAGCAGCGCCGCGATTTCGGCGCGGTCCGGGTTCGGCCACTCGATGACCGTGGTGTGCCCGGCCAGCTCGTCCGGGATTTGCGACGACGGGGTGAGCACCACGATGGCCTGGGCCGAGTCGCGCGGCTTGCCGGGCAACGACCGGGCAAGGTTGCGCAGCGCGCGCTGGGGCTGGATGCCGATGGGGCCGGTGATGAAGGGGAGCAGGTCGCGCATGATCCACACGCAGCGCTCGCCGCTGCGGGCAGCAATGGCGTCCAGGGTCTGGCCGGGGTCCGGGCTGCCGATGTTGACGTTGCGCGTGCCGTTGGCTTCGCAGACGCCCTGCGCCACGTCCCAGGTGCGGGCCACGTAGTCCACCGAATGCGCGGCCTCGATCAGCAGGCGCTCCACGCGCGCCTCCTCGCGGGTGACAACCCAGATGAGCGGGTTGCGGGCGCGCAGCAGGGCGGCCACGTCGGCAGCCACTTCCAGGCCACGGGTCTTTGGGGTCTTGTCGGTCATTGGGTTGCTCCGTTGTTGGTAGGAAGACCCTACTACGGGTCCCCCGTACCGTCTCGACACGAAGACGTTATCAGGCGTCGACCATGATGGGGGTGACATACAGCACGTCGCCCGCCTGCTTCCAGTTGGCCCAGCCCGCGTTGAGCTTGGCCATCTCGGTGTTCGCTTCCGCCTCCGTCATGTGGACGGCGAACCAGCCCTCAACCAGCGGCTCGAGACTGTCGGCGCGGAAGTATTCGCGCTGCACTTGCCAGCGTTGTTCCAGGCGCGGCTGGCGGGGCTTGTAGCTGCGGCGGGTCATGGCATCACCCTTGCGATGTTGATGAACGGGTACTCGCGGCGAATCTGCTTCTTGCACTCGGCCAGGGTGCCGGTGAACCAAACCACCTTCCCCTGCAGGTGCCGGGGGCCGTACGGGAACTCAAACCCCCAGTAGCCATGCCCGCGCGGCTTCTTGCCGTGGCAAAACTCGTAGTCCTTGGTGTCAAGCTCGATGGCCATGGTCGTCACTCCGTGATGATGCCGGCCTCGATGAGGCCCTGCAGTTCGTCGACCCAGATTTTGACATCGGTCTCGCGGTCGGCCTGGGCCTCGATCTGGCGCCGCAGCTCCCAGATCACTTCCTGGTAGCGCTCGTTGCGGGTCAGGTAGCCGGGGCCAAGCGGGTTCGGCTGGAACCGGGTGCGGTCCGCGACCTGCATCTTCTCGACGCGGGCGAGGCGCTGGCAGAGGCGGGTGTAGCGGGTGGTCATCTGGGTTGCTCCTTGTTGGTAGGAACACCCTATACGGGTCCCCCGTACCAGTCTCGACACGAATCCGTGTCCAAACAAAAAGCCCTCCCCCACAAGCGGGGAGAGGGTCGGGGTGAGGGATGCGCTGATAGTGCGGGCTTTCCGGCCGTCCCCCTCCCCTATCCCCTCCCCCCACAAGGGGGAGGGGGGGGCTCGGCCTAGTCTAGGATCAGGTCCGGGAAGGCGCCTGGGGCCGCCTTGGGCGCCCGTTTTGCCCTGGCCTGGGCCAAGGTAGCCACCAGCTGCGCGCGCCGCTCCGGGCTCAACGGCTTGCCCTGGCGAGGCTTGCGGAAGCGCACCCCGTTCTTCTTGAAGGCGGCCTTCAGGGCGTCGTGCGCCTCCCGGCCCATGGCGTACAGCACGATGCGAAGGTAGACCTCGCAATACTGCCACCCGTGCGCCGGCACCCGGTCGTCATACACCCGCATGGTCACGGTGTGGGCCAACTCGTGCAGGACCACATCCGTGCTGCGCGCCCAGAGCGGGATGTTGATCGGCCCCATCCCGCCACGGGCAATCCGGGTGCCCCGGCCATCCTTCACCCGTGGCGCCTTCCAATGGGCAACCGCTCGGGGGAAGGCTTTGCGCATCCGCTTCGACGCCCACACCTTCCGGCAGAACCGCTCCACGTCCTTCACGGTGGGGAGCGGTTCCGCCCACGGCTTCAATGCCGGGTCGGACCGATAGACCTTCTGCCGCTGGGTGTCGCGTTGGTTGACGCGTGCGGATGCACGTGCTTGAATAAGCATTGTCCAATCTCCACTGATGTCAAAGAGCACTGTGCCCGGAGCCGAACACTCCGGGCACTGCCATTATAACATGCCGGAAATTGGGGTCGGCCAAAATGGGCCGATTTTGCGGGACCACCCATTGACATCATTGGCGAACAAAAACCGTAAAACTGCTTTTCAAGAAAATGGGGCGCCCAGCAATTGAGCGCCCCGATTTCCTGCCGTGCCGTGCCTGTCGTAGCCTGCACTTTGCATTGCGCTCCGCCACTGCCGTTTCAGAAACCCATACCCTTCAAACTGCTCTTTGCGACTTTGTCGCTTATGCGGGTATACAGAGCGATCATTTGGGGCGATTTATGGCCAGAGGCCAACTGGATTTGATGAGCAGGGATGCCAAGCTCGGCGGCGGCGGTGATATGGCCAACGCGCATGGAATGCGATGATAGCTCGGCCACCTTATCAGCGATGGCGCGCACGTCCTCTGGCCGCAGCTTCTTGCGCTCCATCTGGCTGCGCAGCCAGTCGCCGACGCGTTTCTTCACGATGACCGCGAC
>JACCDR010756271.1_pt1 | contig 10645 bp, 18 predicted proteins | sample 7446431 | NCBI WGS metagenome assembly JACCDR01 (sample SAMN15323443, study PRJNA562643) | freshwater metagenome | isolation source: river surface water | place: USA:Blue River Watershed | collected 2017-08-17 | reverse complement strand
GGATGAGTAGGAAGGGAAACATAACCCCATATCGCTGGGCGCACGACAAGAAGGGCCAGGAGGAGAAGAAGTCCCGTCTGGCAGAAGGCTTTGCTGCGGTTACTGACTGGTTAAAGGAACACGACACCCAGGAGAAGCGGCGGAAGAAGCGTGCGGACTTCAGCCATGCCTTGCAGAAGGAGGAGGAGAAGTGGATACCGGGGCGGCAATATGATTGACCTCTTTGAACCCAAGATCCCGGAAAAGATCGTCCCCACCTACGTGCATCTCATGCAAGGCGAATGGGAGGGAGAGAAGACTACTTACTACTCCCGCCACAAGGAATATCTGTGCGCACGGCAAAGGGCTTATCGGGAGGCTAACAAGGAAAAGCTGAAGGAAGCGCGGAGGAAGCGGAATGCGTAAGGAAGTCATCGGCAACGCAACCCTGTACCTCGGGGATTGCCTAGAAATCCTGCCGACGTTGCCGAAGGTGGATGCGGTGATTACTGATCCGCCGTATGGGGTCATGTTAGGGGAGGCTGGAACCGGCGCGGAGCGAGACAAAGGGCAGATTGCCTACACCATGTTCACGGATACCCCCGAGTACATCCAAGCTGTTGCCGTCCCTGCCTGTAAATCTGCGCTGGGCATGGCGACGCGAGGCTTAATTACACCCGGGAATAGAAACGCATGGCTATATCCCGCGCCCGCCGATGTCGGCGTTTGGTACAACCCGGCCGGGACGGGGCGTGGCAAGTGGGGGTTCATCCTTGCACATTTGATCCTGTACTACGGGAAGGACCATAACGCAGGGAAGAAGGCAACCGCATCATCGGTATGGGGGTTGAATGAATCCGTTGCTGACCTGAAGAACAAGGAGCATCCGTGTCCGAAGCCGCTAGCTTTCATGAAGTGGGCTATTGGTAAGGCAAGCATCGAGGAGGAAACGGTGCTAGATCCATTCATGGGAAGCGGGACGACTGGTGCTGCTTGCATGTCCACTAACCGCAAGTTCATCGGCATCGAGATAGAGCCTAAGTATTTCGACATCGCCTGCGAGCGCATAGAGAACGCTCAGAGACAAGTAAGGATGTTTGCATGAGCCTTTTGCACTTATGGGAGCCTCCGAAGCCCCCGAAGATTGAGCCTACCCGAGTACACATCATGCGCGGCGTATGGGCGATCCGCCCGGTAACGGAAACAGCCCTGGCCCGTGCTGCTGAATACAACAAAACCCGGAGAAAAGAGCTGGACCGGAAAAGAACCTGGAAGCATCGGTGATGGATGACTACGACTTGACTGACTGGCTCTACGGGGAATCTGTCTGGTGATAACAGAAGAAGAAATCTCCAAAGCCCTGGACTACCTCCGCGACGAGGCAAAGCCGGACGCCAAGGCAAGGGCAGAGCGTCTTTACATGGAGACATGGATAAAGACCGTACTGGCCCAGGAGTCCGCAAAGCAATCTGGTGTTGGTGTAACGGCTGCTGAGGTACAGGCAAGGATTTCCGAGCCTTACATACAGGCATTAGAGGCCATGAGGGCAGCGATATATGAAGACGAGCGCAGGCGGTTCTTGAGGCAGGCGGCGGAACACAAGATAGAGGTCTACAGGACACAGGAAGCGTCGAATCGGGCGCTGGATAGGCTGCACCGTTGAGGAAATATGCCCGACAAGACGCGAACCACAAGGCAATCCGTAAGGCGTTTGAAGAACGGGGATGTTCGGTTGCGGATCTCTCGCCTCTTGGAAACGGGGTGGGAGACTTACTGGTGGGATTTTCGGGGCTGTGCATCGTGGTCGAAGTTAAAGACGGCTCAAAGTCCCCAAGTGCCCGCAAGCTCACGCCGGTCGAAGAAAAGTTCCGCATGAACTGGAAGGGCGGATACAAGATCGTTGAAGACTTGGCCGGCGTAGTAGAGACAGTTGAGGTACTGAAGGAGTGGCATAGGAGGATCAGGAATGTGGCCGTTTAAGAAACGAGATCCCGCCTGCACGCTTGAACAGTTCTATGCGATTCAAGCCAGATTTGCCGCGCAGACAGCCTTGGAAGATGCTTTGCTTGATGAATGGTCTGATGGCCCAGGCAAGTTATTCCCGAGGAAGACGGAGATGATGCGCGAGATAGAGGGGGCACCACTTAAGCCGGTAGAGGTTATGGCAGATGGCTGGATACCGGCGTTCTATGCTTGGGCTAAAGAACGCGGACTCGACGGGCCAGCATAAAAGCCCGTAATGAGCCCCTATCGGCTTCCAAGGGATAAACAATGGACTACTCAGCCAGCCTAGTACGCTTTGAAAAGATGCCTTTGCTTATCAGTGAATGTCTGAGAAGGAAGGACTATGCGGGAGCAAAAGCCTACGTAGAGGAAGCACAAGTATTGCTGGAAGAACTGGCCGGAGCTATCGGGAATGCTTGATCGCGTACCTCTTGACCCCAATGCCTATATCCAGCACCAGATGCACTGGAAGCTAAGACCTGTCCACGTAGAAGGGCACCATGAATCATGGGATGGCTGGTTTCATACGTGGGCGAAAGACCCAGAGGGCAATGATGTGGCGATTCTTGAGACCAATAGCGGGATGATTGTTCTCAAAAAGCCATACCTCATTCGGTTCACGGACAGGGAGCAAACTTGATCGCAGAGACGCCCAAGATCCCGGAGAGGGTGGATTACTGGCTCAATGCCTGGGCCTCCTGGATGCGCTCAGAGCCCAACAGGCTTGGATTCCCGCACAAGTGCTCTGGAGTAACGACAGGGGGCGAGGACCGGAGAACAGATAGCTGGCTGGAGGACGAGGAGCTGAGCCTAAGACTTAGGAACTGCGAGGCGATGGACGCTTTGATAGACAGCCTTCCGCCAGCCCAGTGTTGCGCAGTCAGGCATATCTATGCGGGCGACATATGGCGGTTCCCTAGGGACAATATGTATGACCTGATCGAGCGAGCTGCGAATACCTTGTTGATCGGGATGAATGCGAGGGCGATACTGTAAAAATATCCACTGTACGTATAGACAGTGGCCATATCTTTGTGATAGGCTTCGTTTCGGACGGGGAAGTTGCCACCGCCAAAAACACCTAAAGCCCTGCTAAGTCGGGGCTTTTGTCATTTGGAGACTGCATGAAACAGGGTAAACCGCGAGTGATGCCTAAAGTCACGCCTGCCAAGCCGCAGAAGGTAGCGCAGAAGCCTTACAAGCCTGCCCAGGGTGGAGTGCGTGGTTAGTATCCTATTGTGCGTAGACATCCTCCTGGTTATCGGAGCTGCCTGCGCGATCTTCGGGGGCGGGTACATTACCGATGGCTAACCAGTACACCGAAGATCCGCGAGTCTCCAAGGCAGTAGACGCATTCTTGGTAAGCCCGAGGCGCAAGAAGGCCCAGGATCGCCGCAAGCAACTCTCTCTCAAGCAGCTAGCCCGCTATCATGGCAAACGTCTACACCAGCGCTGAAGCACTTGGATTGCCCGCCAAGGCCGAAAGGTCCAAGGACGCGGTAAGGGCAGAGATGTTGGCAGACAGACTGTTCAAGTTCGCCGCCGAACAGAAGGACGAAGAAGGCAATAAGGTCGAGATGGACTCAGTACGAGTTCAGGCTGCAAAGATCCTAATCGACAAAGGCAAGCCTAACCTTCAAGCCATCGAACAGGTCAACCACGACGCTGTAGACGTAATGGACAAGGAAAGCCTCATGGCTATGCTGCGGTCGATAATCACAGCGAACCCAGCCCTTTTATCTGAAGTTCTGGCTGAGATTGCGCAGGCCAAAGTGGGGGATGACGCTCTCCAGGTGGTGCCTAAGACCGCTTAGTGGGGCCATTGCTGCGCTGCTCTAGGTGTGGGGCGAGGAATTATGTCAATTAGCCAATGCCTAACACATTGATTCCATGTGTATGGTGCAGTGTATCAACGCATAATATCCATTCCGTGAAATCAAGGGTGTGCTGCTGAGGTGGGGATCTGGCCCAAATCGACCCCTGGCGCCCCCCCCGGCGCGCGGGCATGTGTACGCTAGGACCCCTCCCTTTTTTACGAGATGAATCCGCCCCTCTTATGTCCGTGCGGCGCTAGGTATTGGCCCAAGCAGGCGTGGCAGCACAGTGGTTGTGGTAGTTCACAGGTTGATGAATTGGTAGTTCACACGAAGCATGGGAAATACGCGGATCTGGAGAAGCGGAAGGCTTACCGGCGCGAATGGATGAGGAGGAAGCGTGGCAACGACAACGGTTAAGGGTGTGAAGGTAGACGACTACGGGAAGGTTCAGACCGCGACTGCGATTTCCAAGGCGGCCGAGTACGGCAAGAAGGGGATGCAGGTAGACGCTGACGGGACTGTGCTTGTGGCCACTTCGGGTGCGACGGCTTACAAGATTGGCGGGTTCTCGTATACGGCTACAGGGGCTTTGCTTGTAAATACCGGGACCCCTCCTGCTGCTGGTGGGGCTGAAACTTACAAGGGGATGATGTTTGACCGTACCGGGAAGGTATTTCTCTCCACCCTGACGAAGGATGCTCTCTGAAACTAGTTCTAGGTAGTGCCGGGTTTATCGGTTCTGCGGTTGCGAAAAGGCTTCCTGACGCGATCCACCTCCCCACAGGTTCTAGAGGACTCAGGTTGGATCAAGACGCTTCCTGGGTGAACCTGAAGGGTGTTGAGACGGTTTACCTCTGTGCAGGACGTACAGGCGGTGTAGGGCTGATGCGCAAAGACCCGATGGCCTTTGTCTACCCCAATATCAGGATTCATCTGAACGTCTTCGAGGCTTGCGCGAAGGCTGGGGTTAAGCGGGTTGTTTTAGCGGGATCTACGACAGGCTACGCCGACTCCCCCGACCCGATGAAGGAAGAAGATTATGGGGTTGGAGAGCTTCACCCCGCCTATTTCCTTCCTGGAAGCACGCACCGATTCATCAAGAAAGTTTCCTCAGTACAGCCGTTTGAAGTGCTGATCTTTAGACCCTCGAACGTCTACGGGCCTGGGAATAACTTTGATCCCGAAAACTCCCACGTAATTGAAGCTACCGTAAGGAAGGTCGCTGAAAAGCACGATCCTTTCGTGATCTGGGGGGATGGGAAGCAGGTTCGGGATGCTGTGTTTGTAGACGACCTTGCTGACGCGATGGTCATGGATCTACCTCCGGGAGACTACAACGTCGGCTCTGGTGAGGAGATGGACGTTAACCAGATGGTTGACCTCCTCCTGGAGTACGACGGGCAGAAACCCAAGATTGAGCACGATCTGAGTAAGCCCACGGCTATCAATGCTCGGCGGGTGGATTGTTCCAAGCTCCGTTCCTTTGGATGGGCTCCGAAGGTTTCGATGGAATCAGGTTTAAAAAAGACTCTTGACTGGTATCTCGGCGCTAATCCTTGATCGGATAGCAAAGGAAGTCGATACAGTATTTCTGGTTTACGGGGGTGCTATCGCGCCTCTGGTGAACGAGATGCCGGGAAGAATCAAATACGTCTGCCCCATGCACGAACAAAGTGCGTCCTTCATGGCTGAAGGCTACGCAAAGATAAAGGGGTTCGGGGTAGCTATTAGCACCTCCGGCCCCGGCGCGCATAACATGGTTACTGGAATCGCCAATTGTTACTACGATTCCACGCCCGTCCTGTTTATCACAGGGCAAGTCGCAAGAAACCTGATGAGACCTGATGACTCCTTCAGGCAGGTCGGTTTCCAAGAGACCCCTATTACCGACATCGTAAAGCCCATAACCAAATATGCGGCGACGGTGATGGACCCGGCCCAAGTCTTACCTATGCTGGATATGGCGATCTTCATTGCCAAAACCGGCAGACCCGGCCCTGTTCTTATAGATTTGCCCGTGGACATCCAAAAATGTTCGGTCTGAGACCCCTCTTACTTATCGGAGGAGGAGCGAAGGGTGCAAAGCTCAAAACTAACATTCCCGCAGTATCCACATGGAATGCGCTCGATGTGGTTACGCCTGACCTACCGAATTACGCGGGCGTGGTCGGGACTTACGGCGGACCCGGACGAAATCTATGTCTCGCTGCCTGTGATTCACTCATCGCTGTTGGGTGCCGGATCTCAGGAAGGATTACAGGTGGAACCCCTTTCGCCCCCCAAGCTAAGAAGTATCTCATCGACAAAGAACCCCAACCGGGTTTCGAATTCATCGAAGGAGATGCCCGAGAGTTTCTTGAAGGACTTGGAGAGCAGGAACTAGAGCCTGGGTGGTTGGAGCAGTGTAAAGAGTGGGCAAAGCTGGACCCTGTAAAACTCGAACACTTCGAGAAATTTCATCATTACGGTTTTGTAAGACGTCTCTCTGAAAAGCTGCCGTCGAACGCCATCGTGGTATTCGATACCGGGGGCTCTGCAATCATGGCAGGGCACTGCTTTAAAGGTAAGCAGGGTCAAACAATCTTCAGTAGCAACGGGAACAGCCCTATGGGCTTCTCGTTCTGCGGAGCCCTCGGAGCATGGTTTGCCGATCCCTCCAGACCTGTCATATGTCTTATCGGGGATGGCGGGTTCAACATGAACCTGCAAGAAATACAGACGATGGTTAACTACGGATGCGACGTAAAGGTCTTCATCCTGAACAACCACTGTTACGGGAATACAAAGCTCTACCAGGACTCGAACAAGATAAAGCAGATCGCCTGCGGGCCGGATGGGTACAGCCCCCCTGACTTTTGTTCTATCGCTCTTGCGTATGGGATGAAAACCGCGAGGCTTGAGAGCTGGCAATACTTTGAACCGATCTACGATGGCGCGATGATGCACGGGCCGATTATCGTTGACGTGGTACACCACGACTTTTACCAGTATTACCCGCGCATCTCACGGTTCGACCAGAAGCTGCACGAACAGGATCTGAGTTGAAAATACTGGTGACGGGTGGGGCTGGCTATATCGGCTCCATCCTCGTGCCTAAACTTCTCGAAGACGGGCACCAGGTCACGGTATTAGACAATTTCCTGTACGGCGCGAACTCGCTTGCGTCTATTTGTAGTAATCCGAGGTTCGACGTTCACAAGGTTGACTGCCGGGACTCAAGGGCTGTTGCCAGACATTCTGTTTTGTGTGATGCGGTCATCCCTCTGGCTGGGTTGGTAGGGGCTCCTATATGTGACCAGAACCCCGTAGATGCCGAGTTGCTGAACCTTAAGGCTCCTTTAGACCTGTTTTCTCTCCTGTCTAAGGACCAATACGTCCTGATGCCAACGACCGAAAGCAGCTACGGCTCGAATGCGGACGTTTGCAATGAGGAAACCGAGGTAAACCCCCTCTCTACCTACGCACTTCACAAGGTAAAGGTGGAGAAAGAGCTGCTTTCAAGGGGGAATGCGTGTTCTCTGAGGCTTGCCACGGTGTTTGGCATGTCCCCGCGCATGAGATTGGATCTCTTGGTGAACGATTTCACCTGGAGAGCCTATAAGGACCGCGCCTTCGTGGTTTTTGAAGCCCAATATCGCAGGACTTGCGTTCATGTAAGGGACGTAGCGAAAGCGTTTATCCACGCACTAGACCTGAACCTGCATGGAATCTACAACGTAGGTTCTGTAACGCTTACGAAAAAGTCCTTGTGCGAAGAAATCGCCAAACAGACGCCCTTTGCGTACATCGAGGGTGACTTTGGCAAGGACGCGGACCAGCGAGATTACATCGTATCGGACGAAAAGATCCGAAAGACAGGATTTACACCTGAAGTCTCCTTGCAAGACGGGATTTCGGAGTTGTTGAAGGGTTTCCGAATGCTCAAAAACACAGTGCATGGCAACGTCTGACACGTTAGCGGCTCTCTCCCTCGTAGTCCAAAGCAGTACCGGCTCCCAGCTCCAGAAGAACATGATTATCAAAAGGCTCACCAAAGCCTACAAGCAGGGGCGTCTCGCAGAACACATAGAGAACCCGGAATGGATGTTCCGGCTGTGCTGTGCCAAGTTGATGCTTGGAAACTTTAGTTGGAACGGCTGGGAACATAGACATCCCTGGGCCCAGATGCTGTGGTTCAGACCTGACGCTTTGGGTATCCCTCGGTGGGATGGGCGGACCGTTAAAAGGCTCCTCGTCCTTGGAGAACAGGGTCTAGGCGATGAAGTGATGTTCGGCTCGCTCATCCCTGAAGCTAAGAAGCGCGCTTCTGTGGTGATGATTACCGAGACCCGGATGCAATCGGTATTTGAGCGGTGTTTCGGGATCGAGACCCACCCTAGAGACATTGGCAAGGAACTGAAGCTCGCCAAAGAGCTTGCGAAGGAATGCGATGCCTACATCGGAGTTGCCGATTTACCAAGAGTTCTGGGAATGCCCGACGGACGAAGTTTTCTGCGTCCAGACCCATCTCGGTTGGCAGAAATGGATGTTTACCGAGGGAAAGTGGGAATATCTTGGCGAGGTCGAAATGGACAATATCCACTAAAGGACTTCCCGCAAGGTCTCAGTCTCCAATACAACCTGAACTGGGATGAGGAAGTAGAAACGCCCCATATTGACCTGAAGGACGACATAGAAGGGGTCATAGCCCTTATCTCCGTCCTTTCCAAAGTCGTGACTGTAAGCACTTCTGTTGCGCACTTCGCCGGGGCTCTTGGTGTAGAGACGCACGTCATTCAAGCCCCACTAGGATCTGGCTCCGCTGAAAACCAGATCAACTGGCGGTGGGGGATGAAAAGCAGGACGCAGTGGTATAGGTCGGTTACCGTTTACCGAAACTTAAACGAGTGGAGAGCGAATGCAAAGAAGGTCGTTTCTTAAGTTCTTTGGTCTGGCTGCCGCCTCACCTGTCGCCGCTACCGCAGCAGAGAAGTTTGCTGAGACCGCGAAGAAGCTGAACGTTCCCGTCCCTCCAAAGGAGAGATTCCTTGAGAAGGAATACGGGACCGATTACGCCTTTACAGAGACTTGTTTTTCCTGCTATCCGGAACCACTAACCGTTAGCGAACTCAGGGAAGATTTTGGGCTACGGCGACGACGTAATAGTTAGTTCCATCGTCAAGAAGGCTTACGCCAAGCACCACAAGAAAGTGTGCGTAGGCGATGGAAACAAGGTGGTCTGGGAGGAAGTCTTTAACTACAACCCGAAGATTTCAAAAGAGCCTTACCCAGGTTGTATCTGGGTGCCCAACATCATGGGGCGAAGGCCGTATATAGATTACGTCCGAAGTAAACCCGGAAAGATCGCTTTCAACTACGAATACCGAGTAGAGCCAGGGGAAATATTTTTCCATCCTTCAGAGCTGAGGCATGACCAAGAAGACTTCATCTACATCGAGCCGAACGTCAAAGGCACGTTCTCCGGTAACAAAGACTGGGGTTTCGAGAACTGGCAGGAAGTCGTCAAAAGGCTCCCGTACCGCTTCATCCAAGGCAAAGGCCGCAAGCTGGACGGAGTTGAGCAAGTCAACACGCAATCATTCCGTGACGCCGCCGCCCTGCTGGGAAGATCGTTTCTATTTGCAGGAACCGATGGGGGGCTCCATCACGCCGCCGCCGCACTTGGCAAACGAGCCGTCGTGGTCTGGGGCGGTCTCGCCCCACCCTCGGTCCTGGGTTATGAAACCCACACAAACCTCCATTCTGGGGCTGCTGCGTGTGGGAGTAACGCGGCTTGTGAACATTGCAAAAAGGCTTTGGCACGGATTACCGTGGAAATGGTGGTAGATGCTATCCGTCTTAATGCCGAGTCGTGGCAGGCCGAAAGAGTGTCTGGAGGCGTACAACAGTGCGCTTAGGACCGCGAAAGGGGAGGTTGAAGTCCTCGTCTATCTGGACGAAGACGACCCCACGCGCAAGGACTATGAGGTTCCGCATACAGTGGGTGCCCCTCGCCGCTGTGCGCAAGCAAACCGCGAACTTCTTAAGGGCGCTCGGGGGGATTTGTTCTACTTCGGGAGCGACGATCAACGCTGGGAAACTGACGGCTGGGACCTCAGATTCAAAGAACTGATGCCTGAAGACGGTCTTTCGATCCTTTACCCAAGGGACATGGAGCATGGGCAGAAGGGGATGAACCCCGTCTGGTCCCGAAAGTTTGCAGACCTGTTTGGGCACTATCCAGACTATTTTGAACACTTCGGGCCGGATACGTGGCTGATCGACATAGGCCGCAGGGCAGGCACCCTAATCCACGCTAAAGACGTATTCATCCGCCACTTGCGGATCAAGGACGAGACCTACAAGCGGTTGCGAAAATCCATCTCCGGTGACACCGCCCAAAAGCAACTGCTGGAGACGCAGGACGAACGCCAGAAGATAGCGGAGCAGATCAAATCAATGCGTATGCGTGCGGCAGCCCCATCCGGCAAGCCGTAGTAGAAGCAGCAGCCAAAGCAAAGAAGTGGAAGTTTCACCCCGGAGACGGGCCTTATGAGTCTGGGGACGCGATTGTCTGGGGCCTTATCAGGGGCGCTCCTGAGCTAATCAAGAAAGTCCGTGGTGAGGGATTCAATTACTACCACATGGACAACGGCTACTGGGGCCGGAACAAATACTTTCGCATTACCAAGAACGCGAACCAGGTCACAGAACTGACGGAAAGAACCCCTGAGAGGTTCGAGAGAATCAGGAAGGGTATCCAGTTCCGACCGTGGCACGGCGGCTCCAGGGTCGTCCTAGCCCTGTCTACGGAGCATCTTTACAAGTTCTTCGGAATGGACATCAAGAAGTACACCGAAGACACG
>JACCDR010647075.1_pt1 | contig 10645 bp, 15 predicted proteins | sample 7446431 | NCBI WGS metagenome assembly JACCDR01 (sample SAMN15323443, study PRJNA562643) | freshwater metagenome | isolation source: river surface water | place: USA:Blue River Watershed | collected 2017-08-17 | reverse complement strand
CTTGGGAAACGGATGTGGACACTTCACGGCGGCGGGTGGGGATCCCGCCGCCGTGGCCGGTTCGGGGGGGTCAGCGGACCGAGGCGCGGCCGGCGACGTACGCGCGCCGGATCAGCTCCCGGATCGTGTCGGTGCGGCGGTGGCCCTCGCGGGCCTCACCGAGGGTGACGTCGAGACTGTCGACGTCGATGGCGTACTGGGTCAGCTCGTCGAGCAGGGCGGCCGGGACCTCGCCGGTCTCGGGCGTGCTCGGCGGGAGAACGTCGATGCGGATCTTGTGGCGACCGGGGGTGAGGTACAGGCCGGTTCCGAGGAGGACACCGGGGGAGCAGCTGCACTCGCCGTCCGGGTCGTCCCAGCAGGCGTGCACGTCGTACCGCGCCCGTTCGACGGCCCTGACAATGTCGCCGCCGACGAAGTCGGTGTTCCGGACGAGAGTCCAGGCGGCGTCCGCGGCGATGTCCAGGGTGGCGGTTTCCCTGAGGCTTGCGATCCGACCGCTCAGTGCGTCGGCCTCGGCGTCGAAGTCCTGGCTTCGGAGGTGCCGTTCGATGGCGGCAAGGTCGGCCAGCGTCGGGTCGCTGGCCTCGGCCACGGCCCGGTCGACGAAGACGCGGGTGTGCCATCCGGTGCCGGGCGGGTCGTCGGTGTAGTCGAGGCCGAACACGATGGTCGCCGTGTCGGTGTGGAGGCGGTAGACGTTGCGGACGTCGGGGCCGACGAGGGTGGGCGTCTTCGTGGCGGTCATCGTTCCTCCTGGCTGCTTCACGTACCCTCATTGTACGCCGTTTACGGGGTACGGCACACCATGCAAGTTGGCGTCATCTGCACAACCACCCCGGTCAGGCCCGGACGTCGCGGACCCGTCGGGCCAGGTCGGCCGCCGGTTGGGACGACGGCAGGTCACCCGGCTGGATCGGCCTGGCCGAACAGACCACGGTCGATCCGTCGCGCCGGGCCCACTCGACGTCGAAGCCGTACCGCTCGGCCAGAAACGCGGTCGCAATGTCCATCACGGAGTACAGGTCGTGCCCGTCCAGGGGGTAGGGGTCGGTCCCGACCCGCAACGTCCACCGCACGTCACCGTCCGCACGATCGCAGTACAGGCGGGTATCGGGCAGGGTGCTCACGTCGCCTCCCGCGTGTTGCGGACCTTGACCGACCAGTCCAGGCACCGCCGGCACGTCACCGGCGTACCGGCCGGCTCCGGCGAGTAGTGCAGCGACAGCGGCTTGGGCCGGGTTTCCGTTTCGCACAGCGCCCGGCCGGCCCGGTGGGTGCGGACCGTCCTGACACCGGAGTAGGCGTCCTGTTTCGGGACGGCGTGGGCCAGGTAGTCGGCGAATCCGTTCCGCACGCGCTGGGTGGTGTTCGTGTACACGTCGAGGTCGACGACGACGCCGGGGAGGAGGGCCTGCCACGCGTCCCGGTCGCGCTGCCGGAACGCGGCGAGCCGGTCGGCGCGTTCCTTCTCCCGGACCTTCGCGGCGGCTCGGGCGTCGACCACCCACTGGGGCAGCGGCGGATTCAGGTCCCGCTCGTCGGCGATTTTCAGGAGCTGCAGGTCGACCGGGTACAGGGACTGCGGGCCCCAGTATTCGCGGCCGAGGACGGACAGGGCCCATTCGTGGCCGCGCCGGCCGATCAGATTCGGGATGCGGGAGTGCACGTCGAACGGGTCGACGAACGGGCCTTTGCGACGTTCAGCTTCGGCGCGGATCTCGGCGTACTCCGGGTAGGTCGGTTCGTCGACCGGTCGGTGGCTCATCGCGGGTATCCCATGCAGTCGTTGCAGCGGCCCCACTCGGGGGCGACGCTGCGGGGGATGTAGTCCAGGTCGGTGCGGTGGCATTCGGAGCAGCGGCGCCGGGACGCCGCGGCGTTGCGGACCGACCGCCACTTCGCCTCGGTCATCGGGCGGGCCGGGGCGGCCAGGTCGATGCGGTACAGGTAGGCGCGCCGGCGGCCGCGGGCCTTGAACATGACCTGCGCGACGGGTTCCTGCCCGTTTTTGCGTAGGCCCTTCTCGGCGAGTTGGCGGCGGGTGGCGAGCCCTGCCGGGGCGCCGCCGGGGCCTTCGAGGGGCTTGCCGTCGATTCCCCAGATGTAGCTGGGCAGGCCGCCGTGGTTTTCTCCGGTCGGGTCCCAGACGAGCCAGACGCGCGGGTCTTCCAAGTATCCGAGGTCGTTTCCCATGGTGGTCACCGCCGCTGAAGGCGCCGCCGGTGCTGCCGGCAGGCGCGGTCGATTGTGTCCCGGGTGGCGTTTCCGGCGCGGAGCCGGGCAGCGAGGCGGGCTTCGCCGCGGGTGCCGACCATGGCCACGAGGGCGTCCTCGGGCCGGCCGACGATCGCGCCGGCCGGGTCGACTTCCCAGACCCACCAGCAGCCGTCGGGGCGCTCGGGGGGTTCGATGGTGAAGTGCCGGCCGGCGCGAGTCATGTGGATCACTGCGCGGTCTGGTTGTCCGGGTCGTGGCGCTCGATGATGGCGCCCAGGTCGACGCTCTCGATGACCTCGGGGATCAGGGTGTTCAGGTGGTGGGGGCGGACACCGCCGGGGAGCGGGTACGGGCCGTAGAACTCGTCGCCGTTGAGGGTGACGCCGCCGGGGAGGTTGGCGTTGATCGCGGCGCGGACGTCGTCGACGATCCGGTCGAATGCGCCGGTTTCAACGAGGGTGTCGAGCCAGTCCTGGCCGCCGCCGTTGACGAAGTCGGTGACGGTGTCGGAGATCGAGACGACGCCGGTGCCGTGGCTGGCCCATGATCCGTAGTTGGTGGTGGTCGACATGTCTGGCTCCTTCGCGTGGCGTTCGAAGACAAGCCCCACGTTACGCCAAACCGACGGTACGACGCAACATGTCGATCGGCATAAGAAGAGTGCCGCCCCAGGTCGGGGCGGCACTTCGGCAGGAAACCCAGGTCAGAACTGGTTCAACAGGCCGGCAGCAGCCAGGACGTCGACCACCCGGTCCGCGACAGCTCCCGCTTCAGAGCCGTCCATGGTCGCCGGCATCGCCGACCGGACCAGGTTCGTTATCTCCTGCAGACGGACCGGGTGGATCGCCGACCGGCCGGTCAGCGGCTGCCCGGTCTCCGGGTCGAGCCTTTCCGTGTAGGCCAGCCGAGCCGCCTGGGCGTAATAGCGGGCCTTCTCCGGATCCCAGCCGGCGCGGAGCAGATCGCGGTAGACGAGCGCGGAGTACTTGATCGGCGGCCGGTCCGGTTCGACGTCCAGGTGGGCCTTCAGCGTCCGGTAGACGGGCAGGAACTCGTCAACGTCGACGAGGGCACCGGCGTAGCCCTTTCCGGCGACGCAGTTCCTGGAGATCACGACGGTGCGGGGCTTTGCGAGATCAACGGTCATGAGTTTCCCCGGGGGTTGAGTGGCGGTTGGCGGGATGGCAGGCTACCGACGGGCTCCCCCTTCCGCGGATGCCGTTTCGCTCTCCGGCAGGCGTCCATCTGCGGCGTGGAGGATGGGTCCGATCGGGAAACGACAAGAGCCGGCCTCATCCCTGTGAGGCCGGCTCTTTCGCCTTCCGGTCGTTGGTACCAGCCATCCCGGTACCTACCGAATGTACGCCGATTCGCGGGTACGGCGCAACACCTAGTTTTCCCACCAGGCGTAAAACTCGCGCCGGAACGGCTCACCCGAATCAGCGCCGTACACCGGCATCACGCCACCTCCCGGTACGCGAACGCCGGCCACTGCAACGATTCGACGCCGTCGAGGACCCGCCCACCGGACGTCGGGGTGCGGCCACCGACCTGCTTGAAGTAGAACGGCACCGACGCGTAGGCGCACTGGTCGCGCAGGTCCCGGACGTGGTCCAGGTCAAGCGGCCGGTGGTTGGGGCCGGACTCGCCCCCGGCGATGACCCACAGCTTGGCCCGGGCCGGCCCGGTCAGCCACCGGAACAGGTTGACCGGGCCGAGGAGCGGCTCGGCGGACACGAACACGCACGCCACCTCGCCGGCGATCTGCTCGAGGTACGGCATCCGCCAGTTGGCGCGGGTCTGGTCTTCCACGGACACGCCGACGGCGAGGTTCGGCAGCGGCCAGCCGGGGAACGGCCGGCCCGGGAACCGTTCGGCCCACACCTCCTGGACGAGCTCCCGGAACCGGGGGGAGCGGAGCAGGGACGCCATCCGGGCGTGGCGTTTGGTCAGGTTCAGCCAGTTGTGCCGTGGCGTCGCGGCGGCGATGACGAGGTGGTAGGCGATGTGCCGGTCGGTGACCTTCGGGTGGAACGTGTCGCCCATGGAGTTGTGGAAGAACGTGCACCGCTGCCGCATCCCCAACGCCTTGTCGAGCACGTCGGGGTGGAGTTTGACCACGCCGGTGAACTTTCCGTCGACGGCGACGCCCTGGTACTTCTCCAGGCGCTGCATCCGCGGTGACGACGACAGCAGGGCGGCGTAGCAGTTGTTGCAGCCGGGCGACACCGGGTCGCAGCCGGTCACGGACACGATCGTCTTCCCGCGGGTGCCGGGCGCGTGGGTCCACCCGATCGCGGTGTCGTGCTTGCCCAGGTACGGCTGCACCGGGCAGGCCGACTCCCCGAACAAGGTCGTCACGTCGACGAACATGCCGCCGGCGTGGCACACGTATGCGCAGCGCTGGCAGTACAAGGTGTCGGGCCTGATCTTTGCCGGGTTGGCCCGGTTGACGAACGTGCCGACGTACTCGGCGGGCCGGTCGCAGTCGGAGGATTCGCACTCGGCCACGAACAGCGCCGGCACCTGGTCGTGCAGCCCGCCGGAGCGTAGCTGCCGCCGGTACGAGAGTTCGTTCTCGGCCGCCAGGTCGGCCAGCCGGCCGACGGTCGTCGCCGGCACCCCACCGATGGTGATCACGTCGGCGGGGTCGAACTCGTCCCGGTTCACTGCTGACCCTCCGCCCGCTTGGCCAACCGGTCCAGGGCCGCGTTGATGGCGTTGCCGTACTGGTCCTTCAGCTCCGGTTCGTGAGCCAGGTCGGCCAGCTTGGCGTACACCGCGTCCAGGTGCCAGTCCACATTGCCGCGGGGGTGGTCGCGGATGGTGCCCGGCCCGTCGTGTTCGTGTTCGTGCGCGTCGATCGCCTCGTGGTCGCGCAGCTGGGCGGCGTTGACCAGGCAGTGGCGGGCCATCAGGTGCAGCCGCAGGTGGTCGAAGTCGGCGGTCATCGGTGCCCGGTCCAGGTGCTCGCCCAGCGGGCGGAGGAACGGGTCCTCGGGGAACCCTTCCCGACCCTTCGCCGTGATCGCGTAGCGGGCACCGTCGGCGGACCATTCCCGCGCCGTCACCGGGTGGGCGTACTGCGCTTCACCGCGGTCGTGCATCTCGCGGTGGATCTCGTCGGCTTCTCCGTCGCCGGCGCCGAGCGCGACCGGGTAGGCGTGCGCGTCGGCCAGGTGCAGCCGCAGTTCGTCGCCGGCCGGGGTCTGCTTCTCGTGGTCCCGCATCGAGTCGGTGATCTCCGGCGCGGTCCGGGTCGGGGTCCAGCCGAACGCGGCCCGCAGCGCCGCGAACGCGGCCAGGCCGGTGTTGACGGCGTAGATGGGGAACTCGATGTGTTCGTCGGTGCTGGACCGCCACGCGGTCCGCCACCGGCGGAAGGTGGCGGCGACCTTGCCGGCGGTTTCTTGGGTTTCCTCGTCGAAGACGTCCGGGTCGCACAGGACACCGCCGCGGGCATACCCGTCGATGGCGGCGGTGAGCATCGGCTCGGTCACGTACCGGGCCTTCTCGTACCAGTAGGCCTTGTGCTCGGGGTGCAGGTCGGCGAACCCTTCGGTCTGCCGGTCGATGGCCCACATTCGGGCGGCGACCTGCTCGATGATGGGGTTCTCGTTGACGGGGTTCTCGTCCACGGGTGGGTCCTTCCGTCGGGGATCCGTTTGGGGAACGGGTTTGTTCACTTCGTTCTGTTCGGCAGGTACGTCGTCACCGCGGCCTACTCGGCCCAGTAGCTGATCGGGAACGCGCCCGGCTGGCCGGCGGATGCATCACAGTCCAGCCACCAGTCGTGGTATTGGATCTCCTGGCATGGCGCCGGGTTGCCGCAGTCGGCGTGGGGTTCCTGGCAGGCGGGCCACCGGTCGCAGTTCTTGATCCGAACGGCCCATTTTCGTTTGACCGGTTCGAAGATGCTGAGGGCGTCCCGGGCCCAGGCGCGTTGGTAGTCCCACGGGTCACGGCCGAGCCGGCCGTCCAGGTACAGGTCGGCCTCGATCCGGGACTGCAGGGAACGCAGGTAGGCACGGGCGACCGCGACGGCGGTGCGGTCGTCGACGTGGCCGAGCATGACCATGTCGCCGTCGTCGCCGATGTTGCAGATCCGTACCCCGTAATGGGTGGCGAACCCGGGCAGGTCCGGGATGACGTGCTCGGGTGTTGCTGTGGCGGTCACGCTGCTTCCTCCAGGGGGAGCGGTCGAATGGTCATGATGACCATCCCTTTGATCGGGTTGTTGCGGCCGAGAGGTTCGCCGATGGTCGCGTTCGGCCGGACGAGGCACCGCGGTGCGTCGGTCGGGATGATGCCGCGGCCGAGTTCGACGACGACGCCGAAGTCTTTCTTCTTGGCCTTGCTGACGTACCTCCGTTGCGGTCCGCACGCGTCGATGCACGGCTTCACCGTCGGTTCGAAGTTGCCCGGGTCGCGTTCCTTCATGTCGGGAAACCGCAGTTCGATCGACAGTTCGACCCGGCCCAGGTGGCGGGGGACCTTCGCGACGATGAGGGCCGAGTACGCCGCGGTGCGCCACTCCTTGCGGGCCAGGTCCCATTCGACCTGGCCGAGCGTCGCGGCGGGGGAGCCGTTCTTGTTTTTCCTGGTCCACACCCCGCGGGGGAGCTTGTTGAGGGACTGCCAGCCGACCGGCCAGCCGACGAACCGGCCTTCCGAAAACTCCGGCATCGGTACCTCCACCCGCCACATGCGTGTGTCGGGTGTCTGCTCCCCCGCGGGGTCGGTCACGGCATCATCCAGGGGAAGTAGGCGACGTTGCGGGCCCAGTGGGCGTCTTCCCGCACGGCGATGGCGAACATCGCGCCGCGGACCTCGCCTTCCGGGATGAGGACGGGGACGGAGTTTCCGTGCCGGTCGGTGATGTACCCGAAGTAGTAGTAGCCGTTTTCGTCGTCGGGCATGGCCGCGTCGGGTCCGAGCTCGGCTTTCACGTTGCTGACCGAGGCGGGGCTGGACATGTCCAGCGGGTATCGGAACCGGACGACGTTGGGGAACTTCTGGCTCATGAGCCGGAAGATGTGGACCGACTGGTCCCGCATCGGTTCGGTCGAGTCGACGACGGCCGGGGTGTGTGTCGGTGCGTCGCGGGGGTCGGTCATCGCGGCTCCTGTGCAGGTCGTGGGGGGTGCAGAGCGGTCGCCTCCACCGTATCCTGTACCCCCGATACCACGCAAGGTTAGACGGTGTCGACGACCCGGTATCCGGTGTCCCGCCCCGGAAACCACGGCGCCCCGTGACGCGGCTCCGGGATGTACCCGCCGCACCAGCCGACCCCGTCCAGATCCCGCCGGTACGTGACCCGGCCACACCGGTGACAGCCCGTCTGGAACGGCGGCTCCCGCCCGACCGCGGCCTGGGTCATGACCTTCCGCTCCGGACACGCCGGACCCTCGATGCCCCGGCCCCGCGCGCGGGGCCGGAAGAACCCGTCGGCGCGGATCTCCTTGAGGGACTTCGCCCCCGGCTGCACACCCTGCCCCAGCACGCCCGGGCCCCCGTTGACCCGGGACGTGCCGGCAGCAACGGGGGCGTCGGGGAGCTCGGCCACCGCCGGGAAGTCGGACACGTCGGGAAGCTCGGCCACCGCGAACGTCGCGATCACCTCCACCGACCCGAACACGGCCCGCAGCAGGGACACCTCCGGGCCGGCGCAGTCGTGCTCGCGGAGCCGGACCCCGCCGCCGGACGTCGGCGGGTCCTCGCCCGGTTCGGGCCTGACCACGGTCCACCGGTCCCGGAACTTCGCGATCCACCACCCGCCGTACGGATCCCGGACGGCTTTCCCGTCCGGGCCGGCGTCGAAGACGACCGGCGTCCCGTCCCGGTCGACGACCTTCGTCGTCGCGGCGTCGCACAGCCGGCAGGAGCTGACCACGGTCAGGTCCGGCCGTGCCGGCAGCGGTCCGTGTCCGGCCGGTGCGGCGGTCATGACGCCACCGCCCCGGTCAGACGTTCCCGAACCGACGACGGCAGCCACGCCGCCATGTGATCGTCGATCACAGTGGCCCCGCCAGCCCCGTCAGATCCACGCTGAGCCGTTTTCTCGGCTTCTTCCATACACCGGGGACACCCCGTGCCCTGCGGGTGCTTCACGGGGTGCACCTCGCACCAAACCTTCGCGTCAACCGGCCCCGACCGGCCGACGTCGACAACCGCCTTGCCCCACCACTCACCGTCTTCGTTCAGCCGGCCCGGCACCCGGGTCTGCCGATCGGCGGCAACGAGACGAGCAGCGGCGAACACGATCGCCGGATCGCCCCTCTCACTCAAGGCCCGGTGCAGTGCGGCAACAACGCGACGACGGGACCACTCCGGCCGGGCCGCGGCGACGTCGTCGACGCAGGCGGTCAGCCGCTCTTCGAGATTGTTCGGATCTTCCGCCGCCGCCGCCGCTTGGGGGGTAGGGGGGGGTTCTTTATGGAGATTAACTTCCTTCTTAGAGTAACCGCTCGCATCGAGCGGTATGTACCGCTCGATGCGAGCGGTTTGCTCGGAGCAAGCGGTATGAACGCCCTGGTCAGGCATACCGCTCAGATCGAGCGGTATGCCTTCCGGGTCCCCCTCGGGAGGGTCCCCGCCGTCGGATTCGTCCCCCTTCGGGACGTACTCGTACTCCCGCTGCCAGTCGTCGTGTTCGGGCAGCGCCGTGTCGGGGCCGTCCAGGAGCAGCTGGTATCGGTTGGACCGGCGGGAGCCACGGGCGCCCCACCGCTGAAGAACGCGGATCTTCCCGTCGACGGCGAGATGGGTGATGCACCTACGGACGGTGGAGGCGCCCAGCTGCGTGTCGGCCGCCAGTTTCTCGACGCTCGGGTAGCAGGTGTTCTGCTCGTCGCCGTGATTGGCCAGCATGATCAGGACGAACTTCTCGGAAGACGTGCGGCACGTCTGGGCGCTGGCCCAGGTCAGGGCTTTCCAGCTCATCGGGCACCCACCAGGGTGCCGCCGAGCACGCGGACAGGGTCGGTCAAGGTAGGCATCGCTGCCCATCCCCTTCTCGACCCCGCGACACGCTGCACTCACAAGGGAGCCAGCTATAACGCATGCCCGCGACTTCGACTACACTCTCTTGTGCATTGCCCGTGCACGGGGCCGGTTTTTAGTTGTGGTGAAGACGTGTTGCGAACTCGACTTTCACACGCAGGCCTCGGTAGTGGCCCTTGTGGCTGCCCCGGCCCTCACCGTCAGGTGAGGGCCGGAATCTTTTCCGGGTCTTGGGGAGCGCCTGCGAGGCGTCCCGGCAACCCAACCAGACACGGTACCGGCTGAAGTGTTCATTGAGATGCATGTTGCGACGTCGTGTCTTCTTCAGGCCGGAGCGACGATGATCGACCCGGATGTCTGCTTCTCCGGCACCTCACGGCCGGCCGCTTCGTACTCGGCACGGACCTGGGCCTGATCGAGGACCTTCCCGGGCTTGGACCGGCGGTACGTCCACGACCCGTACCGCCCGAACGGGACCTTGTCCAGGATTGCCTTCGCGAACTTCTTGTCGAGATCGGCCCGGCCGGCTGTTTCGGCGGCCTGTTTGTACAGGGCGAGGGCGAACTCGATCCCGGCGTCGGTCCGGGCGATCGACTCCTGCGCGCCGACGTTCCCCGGTTCGGCGTCGTCGCCCCAGCACCGCCGGAGCCACGGGCACCGGTCGCACGCCAACGACAGGCCCGGCCCGCGTGCTTCGCGGGGTGCCCGGTCCGGGTCCCGGGCGAACATGGTCAGCTTCTCGACCCGGTCGATGACCGCGAACGCGCGCGCGTTCGTGAACTGTTCCACCTCCACCTCGATCTGCCCGGACGCCCGGTCGAGGTACAGCCAGCACACCCACCGGACCGGGTTGCCGGACTGGTGCTCGCCGAGGGCGTAGCCGTACACCTGGGTGCGGTGTTCGTCGTACGGGCCGCGGCGGCGTACCCCGTGGAGGCGGTGCTCGCCGACGGTTTTCAGGTCCAGGACGATGCCGTTCCACACCAGGTCGAGCGTTCCGGTGATCTGGACGCCGGCGGCGGACAGCTTGACGGGTTTTTCCACTTCGGCGTCGTCGCCGAGGAGGGCGGCGAGCTGGGGAAGGAACCAGTCGTGGAGGACGGTGCCGAGCATCGCCTGCCGGGCCTCCTCTTCCGGTGGCACGTCGGACGCTTCGGTGCCGGCCAGGGAGTAGGCGCCGGCGCGGGTGCAGCCGCCGAGCCCGGACATGGTGAGGCGGGTCTTGTCCCGGTCGGCCTGCCGGCGGCGGGTTTCGTCGGCGAACACCTGCCCGGTCAGGGCACGGACGAGCGCGGCCACGGCAGCGGCCGAACTCAGATCGGGGGTGGGGGAGGCGGGGGTCGGCGCAGGCGCCGTCACGGCGCGTCCAGGTACCGGATGGTGACCTGGGCGGCGATGGTCTGCGGCATGATCCACGGAAAGG
>JACCDR011988331.1_pt1 | contig 10647 bp, 9 predicted proteins | sample 7446431 | NCBI WGS metagenome assembly JACCDR01 (sample SAMN15323443, study PRJNA562643) | freshwater metagenome | isolation source: river surface water | place: USA:Blue River Watershed | collected 2017-08-17 | reverse complement strand
GCACGCTCCTCCTCGCCCACCTGCCAACGCACTCGAACGTGGGCGCCTGCCACGCCCAGATCGGTCGCCGCGCGCGTGATCTCTTCAAGGTCGGGCAAGCCTTCGAAAACCAAGTCGACCGTGCGCCGCGCCGGCGTCTCGATCAGCTCGAAACGCGCGATCGCTGCACCCACCTCCCACAGCGGGAAGCCCTTGGCGTCCAACTCGCCGTGGTGAAAGCGGCCGATCGAGCCCGCGTAGGCCACCACCCGCCCCGCATCGTCCCAGCTCTGGTGCTTGTGGATGTGCCCCAGCATGAAGGCCTGAGCCCCCGCCGAGAACAGGCTCGTGGTGGTGAACTCGTGGTCAAAGCCTGCCATCGGCACGCCGTGCTCCGTGATGCAGCCGGTCACCGTGCCGTGACCCAGGCCGATGGTGGGTACATGCGCCGCCCGCGCTGCGGCATTGATGCCCGCGTAGCCGGACAACAGCGCGGCGAGCTCGCGCCCCACCGCCTCGGCGGCATCGGCGGCACCCACCATCGCCGCCACCGTGGCCTTGTTGACCGTCGGGATGCAGGTGAACACGGCCCGCGCGCCAGCAGGCACCGCTTCGAACCGCCAACCCTGCGCCGGCGCCCAGGTCCCATCGCCCATCAGCGCGACCTGCCCGATGTGCTCGGCCACGTGCACCGGATGTCTCCCGCCCAGCAGCGGAAAGATCGCCAGCGTGCCTGGAGGCTCGTGCGAGAACGTGCCCTGCAGCATCAGGACCGGGCAGTGGTCGGCCAGGCGCCGCACCTCACGGGCCAGCCGCCCCACGGCGGGACTGTGCACGTCGAGCGCATGATCCGTCGAGTCGCCGGTGATCACCGCCACATCGACCCCGCGCTCGATGGCCTGGTCGACGCCGTAGCCGAAACAGCGGCCCGCCTCGTCCAGGTTCTTGCCGCTGAAGTGGAGGTCCGAGAACTGCGCTACCTTGATCATGAGATTCATCCTTCGTCATCGATGTCGGCGCCCGGGCGCCGCGCCTGTCGCCGGGTTGGTTCGAGCGACAGGATCTCGCGGCACCACCGCGCTTCAAGCCCAGCCCGTTGACGGCAGACTCAGCTGAGGCGCTTGCGCACTCGCGGCTCAAGCCCAGACGTCGAGCTCGGCCTTCACCTTGTCGACGAAGCCGGCAGAGTTGTCCTGGAACGGCGTGAGGTCCTCCAGCGCGCGCTTGCGGCCGCCGGCGGCCTTCTTCCACCCCTGCCCCCACCGCTTGGTGGCGTAGCGCTCGTAGGTATCGGCGTCGACACCGAGTGCCGCGGCGGCGTCGAAGAGCCACGCCACCTCCTTGCCCTCCGCACCACCGTCGCCGCCACCGACCTTGGATGCGACCGGCGCATCGCGGCGCGGCGGATCTCCAGGCCTCGTTGTCGCCGGTCGAACGGGTGGGCCCGACTGCGTGGCGTTGGACTCGGGCACGACCGGCATCTGCTCTGGTGCGGCCTTCGTCGCGCCGCAGGGTGTTGCAGGCACCTCGATCACACCGTCTTCGCTGACCACCGGCGCGGCACTTGTCGGAGCTGCGGCCTGCCCCTGAAGCATGATGGCTGCCTCGGTTGCGCGGGTCTCGATGGCGTCCAGGCCGTCGTCGTTGCGCAGCAGGGCCGTCGGATCCACCGGGGCCTCCAGTTCGATGAGCCACTGGGTGACACGCCCGGGCTTGCCCTCCTCGTCGATCCGCGACACCTCCACCAGCCGCTTGCTGATGAAGAAGGGCGTACGCTGGCCATCCAGGAACCCCGAGATGCGACCACCGCGCATGAAGGCGATGGTCTGGAACTTCTCGATCGCGGCCTGCATCGCGTAGAAGCTGTTGGTCGGCAGCTCGAACGCGCTGATCGACTTGATGCCGGGGATAAAGAAGATGAACCTGCCGGAGAGGTTGCACCTCTTGGTCTGGTACTCCGCGCAGGTCTCGGGGTCGCAGACGCCGCTGTTCTGGGGCCGCAGCGTCACCTTGCGACCGCCGAACATGCGCACGACACGACGCCCTTCGCCGGTGGCCGGCGGCTGCTCGTAGGTCTTGCAGTAGCGTGTCTGACCGTCCTCCGAGTACTCCGACCAGAAGCGCCGCTCGCTGGACGTCCAGGTCACCAGTTCGTGCGGCATCACGTGTTGCCACGCATCGGCGGGGAACACCACGGGGAGGCGGTACAGCCTCATTGCGCCATCACCGCGGTCCTCGGCGTACAGCTCCATGATCTGCCGCGCCAGTTCGGGGTTCGGGAAGTCCTCCCCGCGCACGGTGAAGTACGGGACGTTCTTCGGCGTCAGCGGGTTCTTTAGGTCCGGCAGCACGGCCGCGAGTTCGCGTTCGATCGCGTCGAACCCGCGCCCTTCAGCCACACCGGCCTCGTACACCTCGCGCGCCCGCGCCGACTCGGCGGCGCGCCGGGTCAGCACCTTGATCCCGGCTCGGATGCGGCCACCCACCGGGATGCGCATCGCCGAGCGCCCAAGCAGCGTCGGAATCGCCACCGCGCCCGAAGCGGCAGGGACCAAGCCCATGCCCTGCCCGTTCGCCTTGCTTTGTGCCATCGCGACCATTCATCTCTCCTTCACAAGTTGGTGGAAGCGGAAGTTCATGGTCCCGCTACGGTTCGCGCTTTCAAGTCCGCGGCTGGGCTGACGGAGCAGCGACGCCGCGGCCGCGGCCGCGTTCGATCACGACCTCGAAGTCCGGCATGCCGCGCATCAGCAGTCCGCCCCAGCGCTTGGTCACGATCCGCCGATCGAGAATCGTCACGCGGCCGCGGTCATGGATCGTCCGCAGCAGCCGACCGATCCCCTGCTTCAACCGCACGGCGGCTTCGGGAACCGTGATCTCGATGAAGGGCGACCCGCCTCGCGATTCGACCCACTCGCGGCGCGCCTCCTCGAGTGGCGAGTCCGGCACCGAGAACGGAAGCTTCACGATGACGACGTGAGTGCAGTAGTCGCCCGGGAGATCGACGCCCTCGGCAAAGGTGCTCAGGCCAAAGAGGACGGACCTGTCGAGACGATCGATGGCTGCGCGGTGCCGCGCGAGCATCTCGCCCTTGGGCATGGAGCCCTGCACCAGCGTGATCCGCCGGAGATCCTCAGGCAGCAGCGCATAGACATCCCGCATCTGACGCGCCGAGGTGAACAGTACCAGGGTGCCCAGCGTGTCCACGAGGGCTGGCAGCCGATCACCGACCTCCTGCGTGTGCTGCTCCGCAGCCGTGGGCTCCGCGCGCATGGCCGGGACGACCAGGCGTGCGTGGCTGCGGAAGTCGAACGGCGAGTCGACCTGCAGGAACGTCAGCCGCTCGAAGTCGCCGAGCCCCGATTGGCGAACGAACAGGTCGAAGGTGCCACACGACGTAAGCGTGGCCGACATCACCACAGCGCCACTGGCGCGGTTCCACAACAGCTTGCGCAGCTTGTCGCTGCCGCTGATCGGCGAGGCGCAGACCAGGTAGTCGCCCGGCCGTCCGCCTTCATCATGGCGCTCGATCCAGCGGGCAATCGGTGCGGCGCCGTCCGGCTGCTCGGCCAGCATCAGCTGCCAGGTGTCGACCAGGTTGTCGAGCCGGACGACGTAGAAACCGAGCACGGACAGGATCTGGGTGGCGAGCGTGCCAGCGCTGGCTGCGCGCTCCAGGACATGCTCCCTGAGCGATGCGAACGTCTTCTGCAGGCCTTCCCCGGCATCCAGGATCTGCTCCCCCGCGCCTTGGCACCAGGCCGGCAAGGGTCCCGACTTGAACCGCCTGGCCCGCTTCTCCTCGAACCCGTTCGTTCCATGGATGCACCGGTGCAGCTCGCGCAGCGCGCGCTCGATCCGTTCGCTCGAGGCGCGGCAGTCGCGGATGAGTTGTTCATCCAGGCGCAGGCCAAGCACGGCATCGCGCACCGCGTTGCAGGCGCCTTCCAGCCATTCGACCGCCCCGCGGATCGCGTGGCGCGCAGAGAAGTGCTCCACCGCCTTGGCAGCGAGGCTGTGTGCCTCGTCGAAGACGTAGATCGTCTCCTGCGCTGCCGGCAGCACACTGGCCCCCTCCATGTCGATCGCCGACAGCACGAGGTCGTGGTTGGCAATGACGAGGTCCGCCTCCTTGATCCGTTGCCGTGCCGCCTGGAATGGACACCGCGCGAACTCGGGGCACTTGGAGCCGCTGCAGCCCTGCCGATCCGTGGTGATGCGATCCCAGAGCTCGTCCACCACCGGGATCGGTAGCTCGTCACGGTCGCCATTCCACCGGCCGGCGTCGAAGCTGACCAGCAAGTCGCACAGCACCGCCACGCGTCTGGGTGCCTCATCGGCAGCCGCGGCCGTCGAGACGCTTGCGAGGTCAAGACCCCGTTGGCCCGCCTGCTTGCCTTCCGACTGGAGCTTCACCGTGCATGCGTAGCGCCGCCGGCCCTTGGCCACTGCGAAGCTGAACTGAAGGGGCAGCAGTCGTTGCAAGGTCGGCGCGTCCTTGTCAGCGTACTGGTGCTGCAGCGCCACCGTCGAGCTGCTGACGACAAGCCGTTTCTGTCGTGACTTCGCCATCACCAGCGCCGGCACCAGGGCCCCGAACGACTTACCCGTGCCGGTGCCCGCTTCCACGATGGCGAGGTGGTCGCCGTTGCCTGCCTGCTCATCCTCGGCGCGGCACCGCGACAGCGTGTTGGCCACGGCCGCGATCATCTCCATCTGCGGCCGACGAGACTTGAAGCCCGGAATGCCTTCCCGCAACGCGTCGATGCACTCGCGAATCAGCTGCTTCTCGTCATCCCGGCCCATGCAGTCAGCCTATGGGCCGCCTGCCTGCACTCAAGGGTGCCGTCTGGTCCGCATGCGGCTCCTTGCCGGAGCCTGTCGTCATGCCGTGCGCGTCGTGGACGGCTACCCGGCCTCCGGCACCCGGAGAGCACGCATCCCTTCGCCGGCAGGACCGGTGGCTCTCGGCGAAGCTCTTGGCGGCAGCTCGGGCAGGTCCTGATCCGTTCGCCAGACCCATGCGCCCTCGCCAGCCGCCAGCACCGCCTTCTCCTTGGCACCCTGCTCCTTCGGATCGAGGAAGGCGCTCACGACATGCAGAGGGAACGGCCCACCCTCGGTGTCCAGCAGCAACGCATTCGGAAAGCAGGCACCGCTCTTGGCATCGAACCGAAGCGGCTTCAGGAAGGCCCGGCCTTGCCGTTGCAGTTCCTCGATCAGCGGGAGCTCGTGCAGGCCCTCGAGCGGGATCCACTGGTCCGACACCAGCGTCATCGACAGCGAGTCGACCTGGTAGAGGTGCTCGCGCTTCGCGTAGATCAGCGCGGCCATCACCACCATCGGCTTGCGCTCGAGGTCCGCGTCACGGGCCTGCAACGTCGCTGCGTAGGCGCGCTCGGCGCGCTCCCAGGCCTTGTTCTCCATGTACAGGGGCACGTCCGGCATGTGCTTGATCAGCAGCCTTCGACAGTAGGCACTCTGCTCTGCACCGTTGAACTGCCCGATAACGATCGCCATCTTGTAGGCCACGTCATCGCCTGGCGACAGCAGCATGGCCAGCTTGCGCCGCCGGCGCTCGCCGATCTCCTCCTTGTCCGCGACGCGGAACGGCTCCGGGACGTAGAGCCGCTTGTCCAGGGTCTCGCCCTTGAGCGTCACACCCGCTGCCGCAAGCTCGAGGTACTTCTTGATCACGCCCTGCGAGCGCCTGCCCTCCATTGCCGGATACCAGCGGTTGAGGCCTGCTCGGTGATAGAGAAAGTGAAGCACCGCGCGCAGACTCATGCGCTTGCGCGGCGCATTCACCGCGGGCGGCTCTCCACTGGCCTCGCCGCGCGGCATGGCCTTGCCGGAGACGCGTGAGAACGGAAAGTCCGTCCGGATCTCCACGTGATCCGCGTTGTGCTCGACGATGGCTTCGCCGACCAGTTCACCAAGACCAGAGATTCCCGGCTCCGGCTCGAAGGACTGGCAGGTCGGATGGTGCATGTCACCCGTGCCCGGCATTCGTTTGACGACGTACTCGCCGTGCTTGGCGATGTACATCTCCACGCCACCGCGCACGCACATGCAGCGCGGCCGCTCGGCGCTGTCGTAGACCCTGGCCAAGGCGTCCTGCAGTGCAGGGTCGGTTGCCTGAAAGGTGATGCCTCTGACAAAGTACCTTGGCGCGTCCATCGCATCCTCCTGGGCCCGCCGGACCCCTGTGTGCCTACACCAGCTCGCGCGCGATCGCTTCCAAGGGAACGGGCGGCAGACTGGTCAGCCGATGCACCTGCCGCCTCGAGCGCAGTCCCAGCAGTTCCTGCAGCTGGGCGCGATCGGCACCGTGCCGCTCCATCGCGAGCGCGACCTGGCGACGGACCTGCTGGGCTGTCAGCCCGAGCCAACCGGCGCGCGCGAACGCCAGGCGCAGCGTCGCCTGCAGGTACTTCGACGTAAGCCGCGGATCGGTCGCGGACCGTGGCTTGACTTGAAAGGGATTGCCCGCCTCAGTGAGGAACAGGCGGCTCGTCGGATCAAGCCCGCGAAACCGATTGGGCACCCCAACACCCAGGCGACGGCGGATGCGCTCCTCGAGGTAGGTGTCGATGCTCTCCACCGCCTTTGCCGACCCGAAGAACAGGGGTCGCTCGAGACCGTTGGCCGCCGCGCCGGCGCGCAACATCGAACGGCGCCGCACGTCGCCCTGTTCGTCCAGGTAGTCGCCCACCTCCAGGCGGGCAAGCTCCATGGTCTTGAGCCCCGTGCACAGCAGCGTGTAGATCAACGCGATGTCACGGTTCGCGCTCCGGCAGCTCGCGCGCAACCGTCGGGCACCTGCAGCCACTTCCTCCGCGTCAAGCACGACATGGCATGGTGGCGGCAGCTTGTCCTCGTCGTGGGCGCGTGCAGCCGCCATGATGGTCTCACGCTCCTGGCGGATCGCGGGCAGGCTGTCCAGGTAGTCCGCCCTCACCGAACCGAGTACCTGGCTCTGATGAAGCCGGCGCAGCAGTCCTTTGATCCGCCGTTCGACGGTGGAGCGCGAAACACCCAGGTCGGCGGCCACCTCCTTGTAGGTCCTGCCGTCCTCGACCACGCTGGCAAGCAGGTTCATGGAATGAACGGGAATGCGCCCCATGGACTGGTTCCGACCGGTGAGTCGCACGAGCGACGACAGCCTCGCTGCCGGTGGCAGCGCCCTGCCCTTGATCGTCCAGAAGACGAAGAGGAGCTTCAACCCGGAAAGGAGGATCGAAGCACCCCCGGTTTTCGCCCGTCGCGCTCGTGGGAACGCTAGGCGCGCTGCATGAGCACGGGATCGCAAGACGCCTCACGGGATGCGCCCGGCTGAGCCTCTGTTCAGGGGCACCCCGTTGGTTCATACTGAGTCCGCTACTGGCACCTTGCCATTGCCGCTGTCTCCAGCGTTCCGGCCTGGCCGGCGTTTGCGGTCGTGACCCGCACTTCAATCCGCCTGCACCTGCAGGCCCTCCCCATCTTTCGCCAGCTCTTGCTGGCCAGGCTTTCGAACCGACCCGCGCCGCCTGACTGCGGCCGCGCGGCCAGTACGTAGGCCACCTCATGCGCGGGCCCTCCCGCACATCCTCAACCCGAGCTCGGGCGACACCCCGAGTCGGGTTCGCTCGTGTTCATGCGCTTGAAAGAAACGCGTCATGTCCCACGAAACCACTTCCCTCTTCGCCAACCCTGGTCAGGCCGTCGACGGCAGCGCTCGCATCACCGCGAGCGTCGTGCCCGGCGAACGTCGCATGGACTTCCTCCCGCAGCACTTCGGTGAGCGCGCGATGATCAAAGTCGAGATGTCGGTGTACGACTGGATGGGCAGCCTCTGCCCGACCTATCGCGGCGGCTTCTGGAACTACGTCGAGCTCTCGAACGGCGGCGCATTCTTGTACCCGTCCGGCGTCGACACCTTCGAGATCACGGTCGCCGGCACCGGCTTCAGCGGCACGGTTAGCGCCGAAGTCGCCGGCATCATCGCCTCCGCTTTCGCGCTCAACAACATGCTCTGGCGAGGCTGGGACAGCCTGGCCGAGAAGTACGAACAGCTGCTGGAGTTCATCGGCGAGCACGCGGAGTCCGCGACCATCCGGCGCGCCCTCGACTAGGGGACGGCCATGCTGACACATCGTTGCAACCGGTTCATGGTCCTCTTGACGGGCTTGCGCCACTACACCACCGAGCAACTCCTCGCGGTGATGCAAGACCACCGCTACCCACCCCTGCTGCGCGTCGCAGCGCTGCGGTGGCTCATTCACTGGGCCCCCCTGGACATCACCAAGGGCGCTCCCTATCTGCAGCGGCGTCGCTACGTGCGTCAGCACTACGGCGTGTAGTCCGCCCCTCGCAACTCGAAGACCACGGCCGGCAGGCCGTGGTCCTCTCCATCTGAAGGACACCCAAACGTGAACATCCGAACGCCACGAATTGGCTCCGTCTCCTCGGCGGATCCGAACGACCCTCGTGCAGTGGCCCATGACTTCGCCTACGAGCTGCGCCAGTTGATGAAGACCGATCGCGACCCCGACCGGCGACGAGCTTCATCGTCGGCAATCAGCGAGTACGAAGATGCCGGCGACGATCCTGAGGCGCTTCAGGCTTTCGTCGAAGGATCTGGCCAGGACGCCTTGCAGGCGTACTGCCTGCCGTTCATGCTCTTCTGCCTAGCCAGTTCCGGTGAATACGGCTTCTGGCCGGACATTGAGGGCTTGGAGCACAGCGCTCAATCGAAAGACAGCGTCATCAAGGTCAATGCGGGCGACGCTTGGCCGCCCCTGTGGACGTCATCGGGCCTCGAAGTGCAGTTCATCATGGAGGTCAACGATCACGGCAATGTCACGCTCTACAACCGCCGCCGGCGGGAAGTCTGGAGCTGCGTCTAGTCGTGCCCTCCGCAGTTGGTCACAGCGCGGCGGAAGGCGGGACTGTGAGTAGCGCGAGCACTCGGTCCCGCACGCGCGCCTTGGCGGGAGCCGGTCACTGCGATCGGCTCCCGCTGCACTTTCAGTACCTGATTCGCAGCGGTTGCTGCCGCTAGCCTATGGCTGCCGTACTCGCCCCGCCTGGTGCCAAGCGGTCGTTCGATCAGTTGATCTCGGCGCCGATTCGAAAGGCGGCTTCTTAAGGTACTGCAGTCGTACCACTGCCGGCTCGCGCGCGGATTCGCTTCTCCCTACGCCGAGCGAGGGACCGCGCAATCTAGCTCCAGCAAGATGGGCTGAACCTACTTCTTGAACCTCGGCGTCCAACGCTCAACGAGATCATCCTCGTCATCTCCTTCGTCGACGTAGGCTTCATGGCCGATCTTCCGGGAGGAGAGCACCGTCAGCGTCTTGCCGTAGCGGCCAAGGCCAACCACTTCCTCGGTTACGACGCTGGAGCGTTTGCCGCCGAGCCAGTCAAGCACATCGATCTCGTCCTCGTCTCGCTCAGCCCGAAGAACGCGGGACTCATCGGCATTGAAGTGTGCCGTGGCGGTCCGTGTAGGAACGGGCGAGCCACGTTTCATCCAGGTGAGGTCTGGAAGGGATTTCATGGCCTCGGAGAGGATGCAGTAGTCGATCGTGCGGCCTGTGCTCAGGATGACTGCAACTGCATCGTCTGTCAGCTCAGCATAGCGGATCGCGGTGGAGGTGAGCGAGGTCTTGCAGGACTCGCGGGCGCGTTCGATGTCCTGAAGGCCGAGGCGTGCCCGGCCCATGAGCTTCTTGAACGGCTTGCTCGGCATCAGGAGGCCGACCGCGAAATTGTCCGCTTCTTGCTCGTAGGGATCGCCGGACGAGAACCCGGCATGCGACGCATGCACCCCGTCGTTCGGCAGCACGTGGTCGATGTGGCCGTCGAGGAAATAGTGGCCCAGTTCATGAGCGACGCTGAACCGCTGAAACCCCTCGTTGGGGATGTCCGAGGCGTAGAGGATTCCGAAGGCGTTGCCGTGCCGCAGCAGCATCCCGGACACACCGGACTCGGTGTCCGGCTTGGCCTGCACGACGATGTCGTTCTTGCTGGCGATGGCGAAGGGATCGACCGGCAGTTCGGTGATGTTCTCCTCGGTGAGAAGGGCCTCGCCGCGCTGTTTGGCGAGTTTCAGGCGCAGCAGCAGGCTCGTCATCGATTACTTCCCTTGCTTGTTTCGTTCAGCGAGCATTTTCAAGAAGTCCTTGGCTAGCTCGCGGTCGTTGCCGGTCAGCTTGCTAACGTCGCGGAATAGCGGATCGGCCGCCTGGGCAAGTGTCGGGTCTTCGACCCGCCCCAGCAGATAGTCCGTCGTTACCTCCAGCGCGTTCGCGAGACGTCGGAGCGTATCGAACGACGGTTTCCGCGAGCCGGATTCAAAGTGCGCGATCGAACTGGGCGGCATGCTGGCCTTCTCGGCGAGTTCGCCCTGGCTCCACTTGCGCAGGTCTCGGGCGGCCCTCAATCGCTGCTGGAACAGGTCGGAGGGTGTGCGTTCGTCGGTCATGTCTAGTTCGCCATAAAAAAGTTGACTCCCATTTTCCATTCAGTATAGACTCGGCATGTGGGACATGTCGAGTTCGACATGCGCCGCAGGAAGGGATTCAATGAGCCGAGAACACGTCAGTCACGCCGAGATCGCGCGCTTCGCCCAGGACAGGGTCAACCTGCCCAAGGACAGGGCAAACGAATTCCGCGCGCAGG
>JACCDR010237005.1_pt1 | contig 10647 bp, 7 predicted proteins | sample 7446431 | NCBI WGS metagenome assembly JACCDR01 (sample SAMN15323443, study PRJNA562643) | freshwater metagenome | isolation source: river surface water | place: USA:Blue River Watershed | collected 2017-08-17 | reverse complement strand
GGTCGTCTTCAATCCATTGATCGAAGCCACGGACATGCTTCAACTGGATCCGAATGGAATTGTCAATGACGGCATGAACAGCTACGTCTCCAGATTCCAGGGAGGCAGCGGTGTGGGCCCTGAAGCCTTGGGAAATGCCCCCAATTCTGTTGCGCTTCTTCCTGTGAACAACACTTTGGGTCCAGGAAATGACAAACCTGGGGTACTCGTCACCAATACCATCGACATCTCCGTGCAAACGGGTGGGCTTGGGGCAACAGAGTTTGCGGTGTTTTGGTATCTGTATGGCTTCGAGACGGGAATTGATGCGAGATCAACCGTGGGTGCCTTTGCAAATCAAAACCAACCTGCACTCCGGCAAGCGATCGAACAAGAGCAGGAACCAATCGACATGACCGGTTGGCTTTCCCCCAACAATGGCACCAGCTTCGTTCAGGTCGAGAAGTTGAAGCCTGTTGCTTTCTGCGATCCCACCACAACCCTCAAGATTGCTTTCAAAAACACATCAGGATCAGCAAAAAGATACATTGCTGGATATGCGCTTCTCTTTTGAGAGAATGATCATGTCGACTTTGAGGGCTTGGCGTCGCCGCCGCAACGAGTGACACGGCGGGCGCGGCGAGCAAGCTCAGCCTCAACGTCGGCAAGCGGCACACCAGCAGCGAGGAGCCGAACGAGGGTGAAGTAGAGGAGGTCCGCGGCCTCCCCAACAATCTCATCGGGAGTCACCGCAGCCGCGAGTTCGCCTGCCTCTTCGCGTAGTTTGGCGGCGAGCAGGACAGGGTCGTCAAGCAGGCGGCGAGTGTACGAGCCAGGTGGGGCGTCAACATGGCGGGTCGCAAGTAAGCGTGCCAGTGCGGGGAGGCCTTGGCCCTGGCCAAAGCAGGTCTCGCTGCCAAGGTGACAGAAGCCGCGACCATGCTGACGGACCGTAAAGGCGAGAGCGTCACGGTCGCAGTCAAGGCGGACCTCAAGCAGTTCCTGCCAATCGCCAGAGGTTGCACCCTTTTTCCACAAGCCGCGAGTGCGGGAGAGGTAAACGCCACGGCGGGTGTGGACGGCCTCACGAAGGCTCTCACGGTTTGACCAACACAGGCCAAGAGCACGACCATGCTCATCAGTGACAATGGTGGGAAATAGGCCATTGGGGAGCCCATTACGGAGCGGGGCACCAATAGCGTCGCCAAGGTCAAGGATGCCTGCATAGAGAGCCATGCCGACCTGGCAGTCAGCACCAAGGCGATCAATAACGGCAACATCGTCTGCGGTGGTGACGCCGCCAGCATAGGTGACGCGTACATTGGCCGCGATATCAACGAGCGCGGCGATTCGATCGGGCTCGATTCCGGTCATGCTGCCCTCGCGTTCGATGAAGGTGACGAGGAAGCCACCCACGAGGGGAGCGAGCTCAACGAGGCGGTCCTCAAGGCGTTGGCCGCTACGAGTACACCAACCATGGGTGAGGATTTCACCAGCATCAATATCGAGGGCGGCAATCACCCGCTCACGCGGAAGCTGGCGCAGGATCTCAGGGCGCGCGGCGGTGCCAAGGATGACACGCTCAGCGCCAGCATCGAGCCAGCGCAGGGCGGTATCCACGTCGCGGATTCCCCCACCAACACGACAGCGAGCGCGAGGCAGCAGTGACTCAATGATTTGACGGTTGTTACCAGAGCCCATGGCGGCATCGAGGTCGATGACGGCCACTTCGCCAGCAAGCGCAAACCGATCCAGGATTGGGGCGGGGTCGCCAGCGTCGATGGCGAGGGTCTGGCCCCCAATAAGCTGGACGGCATGCCCATGTTGGAGGTCGATGGAGGGGATGATCATCTTCTTCGAGCTCTGCGAGACCTTGCGTAATACGCGGGCGTGCATACCAAGCCCATCCCGGACGATCGCGGGGTTGCGGATTTTTCCGCGACCGGTTTGGATTTCATCCATAGCATCAGACCTGATCTTGGAGTTACCCTGGGTTTGTGGAAATCCAGCGGGCGGCAAGTCACACCCGTCTATCACTTTGTAACGGCAAACGTCATCTTAGAAATCCCAGTATTGGGAACCCAACTGATGTCACTTGCGGATGCAGGTCTCCCTCTTGTGGACGCAGGTCTCCAGCGAGTGGCCCTAGCGGATATCAAAAAACCTTGGGTCAATCCCACGTGGGAAAAAATCGTGTTGGAGGTTCTCATTTACCGCTTCGTTCTTCACGGCATTCCGCCCACTCCAGTCCGCGTTGCACTTGAGAGCGCAACAAGCGGCACATTGACGCTTGAAGGGATTCCATCACGCAGCTTGGAATCGGATGCGGAGAAAACGCAGGCTCTTCGAGTTCTTCAATTGGCTTCTACTTTGGAAAACCACTTGCCAACGATGAGAATCCGCAATGTAAATTCAAAACTATGGGCTTTTTCGGGAGTGTAATCCCATCGTGGACACCCTTTTGGAAGCCTGGAAAGTCCTCTGCCCCGCAGATCCACACTTGCTGGTGAATCTGGGACTCGCTGATGAAGACGGGATACCCACCATGGCGGGAAATTTTCTGGGGGTGTGGCGCGAAGTAAAAATCAGGGAAGGAACGCCCATTCTGGTTTCCGGGTCCCTTGTGGAACTTCTCAAGAAGCTAAAGTACGACTGTGATCTTGATGAGATCACAGTGGACATGGTGGCTTATTATCTCATTTGGAGAGGGGACCAAAGTCGCATGATCCTTTCTCCCACGCAACAATCCATCAACCTCAGTATTCCAGCTAAGGCTCGGGAGGGCTGGGAGATGTTGGATGCTGCGGAAAAACGAACGGTATGGAGAGCCCTCCAATTGATTGGACTCGTCCACACCGGTAGTTCATTGCGTGAAGTTCACTCGAGGGTCCAGAAAATCGAAGGTGGGATCTACTTCGGCGAGATTCAATTGGGGCCGGTTATTGGTTTTTGAGGGGCTTGGTGGCCTTGTAGGTGACCTTCACGGTATCCAGGTACATATTCCATCTGGTGTTGGTCCAAGGGCTGTACCAGGTGATGTAGGGTCTTGGCGACGTTTTTGAAACGGGGCCAAATACCCGAAAGGTACCTTTTCCAGGGCGAGATGGGAGCTCGAACTCCTCTCCAATGTATCCAAGAGGGATCCCAGACTTGGACCATTCTGGATTCTTGGCCATCGCAAGCTTGAAGGCCTCGGTTAGCCAGGGGAGAACCTGATCGGGGCGATCATAGTAAGTAATGCCGTCCCACTTGAGTTTGGCCCTGGCAGCCTTGGGAACTTCCATTTCTCGAATCTTTCCTGGCATTGCTGTACGCGGGGTATCGTCAGGATATGCAACCTGGCGGCTAGTCAGGCCATAGACGGCCGGAGGTGAATCCCATGAGCGAATACTACGGAGAAGGCGTCTCGAGGGTCTTGTCTGCGCTTCGGCGTCAGTTCCGGACGGTGGTTTGGCAAAAAGGCCATCCTCCTCTCGATAGTGAACTCAACCTCATGTCGCAGATTGACTTGGAAGAGCTGCGCCAAGTCATTCGCGCCGAGTGTCGCTCAGGGTTCTTTTTGGACCCCACATTGGCGCTGGAAGATTTCGTCACCAGTCCCCTGGCTTCCAATCTATTCTTCTTTGGCCAGCAACGAAAGACATCTGGAAACCAACCAGAAGAATTGGCGCCCGTTCTCTACGCCAACGTCAATGGCTGGATCATTCCAGTCACAGGGACCTTCACGGAGGAAGTAGGCGGAACCTACAACACCATTCGGTTGTTTCCTCCCCCTGTCACCAATGCGCGCATCGATTTTGTTTTCCTTGAGGCGTGGACCGCCTTGGTTGCCCCCAACCCCTCGAAAGCAAACAAGCCCGCGAAGGACAAGATCTGGTCCGATGGGAACGTTGAATTTGGGCAGGAAAATCCATCCGACGATTTGCTCGACCCGAGCATCAATTACCAGACCACCAAGCGCGTCCAGCTCCAATACCGCATCCGCGTAGTTGGTTCCGGTAATGGCGCTGGAGTCAGTCCCGCCTTGGATCAGTATCCTGATGGCTTGGGTGATCCCAACATTGTCGCCCAAGGACCCCGGACCACCCCAGGAACATTCACCTTCGCCAACATGCGGATTGAGCTGGGGGATGCAGCGCTGTGGCGCGCGGGAGATGGGGATCCCTTGAACGAGCTCGGAACCACAGATGGCTATGTGTATGCCGTCCCGATCTGCGCCGTGTTCCGGCGAAACACAAATCCCTATGTGGCGGCAACCTCGGCTGGCTCACCCAATCAAAACGGAGCCTTCAATCGTAATCCTTCGGCAATCCTGCTCCCCAATCCACAAGAGGGGGCCAAGCTGCTGACGCAGATGAGCTTGATCAACGACCTTCCTCCCACCCAGTTCCTTGTGGACACGATAGTGGAAGTGGACAATTTGATTGGCTCGGGATTCGACGATCCTGCCATGAACTTCGCCAGCACCTTCATGGTGATTGACGATGAAGTGATTGGCATTTCTGCTGTGGATACGGTGTCCTCGCCAAACACGGTGACTGTACCTGCAAATGGACGTGGACGTTGGGGCACGGACATCGTGACCCACGTAGGTCGCTCCGATCCAAATACCGCTGGAACGGGTACAGCCATCCACTTCTTCAACACCAGGCCCGATGGACTGTTTGCGGACAGTATTTCGTCCCAAGATTTCTTGGATCTTCGGCGCGGAACGAACCTGGGAGACTGGGATTTTGAGAGAATCCTTCTTCACAACTTGGCCGCGTTGATGCACGGGCGGCTTCGTTCCACTTGGAAGCAGTGTGGCGTTCCAGGTGGTGACACGCAAGGCGTGACCGTGGAGGAAGTGGATTACCTCCTCCAAGATGGAGGCACGGATGTTCCTTTTGGTACCGAAGCGCTCGATGGGCCTGATGGGATTCGGCAAGTCTGGTCGGATGCTGCCGCCATCCAAGGAGACGTGACGCTCCTGCTTGATCCCTCAAGCACGATGAACGCGGGATTCATTCAGGTGCTAGACGATCTGGTGTTTTGGGATGTGGGAGCAGATTTCAAGCCCTCCGCGTTCATGAACAACGTGAACAACACCAACCCCGGATTTACGAACGGGACAACCATCTTTCTCCACATTGGTGGAGATGACGGAACGGAGGGTGCTCGGAAAACTTTCCGGGACGGGGGCACGCGCGCGGTGCGGTTTGTCAGCCCGCAAGAATACTGGAAGCAAAATGCGCCCACTCCCGAAACGGGCATGCAGCATCCCGTGACGATGCTGTGGGTGAGTAGCGATGCGGCCAATGCCGGACTTTTGGGTCCTGGAGCAGGACTCCAATCATTGACAACAGCGGGGCCTGGGGAGATTCCTTCGCAACATCCTGGGCCCATGTACCCTTTGCAATTCCTCAGCTTCGAGCGCCCCTACCTGGTGCTGGGAGGAATTCTCAACTCCGTGCTCGAGGTGACTGGCATCATTTGTGCCACCCAACTCATCGGCAATGCCCTTGATCCCACGATTCCCTTGGGGGAAGGAGACATTGTATTGCCTGGGTTGGACTTCGATTTGGCGGGAGACTGGTACTCGCTGGACACCTTTGGCAACTTCCAGAGCGATCCGAAGCTTGTCAACTTCCCCGTTCTACGCGATCAGCGCACGCTTTACGATATGCTCACGGCGGGAGGGACGGATCGTACGGGATCGTCTTCCGAAGTTTATCTGATTCTCTTTGGGGATGATGAAACGAGGGAGAACAATGGCGCCTTCAAGGTACTTGGCGCTGGAACGGTGGGATACACCACCAAAAGTGCGAATGCTTCCAACCGGCTTCGTGTGAAATTTCTGAGCTTTGGCATCACGGATTTCAACAATGCTTCCACCAAGACAGTCACGGCACAAGGAAGGTCGCAAATCACCAATTCCGAGGACGGACCGGGTTCCGCCTTGGGCCCAGCCTCGATGACCATCACCTTGACGGACATCACCGCTGACGATGGGGGTGCGGCAAATCCATGGAATGTTGCCAACATCAATCCAGGTGGTGTCCCTGGTAGGACGCTGACGCAGCCATTCAATTACAAGTGTGTTCTCAATTGCACCCTGCTGTATCACCCGGGACGGGGGGGGATGGCACGGGTGGCGGATCGGCTGCATCGGGTGGCGATGCAATCTCCTCCTTCCAAAGTTCTTCGCCAGCCCAAATCAGTTCTTGATCCGACATTCCCCGCGCTCACGGGGGCCCCAGGAAATCCCTCGGAAGCTCATTTTGATTTCGCCCACATCCAAACTTGGAATCGCTTGCCCTCCTTGGGTCTGCCAGCGCCGGATGCCCCCGCATATGGCGGAAACGTGGTCCTATTTTCGGAGGTAACGCGTGAGACTGAGGTTTTCTTTGATGTTGGGTCCAAGACGATTGCACTTCGTCCGGATCAACGGCAGTCGATGACGACCAAGGGGTTCACCACCAACAATGTCGATGTTCCCGGAAACACGACATTGCTGGGTCCTCCAGGCTATCCAAATCCGGCACTGATTCCAAACGGGTGGGATGGCCCCAAAGACGACGCGCAGATCATGACTCTTGGACTGCAGATGGGCTACCCCATTCCTTCGCAGTATGTACCTCGGTTCGGTCGCCAGGACATCCCATACTATCAGGACAATGGTCCTGCCTTTGGTTCAGGAAGCTTCCTGGAGGGGATCAATCATCTCTTCTTGGACACGACCGAATTGACCAACCCTGTCTTCGACATCATTGGTGGTGATGACAATCAAAGCGGAGGAACGCTAGTAACTCGCTTCCTCGTCCAAACGGGACCCACATCGGGGCTCAAGTATGGACAGTATGGAACCATCACGGGTACGCTTTCGCAAGCATATCAGGCGCGCCTCACGTCTGAAGTGGGGACTGGAACTCCCAACGCGCAAACGGTCACGGCGTCACTGCAAGCCATCGCAAGTTCTGATTTTGGGCCGGGACTTTCAGGGATTCAATTTCCCCCTTATTTGGGAATTGCTCGGCTTTACGGTGTGTATGATCGTCGGGACTTCGTGGCCAAAGGTGCTCAAACCTTTGGTCCAGATCGCGTGACACCCGAGGCCAATCGGGCCATCAATTTGATGCGCCGCGATGCCACCAAGCAGACCCTTTACATTCTGCAGGACGGGGCTTTGGATTTGACCGGTGTGCCGGACGATCACACGTACATCATTCCGGAGAATCTTCTCGATATCACCAAGTCGCCCTTCTACACCGCGGGAGAGACCTTTGAGGATCTCGAATATGTGGTGGAGTTCACGGCCTTCTGTTTCGGCCAGGGCTTCATCAACAAGAACAACTTTGCTGTGGCGCGCAGGCACAATGGCCAAGGTGTTTTGCGGACGGACGGCGACAATCCAGAACTGATTGGGTATCTGATGTGCATCCCCTCGGCGGCGCCGGACAGCTCGAAGGTTTATGTGGCCTACGAGCGCACGGTCTACCAGGGGGACCCCTACATGACTCGCAATGGTGAGACGCGGGTCACCTCCGATTATGAGGACCGGTACGGTCAGGTTGCGCCATCCGACGCTTTTGAACTGTTGACGTCCATCCAACAGTTCGATGCTAATGGGGATCAGATTCCACAAAAGCCCAATGCAAGATCCTTCGAGATTCTGGCCGCTGCGGATTTCTACACCACCCTCGGATCAGGGAAGATTGGTGGTCGCCTTTACCCGGGCACCATGACGGATGTTGGTCACACAGAAACCACAAACCAGGCTGCCACAAGAATCCCAGCGACGCTCGATGACCCGGCCTTTCGCATCGTTACCCGGACCTTTACGGAGGGTCAACGCGGCAATACCAGTCGGGCCAACGCCAAGATTGAAGTTCTGGGGAACAACGCCACCTTCAACTTCGGCGTCACCAAACTCAGCATCAAAAAGGCAAATGGCGCGGTGGTTTCGTTTACTGCGGTGAACGGACCCACAGTCAATCCTGCCGAGTTCGATGCTTCATCGCCGGACCCTGCCGTGATCGCGCGGGAGATCTGGACTAAGATCAACGCCAGGACAGAACTTCAGAATGTCGTGGTGGCCTTCAACGACATTGATTCGACCAAGATCCTTTTGATCGCCTGGGATGTTGGGGTCGCCGGCAATGCCATCGTTGTCGAAATCAACGATGTGGTGAACCTGGCGCTGCTTGTGCCCCTCACAGGTCAACAAGGACTTTCCACCAAGTTGACCACCGTGCATTTGACAGGGGGCCAAGACTTGGTTCTCAATGCTGGCAACGGCACAACACAATTGGGATTGACCGGGCTGACCGAGCGGCTTCCGCTTGGTATCCTTCTCCAAGATTCGGACTTTTTGGGGGAGAATCCCCTGGGAGACGAGTCGTCTGCGCTCCAAACGGTCATGGGAGGCATTCGGCCGTCGCAGGTGCTTTTGCCGCTCACGCGTGAGGCTGGCGAGGAGTACACGCGTTTCTCAGGTGCCCCTGGGGAAATCATCGCTGAATCCGATGGTGCGATTCTCCAGTACGGTGCCTTCACGGATTCAAATCCAGGTGGCACCAAGAGGTATCGGCTTTACCGGGGCGGTGGAAGCGTCTTCGTGCTCCAAATGGCCAATCCTGGTGGACCTGTTGATTGGGTCTCCGATTCAATCGAACCAGCTACACTTCCCGTACTCAAGGGTGGACTTTTGGCTGTCAAAGCCTTGCTCATTCGCAACTATCCTGAGAAGGCTTTTGCGGAGGGTGCTGTGACCAGCGAGGGGGATGAGATTCAAATGGTGGTGCTCACCAATGGAATCTTGGGCACGCCCACAACGCAAGCTGAGGGCATCACGCTCACGGGCATTCTGTCGCCGACGGGCTACGGCGAAGGAACGGCCGCCGCCGATCGTTACAGGCTTGCGGGTAAACCAATGTTTGTGGGTCGCACGCGCTACACCCTGGATCCGGCAACGCAGCCCCTTGCCTTCTTCCCGGGGCGGGACACTGAATAGTGTCGTTGGGAGCACAATAGAATTGGAGACATGACATGTCTCCAATTCAGGCTTCCTTTCGTATCCTCCGCCTCACGGCGGGTTCTTCCGACGCCGAGTCCAAGAAGTTCAGGCGATTGGCAGGTGCCCATCTGCAACGAGTGTTGGCGAACAAACCTGAGCTTTTGAAGCAAGTGCTCGCAGAAGCCAAGAAAGAAGCCGTTGCGGATCCGAGGATCACAGCCATCAAAAGGGCGATGGTTCCTGCCGTTCGGGTGCTCAGCGCATGGCTCCAACAACAAACGGATAAGCCTTGGGGTGAACCCAAGGCCAGGGATGTTTCCTGGGCACCGCGCGCTGAGTACTGGTTTTCAAACTACGATGGAAAAAACATTCCCTCCGTCATTGAACTTTCGCTTACCCCAAGCGAGGAATCCGACAAAGTCGTTGTCACACTTCGCGCATATCAGGGACACGGCAATTCTCGGGGGTTGGCGCATCAGGACCCCCAAGAAATCTTACTCAAGGATTTGAGGATTCCATCTAAGGTGTTCTCCACCGCCTTCATGGCCAAGCTCAAGAAAGGACTTGGCGGCGACTTCTCGGGGGATATCGAATATGCAGTTGAAAACTGTTCCGATATTCTGGAAGCGGCAGAAGAAGCCACAAAATTGGCTCAAACCATGAAGGACAAGCTTGAAGCATTGAAGGAAGGGGCCAAGCCAACGGACATTGTTCAAATCATCAACGAATTTTGGACTTTGTCCTCCGCAGGGGACAAAATCAAGAGCAATGCTGGTGGAATCCAATCCTTGAGTGAGCGCCTGAAGCGGTACCTCTGATCACACAGACGAGGCCCAAAGTTCCACTTCAGGTTCTGCAAACGGACCTTGGTAACCGATATACTCGATCCTGGGAACAGCGCTCCGCCCCTGTGAGGGGGCGTGATATAAATCTTCAAAGGACAGGAGCTCTCTCCATAAAAGAGAGAGCGTTTCTGGGTTACAGACAAGAACCGAGATTCCTTGGGGGAGAGCATGATCTCGAACCCACAAATACATCTCGGACCAGTCCTTCAAGGTCCACCCTGTGGAGTAACCCGCGGTCTCTGGATAAGGAGAATCCAGAAAAACCAAATCTCCCTCGGTCGCCATGGCGGCTGTTTCCCGCCAATTGCCGGTCCTCAATAGATCCGAGGATTGGAACCATCCAGATCCGTGTGATTCTTGGAGGCGCCGCAGAAGAAATGCAGCGTCCCCCCCTTTTCTGGCGGTGTTGATGGGCGTGACGAAAACACCTTCGGGCGTTGTTTGCCAGCGATTCCCCCACGCAGAATAAAGGCAAACGAGAAAGCGCAGAGCTTGTTCTCTTGTGGAAAGCAGACCAAAGTCGGCGTGGGTCATGTTGCGGTAGCGTTGAATCGCTTCTATCGAAACAACTTCCAAAGTTGCTGGAGAGACGGCACCTGATAGCCAATATTGGTGAGCGGCCATGAGCCAGGGATTGGAATCACCCACGAACATGGGAACATGCGGAAAGAGCTCCCGTACATATCGACTGACGACCCCTGAACCGAGAAATGGTTCAACCCACCTTCCCTTGCCTCCCCAAGCCCGCAGGTACTCGAGGAGTTGTTTGAGAAGGCGGGTCTTGGCACCATTCCACGGGAAGGGAGGATTCACTGCAAGATCTTACCG
>JACCDR011022419.1_pt1 | contig 10648 bp, 18 predicted proteins | sample 7446431 | NCBI WGS metagenome assembly JACCDR01 (sample SAMN15323443, study PRJNA562643) | freshwater metagenome | isolation source: river surface water | place: USA:Blue River Watershed | collected 2017-08-17 | reverse complement strand
GCTGGCGCCAGTCACTGGCGGCGTGCTCACAGGTGTGCTCCTCAGGGCTGGACGGCGAGCTCGGCGTCCTGGTGGACGGCAGACGTGGGGGTCTTGGTGGTCCGGACCGGCTCGGCCGGGACGGGCTGGGCCGGCGCCGGGACGGGCGCGGCGACGACGGGAGCGGCGTACACCGGGGCGGGCTGGGCGGCGACCGCCGGCGGCTTCGGGATGACCGGCCGGGGCGGTTCGTACGCTGCCGCCCGGACCGCGGCCTGGACCACGGCCCGGGACGGCACCGTCATCTGCTGGATGACGACGAGGTCGGGCTCGCCGGTGGCCGGGTCGAGACCGGCCCGGGCGGCGAGGTGCTGCAGCAGCAGCGACAGCGCCGCGAAGGTTGCCGTTACTCCCATCATGATCCAGTGGAAGGAGGTGACCTGGAAGTTGGTGCCGGCGAGCGCGGCCACGGTGAACCCGGCCGAGAAGCCGGCGACGACCAGGGCGATCTTTGCCTGGTTGACGAGACGGCGGGCGCGTCCACTGCGGTACCGAATGATCTTGCGGCTCACGACCGTCCTCCTTCCTTGCTTTGCTGTGGGTCGGGTGGGTGTGGTGCTCAGTTGCCGGTGTTGCGGAGCTGGTCGATGTGGTCGGCGCCGTCCGGGTGGCCGGCGAGCCGGCGCAGCTCCTTCGCGACGCTCTGGGCGATGCTGGTCGAGTTGAACTTCGCGCCGCGCGCCTGGGTGATCGCGGCCTTGACGCCGTTCACCGTTGGCGGGCTGTCCTGCCAGTCCGAAACGACGGACACGACATCAAGCAGGTACGAGGCCAGCTTGAGCGTGTCGGCGCTCAGGCCGTCCTGCGTTCCGTGTTCCGTTCCGTTCCGTGTTCCGTCCTGCGTTCCGTCGTTGTGGGTGCTGCCGCTCCGGGCGTCAGCGCCGACGGGGAACGCGTTCCGTGGCGGGACGTTCTGTTCCGTGTTCCGCTCCAGGGACGGAACGTTCTCCGGAACGATCTCGGCCTCGTACCGCTGGAGCACGGAACGTGCCTCCCGGATGTTCCGTTCCGCACGGAACGGCTCAGCGGAACGCTGCGCACCATGCTGTTCCGTTCCGCCGTCGGTGTTCCGCGACGGAGACCGTTCCGCGTTCCGTTCCGACGGCGACGGAACGTTGTGGGTGTTCCGCGTTCCGTTCCGCTCGGCGTTCCGTGGCTCGACGCTGTTCTCCTCGTCGGGCCGTTCCGCGCGTTCCGTGGTCTCGATCGCCCAGACCCGCGGCTTGCCGGCCTCGACCCACAGTCGGCGGTCGGAGACGGCGATCGTGGGGCTGCTGATGCGGTAGCGCACGGCATGCTTGAAAGCCTTGGCCGTCTCGATCGGCAGCAGACCCCACGCGAGCAGGGAAAACTTCGGCGCCTGGGCGTCGATGAGGCCCAGGCTGCGCAGCTCGACGCGGTGCTTGAACCGGGCGTCCTTGGACCAGATGTAGACGCCGAGCATCGACATCAGGGCCGTGGCCGCTGCGGGGAGCCAGTCTCCCCAGGTCAGCTGCACTGCGTCGCCGTTCGCGGTCCTCTCGTAGGCCTTGTAGTAGGCGTGGCCGAAGATCCCGCCGGAGATCAGCGTCAGGTACATGGCGATGCCCATACGCAGGGAAATCGTCGAATCTCCCTCCAGCAGGGTCTTCTCCAGCAGCTTGGCCAGCTTCCAGACGCCACCCTCCATGGCCAGGGTGATGATGACGGCCACGACCAGCGGCGCCTCGATCGGCTTGTCGGTCATGACCCGGGTGGTGAAGAAGCCGGAGACGATCAAGGGCGCGACCAGGGGCAACGCGCCGATCGTCCGGTCGAACCAGACGCCGGCCCACCGCATCCACTGCGGGGTCGGGGCGATCTGTTCCGCGGTCGGCCTGGCGGTCCGGGTGTTCCGCGCGGAACGGCGCAGAGCGGTCGCGCGTTCCGCTGCGACGTTCCGTTCCGCGGTGATCGCCTCGTTCCGCTGCCGTTCCGCGAGAGCCTTCTGCGCCGCGCGCTGTTCCGCGTTCTGCACCGCCCCGCGACGGAACGTTCCCCACCGGCCACCAACGGAACGTTCCGTCGCGCCGCTGTTCTCCACGGAACGTTCCGTGGGGAGCTGGACACCGGTGTTCCGCGGAACGACCGCGGAACGTTCCGTCGGGTGTTCCGTGGAGCGTTCCGTGTTCTGCGTTCCGTTGGGGTCGGCGGCACCGTTCCGTTCGACGGGAGCGGCGGAGCGCAGCACGAGTTCGCCGGGCGCACCGGGCGTTCCGTGCGCTCCGTGTTCCGTGTTCCGTGTTCCGTGTTCCGTGTCCGGGATCGTCATGAGCCGATGATAGCTTTTCTTGTCTATCTTGCCTATCCTGATCGGGTCACCAATGTTCAGTAGTAACCCTTAGGGCGTGCATGATTGATCAAGATGGGGTCGGCGTACGCCGTCCCAGGAGGGGGTATCGGTGGCGCTCATGACTGAGGACCGCACCGACAGCACCTCGGCCACCGCGAGGCCGAGGCTGGTCACAACGGGCGAAGCTGCCGAAATGATCGGATACGGGCTCAACTACCGGGACATCCGCAACATGGTCAAGGCCGGTGAGCTGCCGTTCGTCCAGCTGCGCGAAAGGGCCTGGTACAAGATCCCTTTGGAAGCGGTCCTGGCCAAGAGGGCCGAGCTGGACCGCTCGGCCGGCGTCGAACCGCAACGCACCGCCGGCGAATCGAGTGACACTCAGTAGTTTCGTTCGGCTGCGGGTCGGTGGTGACGTCTCCCCCTCGCCACCGCCAGTCGCAGCCACGTTCTGTAAGTGTCCGATGTTCGGTGTCCGGTGTCCGCCGCCGCACACCCCCCCTCCATCGGGCTTTTAGCTGCTGAAACATGGGCCTCGCGCCGGGTGTCCGCCGGACATCGGACACTGGACACGGACACCGGACATTACGCTCCGCGCTTGCAGGCCGTTTGAGACCACGAAAGCGCCCCACACCCAACCGGGTGTGGGGCGCTTCTGTTTTGTGACGCGGCGTGTTCAGTTCTGGTGAAGGGCAACGTGCCGGTACCCGACCACTTTCGGCGCCGGGGGCGCGCCGGCCATTTCGTCGGCGATGCTGCGGGTGTGAGTGATCTCGACGATGAACCGGCACTCGAGCGCGTCGGGCGGGATCGGCCGGCCGTCGGCGTCGACCCAGCGGCTGATGTCCAGGTCGGCTAGGCCGTCGGCGGCGGTGTCGGCGGCCTGCTGGGTCAGGCACATCGCGGAGGTGGCCCAGGTGGTGAACGGGATCCAGCGGGCCGCCGTGCCGTTCTGGCACGGCACCTTGATGTCGATCGAGCACTGCGCGAACGTGATGCGCACGTCGGTGCAGCGCGCGAAGCGGTCGAGCTCCGCGTCGAGCAGTTCGCGGGGGCGCTCGAGGGCGATCGTCATGGCGAGCTCCGTCTCGGTGGAGAGAGGGTGGGCCGGCTGGCCCCTGATCACGATGACAAGACTACGTGTTCCCCGGAATCAACACAACTACTAGACACGGTAATGACGTTGTGACATGCTGGGTGAATCACTGCGACCGACCTCCGGAGGGCCAGATGTTCCGCAGCATGAGTGAGCGGCTGCGCCGCAGCTACGAGTACTCCAACACCCATCGCACCTTCGACCTGTCCGTCATGCGCGAGGCCGCCGACCACATCGAGCGCCTGGAGGAGGAGCTGAGCGGACTCCGCAAGGAGTACCGGGAAATGGCCCGGTCGGTCCAGGAGGCGATCCGCGACGGACGTGAGGAGCCGGCGTTGCGCGCCCGGATCCGACTGAGCGGAGGGATCTCGCACTTCCTGCCGGACGGCACGCAGGTCTACACGCTGGACGAGGCCGAGCAGATCTCGGGACTACGGGCGCAGACGCTGCGTCAGCGCATGCACCGAGCGGAAGTCGAGCCGGCCGGCCACATCAACCCGCGCGTTCCCGTGTACACCGCGGTACAGCTCGGATGGGCTCCGGCGCCCGAAGCGAAGCCGGCGTAGATTTCCCCCTTGCGTGCGTCACAACGTTGTGACATACTTGTCTCACAAGGCCGAACGAGCAGGGAGACGGAAATGGCGAAGATCGCGAAGCGGTTCCTGGTCATCAAGACGGACGGCGAGACCGAGGTGCGGAGCCAGTGCGGCGCCCCCCAGAAGAGCCTCAGCAGGGCGTTGGACCTGAAGGCCCGGATGCGCGCTCAGCAGCAGATGGGCAGCTCCAACGGATTCTGGGTCGTACCGGTGGTGACCACCCCCGGTGAGCCCACCGGGCTGGTGATCGGCCAGAACGTCCGGGTCTACCGGGCCCACGCCTCCGGCTCGCTGCGGCTGAAGGACCCGGCCACGGGCCGCCCCCACCGGGACGGCGACGTCGACGGCGACTTCGTGATCGGCAACGTCCGTGAGCACCGCGACGGCACCGACTTCTACCGGGTCACCGTGATCCGCAACGGCGTCGAGATGTACGTCGACTGGATGTCGCGCCACTGGATCCGCACCTTCGACGAGCCGGCCGTCACGGTCAAGCGCCACTGATCAACACTTTTCCGGCCGCCCAGCACGGGCGGCCCGGAAAGCCCCCCCAGCCCCGCCCACCAGGGAGACACGACATGTCCGCTCCGAGCATCGACTTCATCCGTAAGTTCCGCGCCACCGCCACCCAGCTGAACACCAGCGTGATCGCCGGCGACTGGATGCGCCTGTCCCGGGAGCTGGGGTTCACCGCCGAGGTGGCCGCCGGATGGGCCGGCCTGGGGTTCATGCCCGCCGAGGCCGCGCCGAAGATCCGCGCCGGGATGACGGTCGCGGAGGCCCGCCAGGAGGAGCAGGAGGCGGCGAAGCGCTTCGCCGAAACGAGCGACAGCCAGGTGTGACCATCGTTCGCCAGGCCGCAGGCCGCCCACCTTTTCCGGTGGGCGGCCTTCGCCGTTCCGGCGAATCTGCCGCGATCACCTGCGGCGGGTGATGCGGGTGCGGCAGCCTGGACATATGCAGAAGATCGGTGCAGCTGTCGCCTGGACGGTAGGCCTCGGCGCGGGTGCCGGGCTGGCCACGGTGTGGACCTTTGTGGTGCTGTTGTTCATGCGGTGGCCGCTGTACACACTGGCCGTCGTCGCGGTGGTGGTCGCTACCGCGATCGCGATCGTCGCCCATGGTGGCCGCTGCCACCGGCTGCAGCTGGCGCAGCCGTCCACCGGCCAGTTGGTGGTGTCGCCGCGCCGGCGGGTCGGCGAGACGGAGTTGCGGGAGATCCTCGGCGAGGAGACGTTCCTGGAGCTTTCGAGCCTGACCGGCGACCAGATCAGCGAGTGAAGCCCCCCACCCGATTCCGGGTGGGGGGCTTCAGGTCGGGCCGGCAAGAGGGCTTCCGTGCCCCGGGGGAGTAGGGCCCGGCCGCTCGCGGCCAGCCCGACGGTTCACCGCCGGCGGGCGCGGGCGTCGTCCAGGGCGTCGTCGACGGAGGTGGGAGAGATGCCGAGCAGTTCGCCGTACGGCCGGCCGGCGACGAGCTCTCCCTCGGGGGTGCGCGCCGCCGGGTAGACGATCATGTCTGCCTCGGTTGGCTTCGGTCCGACGACGAACAGCCTGCCGAAGATGAACCCCTCACCGTCGGGGACTGGGCAGTCGAAGACGAGGACCAGCTCGGTGCCCGGCCCGTCGATCGGCCCGTCGTACACGACGCGCGGCAGCTTGGACAGCAGCGGCTCGCCGGTGATGTCTTCCACGGTGATCTCCTTGGTGGATTCGGAGACGTTGGGGGTGTCACACTTTCAGGCGGCCGGTCCCACCTTCTCTGGGACCGGCCGCCTTGGTGTTCACTACTGGTTGGCGAGTGCTCTGGTGGGGTCGTTGGTGCCGCGGACGATGACGCGGCCCTGGTCCTTGCCGTCGACGCGGACCTCGCGGTCTCGGTCCGAGCTGGCGCGGTCGGTTTTGGCCATGATTCTCCATTCCTGAAGGAGGGGGGAACCAGGGTGGTGGCCGATTCGTCCGGCCAGCACAGGACCACGGCGCGTAGCTCGAAGCCCTGCGGGGGTTGGGGAGCGATCCGAACAGTTGCGGCCGGTCCCGCCTTCTCTTGGGACCGGCCGCCGGTGCTCTGTCGGCCATCCACCCTGGATGGCTCTAACGATACGCGTTTCCAGGAAACGACACAACTACTGTGCGGGTTGTGGCACATCCACGTCGTGCTGCCCGACGTGGGCGGGCACACCATGCCCGACCAGAACGTTGCGGACCTTCACCTGCAGCTGCGCCGCCGTGTCGTCGACCGCCACCCGGGCGAGCACCGCCAACGCCTCGACGAGCGCGCTGATCGGCACGACCCGCGACCGGCCGAGCGGGTGCATCTCCGCCTCGTTGCCGCGCAGGTCACCCTCCGGGTTCGCGGTCACCATGAGGTCGCCGAGCAGGAACACGTGCCGGCCGTCGGGCGAGGCCGGCATCAGCTGCTCCAGCCAGTGCAGGATCTGCTCGCCGGGCTCCTTCGCCGGCGGCTCGCCGGCGACGTCGGACCGCTTGCCCCACCGGTACTCCGGGTCGCCGGACGCTCGCAGCGCGGCCGCGGCCCGCTGGTAGTTCAGCGACAGCCGACCGAACTGCTTGCGGATCTCGGTCAGCACGTCCTCGTGCCGCTGCTTGGCGTTGCGCAGCTGCCGGTTGAGCTCGTCAACCTCTGCCCGGTGCTTGGCGGAGATCTTGCCCAGCTCGGCGGCGACGCTGAGCCGGGCCCGCTGGTCGATCAGGTCGTCGAGGTTGCCCAGCATGTCCGCGGTCGCCTCGGCCGCTCCGGTGATCTGCTTGGCGAGCTGGCCCAGCGCCTCGAGGTTGGTGGTGACGTCGGTCATTCGGGTTCCTTTCGGGGGGCAAGGCTGAGTTCGATGAACTCGCCGGCGTACCCGTGCCAGGTGACGACGACCGGGTACGAGCCGGCCGGCAGCGCCAGGGTGTCCCTGAGCTCGCCGGCGGCGTCGGGCATGTACGGGTTGTTGTGCACGAAACACCAGTCGGTAGGGCGCATCCATTCGCCTTCGATCCACCGGTGCTGCACGCCGTGGTACCAGCCGTCCCACTCCAGCTCGAGCAGCTCCTGGAAGAGCTCGCGTTCGTAGCCGGGGTTGTTCTCGCACGGACATGGAAGCCACGCGCGGCAGGCTTCGTCCGGGCCGGTGCAGTCCACGATGTACGTGGTCCAGCCGCGGTCGGTCTCGCCGATCGTCAGGGTGTGCTGGGCTGCGACGTTGACCTGCCAGGGAGCTTCGCCGCTGCGGATGGTGCCCGGGTTCATGCGCGTTTCGCCTTAGGGTTGATCACGGTCCGGTATGCCATGGTGGGGAACTCGGTGTGCTCGACACCGTCGAGGGCCCTGCCGCCGCTGGTCGGGCGGGCTCCGCCGATCTGCTTGAGGAAGAACGGCACTGCGTGGGCAGCGCAGTCGTCACGGAGTTTTCGCAGGTCGTCCAGGTCGACGCGCTGGTAGCCCCTGCCGGACTGGCCGCCGCCGATGACCCACAACTTCCCGGCCGGGAACTGCGGCATCCACGGTGACAGGCCGGTGCGTCCGAGCAGCGGCTCACCAGACACGAACACGCACGAGGCGTGGTCGGCGACGGCAAGGAGCCGCGGCATCCGCTTGTCCGCCAACTTCTGGTTCTCGACGGTGAGGCCGAGCGCGAGGTTCGGCAGCGGCCAGTCGAACAGCGGCGCGGTCGGGCCGTACCGGCGCCGGTACTGCAGCAGGACCAGGTCGCGGAACCGCTTCGTCGGGATCAGCTTGGCGAGCCGGCCGTCGCGCTTGGACAGCTTCAGCCAGTTGTGCTGCGGGGTGCCGGCGGTGACGGCCATCCCGAGCGCGACGAACTCGTCGGGGACGCGGGCGTGGAGCCAGTCGCCCATGCTGGTCTCGAACACGGTGCTCCGGTTGCGCCACCGGTCTGCGGCGTCGTACATGTGCGGGTGCAGTTTGATCAGGCCGGTGAACCGGCCGTCGACGGCGACGCCCTGGTATCGGGGGTGGTTCGCCAGCCCGCGCGGTCCGGTGTCGGAGGACAGCACGGCGGAGTAGCAGTGGCCGGGTCCGAGCGGAGCGCCGCAGGCCTCGCTGATCGGGGTGCAGCCGGTGACGGCGATCAGGGTCACGCCGCGGGTGCCGGGCCAGTGGGTCCAGCCGATGTTGGTGCCGTGCCGGGTCGGCACGACGGCGTGCTGGTCGAGGACCACGGACATGTCGATGTCGGGCATCATCTCTCGTCGTCCTCGTCGTCCTCGTCGTCCTCGTCGTCCTCGTCGTCGTGGTCCAGCTGGTTGTCTGCGATCTCGGCGGCGTGCTCGTCGACGACGGCGACGACCCGCCGCGCGATCTCCGGGTTCCAGGCGAGGTCGGCGGCGAGGCGGCCGCGCAGCTCGCCGAGGACGGCCAGGCTGCCGGCGGACATCTCATCGACGTCGGCGTCGTAGACCGCCGGGTCGGGCAGCGGGATCGTGCTGGTCTCGGCGCTCACCGGCGTCCCTCCCGGGGCAGGTTGAGCACGTCGAGCGCGGTGCGTTCGCCGTTGGCCGAGACGGTGGGGGCGAGCCGGCGCGCGATCGCGAGGGCCTCGTCGAGCGGGAAGAACCGGTCGGCGCCGCCGTAGAGTCCGGGCTCCCAGTTGCCGTCGCGGTCCGCCCAGTGACCCATGTGCTCGACGGTCCACTTGTCGCCGGTGATGACGTGCTGGACGACGTGGATCTGGTGGTGGTAGCGGTGCGGGTGGTCGGCCGGCAGGATGCTGATCGTGTACCGGGTCGGCGCCTCGTAGATCTTCGTGACGACCTGGTCGGGGCGGTAGGTGGCGTCAGCCACGGCCGCCTCGCAGGATCTTCACGGCGCCGTACGCGAACCCGGCCAGCACGTACGTCCACGGGCTGGTGACGATGTGCCAGGTGGTGACGATGACGCGGGCCGCGGCGACGAAGAGGTTGATCTCGGCGTAGCCGGCGGTGAACACCGCCAGGAACAGCACGGTCACGATCGAGAGCAGCGCGGCGAGGCGCGGGGTGAGCGCCGCCTCGTTGCTGGCGCGGCGGCGGACGCCGGGGCGCGGGACGGTTGCGGTGTGCATTGGTCGGCTCCTGCGGGGTCTGCGTGTGGTCCCGGCGGTGGATCCGGGACCACACGGGTTACAGGTGGATGGGCAGGTCTTCGGTGATCGGGGTGATGGTGACGATGACGCGGCCGCCGATACGGCTGCCGGCGCCGAGGTAGGGCGGGATGGGCTGCTGCGGTCCGATGACCACCCACCGGTCGTTGTCGTCGGGGATGGTGCCGACGCCCTTGAAATGGACGGGCTTGCCCTTGCGCATCTCGGTGCGGTACGGCGTGAGCGCGTCGATGATCGGCTTGCGGGTGCCGTCGGGGTTGTGGGTCTCGGGGTGCCTGCCGTTGACGAACACCCACGTGAACGTCAACTGCACCCGGCCGACGTACTTCGGCACGCGGTGCCGCAGGAACTCGGCGTAGGCCTTCTCCCGCCACAGCTGACGCTTCTTGGTCTGGACGATGCCGCCGACCTTGCTTTCGGTGTGGCTGTTGTTGCTGGTGATCCACCCCACCGGCCGGCCCCTGTCCTTGCCGCTGGGCCAGACGGGCATGTCGATGGAGACGGTCCAGCTCTCCGCGCCTTCGCGTGGGGTCATGCGCAGTGCAGGGTTACTCATCAGCGTTCGTTGTCCTCGTCGTCGAGGTCCTCGTCGTCCTCGGCCTCGGCCGGTTCATGGTCGTCGTAGTCGTCGGCGTCCTCGGTCGGGTCGTTCAGCGGCAGGGTGCCGGGGCCGCCGACGAACAGCTGCGCGGAGGTGACGCTGTCGCAGATGCCGACGCCGAGCAGGAACCACGGAACGGAGTCCTGCGGGATCAGCACCGGGACGCCGATCTTCGGGTCGTCCGGCCCGAGTGAGGCGTTCTCAGCCTCCGGCGCGATCCAGAACAGGTGGTACACGCCGTCGTCGCGGGGCCGGCGTGCCTTCGGGCCGAGCTCGTCGTGGAAGGCCTTGACCTGGATCTCGTTGGCGAAGTCGAAGATTCGCGCGCCGACGACCAGGTTGTACTCCTTGGCGGACATGAGTCCGCCCTTGGCCTGCTGCGACGGCTGCAGGTCGCGCCAATCGAGCGGGTAGCGGTGGCCGTCGCCGTCCGGCAGGTCGGCGGACTCGTCAGGGTCGGTCATGAGGTTCCTTTACGTCAGGGGACACCGGTAACGGTACGCGTTCCCGGGAAACAACACAACCAAACGGCGTGGTCCCTGGGGGTCGAGTGACTCCGCAAGCCGCTGAGAGCCACGTGAGCCCTCAGCGGCCGCGGATCCAACCGATCACGTACGGATGCGCCCGATCGGCCGCCCAGGTCGACGGAGGACAACCCTGCGGGGCCGCTGCGTAGATTCGATCTCCCCATCCGAGCCGGATGCGACTGCCAGCTCGGCAGCGCGAACCGCCTCGGCCAGCTCCTGCTCGGCCTGGGCCGCCCGCCGCCGGTCCAGCTTTTCCTGCTGTTCGTCGACCCGGCACATTGCGCAGGGATTCGCCGGATAACCCTGGTGGCCGGGCTTGTCGCAGGTCGGACCGGCAGGCTCAGCCTCGGCGGCGGCCATGTTGTCGATC
>JACCDR011665168.1_pt1 | contig 10649 bp, 14 predicted proteins | sample 7446431 | NCBI WGS metagenome assembly JACCDR01 (sample SAMN15323443, study PRJNA562643) | freshwater metagenome | isolation source: river surface water | place: USA:Blue River Watershed | collected 2017-08-17 | reverse complement strand
CCTTGGAGCCACCACCCGAGCCGATCATGTCTCCTGAGCCGGTCTGTCCCTGTCCCTGGCCTTGCCCTTGGCCCTGTCCGGACCCCTGGCCCGCACCCTTGCCAGGCTGGCTCTGACCTTGTCCCTGACCCTGGCCACCCTGCCCTTGACCGGGCTGCTTGGGCGGATCGGGAATCAGTTCGTAGTACACTTCCGCGATGCGTCCCTCTTCCAGCTTGAGATACTGGCCAGGGATACCAGACGGAACGTTGTCCGGGAACATCATGAACGGGACACGAATCATCCCCGGCTTACCCGTGCCGATGGGATGAAACATTTCCCACATGGTCTTGCCAGTGAGAGCCTGGAACCCACGCATGCCATGCTGCATCCAGATGGCATATTCCTTGGGGTCCACGTCCACACGCGAGGGCAGACACATCGCGGGGCACTGATGACCCTGCCCCTTGTCTGCCCAATACTTTTCCGATGCCTTTCCCATGCCGGGAATGTCATCGTTCATTTCGAGATCGCCTGCGATGTTCCACTTGGCATCGTCACGGAAGCCTTGCTCTTCCTGACGTGCCCAATGGCGGAACACACAGTGACCCACTTCGTGCACCCACACGCCCGCGATGTACGCGTAACGATTGTGCTTCTTGATGCCGCACGTGGTGCACGGATTGTTCTGGCTCACGGCCTCGGCCGCACGCACGAACCATTCCACACCCTTGGGATTCCAATAGGTGCGCCACCACTTATCGATGCCTGCGATGGACGGAATGTTTTCGTCCATGCACAGGGTCGATGCACGCAACGCCGGGATGAAGCTCGTGACGTTGCGCTCTGCGAGGATGCGACCCTTCGCCACGAAATCCTCGGGCGTATCGGGTCGCGTCTCTGCCGCAGCAGTGAAACGATTGCGCATCGGGGGACGAGTCGGAGGCAGTGCCATGATGTTACCCTCTCTTCTACACTAACCACGCACTATCGTATTCCAAGTCATCCACGTTGGCAGGATAGATTTTGAACAAGCGATCGGCTAGCTCAATATCTCTAACACTACCTGTGCTCATGCGCCACTTGATTTCTTGTGGCGATCTCACTTCCCTCACAGGGAAGCGGTCAAGACCTGCGGCTGAACGCCACCGCTCAGCATCGGTACGTGTTTTGAATACGTACTCAGCGCTTCCAGGCGGACGTTGACGCCATACAATGTAACCAGCGGTGGATAATGGTGGGCTCTTGTCACTTTCACACGCTGGACAGTATGACGAGAAGAACAGAAACTTCAAAGGGCCCTCGCACTTTGAACATTTCATTTCTCACCCCATGCTTCATGTGTCCTATCAAGCTCAAAGAAGGCGATTTTGCATTTCTTCTACCGCCAACCAGCCATATCGCTTTGAGCTTGAGAGGACACACCAAACATTTAGTCTGATGTGTCCCGGCTTTCGCCTACTATCGATCTGTATGATCTGCGCTAACATTACACGCGGACTATCCAAACAGTATGCGCCACTACTGTTTGTTAGTACCCCCGCGCCAAAGACTGGTAGGTAAATGAGGATACCTTTCCCTCAATGTTTGGAGACCTACCAATCGTCGCTCAGGAAACCACGCCGGTGCTGGACGCGCCGATGTCACGGCGAATCTTGAGCAGCATGCCAGCCTCGTCCGGGAACTTGCCACCGTTGGGCTTGTTCTTGGAGAGGATGCGCGCAGCGGGCTCCGCACGGTCCTGCCACTGCTTGATGACGGGCGTGAGGATCTCCCACGCCTTGTTCCAGCGCTTGAGGTGATCCTTGTGGTTCTTCTCGCACGCGGCGCTTGCCATGGACTCCAGGCAAACGATTGCGCGGTGGTGACGATCGCTGGGGATCATCTTGAACGCCTCTTCCGGAGTTGCTGCGAGCAAATCTTCCGGATCGGGCAAGTCCATGTCCTTGACCCACGCGAAGAACACGTCAGCCACGGCCTTGCCCACACACCCGGCCACGGCGGCATGCACATGGTCGCTTGCCATCGGCATGCCACATGCACGGACCGCAGCGAACATCTTTGCCGCGTTCTCCCACGAACGGTTCGAGGGCCACGGGCCCGTCGCGTTCTCGGGCGCCGGCATCTCGTGGATGTGCTTCGGGTTGCGCTTGAGGAACGAGACGATCAGAGACTTGGCCTTGGCCAAGTGACTGTCCGCCCAATCCTTGGGCAGAATCGGGTACGACTCGACCGCACCCTCGCCGCCGCGCATGTAGTCGAACCACACCGCATCGTCCAGCTTCCAATCGAGCCAGAAGAAACGATTGGATTCAGGCGGCGTCATGTCCGACCCGTTCGTGGCGACTTCGGGCGGATTCATGCAGCACACCACGGACACGCCCGGCAGATGATGGTCACCATACTGGCGACCCTCGTTCACGGACAGGCACGCGGCGCGCATGGCACCCGAGCACGATCCGTATTCGTCGATCAGATGGATGCCACGCTTGTGCTGGATGAAAGCCTTGATGGCTCCCATCGCGTACGCATCCATCGTACGCGTCTCGTGGTTCGGAACCTGGGCGCCGCCCAAGTCCTCGGGCATGGCCTGTGCCGCGTTGGTGATGACCAGCGGAAAGCCATTGCCGTTGTAGATCCGATCCTCGATCGCCTTCGTGATCGACCGCACGATTGCGGTCTTTCCGATTCCCGGCAAACCCACGCACATGGTCGTGATGTTCACCTGAACCGCGATCGCGAGCATGTCCGAATGCAGCATGATCGTTTCCCTTTCCTCTCGTGAGCAGCACAGTAACACCACACCAATGTGGTGTCAAATGCTTTTACTCGTCTTTCGCCTCTTCCATCTCGCACGCCATTTCCGCCACGCCGATGCCGTTCTGGACCTCGGACATGCGGTTGCGCAGAAGGTCGAGGGAGACGCTGCACACGTTTTCCCACGCCTTCATCTTCTCTTCGAGCTTGGCACACACCTCGCGCTTCGTGGCCAGGGCGCGCTTGCCAAGCGGCCGCTTACCCTCACCCGGATCGAGTGCAGCGCTCAGCTCATCCAGCGCCGCATCGGTGTCACGGATGACGCCGTCGATCATGATCTCCATCGCGAACGTGTCGTCCGAGTACCGAGGCTCCAGGCACAGCTTTCCACCGTGCGCCAGGCGATGGACCGGAACCTGTACTCCGTTGACCTCGCGATCGATCATGTGAGACTGACTCACGGCCTCCAGGCCCGTGGCCACCTGAACGAGCGTGTCCTTGCGATACGCCGGGACGTAGTACACGCCTCCACGCGATCGCTTGCCGATGCCTCCGAGCATCGGAAGAACACTCTGCGAGAACCACACGGAGAGATCCTCGCTCGCCTTGTACTGGTCACGCATCGCACGATACGTTTCCCTGATGAGGGGAACCGCGGGATGGTCGTCGGGCGAGAACGTGACCGTTTCGATCTCCGTTCCGTTGATGTTCTCCACGAGGATCTTGGCCGTGAGCGTGGCGTGATAGCTGGCAGCCTCACGCACCACACCTCCCGACTGCGCCGCGAGGGCTTCGAGATCGAGCATGGTCACATCCTTGAGGGACATGCTCACGCCCATACCCTTGGGCAGCGAATCGATCTTCGCGCCACGAGGGGCACAGTGATCGAACGCACGCCGCATGCACACGGCACGCGAGGGCGCCTTGGGCAACATCTCGTCCGGGACACCCGCAGCCTTGAGCGCGTTGTCCACGTCCGAAATGAGCAGCGATCCCGCCCACATGGGCGTGACCTCGATGGCTGCGATCCGGGTATCGTTCAGGTCGGGAATCATTTACTCACCCTCCTCTCTAAAACCAGCACAGGCAATAATGCCTGTACACCATTTCTCGGTAAGCCGTATCTACACCATGCTTAGCGTAGATTGATGCTTGCCACAAGCGCAAGGCTTGTGCAAGGGCTTGACGTTCCTGCCATGACATAACTAAACCCCATTGTCGATGGGTCGATTACGTCCAGCGGCTTCGTAGAACGAAACCTTTTCCTTGGAACCCTTGGGCCCAACACGCTTCTTCATGCTGGTATGCCCTTTGATCCAGTGCCAAGCCTCACGCACACAACGTCCGCAGATGATTACGCGTTCGCTGTACTGACAACCCGTCGCAGGGTGTGCGGAGCCACCACACGATGCGCACTTGGCGCAAGGTGCGTACTCAACGCTTACACTCCGTGATTGATTGTCCATGGGTAGTACATACGCCATGAAGGCCCACCTTGCAAGTCTTTTTGACTTGAAGATGGGCCTTTGCTTGTTGTGGGGTGATTTCTTTGCGTACGACTTGCAGCAAAAGCTTTGCTGCCATCGCATTGAGCTTGTGTCCCATTACAGTGAAATCTTTCGCATGAGATATACCCACGCGAGAACTTTCACCTTTTGGACAGGGCCCAAGTGAGGCCATGCAGCCTTAGCCGCATATCTGCGGTAAGATACCTCTTTGAGATATCTTAGATAGTAAGGTGTGTTAGCCATGTGTCACCTGTGAGGGCGCCGCCGTCCAGTGATAGTGCAAAACTCACTATCAGAAATGTTCTGTGCAAGATGCACATACTCACTGAACGGAATAATCCGAGCGGGCCTCGGACCATGATGCGTTTCGTACACTTCCACAAACAACTCCTTATGGTTGCCAGGGAAGTGATATTGCACGACGCGCATGTGATGTGAGGCTTTGTCCTTTGTGTGGGACATAACCTTACCAGCCCGCCCTTGAAAGCCTAAACGCCGCATTCGGCGGCGTTCCTTGACCACAGCTTTGGCGGCAGCGCGGTCGCTTACCACTTGACCTTCTCCTTGCGCCACTTGGCAAGGAGATTGCCTGCCACGCCCAGAAGGTGCGCCGTCGCATCCTCAGGATGAAGGTTCTTCTCTTCGATCTGCTCGCCATAGTCAGCGCGAGCCTCGATTGCGCTCTCGATTTCGAGGCGCGATTCTTGCCCACACTTGACCTGATCGTAGCAAGCCTTTGAGCCACAAAAACGACAGTACATGGTGTCCTCCCTGTGGATACTAGCAGGCAGACAAGAGGCGAGAGGGGTGGGGTGTGCGAAACCTCTCGTCCGCCTGCGACTATCCACAGATATGGTAGCCGGTGTCAGCGCATGACACAAGGGCCGTACGAATCATGCTCGCCTGGCACAATGACAGGGTTGCAAACGATTCAGTTGTACGGCCCTATTTAGGGTTGCAAGGATTCATGCCTTACCTTGCATGGCATGCTTTCGTTTTGTCCGACGCATGGGAGCATCGGGCGATCACATCTTTGGCCCTCCTCGTTCCCTCGTTATCGCAGACGAGGGCTGTCAAGAGGGCATGCAATGAGTCAGATCAAGCGGGCATCACCCGCGCGAGCTACCGCATTTTTTAGTCTTTGTTTACGTTGGATGCGTGAGTGTACCAGGCAGGGCCCACAACCTTTTGTTTACGCCATTTTGTTTGGCGGATACACTCACCGTTGTAAGACATACGATTGTCAGGTCTAGCACGGAGCCCTAACTAGCCTCGTATCGTATGCTCTGCACAGCCGACGTGAACTAGGCCGCGCGCCTGCCCTTGCGCTGGCGCGTTCCCTGATCGTACGCCGTGGGGTACACGGACGGGAGCACGCGGCCCTGCTTGTCCTTGAGCGGCGGGAGGATGCCCTTGACCTCCTCGTCCGTGAGGGCGCGCGTGTAGCGCCCCGCGATCGTGTACTCCCTCGGAGCCGACGGAACCGGGACACGCTCGAATCCCTGCTGAACTTCCTTACCGTCCTTGTTCTTGACCATCTTGGGCACGAACTTGGTTTCGGTGAAGACTCGACCGATGGCATCGTTCTTGCGTTCCATGTCTCTCACCACGTCCAGAGCATGTAAGTGAGCCACATCCCCACTGACAGGAGTATCAGAGGTTGAATCAGCTCGTCGTTGATTTCTCTCATGCTCACAATGCCAAAAGCCCGCCCCGCATAGTAGCGGATGGCGGGCTAACCTGCTAAACTTGTGCCATGGGAAAGCACAAGCATATTTTGAGTCACATTGATTTAGAGACTAAGACTGCCACATGTCACATGTGTGGCCAGTTAGTACCTATCTATGTTTATCCGAACGGCAAAATCAAATGCCGTGTAAGTAAGCGCGAACAAAACAAGACCTACAAACGTGCAAAGAAATATGGCGTATCAACGGAAGTGATACGCAATGTGTTGAAAGACGTATGTGAGGTTTGTGGGTCTAAAGAAAACCTTTGCATTGATCACAGCCATGACACAGGTATCATTAGAGGCACTCTATGCCATGGCTGTAACTGTGCGCTTGGATTTGCCAAAGATAATCCTCAAACGCTTAGGCGTTTGGCAGATTACTTGGACCAGACTTCGCCGATGAACTTGCCGGTGCATGCGATGCCTGTTCGATCACGTCGTATCAAGCCTTGACGGACCAAGTGTTGTCCCGCAGCATCGATGCTGCGGAACTTATGCAGTTCCACAGCGCCGTGACGCACATGCATGTGCACCCCTTCACCTTGCATCGCAAGCGAAGCTTTGGCGTACAGGTCTGCCGGCAACGCGGTCGATTTGTCCTTCACCGGAATGATAAAGTAGATGGATTGTACGTTGCTGCGACTTGGCATAAGTTTGTTGTAGCACCACACACCGCCACGCAACACGATGTGAAACGTCTTCATTTTCACACACCTCCAATGCGAAAAGCCCGCACCCTCGAAAGAGGAATGCGGGCTAAAAGCTTGACTTGATTGTGGATTAGTTGGGGACGCCAACTAGCACGAAGATCCAGGCCGATCCGTAGCAGAGTGCTACACACCCGAACAGCAAGAGTGCAGCACCCAAGATCTCACCGGCACGCTTTTTCATTTGCGCTTTCTCCGCTCGTGTAGACGTCCGATCCAGTAGCCGAGATAGGCCGCGACCAAAGCCACGCATCCTACCTCAAACGTTTCGATTCCGATGTGTGTCATTTCTGCGGACCGAACGAATCGAAGTAGCGACACACGAAGATCGCTACCTGGATTTCCTCCGGCGTGAGATGGACCCCTGCATGCCAGGGCACTTCCATGAGCTTTTTGTGTAGGGTACGCTGCATTTGTTGCGCGTACGCCGGATCTTCGGCCATTCGGCGCCTGATTTGTTCGCTGGTAGTCATGTGTTTACTCCAGCACGATCTGACACCACGTGGCGCTGGAATCGAGAGAGCAGTCGACGCGATGCTCGTTTGTGATCGCATCAAACACCACATGACACTGATACGTCACACCTTCACACCCGATGTAGTCATCAGGGGACGTGTAGACGGTGCCCGATCTGTTGAGCGTGCCTACCGTGAACGGTAGATCATAGTACATGTGGTCACAGATGACGCGCAGTGAACCGCTGTTCACAGCACATTGCGTGCCCAGATCGCGCATGCGCCCAGAAAACGATTGCGCGAGAGAGAACGGGCCCTCACACGTGGACGACACCACAGGGAGCGTGACGTCACCAATGGGAAGGCTCGCACACGTGGCGCCAGCGTCGCGGTCGCTTACCACGCCCGCATCCGTGCCCGAATCGACGGACGGATCGACCCATGCATCCGGCATGCCACTGTCCGCATCGGGCTCGATGGGGCCTGCATCCCCCATCACTTCCCCGCTGTCCGCGAACAGACGTCCACTGTCAGGGTTCACGATACCGGAACACCCGAACAAGGACAGACACATCAGCACACCAGCGGCCACGATCACACGTGCCATCTTGACACCTTCGACCGCGATCGTAGCACTCTGCTCGGGTACAGGCACGTTCCTTGCGACGCGTTCGCGCCAAAACATGTCTGCCACGGACAGATCCGGATCAGTCTGATCCGCTTCGATCTTCTTTCGATCGGTCCGACGAGTTTCGAGATCACTCGACGCAACCTCCCTAACCAGGGACAGTCGACGCGCACGAACGGACGCCCAACGGGCCTGGAAATCCGTGTATCGCTCGTGACTCTTAGCCACGTTCGATTCCGACGGAACGATCGGCGCGAGCTTGAACGCGAGGTAAGCACCTGCCGCGATAGCAAGCGCCGTGCCTACGAACGCGATCGCGTATTCCATGAACAAACCGAGTGCGTCCATGGACTGAGACACCTGAACAAACGTATCCATTGTGAACCTCTCTTTCGGTTGGCACACCCCTGCGCCAAGATGACACACTAGCCCTGCGCTGTTATAGGGCGATCGTGGGACAATGTCCTACAGCCCCAAGTCTCAGACGCGAGCTTGCGTGCCATCTTGGCGCCACGATGGTCGGACCATCATGTCACCGAATGCGGAGGATACACGTGTACGTGTACCCGAAGGGTTGTCACCCTTTAGATACACGTCTTCTGTGATACAGTTTCGAGTGTTCCGAAGGTCCCTCTATTGAGGTAACCTATGTGCGGACGGCTACTCGACGCGCCACCCTGCCGCCTTAGCGACACCGATTAGGGATGTGTCGCTAGCATGGGCGTGCAAAATGGCACGGATCTTGAAAAGCAAAGCCTTACGCTTTGCACCGCTTGCGCTGGCATGTGCCTTGATCGCGCTAAGCAAGTCGCGCTCCAAAGCATTGCGAGCCGAATGGAGCGCGTTAGCCGCGCCATCGGCCCTAGCGATCGCGGCATTGACCTTGCTATCAGCCTTAGCATCGTCAACGCACGAAACGTCAACCTTGCCACTGACACGCAATAGGGACGGGGCGCAAGGCATCGGAGCAAGGCATACCGCCAAACGGCGACCCTTATAGTCAGAGTCACCCGGTAAGGGTATCGTGCCATTGGTCCGACATGTCGCGCGCCGTCGATCGGACGCAACGATCCGGCGATGCTCTTCGCGCCGAGTGTACCACGGTGCGCCCGCTGCTACCAAACGGGAATCCCTAGCCTCGAACGCGGTTACAACGCGTGCGGCCTCACGGCGGAACGCGGCTAACTCGGCGCGAGCGGAATCCTCGATTTGGGACACTCAATATAAGGCAACGCCCCGCACACCCATTACAGGCATGCGGGGCGTAAGGGTCACTGGATCGGGACGGGGCCTAGCGCCCCAGGATCACGGCCAGGGCGCGCATCGGATCGTCGCGCCGCGTGTTGCGGTACGTGCGGTGATCCGCGAACCCCAGGCCCTTGACCATGACCGTCTCCGTCGCCTGGGCGCCGAGCCGACGGCCCGAACGCAAGCCACGCGAGGCCGCGGCCTCGACCGTGATCGCGGACGCCGCGGCCTCCACGAACGCGGACGCTTCCGCTTCCGCGGCGATCTGGACGCGGGATTCGACGCTCTGGATCTGCTCTTCGTTCGCCATGATGTCACCTGTTTTGAGAGGGATCACGAGAAACGAGCCGAAGGCGTAGGGTAGGGTTTAGCCCTAGGGCGCTACCGTTGCGCGTTCGGTTCGTTGCTCGCTTGCAGGGAACATGAGGCCGCTAGAAACGATTGCAAGGCGCCGCGTGCGTTTTCTCACAAACTAGAAGGCGCCCCTAAGTAGGGACGTAGCGAAGCGCACGCTACCGGCGATTACCTCGCGCGCAGTCGAGCCGAGCCATGCACCTACCGTGCCAGGCCCGAACACAACGCACGCGAGCACGACGCACAGTCCCAAGGTAAGGACAGGGTTACGGCTAACGAACCGTCCGAAACCTTGAATGGCACGCATGTTGCTAACCTCTAACACGAAAGGCCCGCCCCATTTCTAGGGCGGGCCAAGGATTCACACTCACTGTTTAGTGGTGTGTCAGAAACACCACACCGGCGTCCCATCGCTGAGACGCACAGGGGTGTGACGTCCGCGGGCGCGGACGGTATCACACGCGGTGCTAAGCTCGCTTGCTTGCGAGCTTGCCTCGATCCGAGGCGCGGCGCTGGACGCGAGGCTACGCCCCGCAGTGGCACACCCCATGCACGAGAGCACGACCGCGATCATGATGGCACGCATTTTGCTTGTCTCCTTTGGCACGCTTTGTGCCGTAAACGTTTCGCCCGGGGCCTGCTAGCAGGGTCGCACGTCACATAGGGATCGCGCGCCGTCAACGCAAGGGCTCAAACACAAAAGGTTTGGCACGTTGCGTGCTAGCAGGCCCCGGGAATCCCGCGGGCGCATATGTTCAGTGTCTACTACAGGCGCCATCCCGCAGCAAGGGCTGTGTCACGGATGACACAATCGCCGTCCCACGTGTGAAGGATGGCACGGATCTTGCCTCGCGCGGCATCCTTAGCGGCGCCATTCCGCCCGGAACGGAACGCGTGGATCGCGCTTTCGAGATCGCGCGCTGCTACAGTGCGGGCGGAATCCATGCGCGCCGCGCATGCGTCCGGGGAATAGGTCGCGGGGCGATCGGGGGCGATCGAGCCCTTAGCAGCCTTGACACGCATTTTCGGCGCGTACAGTGCGCCGGTAACTTGCTCGCGATCCGCATACTGGACGGCGCGATCGCCCGTGCGGATCTCGCGCGTGATACGCGCCGCGGTAGCAGGTTTGGCACACTTTTCGCCCGTGGCCAGGGCCATCGTGTCAGCGTAGACACGGTCGGCTGACTTAGCAGCGCGATCGATACTCGCGCCCGATTCGAGCATCGCGCGAGCTACAGCGCCCGCACGCTCGCGAGCGTAGAAGTATCCCCGTTGATCCTT
>JACCDR010726375.1_pt1 | contig 10651 bp, 11 predicted proteins | sample 7446431 | NCBI WGS metagenome assembly JACCDR01 (sample SAMN15323443, study PRJNA562643) | freshwater metagenome | isolation source: river surface water | place: USA:Blue River Watershed | collected 2017-08-17 | reverse complement strand
GGTGTAGTCCTGCGCAGGACACCCCGGCACCGTTTTGACTAGGATCGCTTTCGGGCGGTCCTTTTTCTTTATTGAGTACTATTGCAATTTTCCCAAGATTTGCTATAGTTCTTCGCACTATGGTAGTACGCATGCGACATACGCGGTCACACACCGCAAACCGACGCTCTCATCACGGGCTTACGACTCCAGAAATGGCAGTCTGCAAGAACTGTGGTGCGATGCATCGTCCACACCACATGTGCCTTAACTGTGGCTTTTACAATGGCCGTGTCGTTATCGACCTCGCTGCCAAGGCAAAAGCTCGTAGTGAGCGCATGGCAGCCAAGCGCGAAGCAATCCGTGCTCAGGCTGGTGAGGCCACTCCAGAGGCAAAGTAACCCGCCTCAACGAAAAAGTCCCGCTATCTGCGGGACTTTGTGGATATACCGCACTTCACCTGGAGAAAGCGGGTATACTCAATGACAGTAGTAGTTAGTACATTTTTATGGCAAATCGGCACCTTTCACGCAGTATCGTTCTTCAAACCATTTTTGAATGGGATTTAAATGCAATTGATCGCAAAGACATCATCGCGGTTTTAGATAGAAATATTGAAGAGTTCGCACCAAACAAAACTGACCGACCGTTTATGGAGCGGCTCCTTGATGGTGTATTGGGGAAGCAGACAGAACTTGATTTAGTTATCGAGAAGGCAGCACCCGAGTGGCCAATTGACCGCATCTCACCAGTAGACCGCAACATTCTCCGTCTCGGCCTCTATGAGCTCTTGTTTGCTGAACGCAGTGAAGTCCCGGCCAAAGTAGCAATTAACGAAGCGATTGAACTCGCCAAGCAGTTTGGTGGAGAGAATAGTAGTCGGTTTGTAAACGGCGTACTCGGTGCCGTCTATAAGGAAATCGGCGAACCGGGCAAGGAGGAGATTGGCAAGAAAAAGAAGAAGGACATTCCATTCCACGAAATGCCGATTGAACGACTGGCTGGTGCGGTTGTATACGCTGAAGATGGTGGACAGATGTACTTCGCACTGGTGCACGATATCTTTGGGCACTGGACTCTCTCGAAGGGAAAGATCGAAGAAGGGGAAGAGGTAAAAGCAGGTGCTGTGCGTGAGCTCAAGGAAGAGCTAGGCCTTGATATTACAATCGAAGCCGAACTCGGACAAAATGAATACGTCGCTAGTCATCCAGAAAAAGGAAAGGTCCGCAAGCAGGTACACTATTTCCTCGCTGCCTCACCGTATACTGAGATTGTGCTCGAGCAGAAAGGTGGTCTTGATGATGGTCGCTGGTTTAAGGTGGCAGAGATCCTCGACCTCAACTTCTACGATGATATTTTGCCGATTGTGACTAAGGCAGTTACTATGCTCGTTGGCAAACGGAGTCAGTAGATCTGACAATCTCCAGAAATGGCACACTTCTTTGTTGTCCGACGGTAAACAATCTTCACCGTATATCTAATACGGCTCAGCTTATTTACCTTGGACGCCGCGAATTGCGCTCATTTCAGAAGATTTCTAAATCGTAAACAGAATCACCAAAATTTACCGCGTTTTCAAAAGTTGTCGAAGTACGCTATATTTACAGATATATTACATTTATGGAAGCTAGAAACATTGCTGATGACTTACAAGCCCTCGAGGGTATTCTCGGAGTTACTTTTACCGACACGAACCATTTACTCTCGGCGATCACTCACCGGTCCTATCTCAACGAGCACCGCGAAGCGCCACAAGACCACAATGAGCGTCTTGAGTTCCTTGGGGATGCCGTTCTTGAACTGATAGTCACTGACTTTTTGTTTCGCACCTATGCTGATAAGCCTGAGGGTGAACTCACTGCTATCCGGGCAGCGCTTGTGAACACTGTCTCTTTGTCAGCAGCATCGGAGCGACTGGGCGTAAACAAGTATCTCCTCATGTCTAAGGGTGAAGCAAAAGACGAGGGTCGTGCACGCCAATACATTCTTGCTAATGTCTTTGAGGCATTTATCGGCGCAATGTATCTCGATCAGGGATATGAGGCAGCAAGAGACTTTGTTGCAAAGCATCTATTCTCGAAGACCGAAGATATCGTCAAACACCGTCTCTGGCAGGATCCAAAGAGTCGCTTTCAGGAGTTGGCCCAAGACCATGCCTCTATCACACCGACGTACAACCTGTTAGGGCAGGAAGGTCCAGACCATGACCGTATCTTTACGATTGGCGTGTACCTTAAACAAGAGTTGGTGGCAGAAGGGAAAGGACGGTCAAAGCAAGAAGCCGAGCAAGAAGCTGCCCTACGTGCAATCAAGATCAAAGGCTGGACAGGGGACTAATGTGTCCACACGAGTGAGACCAGGTGAAAGATCGGACAGTCGCCGGTGTGGTACACTTTTCAATATGGCAATACAATACCGTGCCTATCGCGGTTTTTCTCTCATTGAGCTCATGGTAGTCATCACTATCATTGGTATCTTGGCATCGATTGTATATGCCAGTCTTGGTCAAGGGAGTGTGAAGACGCGAGACGCCAAGCGTCAGAGTGATTTGCGTATGGTAGAGACAGCGCTGGCGGCCTACAAGCGTGCCAATGGTCGTTATCCGACCATGGGTACCGACGGCAATGCTGATGGTTTTTCAAGTGAAAGTGAGACGAATGATTATATCGTTGGACTGACACCAACCTTTCTCAATCGTCTGCCGCGTGACCCGGCACGTAACGGCTTTGAGGGATATTCCTATACGACCAATGCTGACGGTAGTGTCTTTAAGCTGATGGCTATGAATACAGTTGAAGATGACACCATAACATATACACATCCAATGAAGAGTTGTGACATCCGACCAAATGCCTCTGGTGTATTTCAGTTCGTAAATGGTAACAATATCGATCTCGGAGGCTGGTGTGCGTATGTATACCCAGAAAATAGTGACGTTGACCGTTGCCAGACTGCCTTTGATAACAGTGGCGTTGAGGGACGCTTTGATCGCTCGTACGCGGTCTGGGGCGGCTTTGCGGCTGAGACAGGTAGCGCTCTTGTCCAAAAATCACAACGAGTCAGCGCCACTACTGAAATTATTTGTAAATAACAATATATGTATCACGCAATCAAAAAAACTGGTTTTACGCTCGTCGAGTTGATGGTCGTGATCTCAATCATTGGTATTTTGGCGAGCATCGTCTACGCTAACTATGGGGCAGCCCGAGCCGCTGCTCGAGATGATGTGCGAAAGTCTGCTCTCAAAGAGGCACAGCTCGCTATCGAGCTCTACAAGGCTCAGTACGGAGTGTACCCACCGCAGGGTTGTGGAGCCTATCCAACATATGCTGGTCGAGGTACCCATCCGTCATGGGGATGTACTGCCGATCAATATATAACCGGCCTCGTTCCTGACTTCATTGCAGCCTTACCGGAAGACCCCATTTCAGAGTACATTGACGGGTATGGTTTTATATATCTCTCTACCGGTACCGACTACAAACTCATTGCCCACCTGACTGCAGAGAAAAAACTAGTGAGTTCATACGAGGATGAATTCGCGCGCTGCCCAAGTTCTACAGGCACCTCACCATGTGGCCCAGGAGCACCAGATCCGACCACCTATGCAGTGTATTCCGCAGGTGCTGCCGGCTGGTAAAACACTATGTACCTCAAGGAACTTACCATTAATGGCTTCAAGTCATTCGCTAAAAAGAGCGAGCTGGAATTTTCTGCACCCATCACTGCTATTGTAGGGCCAAATGGTTCTGGTAAGAGTAATGTGGCCGAGTCATTTCGCTTTGTACTCGGAGAGCAGTCTGTGAAGTCACTTCGTGGTAAGCGTGGTGAAGATTTAATTTGGGGTGGTAGTGAACAAGTATCACGCGGCAATCGAGCCTCAGTGGTGGTTGAACTTGATAACACCACTCGCGTGTTTGGGCTCGATTTTGATACGATAAAAATCGAACGTATTGTTCACCGAGATGGACAAAACGAGTATCTCATCAACGACTCCCAAGTGCGTCTCAAAGACGTTCAAGAGCTGTTAGCTGCTGCCAACATTGGCTCTACCGGCCATCACATTATCTCGCAGGGTGAAGCGGATCGTATTTTGTCTGCTTCTGCCCGCGAACGTCGCGAGATGATTGAGGACGCCCTTGGTCTCAAGGTGTATCAATACAAGAAGTCTGAAGCTGAGAAAAAACTCGAGAAAACAAAAGAAAACATCGTACAGGTTGAGTCACTCCGGCGGGAACTGGCACCACATTTGAAGTATCTCAAAAAACAGGTAGAGCGTGTCGAAAAATCTCTCGCCGTACAGGCCGAGCTCAAGGCGACATATGCCACCTACCTCAAACGTGAGGATGTGTATCTTGCGTTTCATACCGATCGACTTGAGGCACTTCGTCGTGAACCAGCCAAACAGCTCGAACAACTCAAAGACAAACTGGTTGCAGCGAAGACCCAACTCCGCAAAGCCGAGGAAGCCAAAGACAGTACCCCGATTATTGCGGCTGAGGAGGCTTTGACAGCCAGACGTCGAGCCCGCGCAGAGCTACTAAGAACACTTGGAGCGGTAGAGGGTGAGATAACGTACATCGAGCGCAAAATCAAAGCCGCTGAGCGTACCGAGACTACAGCTACCACGGCGGTTATTAGTGCGGAGGCACTCGGCACATTGATAGCACGTATTGAACAACAGGCTGAGCAGGCCCTGGTGCGTGATGATTTGTCGCAATTGAAGCGGGTGGTGACTGACATTGTTCACTCGCTCAAGTCATTTGTGACGCAGACCGAGCCGACAGCTTTTTCTGATACAGATAACCTCAAAGAAGAGTTGGCCGAAGTTGAGAAAAAGCACCGAGAACTAACGAGACAGTATACTGAGGCTGAGTCAGCCGAAGCGGAGGCAGAATCTGAATACCAGTCTGTCAAAAAGGCCATCGAAGCCGAAGCAAGTGAGAATCGTGAAGCTGAGCGTTTGGTATTTAGTCTAGTGGGGGAGATACGGACACTAGAGACTAATCTCGAACACATCGATAGTGAGCTTGCAGTCCTGGCTCGTGACCGTGATGAGTTCAAACGTGAACTACAGGAGGCTGTGGCGCTTATTCAGAGTGCTGCAGCACACTACTTCAATCATGAGATTGTCGTCGATGGTGTGGTGGTCTCAAATGAGGCGATTGCAAACGAAGACCGCAGTCAGCAGCGCGAGCGACGTCGCGACCTTGAAAAGCTAAAGATTCGCCTGGAAGAACTTGGCATAGGCGCCACGCAGGAAGTGGTTGATGAATATAATACCGCGGTCGAGCGTGATCAGTTCCTCGAGCGCGAAGTAACGGATCTCACGACTTCAGTGAATAATCTTGAGAGTCTCATCGGGGAGCTCAATCAACAACTCCATGAACGTTTTGTTGCTGGTATTGAAAAAATCACTACCGAGTTCAACCGCTTCTTTGTCTTGATGTTTGGTGGTGGTAGTGCGAGTTTGAATCGTATTAAGCCCAAGCTCAAGCGGGTAAATGAACTTGGTGAAGAGGTCGAAGAGGAAGGTGACGAAATCGCAGAAGGGGTTGAACTGTCTATCAGTCTGCCAAACAAGCGGGTAAAGGGACTAGAGATGCTCTCCGGTGGTGAACGAGCGCTCACCTCTATAGCACTTATCTTTGCGATGAGTCAGGTGCATCCACCGCTCTTTATTATTCTCGATGAGACCGATGCTGCGCTGGATGAGGCTAATAGTCGTCGTTACGGTGACATGATTGAAGCACTCGCGAAGCAGTCACAACTTATCCTCATCACACACAATCGTGAGACCATGAGTCGCGCCGGCATACTCTATGGTGTCACGATGGGTAGTGATGGTGTCTCGAAGCTCTTGTCAGTGAAGTTTGATGAAGCGGTAGCGGTAGCTAAATAATTCATGTTTGAAAGATTTACCCGACGTCATACAAAAACAGATGATGAACCGGCTAATCCTCAGCGACGTGCTGTAACGTTCGGAGGGATCGCTGCTGGTGCTGTGGCGGTTGGATTGGTATCGCGGGGGGAAGTTGAGCAGGGCGTCAGTGACAGTCCGGTACCAAAAGAAACACCAACGATACTAGATAAACCGATTGAAGATGTTGCGGGTGAAGAGATGTCCGTGGAGGCTGTGTACCCGAAAAGTGAAAGTACTTATTTTTATGCCGAGCGGGATAAGTATCGTGCCCAATACGAATTAGAGTTACAGCAAATGCCCTCAGTTGAAGAATTTGTGTCTCTACTCAGAGAGCACTTTGATATATCTGCTATACCTGACAAAACACTGCGTCAAGAGGTCACTGATAACATAATCGGTCTGCCGTTTGTCGAGTCACGTTATGACGAGACGCGAGTGAGTGAAGAAGGTGCTTTTGGTCTTGTACAGATAATGTTAAAAACTTGGAAAGATTTGGCTAAGCCAGATGAAGATCCGACCGATGTTGTCGACCAAATCAAGGTGGCATCCAGGTATTTTGTACAATCGTACCTGCATCTTCATGATACCTGTCGTAACGAGTTAGATATCATAACAATAATTTATTTTGATGGAGATGAGGAGTCAATGAATAAATATTTCTTAGCGCCTGTTTTGATAGGCTGTTATAACAGCGGCATGGGGAATCTGGAAAAAATTATTAAGCGTTTCATTCAGTTGTTTCCATCAATGTACGAAGGCCTTGCACTGACTGGTGATAATGACATTCCAACTGGTTATGATGTATATGACGGCATGACTAAGGCAGCCATGTTGGATGGATGGCGTCCGAGATATAAGATTCACGGTAGTGAATACACCGCAAAGGTCTATGGTGCAACTGCGGCTATGAGTCCTGTTGCGTAAGTGTAATGTATAGACAAAAGCTTGGGCCGGTAACATTGTGACGAAAATCACGTTTACCGGCCCGGCTTCGATTCATCTTCTGTTGTGGTTTGACCATCTTCCTGGTCTTCGACCTGGACGACCTTGAAGCGGCCATTATTGCGCAGGAGCTTGCGCCACAGCGACCGATCTCGGTTGGACGTGGTAAAAGTGTATGACCAGCGTCCGGCTTTGTCTTGAGTGGCTTGTTCCAGTGCAACCCCAGCATCAAGCTCTTCGATAACCGCGAGCAATCGCTCAAGGCGTCCAAAGGCGAATGCGGTCCTCCCGAGAGCTACAGTTATCCGTAGCGTCATTGCCATCACCTCCTTCCTGTTCTGGCTGGCGTCAGGGTAGCACGGCTCTGATGCAAAGACAAACACCAGTAGGCGAGTGGCTTACTGGTGTTTGCCTGGTGTCCTACTGGGCTTTTTGGGTGACCAATTCGAAGTCGAGGAGTCGTTCTTCGGCGTCGGCTTTGACGAGCTTCACTCGGATAGCGTCACCGAGGCGGTAGACCTTTTTGGTACGCTGGCCCTTCACCTCAAAGCGCGCCTTATTGTGTTCAAAGAAGTCGCCGCGGATACTGGCGAGACGGACCATACCCTCACAGAGCGCTTCTTGTTCTTGGACATAGATACCCCAGTCAGCCACACCGGTGATGATGGCGTCAAATTCTTTCCCAACACTCTTTTGCATATATTCAACCTGCTTGAACTTGATCGAATCACGTTCGGCTGAGACTGCTTCCATCTCTCGTTTTGAAGACTGGATACTAATACTCTCGTAACGTGCCTGCTCACTGTCACTGATAGGAGTACCATCAAGGTGCATACGAAGGAGACGGTGCACTAAGAGGTCAGGGTAGCGACGAATAGGGGAAGTGAAGTGTGTGTAGAACTTAAACGCGAGTCCAAAGTGACCGATGTTTCGAGTCGAATAGACAGCTTTGGCCATTGAACGAATAGTGGCGGTCTTGATGAGATTTTCTTCAGGTGTGCCAGTTACTTCTTTGAGAAGCTTGTTGATATCAGTGGCACGAACTAGTCCTTTTTTGGCTTCAAACTCGTACCCAAGTACCTTGAGGAAGAGAGACAGTTCCTCAATCTTGTCTGGGTCTGGTTGATCGTGAATACGGTAGACAAAGGCGAGGTCACGACCTTTGCTGCGTGCGAGGTTGTAGATATGAGTTGCTACTGATTCGTTGGCGAGGAGCATAAAGTCCTCAATCATGAGCATACTTTCGATACGAATTTTTTTGAACGCTCGAATCGGTACACCTCGCTCATCGAGTTCGAACTTTACTTCTGGTTGTTCAAATGCGATAGCACCATTTTGGAAACGGCGTTTGCGGAGGATTCGTCCGAGCGTCATGAGGGTAGTGAGTTCTTCGACTAGATCACCCTGACCAGCTTCAAATACTGCCTGGGCATCTTCGTAGGCAAAGCGGCGATTACTATTGATGATGGTCTGTCCATACCACTCACTAACGACGTGGGCGTCATTAGTCATCTCGAACACCGCTGAGAAAGCGAGCCGGTCTTCATGGGGACGAAGGGAACAGAGATCGTTACTGAGCACCTCAGGAAGCATCGGAATCACGCGGTCTACTAGATAGACTGAAGTGCCACGCTCACGAGCCTCATCGTCGAGTACACTGCCTTTGGTGACGTAATGAGACACGTCGGCAATATGGATACCGATTTCGTAGTTGCCATTTGGCAAGGTTTTGATTGAGAGTGCGTCGTCGAAGTCCTTTGCATCAACCGGGTCAATGGTCATCGTGACGGTGTCTCGCATATCACGACGCTTTGGATCTTTGATAGCATCGGCAAAGATTTGCTCACGACTCTCGTAGAGGGTGTGAGCTGCCTGCTGAACCGGCTCCGGGAAACTCTTGGTAAATCCACCACTGCGGATGATTGCTTGCATTTCAGTCTCATGATCGCCGGCGCGGCCAAGAACTTCAATGACCCGACCAGTGGGGTCACTACTTGGATCAGTCCAGGTGGCGATCTCGACAGCGACCTTCAGTCCGACATCGTTGGTAGTCGCGTCCGGCAGGGTAGGGCGGATATGGATACGGTGATTGTCTGGTGAGCAGTAAAAGCTTGTCTTACCGGCGTCTTCTCGGGTTTTTACCACGCCTATAATTTCTTTGATGCTGCGCTGTATGACGTTCTCGACTTTGCCACCCTGTCTTTCACCCGCTACTTTTGGCTTGAGGCTAATGGCGACGATATCTCCATCAAGGCCAAAACCAAGGTCTTCTTTGGCGATTACGACGTCCTCGGTCTGGTCGGGGAGGGCTACAAAGCCGGTCCCTTTACCGCGCACCATAAGTACGCCTTCGTGTGTTTGGTTCATATTTGTATGATGGGAGTATAGCAGGAGTGGCTCTATTGACCAAATAGGCGTTATCTGCTACTCTTTCGCCACTATGTTAATGATGCGTTTAAAGCGCGTAGGCCGCAAAAACAACCCAAGCTACCGTGTGGTAGTGGTTGATAAGCGTACCAGCGTCAAGAGTAATAAGACTGTTGATCTCCTTGGTTCATATGATCCAAAGGCAGGTCGCGTAACTATTAATGGTGAGAAGGCCAAGCACTGGCTTTCTGTAGGTGTTCAGCCATCTGACACGGTATACAACATGCTCGTCAGTCAGAAGGTAATCGAAGGTAAGAAGAAGAACGTCTTGCCAAAGAAGTCACCGATTATCGACGAAGCAAAGCTCAAGGCTGAAGCAGAAGCCAAGGCCGCAGCCGAGAAGGCTGAAGCCGACGCGAAAGCAGCTGCCGAAGCAGCCAAGAAGGCTGAAGAAGAAGCCGCCGCTGCGCCAGTAGAAGAGGCTCCTGTAGCCGAAGCTCCGGCCGAAGAAGCACCAGCTGTTGATACTCCTGCTGAAGAAAAAGCTGCGTAAATAGCATCTCTCTTGTCACCAAGCCCTCCTGTCTTCACAGTGAGGGCTGTTGACGTTTGCACTGATGACCCGTACGATTATAGGTAAGGCCAGTCTTGAGACGATTACCTCCGCTCAGGCCAGGTACTTTCTTACACGATAGTAACGAATTGATATGCACGAAGACCAGCAGTTTCTAGAAACCGTCGTTAAAGCTCTCGTAGATAATCCCGACGCTGTACGTATTAATCGTACAGTGGATGAGATGGGTGTCCTCCTTACTCTCGATGTACATGCCGATGATATGGGTAAGATTATTGGTCGTTCTGGCAATACCGCCAAGGCGATCCGTACCCTTCTCCGTGTTGTAGGTATGAAGCATGATGCTCGAGTAAACCTCAAAATCAACGAGCCAGAAGGTGGCAAGGGGATGACTCGCGATATGTCTGACGCGATGGAAGATGAGGGGATAGTATCAAGCAGTACTAAGAGTCTCGACGAAGCCATTGATGACCTAAAAATCTAATATACTGGCAAATTTCTTTGTTGGACTACGAAAAAAGACGCTCAAAGTACAAATCAGTACATCTCGCGTCTTTTTTCTTGTCCGCCTCGAACTTTACTCAGTCTCTTAGATTTAGAGTTGGTACGTAAACAAAAACAGGCGGAACCTTCGGTTCCGCCTGTTTTTGTGCTAGGCTTTTATATATGGCAAACCCCGACCACCTCTTCATTGGGCCCGATTATCGCGTAGAGGATACCAGTCCAATCAATTTTCTCGAAAACGCCTTTATGTACCTCAGTCCGTTCTCGTCTCATGAGGTGGAGATAGATGGGGTGATCTGTAAAACCGTTGAACATGGCTATCAAGCCCTCCGTATTAAACCAGGTCCCGAACGAGATGAAGT
>JACCDR012509503.1_pt1 | contig 10652 bp, 7 predicted proteins | sample 7446431 | NCBI WGS metagenome assembly JACCDR01 (sample SAMN15323443, study PRJNA562643) | freshwater metagenome | isolation source: river surface water | place: USA:Blue River Watershed | collected 2017-08-17 | reverse complement strand
CTTACGTTCAATGCCCGACCAGAAAAATCTTGTCCGTTCAATTTTTCGATAGCAGCTGTTGCTTCTGATTCAGATGACATTTCAACAAAAGCAAAACCTTTGCTGCGTCCAGAATCACGATCAGTGATGATACGTGCAGATTCAACCTGACCGAACTGGCTGAAAAGATCAGCTAAAGCTTGATCATCGATGCTGAAAGAAAGGTTACCAACGTATATTTTTTTACCCATGTATGCCTCCTGTGAAAGCTGTTTGGGGCCATTCGCAGAAAACAGTAGGACATCTAATGCATTACGGGAACGACAATGAGCCCTCTATTAACCACGACTATTTTAAAATTGGAAGTATTTTTTTGCTGACGGAAACGGCGCCTTGAGCTCGCCAATAAACGAGATCAGCAGGTAAACCGAGTATTTTTTGCATCTAAACTGACGACAAACTGCATCTTTGGCGCATGAATTCACCAATTAAATTCAAATGCCCCTTGCCCGCCACGGAAAGGCCCGGCGTTTGAGGGGTCGAGATATGCGAGGATCATAGGTGTTGCAATCAAATTAAACTCGCCCCAGAATTGAGGAATCGCCAGGAGTTCCAAATAAAATGTCTCTCAAAAAATTTTTAGTATTTATCGGGATAGTTGTGATTGCTCTACACTTGATGGGCCGAGCAGGAGTTTTCACTGGGACACCAGAACTTGAAAGTGGAGTGCTGAATAATCGCTTATACCCGTGCGCCCCCAGTGATGCGTGTCTTGCAAGTCGGCCTCCCGAAACCAGCCCCCACTACATTCATTCAATTTTGCCAAAGGTTGCTTGGGAACAAGCGCGTCCCGAATTCAAAAACGCCTTGGAAAATCAAGGCTGCGAAATCACGAGCGAAGAGTCGACCGAATATATCAAATTTCAATGCACGACTTTTTTTCTCAGAACTGTGGATGATTTGGAACTCTATCATGCCGCGAATGAGGGACGGCTTCATGTGCGATCTCGAGCCCGCATTGCATGGCTGGATTGGGGACGCCAGCGTCGACGAATAGACGCGCTGAGAGCTGAACTTGGCCGTAAAGATGATCCTATTGTCGAGGCGCCAAAAAATTAAGGACTTTGAAAAGCTATTCGTTCTTTTGAACATGCTTGTTTAGTGGAGGGGCATTTCAAAAAAAACTAAGAATATTTCTGCTTTTGCAAAGTCCTTTCCAAAAAATTATGATTGTGGTTTTGCTCCAATATTGCAGGTGTTGATTCCAAACAATGAATACGGCGGGCACCATCCGATCAATCCAGTTGAAACGGGAATGAGTCCGAGTAAAAACCAAGAATTTGCAGGTCCTACAAACGCCAAGCTTGTCAGACCAAGTCCGATCACAACCCTGGCGACTCTCTCAATTTTGTGAATGTTTGTTTTCATGTGTGTTCCTTTCGTGGAAGAGCATTTAGCAATATTCGTTTTGAATGACCTTGATCAGCGAAACCAGTCTGCGATCTGCGACAGAATAAACGACATGTTTTCCCTCCCGGTGGGACTGCACGAGTCCCTCGAATTTCATTCGGGTTAAAAAATGAGAAACTTGCGGTTGGGTTCCGTTGCAACAATCTGCGAGTTGGCCCACGGTTTTTGGCCCCTCAAGGAGATTTCCCATAATCACGAGGCGACTAGGGTGAGAAAGCGCTTTTAAAAGCTGACTTACTTTTAAACATGACTTTTTTATTCTAGCAGCGGAAAAATTTGCCATTCCTGAGCCCCTCAACACTTAAACATTTAATAATATGAACATATAATAAATCAAACATAAAATAAAAATAATTGTAAATAATCTCAATTCGGGTTGAGCAAGCAAAATAATTGCAAAAATGATAAGTCTCGATTGGCTTGATCTAAAGGCCTGGTTGTTCCAATATTAGAACTTCAGCGAATCATTTTAAAACGACCTATCTAGGTCATAGGCCTAGATTCAGGGCTTTAGGCCCAGCTCAGGAAGCGTTCTAATTTCATAAATATAAAGCAAATTCAGCAAATTACCGAAGATTACTGCAGGAGTTCATTGATGTATTTGGTTATCGATGTGCAAAGTGCAGGCGAAAAAAGTAAAATTTTTTTGATACTGTTTCTTGCCGTTCAGACTTTGTTTGGATGTGTGAAATCTCCGCCACCTCAAGTGAGCGAGATTATTACTATTCGGGCACCGACATTTTTGAACAAAGCAAGCACTGTGATTTCTAGTCCCGCTGTCACTTATACATTGTCTGGTGAGTGTGATGGGCGAGCCGTATCCACCGAGTACTCAATTGACGATGGAGCATGGACTCAAGTTGATTGTATCAACGATGCCTTTTCCGTGGGTCCTTTGAATTTGGCTCAAGGTTATTCTATCGTGAAGGCACGCTCAAATGGCAAATTCTCAACGACAGCAACTGCTTCAGCCACGGTGCGGTTCCTCTTGCCGCCGACATCAGATCTGATTACCGCAGCGACGTCGTCGCGCTCCGAAAAGAGCGACTACATTGGCAGTGGCACGCAGAATGTCATGGCCTCTATGGGCGTTGAAGCCTCAACCGGAACGAATATCAAACTCAAAACACTTGGACCGAGGTTGATTTATGAGCCGTAAATTAGGATTTTTTCTCATTCAAATCACTTTTATTTTTCTTGCACAGATAGATGCTTACGCCGGAAATGGTGTTCCAGCCCTTCTTCCATTTCAGGGGCGCGTAACCGATAACTCTGGGAATCCAATCAATTATCCTGTGCAGATTTTGTTTCGAATCTATCCAGCTTCGGGTTCTTGTTATATCTATGAGGAGTTGCACAACACGGTGACTCCGAACACCTACGGAATTTTTTCCGTTGTCCTGGGAACGGGAACTGTTCAAGCGCCAGGAAATTCACTGCTTCAAGCTTTTAATAACGATTTGACGAGTCCAATTCAAGACTCATGCAGCAGTCCATATTCGGGATCAGGATTTGAGTGGAGACGATTACAACTTGTTGTGGATGGAGTTCCGCTTGCGATGCAAACAATCGGAGCCTCTGCTTTTGCAATCAATTCGCAATTGCTGGATGGAAAATCCTCAGGTGATTTTATTTTAAGATCCACAAATGTCACTCAGGCAAACTTAGAAACTCTCACCGGGGCATCTGATGCAAGCACGTTGCATCATCATGATAGTCTTTATGCTCGAAAAGATGGGACTGGTGGTGGATTTACTGGAAATGTCCAAACAACTGGAAACATCATCACAACTGGTGCAACGGGAAGTGTTGGCGTCGGAACATCATCGCCAGCAGCAGAAGTACATGTTGTTAAAACCAACCCAACGATACGTTTAGAATCTACCTCGGGTTCCGGTGGAAATGCTCGAGTTCAATTTTATGGCGGTTCAACTGAACGAGGTCGCATCGAAGCGGCAGAGGGTAGCGCAGGGTTAAAATTTTACTCAGGTTCAACTCAGTCCCTGACAATCGACGGAACTGGCAATCTTTTGGCCGGGGCATCGATGAAGGTGACTGGAACAATGGGCCTTGGACAGTACACATCGGCTCAAGAGCCAGCGTTAATGACAGCACTCAGCGGATTAGGTCTGTCTGCGGTCGGAACGATGTGGGTTAATTCAACAACAGGCAGTATAAAATATTGGGATGGTTCATCGTCGCAAACTCTTGCGCCAACAGGCGGAGTTGTGACTTCGGTTGCAGTCACCTCTCCGATCACTAACACTGGAACTGCAACAAGTCCGGTCATTGCGCTTGCAGACACGGCTGTGACTGCTGGATCTTACGGGACTGCTTCATCAGTCGGAACATTTACAGTTGATGCCAAAGGAAGACTGACAGCAGCAGCCAGTTCAGCGATTTCGATTACACCAGATCAGGTGGCGAGCGGTGCAGGAAAATATTTTGATTACAAGCCAAACAATGTTTCGTGCGCAGATCAACAAGTCCTCAAATGGGATAACACAAATTCAAGATGGATCTGTGCAACTGATGCTGGCGTGGCCGCAGAAACAGATCCAACCGTTGCCGCCTACGCAAAAAATTCACCAGCTGCTAGATTCACGACAACAGCTAATATTCTCGATTTAGCCGCATCGGGAGTCACTGCTGGAACTTATACAAAGTTAACAGTAGACATTTATGGCAGAGTAACAGCTGGTGCGAGTCTGGCATCCACAGATGTGACAACAGCGCTCGGCTACACACCATTGGGAACAAGTTTAGCATCAGGAAATATTTGGGTTGGAGATGGAAGTAATCAGCCGGCCGCAGTTTCGATGAGCGGAGATGTTGCAATCTCGAATACGGGAGCAACGACGATTCAAAACAATGCTGTAACAACTGCGAAGATCGCAAACGGCACAATCACATCATCGAAGATGTTTACGCCCGTTGCAAATACCGTTAGTTTAGTGAGCGCGAGTGGATTAACTGGAGACGTTTTATCAGCCTTTAATTGTGGAAATAATCAGACCTTAAGATGGGTGACTGGCACAGGCTGGACATGCTCAACCTACACAGCTTCCCCTGTAACATCAGTTGGGGTTACAGCACCAGTTACGAATAGCGGAACAGCAACGGATCCGGTGCTAAATGTCAGTGCTGCTACGACAGGCTCTTCTGGAGTTGTCACATTAGCAGCAGACGGCGGAACAACTGCAAGTACAGTTGTTCAGGCGACTGATTCAAGATTGAGTAACGCAAGAACGCCAGTAGGAACAAGTTTAACATCAGGAAATCTTTGGGTCGGTAATGGAAGCAACCAGGCTGCATCAGTTGCGATGAGCGGAGATGCGACGTTATCAAATACAGGAGCGATCACACTGAGCACAGTGCCTGTTACAAAGGGTGGTACTGGCGCCACGACACAAGGAGCTGCGTTAAATAACTTATTACCATCTCAAACCTCAAATAGTGGAAAAGTTCTTCAAACTGATGGAACAAATGCGAGCTGGGTCACTCCAAGTGTTGGAAACGTGGCTTCAGTTTCTGTGACATCTCCGATAACAAATACTGGAACATCAGCAGATCCAGTGATTGCTCTAGCAAACACCACTGTGAGTGCCGGTTCGTATGGGAGCGCCTCATCAGTTGGAACATTCACAGTGGATGCACAGGGAAGATTAACAGCAGCGTCAAGTACAGCAGTAGCCATTACGGCAGATCAGGTAATTAATGGAGCTGGGAAGTATTTTGAATATCGCCCTAACAATGCAGCCTGCAGTGATCAACAAGTCCTCAAATGGGATAACACAAATTCAAGATGGGTGTGCGCAAATGATACTGGTGCAGCAGGCATGGTGTCGTCTTTAACAGTGAATTCACCATTATCAAATTCTGGAACTGCATCAGACCCAGTGTTGAGCGTCAGCGCTGCAACGACCGGTGCCTCAGGAGTTGTGACATTAGCAGCAGATGGCGGAACGACAGCGAGCACAGTTGTTCAGGCGACGGATTCAAGGTTGAGTGACGCAAGAACGCCGGCGGGAACGAGTTTAACATCGGGGAACCTTTGGGTAGGAAATGCAAGTAATCTAGCAGCTGCAGTTTCGATGAGCGGAGATGTTGCAATCTCCAATACGGGAGCAACTACAATTCAAACCGATGCCGTGACAACGACAAAGATCATTGATGATGCTGTGACAACGGCCAAGATCTTAGATTCCAACGTGACAACCAACAAGATTGCTGATGCAAACATTACGACAGTTAAAATCGCTGATTCAAATGTGACTGCAGCAAAGATCGCAAGCGGGGCAATTACGACATCAAAGATGTTCTCAGCTGTTGCTAACTTAAATCGACTCGTCTCAGTGAGTGGGGTTGCGGGCGAAACAGTTGCAGCGTTTACATGTGGAAATAATGAAATCGGTCGGTACACAACAGCCAGTGGTTGGGGTTGCGTGAGTGTTTCAACGCTTTTAGACTCAACCTATGCGAAGCAAAATGGAAATTCTCTTTCAGGTACCATGACTCTCGGAACGAACGATGCACAGAGTTTAGTTTTGGAAACAAACAATGCGGCAAGAGTGACGATCGATTCTTCGGGAGCTGTTACTATTGGAGGTTCGTTAACTGGTAGCAGTTTCCTGTATTCATCGGATCGCCGTCTTAAAACGAATGTGAGAAATGTCGCAGGTCTTTCCAATATCCTGAAGCTTCGTGGAGTGACCTTTGACTGGCTTTCGAATGGTTCTGCAGATGTTGGTTTGATTGCTCAGGAAGTTGAAAGTGTTTTTCCACAGCTTGTGCAAACAAATGAAAAAACTGGATTTAAGGCAGTAAAATACGGAAACCTTGTAGGACCCTTGATTGAATCAACCAAAGAACTTTATGGAATGTGCCAAGAAAACCACCAAAGAATTGAACAACTCTCTTCAAAAGTTGACCAAAATGAAGCCCAAACCAAAGATGAAATGATCAAATTGCAGAAGCAAGTTGAACAGATGAAAGCTGAAAATAAAGCGGTCCGGGAAGAGTTAGCGGAACTAAAAAGACTTTTACTAGAGCGGAAATAATCTTTTGAATGGGCTAAGATTTAAAGAAAGAATCTAGTGTGGTCTCAGGATGAAACTAAGATATTTACTTCTCATTTCAATCTTTCAAATCAAAGGAGCATTGGCTTGCACCAGTGATTCTTACTCAGTTGCTCCAGGAGCATCTGTAAATATCAATGAATGTGGAACATGCAAAACAATTACAAATAATGGATCTTCAACGATCTTTGTTCCAACAAAGACGAATACGGAATGGACCGCATTCTTTACAAACGTCACAGCCAATACGGGCGGAAACGTAACTACTGCGTCTTGCTGTTCATATCCATTGGATTCTGTCACAGCGCCGGTATTGGCATACTCATTAAGAAAACTTTCTTCCACTTATTCTGGGGCCTTAATTCGTGTCCGCAGATCAAGCGATAATGCTGAACAAGATATTTATCCTTCGAGCTCAAACTGCGGGATGCTTGACACTGCTGCCCTGACAACCTTTGTCGGATCAAACAGCGCGTTTGTGAAAACTTGGTATGATCAAGTTGGAACACGCCACGCGACTCAAACAACAGCAGGAAGTCAGCCAAGAATTGTGAATGCAGGGACGATTGATACCAAATTTGGACAAACCACAATTTTTTTTAATGGGTCAACGCTTCTGCCTTCTGCAGCTTTGGGAATCGCATCGACGAGCAGTTGGTCTTATACAATGGTGATCGGGGCGACGACAACGGTCAATGGTGCCAGCAATGATGGCAATGGGACTTATTACATGGATCGAACCTCCGCCACACCTGCTCTGACGGGACTGAAAACAGTTTCAGGAAAATTTGTATTACAAAAGCGAAATAACTCCTCAGGCAATTTGGGAGGAGTATCCACGACAACCTCAATATCAACAACAGCGATTCAATCTGTTTATGCACAGAGAACTTACAACACCGCCTATCAGATTTTCTTGAATAATGTCTCAGAGGCTACTTTAGCAGAAACCGACGGGGCGCTGACCCCTCCAACTCCTAATATTGGACGGCATGTCAGCACAACAACGACTTCAAACTTTGGACTTTTTGAACTCATTTTTTGGGGCACTGTACTGGATTCGACAAATCGAACGACGGTCTATCAATCACAAAAATCAGATTTTGGTTTTTAGCAGCTTGCCTATTTTTGAGCATCAACCAGACCGAAAATTAAATTGAGACTGAAATAACTTCCGCTCAAAGTGATATCATTGGAGCGTCCATCGGTTGATTTGTATCCTGCACGATCTTCTTGGAAAGTATATCCACCGAGGACCGAGAGCCAATCAGACGATCGATAAGAAAGTGAAAGTGACCAAAAGTAAGAGAGATAGTTACTTTGACTTAGGCCATTTGGGGTCTGGAGTCCTTGCATTCCTTGAAATGCTCCTGCACTGGCCTGGTATCCTAAACGATCGTTAAAGGCATCATGAAATGCGGTCAAAAAATACGGCCCATAGGTCGAAATCTTTTTGAGCTCTGTTGATAACGTTTCGCCATTCACTTGGACTTCGGGTGTTTCTTTAAGAGATGGACCCAGCCAAAATCTGAGTCTTTTTTGACCGCTCAACTTATATCGATAACCCAAAAGGAGAGAGTGTTGTTGATAAAGCAAAGTTGTGCCATCAATATTAATGCCTGACAGTGCAGTCAAAGCCAAAAGACCTACAGATGATTTGCGGTGCCAATATCCGGCTCCGATCTCACCAGTTGAGGCGAAAAGGTTTTGTTGAACCCGGTTGTTATTATCATAATTCTGATTTTTATATGAAGCTTGCGAAAATAGAAACCTTGACCAACCATAAATTTGCGATGGCTCCTCTGATGAACCGAGCTGCAATGGAATGTATTTGTTGATTTGGAATTGATGAAGCTCGACATTGTCCTTTTGAATGAGTTCCTCAGGCGGTTTTTCTGGTTCTTTCGGGGCAAGCGCGACAACAGTCCATTCGTATGAATTATCGTGGGGAAGACTAGCAATCATTCGAGAGCCCTTGACCACCTTGCTTGACTGAATTTGACCATCCTTATCAGTAATGACGACCTGATACCGATCAGCCCATTTGGATTCATTCCATTTCAGTTCAACCTCGCTCTGAATATCGTCGGTGGATTCGACCGTCGCATTATTTGTTGCAGAGCGGGGGGCAGGTGGTGGGATGGGGACGCTAAACAGATGCGGTGAGCTCCAGCCAGATGAGGTTTTATCTTCAAACTTAGTTCTTGCGCGTAGCTCATATTGTCCCGGGCTTAAGCGTCCCATAAACTCAGGTTGTTTAGAGTCGTAAATTGTTGGTTCGGAGGTTTCTGAGTCATCTCTGAGTTTAACGAGCTCAAACTGGTATTCTTCCGCAACTGCACTTCCCGCAAGTTTCAGACGGACAGGAATTAATTCAGGATTTGGACTCGAAATCGTTAATAAATGAGGTGATGGCATATCCTCAACTGGATCATCGATAGTTTTTAGAGGTTGAACAGACCAAGAGTAAGATTTGTTAATTTCAACAACCTGTAAAAGCCAGTTTTCTTTTGTGACAACATTCTTGATGAGGTTTCTATCTTGATCAAAAAGTTTGAATCGATAAGCAATGGACCCTTTGATTTGGGGCCACTCAAAGGTAATTCGTTCGTCGCGATTTCCCTTGGGTTCAATAACGGTCCCTGAAGGCGGAGAGACTGATAAAATATATTTAAATGGAACTTTGAATTCGACCCAGGGAAGCCACGCCCCGCCCTTTCCGTTTTGATCGATGGAACGGGTTCGCAAAAGATATTCTCCTGGAGTTGCACGAAATCGAATTTTTTCTCGTGAGGTAGTCAGAACGTAGGGATCAGCCCATGTTTTATTTCGATCTTTGACTTGAATTTGATATGTTTTTGCGTCGCTGACTTTTTCCATCCTCAGAAAGATGGTTCGAGCTGGGATGTCACGTGATGAATCGATATGTTCTTCGGCAATCAAGGGCTCTTGGTCATTCGATTTAATTTCCTCTTGGATTGGAGCCGGCTGGACAATGAGGCGATTAACAATTGCAGGAGTTGGATCACTCGAGGGCAGAGGATCAGTTTCGGGAACCCGAGCAATTGAGGGAATTGGATTAGCTGGGACTATTGGAGCAATTGATGGAAGGGGATCACTGGATGGAGCTGGAGCAATTGATGGAAGGGGATCACTGGATGGAGCTGGAGTAATTGAGGGAAGTGGATCAGTGACTGGAACCGGAGCAACAGAAGGAATTGGATCAATCGAGCGAATTGGAGCAATTGGGGCAGGTGGGTCATTTGAGGGAACTGAATATGCACGGGGAATAACAATCCATTCGCCCTTTCGTAGTTTTCCGCCCCAAGAATCTAGGAGAGCACGATTGATGGTTTGAGTTTTTGCAACCATACCAAGCGGGCCCCAGAGCGGGCTGATTTTTAACCCCTGCAAGACATCGCTTAAGGATTGCTGACCTGTAATACGAATTTTAAACGAATGGGCATCAATGATTTGGATGTTTTCATCCAAGGTTGTTGGTGGCACAGGCGGACTTTCGAATGCATCTGGCTTTTGTTCATTAGTATTGTTGAAATAGGCCATGACGCTCTCTAATGGATACGGAATTTTAAGCCACTGTCCTTTTTTTAATCTTTGACCCCACAATTTCAGATTTTCCTGATTTAAGTTTTCGATTTTTTTGACATATCCATTTGGTCCCCATAAAGGACCAATGCCGAGTTCATGAAGTATGGTCCCGATCGATTCATTGCCTTGGATTTGATATTCAAAGAGTTCGTTGTTAATAGCACGAGTGCGCTGAAAGATTGCCTCTTGAGCGGTCTTGGTGAGAGAATGCGAGCTGTCTTCTTTTGCCAATGCTGGCAAAAATGAGAAAAGCGACAAAATGAAAATGAGAAGCTTAGTCTTCAACCCTAATTTCCTCGATTTTTGGTGCGACAATTGTTGAACGTGCTCTCACTTGAATGGGTTTGGAAACGCCCTTTTCGCCAAGTTGATCCTTAGCATTTCCTGAGGCAAGCCGAATTTTGTAATTTGCCAGCTTAGCTCCTTGGGGGAGGGGAAGATCTTTCAAATAGATGATTTCTCGAGATGTTCGATATATTTTTAAAACCACATCATTTGACTCAACAAAAATTGTAT
>JACCDR011292509.1_pt1 | contig 10652 bp, 12 predicted proteins | sample 7446431 | NCBI WGS metagenome assembly JACCDR01 (sample SAMN15323443, study PRJNA562643) | freshwater metagenome | isolation source: river surface water | place: USA:Blue River Watershed | collected 2017-08-17 | reverse complement strand
TCGCAAGTATCGTTGGGTCAACTCCTCAGGCTGTCTCAGGAGTTGTAAAGAGGACACGCAAGAAACTAAGAGAGGCTTTTCATGCGCATGTGGATAACGATTGATCTGCCTGGGGTGGCAATGTGGGAGTCTGGCGAGTCCGATCGAGATAAGTATGGCAGAGGTTTGCTCGACGTGGCGAAGGCTTTTGGAGAAGTCTTGTATGCAGTGCTTCCTGAGTTCCCCGACCTGAACAGGGTTTTGATTACAGATGATAAAGATCGAGCGTTGCGATGGAAGGAACTTGGTGGCACTTCGATCTTTTGCGTTGGGGAAATTGATGATTCAACCGCCGATACGATTTTGGTCGAGTTGATAGAACTGAAGCGTAAGTTAATCGATAGTGGTTTTAGCCAAGGAAAGACTGCAAAATATGAATCCGTACGAAGTTCTCGGCGTGGACAAAAAGGCAACTCAGGAACAGATTAAGGAAGCGCATCGAGCTAGGGCGATGGAGAATCACCCTGACTCGGGTGGCGACGTTGAGAAGTTCAAACAGATTCAAGCAGCTTACGAGTTGCTATCTGACGAATCGAAACGGGCTCGGTACGACAGCACTGGAATGCACTGGGACGCGCCTTTAATTGATGACATTTGGAAGATGATCGGCGAGCAGGTCGTTGCCGAGTGTCAAAGCCTTGAAAGCGATCCGAACAAGATCATTGCAAATTCGCTATACGGTCGATCGACGGCTAATCTCAAGACTGATGTTTTCAGGATAGTTTTCGAAAAGATTCGCTCCGCAAATCAGAATCACAAGTCTGAGGTTATCAAGCTTGAGAAGAAAGCCAAGCGGTGGAGAAATTTTCTCGGTCGATTCAAGCGGTTGAATAATGCGATTGAAAAGACAGAGAAGTATGCGTACATGGTCAAGATTCTCGAATCTCAGGAGCGTGATTGCCTGAACTTCATCGGCGTGCTTAAGCGGAAGATCGAGTTCGGTGATTTGGCTTTGGCTGAGATTAAAGACATGCGACTCGATCAGAATTTTGACAGTGAAGAATCGGAGTCTGGTGCAGGTTCGCAAGAGAAGCTGTCTGAAACAGGTATGAGGTTTTTGTATGGCACAACCTAAGGGGTATAAGCCTCGTTCAAAAAATGGAAAGATGATAACGCTCAGGTTCGCTAATGCCGAAGACAAAGTGGAGATCGACCGGATAGCCCGCGACGTTCTTGAAGTGAGCGTTAATTCGTTTTGCCTAACAGCGATCATGGCTGAGGTTGATCGACTGAAAACTGAACACCCAGAGAAATTTTTGCGCCCTGAGTCGCAACCCGACGAGCCTATTGATTAGCGAACACCATAACTAAATTGAGAGAATGTGATGCCAGACGTGACTATCAAAAATATCAAGGCAATTCGAGAACTGTCGTTCGATCTTCCAGGTGACGGCTCGGGCGTGATAGTCATGACTGGAACGAACGGCGCTGGAAAGACGACCGTTGTTACCGCGATTAGTGCGCTGCTTGGTACCGAAGCGTCTCGGCTTGCGCCAACTCGTGGAGAAGAGTCTGGTGAGATCGAAGGTTTTGGGCGTCGTTTGCGTGTAGGCAAAAAGCAAACTGTTACCGGCGCTCCTCAGGTGAAGATCTTGCGAGGGGTCGACTTGTCTATGATTGTCGATCCAAAGGTCGATGATCCAAAGGCCCGCGCGAAGTATCGGATTCGCGAATTGGTTTCGTTGGGCGGAAAGAAAGTTGAGCCGTCTGATCTGCTTGCTGATTGCGTTGAGTACGTTGACGTCTTGGCGGCGAAAGCTATCGACGACCCCGTTCAATGCGCGGACTTTCTGAAGCGAGGCCTAGAGTCGGCGGCTCGGGAAAAGGAAAAGCAGGCGGACGTAAAGGCTGAGTTGGCGAAGACTCGTCAGCTTGAAGCTGGAAATGTCGATGAGTTGAACGCTGATTCGGATGTTCGCACGTTGGCCGAAGCTCACAAAAGTCGGGTCACTGCGTTGACTGAAGCCGAGAAACGTCGCGATAGCTACTTGTCGGCGGTTGCATCAAATAAGTCGATCGATGAGCAGATTGCCAAGCTTGAGGCTGAATATACCGGACCTACAGATCGGGAAGCGTTTCATCAAGAGTGGAGCAGTATCAACGATACGATTGCGCAACTACAGGATCAGTTGCAAAAGGCATTTGCGACCAAGTCTAAGTTGAAGAATCAGCTTGAGATCATTCGGACGCACGATAGCGGTATCGATGCGCTCAGGGGGCAGTATATTCTGCCGGTAGAAAATCCATCGGACGAAGAGTTGGAAGCTTTGAAGGAAGACGCTGAAGCGGCTTACGCGGCATTGCTAGATAGCTCAAATCTTGAGAAGCGAAAGGAAGCTCTTGAGAAAGCGAAAGAGCTTCGCAATGAGAGCGCGGACATTGCCGCAACTGCCGAAGTTATTCGGAATCAGATCGTTTCGGTTCAGGCGAAGATTCAGGAGTTGATTCCATCGGGTCCGTTGTCGATCGTCGATTCCGATCTGGTTCACACTGAGCGAAACGTTCCGTTTGACGAATTATCGGAAGGTGAGCGATGGTCGGTCGCTTTGACGTATGCGATCGATTCAGTTGGTGAGGGAGGTGTGATTCCTGTTTCTCAGGAGGCTTGGCAATCGTTTTCTCCGTCGCTCAAGCAGCAAGTGTACGATCATGCCAAGGCGGCTGGTGTTGTGATACTTACCGCGCAGGTTGACGATGGTCCACTTCGGGCTGTCGAGTTCGAAGGGTGATTGAGGATGAAGCGAATTCCGAGACTTGCAGACAAGCTTGCCAGGGAGGTGGCTAGGCTTATCGATGTTGGATTCCTGGACGCTCGCTGTCGCGCTGCGGACATCCTGTTGCAATACCTGAAGATCGGTGGTGATGGTCCGAGTACTGTTCCTGAGTGGACTAAGCAGTACGATGAACTTGATGCCAATGGGGATGTTCCGCTGAGCCCTGTCAAGTTAATTCGAAGCGGCAAAGAACTTGCCGTTCTTACTCGGTCATGCACGATTAGCGGGGCGGTCGAGAATGAGTTGTTCGAGAATCAAGATGCAGCAAAACACTATTGCGAGATGAGATATGGAGTCGATCTTTTCAGGTGGGACGCATGTTTAGTTCAGGAAGATGAGACAAGCGAACTAAAGCTTAATGGCAAAGGCGTTCGCTATGTAGGGTGGTGCTGCGATCTGGACGACTACACTATTTTGAATATTCAACTCTGCAAAGGCGTGGTGGAATTCTAAAGCATGGATGACAAGGACCGGGTCAAGGAAGCTACCGATATCGTCGAGCTGGTCGGGTCGTACGTCCAGCTTCGGCGCGATGGGGCTAGCTTCAAGTGCTGTTGTCCTTGGCATGCTGACAAAAGACCTTCTATGACGGTCAATCCTGCGCTCGGATTATGGAAGTGCTGGGTTTGTGACATTGGAGGCGACTGCTTTGAGTGGGTCATGAAGCAGGAGTCTTGTGAATTCCCCACGGCTGTTGAGATACTTGCTGAAAAAGCAGGGATTAAGCTTGAGCGGATATTTCACCCAAGGTCTCAGAAACGTCGTTCCATCCTGGATGTGATGGAAATTGTTACAGAGAAGTTTGAGGCGGCACTAACCAGCCAGTGCTTGACGTATCTATCCGATCGGAAGATCAGTAAAGAATCGATCAAGCGATGGCGGTTAGGATATTGCGTCCCGTTCGATCGACTGGGTATCGAAGAGCAGTTGCTGATCGACGCTGGGGTCGTTGGGGTTACCGGTCAGGGGCGAAGGTACGATCGTTTCGGTGGTCGGCTGATATTCCCGATAGCTGATGCGCAGGGGCGGGTGATTGCGATGGGCGGTCGAGTTCTCCCTGGCCAGAGCGACAAGCTCGGGAAGTACATCAACTCACCTGAAACTGAGCTATTCAAGAAATCCAAGACACTATACGGGCTACGGAATGCTCGTGACGGGATTCGTAGGCGGAAGTCGGTGATTGTCATGGAGGGCTACACCGATGTGATTATCTCGCATCAAGCGGGTGTCGATAACGCGGTGGCTTGTCTTGGAACGGCGTTTACCGAAGAGCATGTTAGGCAATTGACCACAGTTGCCGATAAGTTGATCATCGTTCTTGACGGCGACGAGGCCGGGCAGAAGCGTTCTGATGCGATAGTCGACGTCTTGGTAAAGTCGGGGACTCCCGCGCAATTGGTGACGATTCCAGGCGGTGACGATCCAGCGGATTGGATACTGCGGTTTGGCGCGAGAGCTTTTGGCACTTTGATTGATCGAGCTGTAGATCCGATTCAGTTTCGGATAAATAGGATTTGCAAGGGAATTGATCCAAAAAAGCAGTCGGCGGAAGCATCGGCGGCATTGAACGCGGTGCTCGATCTGTTGGTTCAATGCGACATTGGTATCGTAGAAATGTCGACAGGCTCGATCGCGTTGCAGTTTGGTATTCCAGAGTCTGCCGTTTTGCGAAGGATGGCTGAGAAAGTTCGGGCTCGGGCGAAAAAGGGCGAGGTTGCATCCGAAAGCGTGAAGCTGAAGACGGCTTCGAAGATCGATATAGACGATCGTCTTTTCATCTCAATGCTTATTCTGCACAGCGAGAGCGTTCAGTGGTTTCAGGATAAACTAGACACGTCTTGGCTTCCTCCAGCGTGTCGTGCAGTGTGGGACGTTTTCGACTACGCTGAGCGACAGGGTAATCCGTTGGATTGGCAAAGCGTCTGCCAGTCATTACCGTCAGACTCAAAGCCAAAGGTTCTGATCGAGGCTGTTGCTACTTGGATATCAATGAGTGCCGCTTGCGGAAGTCCGGTTCCAGTTCCAAAGTCGCCTATCGAAGTGCAGCAGCGAATCGATGACATTGTTAGGGCCTATGAGGCTGTGCGGGGAGAGCCCGAAGATCCTTTTGCGGACCTGTTCTAAATGAATGTGGAAATCTATCGTGGTCGGATTTTCGTTTGCCGCTGTAGTCTCGTGCTTACTCTCAATGTTCTTCGGGTATAGCTTCAGGTTTAGTCTTGGGGTGGGTGGCGTTACCTGTTTTGTGCTTGCTTCTGTTTTGGTGACAGTTGCGGTTGACGACAAGCGAAGTCGGCGAGGTTAGAAGATGCCTGATGTTGTAGACCGACCCGAAAAAGAGCGTAATCTGTCCAACAGAATTTGGGGGCTGTGGACTGAGTGGTCAGACGTCAGTTCGCCTAGAGAAGCAAAGGTGCCAGCGCTTCGGTCGGCTGCTAGGGAAAGGATATTCCCGGTTTTGGAATCACAGTTTTTCCAGGGATCGAGAACGGTTTCGAGCCAGTTCAAAGTCAAGCAGGACGACAATCGGGCGGCGATGATGTTCCTGTTCTTTTATTCATCTTGGGAAAACTGGCTTGCCGGTTCATGGTCGTCTCGGATTGATCAATACGAACAGGAGCAAGCAAAAGCAAAGCCATCAAAGCCTAGCTGGAAGTTCGTCAAGGGTAGAGGGATTCCATACAAGGTAGTCGCCGATACTTTTGTCGAGATGGATGTTAAGCTCGATCCAATGGATGCAAGGGCAGTGCTTGGCGCTAGACCGCTTGTCGCGCCGTACGATGCCAATAGGATGGCTGTGGCCGGTGTGACGAATTCAAACACGGCTGGAGAGTTGTTTGGATGGCGGGAGGCTGAGAGGCTTGGCAATGGTCGAATAGAAGCCTACTGGCGTACCGATCGTAAGCCTTGCGATCGTTGCTTGGCGCTGGAAGGAACTCCTTCAAGGATATGGAGACAGTACGCGCCGAACGGGCCTATGCTTCACGAACATTGTCGATGCTGGCTCGAATTTCGTCGAATGATGGAGGCTGCGCCTATTCAAAGCCGAAGATCTCATCCTGTATTTTCGATGGATCGAGAAAAAAGACGCAAATTCTTTGGGTTCTAACTTGCAACATTGATTGCCAGTTGAAGTGTTTTCTAAGAACTCGCAAAATCTGACCTGTGTTTCTTATTTGATGTACACAGGTAAAGAACAACGTGAACGGACATTCTGGAAAGCAAGTCGATCAAGCGACAGTCAATCGCGCTCTGCAATTAAAAAAGCAAGGGCTGGCGATTGAGGTTATTGCGAAGCGATTAAACGTATCGCAAACGTCTATTCGCGCCTGGATAAAGCGACAGGCAGCAACTTCGCCACAGCACGACAGCAACAGGTAGAGTGAATTATGTCCACTGGCCTGATTGCCGCCGCTCCTTTCGCACTAACGCTTCCTTCTCGTGAGATGGCCAACTTTGGTCAGCCTTACGAGCTTTCTGGCGGTCGGATTGGTGTTGATACGCTTGGAAAGCCAGCGGTCGATCAGAACGAGCTAACGGTTCGTATGCGAATCAGTACGAACGCCATCGATCGAGATCGGATGATAATCTCCCAGACTGGGATCGATACTGAATTTTACGTAGACAATCCGGTAGTTCTCTTTGGGCATGGCGAGCAGGGAATTCACATTCCGGTAGCGTTGTCTGAGGATCGTTCTGGACAATGCACTGTATGGCGTGATGGCGATGCGACGTGGGCCGTTGCTTATCACAACAAAAACGATCAAGTCAGCATGCAAATATTTGATGCTGTTCTGAACAAGCTGCTACGGGCTTCGTCTGTTGGTGTCACTCCAAAGCCCGGTGGTATCTATCACAAGATGATTGGAAGCGAAAAGATTCCGATCGTAGATGGGTGCTGGTTGAATGAGTGGTCGTACTGCGCTGTCCCGGTCAATCCGCAGGCGTTGATTAAGTCTTATGGTCGCCTCAAAAGAGAAGATGTTCTGCGTGAAAGTGAGTTGCAGTGTGAGCGAGCTTCCGCAATCTTGTCACTTAACAGGCTCGACGGCAAGCCAATTATCGAGCCGATTCGCAAGGCCTTAATGAGTTTGCTTCCAGGCAAAACGCCGTATGTGACAGGTGCTCAGTCGATGAAGAAATCAATTACACGCGATCAGCTAAAGTCGATGGATAAGATCTCATTGGCGAAGATGTTTAAGTCTCGTGATGAGTTCGATGACGAGAGCAAGAAAACCATTGAGGAAGAGTCTGCCAAGGCGTTTCCTGCCGAAGATGGATCGGAAGAAAAGAAGCCTGAAAGTTCCGAGAAGTCCGCTAAGCCGGATGAGGCTGTCCCTGCCGCTCCTGAGAAAACTGATGAGTCATTGCCAGATGAGATCGAAAAAAGTGGTGGTGGCTCGGCGACTGTGGACGTAAGCGGTGCTCCATCTCCAGTAAGCGATGTCGGAACGGTCGATCCCGATGGTGATGGCGCGGCAAATGGATCTGGTGATGCGGCTCTTGAAAAGGACGACTTAGACGAAGTTCCTGAGACTGCGATGCCATCTGAGGAGAATCAGTCGGAGTTGCCTGGGTCGGTTACTGTTCGCGCTGGGTATGACAACCTAAAGGCGGTTGTTGACGTTTTCCAGAAGGAAATGGCGTTCGTCGAACTGCCTGAGTACAAGGAAAAAATTCAAGGCGAGCTAGATAAGATCGTCGAGTCTCTTGCAATTATCGCTGAGGCTCATGACTCGCAATACAAGAATGCGCCGAAGATTGCCGGTTCGATGCAAGATAGCGTCGATCCGATGGCTAGTGTCATGAAGTCATTTCTTGGAGCTAACAAACGCAAGGTCGAGTCGCTAAGTCACCTTGTTCGTTCGCTGGGCGTTATTAGCGAACATATCGTTAATGGCGGCTTCGACCGCCAGCGTATCGCAAAAGCAATTAATGAAAAAAGCGAGCACTTAAGGAAGATGCTCAGCGAAGCAGGTAAGGCTCAGTCGGAGATGGTTCCGCTTGAGAAATATCGAGCGGCGGTCGCTGACGCAGAGAGGTACAAGTTGAAGTTGTGTCAAGTCCTAGACGCTTACGAGCGACTGGACAGCACTCCGGAGACGGTTCGTCGAAGTTAGACGGAAGTTGTTGGAGCTAGTCTGGGCGTTTTCTTGGTTGAAACTCGCAACACGATTAGCCTATTTTTTTGAAGAGAGAGGAAGTTATGAGCGAGAGCAACAGCACCCGCGAAGCTCCAAACGACAACGACCTGGAGAAACGCATTGATCGAATGCTGAATCAGGTTGTCGATTCTGGGGCGAACATTTTGACAAAGTCGGTTAGCTACGATCCGAATACTGGGATCGGAGCTATGGCTTACTTCTCGGATGGCGGTAACGTGCTTACCAAGTCCGAGACCGAGCAGCTTAGCAAGATCCTTGGTCGTGATCGGCAGCTTCCAAAAGGCTATCGCCCGCTGTTCAAGTCGTTTGGAGGATATCTGAAGTCCGGATTGTCGAAAGATCCTGACTGGATCGCCCGCACGCGACTTGCTGAAGAGCAGCTTCAGCGAAGCGGAGCGATCTTCAAGGCGAATGCCTACAGCTCTGTTGACTCAGACTCGGCTGGCGCTTTGGTGCTTCCTGAATTCGCGCCGGAAATCGCGGACATCCTTTATGACGATCAAGATTTGTTCGGCATGACGGATTCGTACACAATCAGTGGCGATTCGATCAAGCTTCCGAAGGTTCCACAGCGATCTCGTAAGGCTGGGTCTCGAAACTCAGGGGTGACCGCTGGGTGGCCTGATCAGGGTGACTTGATCGATATCGTTCGCGGTAAGATTGAACAGACTGCGTTGTCGCTTAACAAGCTGGCTTGCGTGGTCTTTCTGAACAGCGAATTGATCTCCGATAGCTCTTATGCTCTTGAGCAGTGGGTTAAGCGTTCGGTCGGTTCGGAAATGAAGTTCATTCTGAACGACTCGATTGTTTCGGGTACCGGCGTTGGTATGCCTTTGGGCTACAACAAGAGCCCTCGGGTTCTTCGCGTTACCCGTACCACGCCAAACGCGATCGAGGCGAAGGACGTTCTCGAAATGTACTCGCACCGAATCCCAGGTGTGCCACTTTCGGAATACGAATGGCACATCAACCAAGAGTGCGAAAAAGATCTGCAAATGCTGACCCTCGGAACAGGCGGGTCTCAGCTTGTGGTCTACACGCCTCCAGGTGGCTTGAGCGTTGCTCCGTACTCGACATTGATGGGGCTTCGAGTTCGCACGATGGAGTACTGCGAAGCTCGTGGAACTCCAGGCGATATCGCTCTGGTGCGCATGAAGGGTATGGCGTCGATCAGCAAGGGTGGCGTCAACGAAATGGCGTCAAGCCACGTTGCATTCTTGCGTGATCAAGAAGCCATTCGGTTCACAACTCGTGTTGATGCTCGCCCAATGTATGACGCGCCAACGCTCGCATACAAGGGATCGAATAACTTCAGTTATTCGGACTTCATCACCTTGACTTAGCCCCCCGGCTGACATTGCTCTCACCTCGCATGACCTGTCATCGAGGTGAGAGCGTGTTCAGGTTGTTAGCTTCGGAATCGTCCCTGGCTGCTTGTTGAAATTTCAGACCATACATTAAGAGAGTAATAAATAATGTCGAACTACAATCAACTGCCATTTGGCGGCGGTATCTCGATTGGAATTAAGCCAGGGAGTATTACTGGGAATGCTGCCTGGGCGTCCTGTGCTTGCGTGAATAAGTTTCTCAACGTTCTTATCGTTGCTGGCGCTGGCGCACTTCAGGTCAGTTTGCAGCAAGCGACAAGCAACGCAGGCGCTGGAGCCAAGGCTTTGTTGCTTGAGCGTGTTTCTCGTAAGACGGATGTTGGTGTTGGAAACATCAAGGATCTTTTTGTTCCTGTTACTTCCGCTGACCCAGAAGCTCCGATTGCGTCTCTGGATACAACCGCTACGGCTGCAACGGCGAGCGAGATTGTGCTCGTTCGCATTCGCCCTCAAGACTTGGATCTCGAAAACGGATTCTCTTGGGTGCGTCCAGTTGTTGCTGGCGCTGGTGCTGCTGCCGGATGTATTCTGTATCTACCAGAAGATCCAGTTTACGTGGGTTCTGGCGTTCCAGGCGTACTGAATCAGTAGTCGATTGCCTTTTGCGAATCGGCTTGTAAAGCTATTGCGCTCGCCCATGAGTTGGGCGGGCGTTTTTTTTGTTTCCTTGAAATCGGAGTCGGGTTGAAATGGCTAAGAAGCGTCCAAATAATGCGTTGTTCATGGAGGTGTGTGGTTTGCTGGTTGCGCAGGGTGGCGCTATTGTGACTCGCGAACCTTTGCAGGCCGCTCAAAAGGTTGTCCCTGCTGCAAGGGCTTTTATCGATCATTTTGGTGGCGATGCCCCGATGGCGGTTAAGTGCCTTGGGATTCTTGTTGGGAACATATTCCTCGGGATTTCGCCTGTCGAGAGTTTCTTCACTTACCCAGAGAACATTTTGGCGATCTTGCGGGCGGAAGCGGATGGGGATGAATTGCCAGCAGATGAAGGGCAGGAGGTTCCTCAGCTTGGTCCGAAAGATCCAGTGTTTGATCCCAAAGATCCAGCAAGCGTAAAGGCCGCTGGAGAACTGGAGGCGAAGGCTGAAGATCGTGAGTTCGCGGTAAGCTCTCTTGAAATTCCCGATGAAATCAAGAGGAAGCTTTACGAGAACGAGATCGGTTCAACCGTGCAAATTGAAGCTCGGCACAAGTCAACGGGGTTCCCGTTCTTGACGCCAGAAGAGCGAAAGATTGTGCTGGTGGCCTTTGCAAGGATTACCGGCAAAGAAGTCGTTATCGAGTAG
>JACCDR010387430.1_pt1 | contig 10652 bp, 6 predicted proteins | sample 7446431 | NCBI WGS metagenome assembly JACCDR01 (sample SAMN15323443, study PRJNA562643) | freshwater metagenome | isolation source: river surface water | place: USA:Blue River Watershed | collected 2017-08-17 | reverse complement strand
TATTTTTCTGATTCGATAACCATCTTGAGACCATAGCCTTCAAGGGGCATACCAAACTTTGCATAATAGGTATCGATTTTTGCCGCTTTCTCCTCTCTTTCCACTTGGAGTTTTTGTTCTTCGGTGGTTACTTCTTGTGCAGAGACGGTTGATGCGCTTACTGCTTTTTCGATAGCATCGCTAAACGCGTTCATCGAAAGAGTAGTAGCAAGCATCGGAACAATAATAAATGATCGTGCGATTGAATGTAATTGTGTTGAATGCATAGATTCCGGTTGAGCTCCGGAGGAACTTCGTGGCGGTAACACTTCTATCAATTCCTTAAAAGGTTTTGAAAAGAAAAATCCTTAAGCAATAACGCTTGAGGAATTACTATAATGATAGCACAAACAACTTTTTTTGTCAATGCTTAGACCACAAAAAAACCATGTGTCAAACATAAAATACCCTTATTTTATAAGGGTATTTTAGACAATACTGTTTGACAAGTATACAAGTTTATTGTTTTATAAATACTATAAATACAGGGTTTATCGGTAATAGACCACTATCCCCGCTTTGCACCACCAGAAATCCCAGAAACCATTTGAATTACTTGGTCTTTGAGGCGTTCCTCCATCTCTTTGAAGAGTCTTGTTGCCTCTCGTTTGTACTCAACAAGCGGTTCACGTTGACCATATGCTCGAAGCCCTACTGAGCTACGCATATATTCCATAGTATCGATATGTTCAATCCAGAGTGTGTCGGTGGTATACAGTACGATTCTTCGTACCTGTTCCCAAAATGTATCTTCACCAATAAGAGCAATCTTTTCTTGGGCGAGCGTTTCAAGATCGCTTCCTCCAAGACCATAGAAGGTGCTTATAATATGACCACTATCTCCTTCTACCATTGCTCTTCGGCGACCATACACAATACTCCGTTGAAATGCGAGTACGGTATCGTACTCAAGAGTATGTTTACGAGCATCAAAATGAAATCCTTCAATTTTTTTCTGAGCACTTTCAAGTGCACGTGAGACAAAACCATTTGCAATTGGTTGATCTTCTGGCAAACCAAGTCGAGCCATCATTGATTTGATATTATCACTTCCAAAGACACGCATAAGTTCATCTTCAAGTGAGACATAAAATTGTGTCTCTCCTGGATCACCCTGTCTTCCTGCTCGCCCACGGAGCTGGTTGTCGATACGTCGTGCCTCGTGCCGCTCGGTACCAATCACAAACAAACCACCGAGTGCTTTTACTTCTTCTTGAAGCTCTGGAGTTGATGGGTGACCACCCAAAATAATATCGACCCCACGCCCTGCCATGTTGGTTGCGATCACTACGCTTCCCTTGCGACCTGCTTGTGCAATAACAGAACCTTCTTGCTCATGATTTTTTGCATTCAATACTTGATGCGGAATACCAGACCGAGTAAGGTATGCACTCAATAATTCATTTTTTTCAATCGAAACAGTACCAATAAGTACTGGCTGACCTTTTTCATGGAGTTCTTTTACTTGGCGAGCAATTGCTTCAAATTTCCCAGACTCAGTCTGAAAAATAAGATCACTATGGTCAACACGCTTAATCACTCTATGAGTTGGCACTGTAACAACAGAAAGACCGTATACTTTCAAAAACTCTTCTTCATTTGTTTTTGCAGTACCAGTCATACCAGCAAGTTTGGTATAAAACTTAAAGTAGTTTTGGTACGTAATCGATGCAACTGAACGAGTTTCTTGTTCAATCTTGACCCCTTCTTTTGCTTCAATCGCTTGATGAAGCCCTTCAGACCAGCGACGACCTGGTTGCATACGTCCGGTAAACGGATCGACAATAATAACTTGATTGTCTTTTACAACGTAGTCTTTATCTTTATGATAGAGCGCTCGTGCTCGTACAGCTGTTTCAAGATAGTGAACATACTTAATGCCTTTTTCGGTATAGAGATCACCAATATTGAGCATACGTTCTGCATTGGTAATACCTGTATCAGTAAGCTGAATAGCTCGCATTTTTTCATCAATCGTATAGTCGGTTTCTGGTTCAAGTTTTGCTGCAATATTTTTAATAGTGGTATACAAATCACCCGAATCAGCAATAGCTGAAGAGATAATAAGCGGTGTTCGGCTTTCATCAATCAAAATTGAGTCTACCTCATCGACAATTGCAAAAGCATGCCCTCGCTGTACAATATCTTCTTTTTTTGAAACAAGATTGTCTCGCAAATAATCAAAGCCAAATTGACTATTGGTACCATAGGTAATATCTGCTCGGTACGCATCAGCACGAGTACATGGGCGCAAAAATTGTTTTACCACCTTAAACGATCCGTTTTCATCTCGTTCTTCATCAAGCTCTTCATGTGTTGGGTCATAGACAAATGATGTCTGATCATTGATTACCCCAACTGAAAGCCCAAGAAAATCATAGAGCTCACCCATCCATGTCGCATCACGTCGTGCAAGATAGTCATTGACAGTGACCACATGTACTCCTGTCCCTGCGAGTGCGTTCAAATACGCAGCCAATGTTGCCATCAAGGTCTTCCCTTCACCGGTACGCATCTCAGCAATCTTGCCATCATGAAGTACTATTCCACCAATAAGCTGGACATCATAATGACGTTTTCCCATAGTACGCTTTGCTGCTTCACGAACGAGCGCAAACGCTTCCGGAAGAAGTGCATCAAGCGACTCACCAGATTGTGCACGAGCTTTGAGTGCTGCTGTTTGAGCAGGAAAATCAGTATCAGTAAGTACTGTTACGGTTGATTCAAGATTGTTGATCTTGGCAACAATACGCTTATATTGTTTAATTTTGCCATTTTCAAATATGCTGTCGAGCAATCCCATAAGGCACTGATTATACTACAAAAACCACCTCTTTTCCAGAAGCACAAAACACCGCGGCCTGCGGTGTTTTGTGTAAGTGGAAAGAGAGTGAGAAGAAATTATTTCTTCTTCTTTTTTGCAACTTTTTTCTTTGCAACTTTCTTCACAGCTTTCTTTGCTACTTTCTTAGCAACTTTCTTTTTTGCAACTTTCTTTTTTGCTGCCATAAAATTAAATCTGTTTAGTTCTTATAATCTTATGTGATGATCGACCACATTTTTTGTGATTGAACGCGTTACCACCACATGTACTTTAATTATCGTATGCTCAACACCACAGTGCAATATTTTTGTAACAAAAACTGTGGATAACTCAAAAATTTTTAGTTTTTTATAAACGCAAATTATTTGCGTTTATAAAACATACGATATCTTTTTATTTTTTATAATTACAAAATACTCAAATAAAAAAAAATATCTATCACATCATGTGATAGATATTTTGTTCATGGACTCTCAACGGCGGGTGCTAACTCCACCACACATGCCTATGTGAGCGCAGCCGCCGATGATAGGCCACGAACCTTTACAGTATGCCATATATCTCTACGAAAAAACAACAAAACCCCCGAAGGGGTTCTGTTGAGGCATGTGTGTTGTTAAAAACGCGTGGAATCTAATAACTCACCAAATTAGTATATACCACAATTCTCAAAAAGTCAAGTTTTACTGTGGATCAAAGATAGTATGTTCTACGATATCTCCTCGAAGGAGTCGTGCGATACGATGACTTCCATAGATTGATGTCAAAATACCAACACCATTACAACCAAGGTTATAGAGAAGTCGTCGGTTTTTTGGTTCATGTCCAATGAGTCGCACCCAGCTCTTGGTATACCCCATCAGACCATGCCAATAATAATCCATTTGTGGTGGATGACGATGAAAGTTTTGAGCGGCAAAGGTATCGACAATATCTGCTACCGTCAGTGGGTACTCATGGTGTGGATGATACTGCGCTCGATCAGGAAGTGCTACCTCTGGACCTCCAATACAAATAAGATTGTGCTTTGCATTACTCTCATCTTCAAATGGTCGACGGGTAACATAAAAATATGGGTTGCCTTGTGAGACTTGTTGGTGCGAATAGATACTCGCATATGGTGGTTTTGAGAGTGGTTCTTTATATGCACCCATATACCCAATAATACCGTTTACTTCGTGATGGAAATGTTCGTTAATATCAGCACCGCTGTTATTAATAATATTGATTGACTCAAATCCATTAGTACAAAGCACTGCGTAGTTTGCTGTAATAGTATGGCTTCCTATACTAAGTATCACCTGGTCTTGATAAAGATTGACAGTATCAACTCTTGTTTGTTCCCTCAAAACAAATCGGTTTGCAAAATTTGCAAGCAAGTACCCTACCATCTCTTCACAAAAAAGTGCACTATTCATGCATCCTGACAAAAATGGATACCCTGCGATATATTGTGTATCAAATGTCTCGAGTAGTGAAAGAATATCTTTTTGTGGGACAAGCTGTATATATGGAATATATTTTGCATCAATTGTGCTGTGCTCTTGCCATTCACGAGCAATAAGCATTGGTCGTACTCGAAGCCCTGCTTTACTTTTAAGATACATATCTTCGAGATAGAGATCTACCTGATCTCTGCGCGACAATCCATCGTATCCAACAAATTGTGAATATGGCGTCGTAAGCTGGGTATAAGAAAAAATACCTTCAAGTAAACTTCGTGCATCTTCTTCAATAACTTTGTGTGCATGTGCAGTACGTACCACACCATACCGTTCTGCAAGCTCTGCAAACGTTTTTTCAAAGTAACTAGTTATCTGCCCCGCATTGTGTCCTGTTGCACCGTGAGCAATGTTTCCAGCGTCAATAAGTACTACTCGGTGATCTGTCTGACTGAGCAAAAAAAATGCAGTAGTAATACCAGCAATCCCACCACCAACAACGACGACATCAGTAGTAAGATTGTGATCAAGCACTTGCGCTGGGCGTGCACGCTTGAGTTGTACAATCCATGGTGAGTGATTCATTGCTCTGATTGTATCATAGGACATATTGCTGATACATGTGCTCTGTGTTAGATTGCTTTCGTGCATCAGATAGATGCGTAGATCTTTTGATCTATGAGGAAAGTCCGAACACACGACGATTCAATTCGTAGAAGTAGTGGGTAACACCCACACGGGTAATCCGAGAGGTGCGAGCAGTGACGCCAACGCAGAAATGCTAGGATTCCATTTCGGTGGAATAAGTTCATGGCAACATGAAAGTGAAACGGCTAAATCCTTACTTGTGTGCAAGGCCGAGCTCGGGAAATCCGAGAGTGCCGCTTGAGGTGTTTGGCAACAAACATCCTAGATAAATATCTATCTCAAACAGAATTCGGCTTATGATGCACGCACAATCAAAACCCCTTGCTTACCGCAAGGGGTTTTGTCTTTATGCCTCACATCCGATACAGATGTTGTCTTGAGAGAGCACAGTTACTTTTGGCTTCTTTGCATCTTGTTCTTGAAGTTTCTTGCGACCAAATTGTTGTGCAGCATTCATACTGTGTTGGTAGTAAAGTGTTTTGACTCCTTTTTCCCATGCATAGAGATAGAGCGAGTTGAGCTCTTTTGCAGATATTGTTGGGTCAATCATGATATTGAGTGATTGAGCCTGATCAATATATTGCTGACGCTCCCCTGCTTGATCGATAATCACTTTTTGATCAATCTCAGCAAATGTACGAAATACTTTTTTCTCATGATCAGTAAGGCAATCAAGGTGTTGTACTGATCCATCATTATCGCGAATACTACTCCATGTTTCGGTATTGTTCATACCTTTTTCTTCGAGCAATGCTTCAAGGGTTGGGTTCTTGATAGTAACCTTCATTTTGTCGACATCTTTTACAAAACAGTTCGACATAAGTGGTTCGATGCTTTGAGATACTTGCCCCAAGATAAACGCTGATGAAGTCGTTGGTGCAATAGCAAGCAGTGTTGTATTTCGACGACCATACCCTTTGAGCACTTCTGGTTCACCATACTCTTGAGCCATCTGCTCAGATGCTTTGTATGCTCGCTCTTTAATTGTTTTAAAGATTTCGGTATTGAGCGTTGTTGCTTCTGTGCTTTCAAGTGGAATATTGTTTTCTTGCAAAAAGGTGTGCCATCCCAATACTCCAAGACCAAGTGCGCGGTGTTCTTTTGCAAACTTATGTGCACGTTGCATGAAATAAAATGCTGATTGTTTTTGTGGATCAGTACTATCTCGATAACTTTCGAGTCGAGCAGTGAAGTCAGAAATTACAGTATCGAGAAACATAGTAAGCACTTCAACAGCATCGGTATCTTTCCATTCATGGTAATGACGAAGGTTGATTGAAGACAAACAACACACAAACGAGATGTCGTCTGCAGATGGCAAACAAATCTCAGAACAAAGGTTGCTTCCGTGGATTCTCATACCCTTATCTTTGTAAACATCAACAGTATTGTTGTTTACGGTGTCAGAAAACAAAATGTACGGATACCCAATTTCGGTGCGACGTTGGATTATTTTTGCCCAAATTTTTCGTTTCTCAGTATCACCTTCAACCATTTCTTTGAGCCATGCATCCCCAACAGTAACTGCATAGGTTGACTCTTGAATTGGGTGCCCTTCTTTTCCGATATTAAGAAACTCTTCGATATCACCATGCTCAACAGGAAGGTACGGTGCAAAGTGACCTCGTCGTACCGAACCCTGACTCACAATATTGATAAGGTTATCGAAAAGTTCCATGAAGTGAACAGCGCCAGAAGAGTGACCATTGTCTTTAATGATTGAACCTCTTGGGCGAAGGCCACCAAACGATCCTGACGTACCACCGCCATATTTAGTCATCATACCAACCTCTGCATGAGTATAGAGAATACGAGACATATCATCGGCGATATAGCTCCCAAAACAGCTGATTGGAAGTCCGCGAGACATACCGTAGTTTGACCAAATCGGAGACGCAAGCGAGTAAAACCCTCGAGACATGTAGTCATAAAACTTATCAGCAAACCCAGGTTTGTTGAGATACTTCTCAGCAACTGTTGCGATTTCACGAATACGCTCTTCTGCGGTTGTATTACCGACTAGATAACCTTTTGATAAAAATTTTCTGCTGTTTTCGTTGAGCCAGTACATATGATTATATTCTCGTTTTATTTTGATAATACGACCTTTAAACTAGAAGAGGTCATCACTGGTAATACTTTTACTTTTCTTATTATAATTGATCGATTTTTTATTGAAGAAGTCCCCGTGTTTTGTGGCAATAACTTCATCGTAGAACCACTCTGATTGTTTAAGAAGTTCGGGGTCTGTAGTAAAGAGTGGTTTGATACCGATACTTTGCAGTGAATTATTAAATCGTTGTTTTATGAATTCGATTACCATTGCTTTTGGTATAAAGTCGACATCCCCTTTCTCAAAAATCCATTCGACAACCTGTGTTTCTGATTCGAATGCTTCTTCGCAAAGTCGCAAGATACTGTTTTCAAAATCACTATCAAACCATTCAGGGTGCTCTTGTTTGATGATATTGATAATATCGATCCCGAAAAGGCCATGAATTTGCTCTTCTTTTGAGGTTGCTTCAACTGCATTTGAAATACCTTTAAACAAGTTTTTGTGCTTGTTAAACGACATCATGATAAGAAATTGTGAAAACAAAGACACATGTTCGGTGAACAATGAAAACAACAATATTGATTGTGTGTATTCCTGACCATCTTCACTTCGAGCATTGATAAGTGCCTTTTCAAGGTAACTTACCCGTCTTGTAAGCGCTGGTATCTCTCCAATTGTCTTAAACACTTCGTTGAGTCCAAGTATTTCGAGCAAGTGTGCATACGCATCGGTATGACGAACTTCACTTTCTGCAAATGTTGCCCCTACCGCACCAATCTCTGGCTTTGGAAGTTTTTTATAGATATCACCCCAAAATGTTTTAACCGCAACTTCAATCTGAGCGATTGCAAGCATGGTATTTCTAATAACACGCCGTTCTACTTCATTTACATTGACCTTAAAGTCTTGAACATCACTTACAAAGTTAAACTCAGTATGGATCCAGTATGAGTGCCTCACCGCATTTACATACTCATACAGCTCAGGGTATTCATATGGCTTAAGCGGAAGTCTTTTTTTGAAAATATCGCGCTTTCGTTCTTTGTTGCGTTCTTCACGATACAAAATATATGCTCGAGCAACATCAAAATCTCCTTTTGTTGCAATCTCTTTTTCTACAATATTTTGAATTTCTTCGACTGAAGGAATGATTTTTTCACCATATGTTTTGTTGAGTTCTATAAGGATCCGGTCAACAAGTCCAACAAGCTCGCTCTCTGGAAGACCAGTACTTGTCGCAGTATAGGCACGTGAAATAGCGTTTTCAATGCGAGATTTATTGAACTCGACAACTGAACCACTTCTTTTTCTTACCATTGTAATCGCCATACGTACGTAGTGTGTATTAATCATTTTTAATGTGCTTTATTATATAAAAAAAACCACTCAGTTGAGAAATAAAAAGTGGTATTTTTTGTGATTTGAAATGAATTGTCGATGATGTAAAGAAGAACCGCCAGTGAACCGTTGTATAGTGGGATAATTTCAAACCAATCTTTCACGGTCTGAAAAATTACTTTTTCAAAACAGCAAATTCACCCTCAACAACCAGATATTTTGTGGAAAAACCGGCTGGCACTTCAAGCACAAAGCGTGCAGGTTGCTTTGGGAGCGCAATCTCTGGATATGATTCTGGTTTAAAATCTCTTTTAATATCAACAATCCGCAATTGTTCATCAAGCCAGATAACATCAATCGGAAAAAGCATATCTTTCATCCAAATACCATGCGTATCGATAGTATTAAACACAAACAAAAGACCGGTGTGTTCTGGAAGTGACACCCTCCCTGAGAGTCCATTAATCTGTTCTGGTATTGTATCTGCAATTTCAACAGCAATCTCTGTAGTACCAATTACTAACCAAACACTCGAGTCTGCTAGATATCGATCCCGAAATACAAAGAGGAGTACTCCGAAGAGTACTCCTATTGTTGTTAGTATAAAAATGATATTGCGTGATCCAACCATGAGTCTATTATCCGTCTTTCTATTGTCCCAGTCTACCTGTTGTGTATTCTATAGAGATACACAACGGGATTTTCGTACTACTAACCTGTAGTACAAGGAGTATGTATTACGTCACATACCACAACCTTCCTGATATCACTACCAGTCCAACCGTTTCAATCCGTTACGACTCCGAAGAGCGCATAACGAGACTATCTCAATTTGAGTTAATCCACGACCAGCTTCCGCTAGCCGTGCCTTGTTACGACTTATTCCCTGTCACCGATCTTACCGTAGTCCCCTCGTATGAGGAGCTTTCGGGTACTACCGGCTCCCTTGAATTGACGGGCGGTGAGTACAAGACTCGAGAACGTATTCACCGCAGTTTGGCTGACCTGCGATTACTAGCGATTCCAGCTTCAAGGAGTCGAGTTGCAGACTCCTATCCGAACTAGGGCTACCTTTGAGGGTTGGCTCCGGATCGCTCCATTGCATCCCATTGTAGTAACCATTGTATTATGTGTGTGGCCCCAGATATCAAAGGGACATGCTGACCTGGCGTCATCCTCTCCTTCCTCCCAGCCCGAAAACTACATCGGACAAACCCTTCGTGTACCACGCTAATATAAATACTAGTGTGATACACGAAGGATTCGTAATCCGGACGCTCAGTGGAACACAGGAATATAAATACTCTTGTGTTCCACAGAACGTCCGGTATCGAGGGACTGTATGAACAAAACAAAATATAAATACTTTGTTTTGTTCATACAGTCCCCGGATATAGTCTTTGGGCTGGGCAGTCTTGCCTGACACTTGTAACAGACAACAAGGGTTGCGCTCGTTAGCCCACTTAAGGGAACAGTTCAAACCACGAGCTGACGACGGCCATGCATCACCTGCTTAACAGTCTTGCGAGGGATCCGGTTTCCCGGACCTTTCAGTTAAGCTTCAAACCTGGGTAAGGTTCTTCGTTTACCTACGAATTAAACCACATAATCCACCGCTTGTGCGAGTCCCCGTCTATTCCTTTGAGTTTTAGCCTTGCGGCCGTACTTCCCAGGCGCTTCACTTAACGCGTTAGCTTCGCCTCTCAGAGGGTCGATACTCCGAAAAGCTAGTGAAGATCGTTTAGGGCGTGGACTACTGGGGTATCTAATCCCATTCGCTACCCACGCTTTCGTGTTTCAGTGTCAGTAATGTGCCAGTAAGCTGCCTTCGCTTTTGGTGTTCCCCATGATATCAACGGATTTCACCCCTACACCATGAGTTCCGCTTACCTCTCACATACTCAAGCAATGCCGTATCAGTCGCGTCTCCGAGGTTAAGCCCCGGGCTTTCACAACTGACTAACATCGCCACCTACACACCCTTTACGCCCAATAATTCCGGATAACGCTCGGGGCCTCTGTATTACCGCTCCTGCTGGCACAGAGTTAGGAGCCCCTTATTCATGAGGTACCGTCAATATACTTCTTCCCTCATAAAAGATCTTTACGTGCCGAAGCACTTCATCAATCACGCGGCGTCGCTCCATCAGACTTTCGTCCATTGTGGAAGATTCTCGACTGCAGCCACCCGTAGGTGTATGGGCCGTGTCTCAGTCCCATCGGTGGGGGTCAGGCTCTCACCTCCCCTAGACGTCATAGCCTTGGTAGTCCATTACACTACCAACTAGCTGATATCCCGCAGGCT
>JACCDR012070958.1_pt1 | contig 10654 bp, 14 predicted proteins | sample 7446431 | NCBI WGS metagenome assembly JACCDR01 (sample SAMN15323443, study PRJNA562643) | freshwater metagenome | isolation source: river surface water | place: USA:Blue River Watershed | collected 2017-08-17 | reverse complement strand
GCCCCGCCTTTCGGTGGGGAAAGGGTGAGGGTGCGTCTTCTCGTTGGGATGAGCGGCGTGAGGACTCGACGGTTCTCCATGCCGCGGATCCTTTCAAGCAGGCTCTCCTGCGCGGAGAAGCGCGTCTGCCTCGGACTCGGCTTGAGGTTGTGCCAGTGGCGGAGCCTTCGGGCTCTTCGCGCTCGGTGCAGGAATCGGTCCGGATGTTCACCAGCGCTGCGTGGTAGTGCGTGGCCTGGTGAGTCACTGCGCGGGGAGTTCCTTCACTGGGACTCTTCGCGCGATTTTTGGCGAACTCAACGCTGGGAGACAAGGGATGAAGCCGAACGTGTTTGACCGACTGCCGCGCCGTTTCCGTTGGACGTTCCACAATCTCGTGGCTCACCCGATGATGGAGGTGTTGTTCCAGTTGGGGTTCGAGCAGTGGGGGAATCGGCTGCACGACAGCACGGCGCCGAACGGTACGGATGTGCGCGGAGAGTGATGTTGCTCTTCGCGAAATCAACGATTTGAGGAGGTTTCCATGACGGGGAATCGGGCTTTCGCACGGCGTCCGTGCATCGTCGAAGGGTGCTCGAACACAGCGGTGAACGTCCGCTGTGCTGAGCATGTGAAGCATGTGCTCGACCACGACGCGGTTGTGGGGGTGGGAGCTCTCCGCCCGCCGGCGGTGGACCTGGACGAGATGTTCAACAAGCAGACCGCGGTCTGGCACGATGAGGTTCGTGAGCAGGCATTGGAGTGGTCGACTTCCGCGGAACCGCTCGATCGCGTGGCGGCGGTCGGTCTTCTCGTCCGCGGCGGCAGCCCGAAGAGCGTCGCGCAAGTGGACCTGCTCGCGTACCTGTCCGACGGCCCGAGTCCCTGGGCGGTCGCTTGGGTGGAGCGGGCGGAGGTACGTGCGGTTGCCTTCGAGCTCGTGCGCCGCGCGATCTTCTGCACCGACTACCTGCTCGACATGCTCGACACCTTCGACAAGGTGGAGGCCGCCGGCGGGGAGATTGAGCCCGTCCAGTGGGCGTGGGCCGCGAACGAGCGTGAGCGCTTGGCGTGTGTCTCTTGTGCGCTCTCCGCGAATTCGCCGGGCGTGATCTCCAGCTCCCTCGAGGGGTTGGACAATCACCTCCTGGCGACGTGGGGCGGTGCGCCGACCTTGCCGGGTCCGAGTACCGGTTGGCGTTTGGCGGTTCGTGAAGCTCAGGGCCTTCCGGCCTGGTGGCTTCCCGCGACGTGACTTCTGACTCTCTGGAGTTGGGCGGAAACTCTTCGGAGTTTCCGCCGCAGCTCCAGGGAGTTTCCTTCTTCTTTGGAGATGTCCCCGATGAACAAGCTTGAAGATACTCCTTCCCCGCCGATTGTTTTCGGACGGGCCACGTCCATCATCTTCCGGGGCGCGCTGCGCTTCGTCGACAGGTTCTGCCTGCGGCGAGGGCGCGTCTGGTCCGAGTGTCGCTCTTGCGGGCATGCTGAGCCGGATGGTCTCGTGCCGGCCGTGTGCGGGAAGTGTGGCGCGCGCGACCGCGGCCACAGAATCGAGCGCCTCGAAGTCCCACTGATGTGGGCCACCGCACAAGGCAGCGAGCGCATCCTGCGCCTCTTCATGAGGTGGCGGGACGAAGACCTGCTGGTGCAGATCTACTGCCCCATCGAAGGCAACATCCCCGTGGCGCTTTCTGTGAAGGACCTAGTGCCGTTCTCGGAGATCGCGCAGCGGATCGAAGAGGAAGCCATGCGCGTGACGCAGTCCACGGACCGCACCACGTTCTACGACTTCAACCGGACCGAAGTCGTCGTGCAGCCGGTCGTCTGACTGCGCGCGTCCGTTCCCCCGGGAGGCATCCTCCCCGTTTCTTTGCCCAACTTCATCGCGCGCCTTGAAATTCGCTACCTTTTACGCGCATAAGACGATGGAGGTACCTCTTGTCCTTCCATAGTGAGGTCGGCGTGAAGCCACAGAAGTTGCTCGGACGAAGACTTGATGCCCCCGGAGAGGCCAAGCTCCGCTCTCATTTGCGGGACCTGCTGCGAGTGAATGCGGAGTTCTCCTACTCGTTCCCCTGCCAGCTCCTGGCGGGGCACTCCTCCGGTGCGGACCACCCCGTGACCGGGCGCAGGCTGACCGGGCACAACCGCGCTGGGTTCGTGGGCGACAAGAACGGCCTGTTCGTGTACGTCCGCACTATCGAGAACGACACGTACCACTACGCGACCGCCAAAGACGCAGAGCCTCTCTTCGTCTCGGGCAGCGATGTGGCGCTCCAGCTGGATCACGCGACTGCGAAGCAGGCGTTGAAGATGCTCAGCTTCGAGCACGTGTTCATGCTGGTCATCGAGGAGATCCTCAACAACCTCACCCCCAACGAGGCCTTTCACGAAGCCTACGGCCCCGACGCGACCATCCTGGCTGACCTGCTCCTTGGGCTGGAGCTCAACCTGGATGGTGCGGAGTTCAGCACGTCTGCCAACCACCAAGCCCCCACTGGAGAAGCGTGATGACGAACGAACAACACGATTTGATCGAAGAAATGAGCGCCGTCGACAAGAAGCTGGCGGAGATCGAGACGGCCCCGGAGGGCTTCACCGTCCGGTTCCCGCTCATGCTCGCGTACGTCGACCGCCAGGGTCACCTGTGCGACAGCGGGTACTGCACCCTGTTCCTGCGGCGGAACGGCGGGCCCGAAGAGCAGACCTGCCTCATCATGTTTCCGCACATGAACGAGGACTCGGACAAGGACTCGCCGCAGATCCTCACCACCATGCTCCACGGCAGCGCGGACTGCACGACGCTCGCCTTGGCGGGAAGCAAGACGTTCGCGGAAGCCAACCAGGACGAGATCGGCGGTTCCGTCTCCTTCATGCTGCAGCTCCCGCACATGGTGGTCTGGCCGAATGCCATGCCCGAGGAGATGTCCAGCGTCAATCTGCTCCTGTCGCAGATCGCGATGACGGTGTCGTCGCTCACCGAACAGAACGCTCTGTCGGGCAAGCGCTTCATCGAAACCTCCCTTGACGTGCAGGAGATGTGATGGAACAACCAGCCTCGAACGTCGTCCACGCCCCGCCCAACTCGCTTACGGTCGCGGTCGACGTCATGCTCAGGATGTTGGGTGCGTTGGAAGAGCGGTTCACCGCCGCCATCCCCGTCACGATCGCGGCGGTGGGCGACGATGGGACCCTCAAGCACTCCCTGTACAAGTGCGTCTTCATGCGACGCGAGGCGCCCAACGAGCCGGTCGTGGCCGTGGTCATTCCGACGAAGGACCCCCTGACGGGGAAGATGCCTCTCATCATGGCGGTCACGCTCCCCAAAGAGCTCGACTACATCTCGTTCACCGAGACGCTGTCGACCCTGTACGGGACGCTCGGCGACGTGAAGGGCGGCAACATCGTGATCGGCCTTCACGCGGAGGAGACCGTTCTCTGGGACGAAGCGAAGGAAGCCGAACTGCCGCGGTTCAGCACGATGCTGTCGCAAGCAGCGCTCGGCGCCACTCAGTTCGTGGAGGAGCGAGCCGCGCGAAGCGACGACACCCCCAACGTGCGCATCACCCCCATCCTCAGAACGGAGGCGTGATGGGCGACAACCCGGAGAACTCCCTGGGGCTTGTGACGGAGCGGCTCCGCAACCTCATTCGCGAGACGCGAGTGGAGGTGGAGGTGCCGCCCAGGGCCGGCGGCGTCACCCTTCGCACGGAAGGGCACGACTACCTCATCGGCCGCATAAGCTCTTGGCGTCCGCAGGACATAGCCCATGCAACGCATCCGGTGATCGAAGTCCTGAAGGCGCGGCCAGTCGCGTTCCGTGTCCCGGTGAAGAGCTCGGGGGACTTGCGCATCCTCAGCCTTGAGATCGACTACGAGCCCCTCGAGAAGCTGTTCTGGGGCAACTGGCTCACGAACGCTGAGAAGGTGCCGTACCAGCGGCCGCGCTCGAAGCGGAGCCTCTGGAAGCAGATCTCTCAGCGTGGTGGCGTCACCCTCAACTGCAGAGGGCACCTGCTACTCCCCGACCCCGCGACCATCACGGCGTTGACGGAGCGGCTGAAGGCCCTGTCGTTGAGGGTGCGGAAAGTCATCAAGGGGCGCTCCTACTTCCAGGTCGTGCTGGAAGTGCCTCACGACGCGTCTCGGGGGCTTCGCAATGCGATCCTTCGCGAGCTCCGTCTGATGCGCATCGAACTGGCGTTCGCATTCCGCTGTGACATCTACCCGAGCAACCGCTACCACAACCGCGGTTCCAAGTAGATAGCGTCGAGCGTTGAACGAGAGAGCACATCTCCCTCGTTTTTTGGGAAAACCAAGCGTCCTCCGCCGCATAAGAAGGTGGAGGTGAAGAATGGAATGTGATCACATTCATGGCGTGCTGACGCCCAAGGGTAAGGCGCTGCGCCTTCCTACGGGGGTGGGGAGCTGGTTGGGAGCTCCTTTCGAGGAGTTCTACGCCAAGACCCGTGACTACCCTAATGCGGACGGCACGATCCGTAAGACCCCCGTGTTCCTTCGCTGCCTTGGCGAAGAGTTCAACGGCGTGGAGATCGGAACCCTGGAGCTTCACTGGGGCATCTCGCCGGATGTCATCTGGCGAATCAGCAACGGGCGTGGCGGTCATGGAGACCGTCTGATCTGGTCATCTGCGATGTTCGACGACTGGGCCGTTCAAGGGATTCAAGCCCCCTTCTACCCGGAACGGTCGAGCGATCGACCGCGTTGGTTCAACGCCCGGTCCTGCTACTTCCTGGACGCCGGCGCCGCGACTCGACACCGTTGGCGAAGGGCGTCCCTGCAAACCAGCGCGTCGGACTTCGAGTACGACTCCTTCGGGGTCGAGCGTCACTACGACAGCACTCGCTGGATCCGTGAGTACCTGCCGGAACTTGCGGAGATGCGGCTGCGCGTTCACCTGGAGCAGTACGCCGACCTGCTCACGGCGAACCTTCCGGAGGAGGACTACGAGGTGGCATCCCCTGGGTTCCAGGCGTACATCCGCCCCGGGAGGAAGACCTCTCTGGCCAAGCTGGAGCTTGAGATGGTCACCATCGCAACGCTCCTCCGGCGAAAGGACAAGCTGGGCCTGGTCAAGGGACCTCGGGAACCACTCGTGAAGGAGCTTCTCGCGAAGTACCCTCACTACGTCTGAGACATGCGTTACGAACGGCACATGGACCCTGCCCATGTGCCGTTTTCTTCAGAAACAATGAGAGTAACCGTGGAAACGAAGAAGACACTGACGCACGTCCTCGTCGAGCTGGGCGTCGCCATCATCGACATCGGCCTTCGCGTTGGCTTCACGCAGATTGTGGTGACAAACGCCAAGGGCGAGGAGTTCCACCGCATCGTGCCCTTGTTCACGATCGCCGCGGACATCGCAGGCCTGCTCATCGTCGAGCACACATCGCGTTCCGCCGAGGTCTCGTTCGACGCTGTCGTGGTCGAGCTGGAACGCGTGAAGGACGACGGCACCGTCAGCGCGGCGATCGTCAACCATTGCCGGAGCAAGGTCGGGGAGTCTCCCACGCCCGAACAGGCGCGTGCGTTGACCTCGATGTGGTTTCGCGCGTTCTACCATCAGGTGATCGCGCTTCGAGAACAACAAGTACCGCTGTACCAGAATCGCTGGGAAAGCATCCAACCTCGCGCGTGGCCCACGTTCATCGAGAACGCAGGCTTCCGCGCCATTCACCGAGGACACACCGTCCTCCACCTTTGGGAGAAAGAACATGCAGCCTAAGAAGCCGAGATTTGGCGAACTTCGAGAAGCTCTCCACTCCCTGCTCGTGTCGGCGGGGATGGTCGTCATCCACCGAACGCTCGAGCTGGCGGACGTTCTGTTCCCGCCCGAGGCCTTCGACTCGAAGGAGGGCATCGACGTCGTCGCGTTCACGCTGGCAGCGCTGGAACGAGAGTTCCCCGGCGTTGAGATCGAGCTCAACAAGCTGTTCGAGGTGGCTCCTGGCCGAAAGTGGTCCGTCTGGGTGACCTATGACGTCGTCGGACGGAGTGCTGTCGTGCTGTTCGACACCGAGAGCCAGGAGGAGCGGCTGTCGTTCCCTCTGCCGAAGGTCCACATCCAGAACGACCGCCTGTACACGAACGAGGACGACGCGTTCCGCCTCCGGGACAAGATCGTCGCCTTGGCTGCGATCGAGCGCAAGGAAGCGGAGCGCAGCCGCAAGTGAGCACATCGCGGTTTGTGCTGGGTCCTACCTCTCAGGACCTGGCAGGCTCTGAAGCAGCCTCTCGGCAGCTTCGCTACTTGCTCGGGATTCCCATCGATGAGGCTTACAGCCGGCTCGGCGAGCTCCGAGAGATGCGCTGTGAGCCCATCGAGGTCCCTACCTCGGCAGACGAGGCAGCCCTTGAGAACCTACGCATCCATCGCGGAACAGCGCAATCTGCGCACGCTGCGTTGGCTGAAATCAACCATCAACGACGGGGAAGGTCGTGAAAGAACGATTCCGACGAACACATCCAGAGCTGTTCGGAGACCCAAAGCCAGGGGATTTCCCTTTCGCTACGGCGCTCCGAGAGGTGGGAAAGCTCCACCCGAATGACGTCTTTCGGACGCAGGGGCAGCGTCTCGCGTACCGTGCGGTCTGCGACACGGTCCGCGACACGCTGCTCGCTGCGCTGCTCGCCAGCGGCATGCCCATAGAGGAAGCCGGACTTCACGTCCTGGACTTCATGACCAAACAGGAGCCCGGTGGTCAGACGGACCAGATGAGCTTCTTCGCGAACGTCGGGTACGCGTGGCTTTGCTGGGCCGCCGCCGGCGAGCGTCTCTTGCGGCCGACGCCCGGCGTCATGGACCTCATGAAGCGCACAACGCCCTTCAAGGAGCTTCCGTTCATGCCGGAACTCCCGTTCGATGCGTTCTACGTCGACTTCGCGGAACTGGACTCGGGCGCGCGGTTGTACCACGAGACCAGCGGCTGGCACGCGGTCGAAGGGGTGTACGTGTCCCGGCAGTACGACGAAGAGAAGGGCGAGCTCCTGCGGCTCTGCCTGGTAGGAGAGGACAAGCGTCCGCGAAAGGTGCAGAAGGACCTGCGAAAGGTCTTCAATCTGTTTCGCGACGACGTCCTCGTCTACATCTACCTCCAGGCCGGCTCGCCTCTCCCTACGTCCACGGACCGCCTGCTGGCCTGCGATGCGGCCGAGGAACTCAAGCAGGAGTTCCTCGAGGAGGTGACCGACGCGGTGAGCCTCGTCATCAACCTCCTGATGCTCTTCAACTCGTCCGACCGTCCGATCGTCACGGACGTGCGGACGCAGGTGCCCAAGAGTCACGGGAAGGCCGTGAAGCTCGAGCGCCAAGGGTACAGCAGCAAGAGCTACCTGCGGCTGAGCGTCTCCCTGGACACGAAGAAGCGCATCGCCGACGCGAGCTCCGAAGCTACCAAGAAGGTGACCGGCTACGACGGCCCGACCCACATGGCACTCATCTGCGGGCACTTCACGCGGAAGTGGGTCCTCGCGCCCCGCACCAACGACAAGGTCCTCGACCGGATGACGCGAGAGTCGGGCGCGCAACTGCATTGTGTGTGGAGGTACGTGCCGCCGCACCGTGCGCTTCGCGCAGGACCGGAGCCGAAACGCAACCTCACCATCGTGTCGTTGTAGTCGAGGCTCTCGGTAACGCGAGTTCAACCGACAGGTTGGGCTCTCGTTTTTTGAAAATGCCAGCTCGCTTCTCGCATAAGCTAATGGAGGTGAAGCTCATGAGAGCTCTTCTGTTCGCCGCGATTGCGGCCGGTGTGAGTTTGATTGCCCTGGGCTCGGTGTCTGAGGAAGAGGCGGCCGTGCCGCCTGCGCCCGACGTGCCGCCTGCGCCCGACGTGCCGCCGACCGCCTCGGAGATGTCTTCGGGCATCCCCGAGCTCGACGAGGCGCGCAGGGTGGCCGAGGAGGTCGGCCTCCTGCCCCCGACGAGGCGGGTTCCCAACGCGCCGCGGCCGCCGATGCCCGACCCCGGGCTCCGGCGGAACCGTGAGAAGTCCGCTCCGCAGGCGCTTCCTACGGAGACGGTGGCCACCCTGCTCCAGACGGAGCAGGACAAGACGCGGGACATGGAGCGCCGGCTGATGGCAGCGCGCTCTGCGCTCAGCGATGAACGCGCTGCCGCGGCGCGCCAGATCGACGCGCTCCAGGTGGAGCTGGCCGCGGCCAGAGTGGCGTTGGCCAAGGCCAAATCCACCGCGGAAGAACGCGTGGGTCAGCGAATCCACACGGCCGTTTTCGCGGCCGCGCGAGAGGAGATCTCTGCGCTCGAACTCCACGCCTTCATGCAGGCGTTCGAGCACGGGTCATCCGAAGCCCTTGCGGCGACGGATCCGATGACCCTCGCGCGGATCACGTTCCGTCTCGCGACGCAGCTCGACGACGCGACGACCGAACTGCACGCGAACAAGCACGCAGTCGCCAAGGCCCGTGGCGAGTCCACCGAGGCCCTGCGGCGGCTTGAGGACCGCTACAACCGGCTCCACAAGCGGGTGCACGACCTCGCGGTGGAGCGGTCGGATGACGCGGCCATCCGCGGGCTCCTCAGCGACAAGTCGCCGCGCAAGCGACAAGCCGCCGGTGAAGCGTGAGCGCCGAGGTGAGGGACGCGAAGTTCCTCCTGTTCACGCACATCCGCCCGGACCTGGACGCGTGCTCGTCCGTCTGGCTGGCGGAGCGGTTCATGCCGCTTCCCCAGCCGGTGGCGATCGTGTTCGTCCCCGCGAACTCGAAGGTCGAAGACCTTGATGCCATCGCGCAAGGCAGGGGCTACCTCGCCCTGGACCTTTCGTGTGGCATCAAGGGCGACGTCGTCGTTGAAGACAACGGCTCGAAGCGCGTGCTCAGTGCCTTCTCCAAGCTGCGGGAAGACCTGACTCACACGGAAGCCAGCCTCCTCGCGCGCTACAGCCGGGCGCTCGACATCCATGACTCGACGGGGAGCCTACCCCGCAGCTTGGTGCCGGCCGCTTCGGAGGACGCCCTGAGCCTCCTCACCCTGTCGGGGATGGCCTCCATCTTCGCCTGCCTGGTCGAGGGAGTGCACGCGCAAGCCCTCGAAGGCAAGGAGTCGGACCCCAACGTCAGCCAAGCCGAACTGGACACCCTCGCGTACCAAGCGTGGGGGCTCGTGATGGACGGCATGCTGCGGCGAGCGCAGAACGCCATCAAGAACGAGGAGCGCGCCACCCTCGCGACCTGGTTCTCAGGAAGGAACGGGCGCGTGGCGCTCATCCGCGGACAGGCGCACACGCGCGTGTCCGGCACCCTGATGAACCAGGGCGCCGCCATGGTCGTGTTCGTCGATGAACACAACCTTGGCGCCACGCGCTCGAAGTCGTGCAGCGTCAACATGCTGGATCTCACGCGCCACATCATTGATGAGGCAGGTGAGCTCGAGGAATGGTTCCACCACGACGCGGGCTTCCTCCTGGCGCGGGGGACGCAAAAGGCGCCGCAGACCACGACGTCCAAGGTGAGCCCGGAGGCCTTCGCGCAGGCGTTGGCTGACGGGGTCAGCGAACACACGTGGCCCTGGCCCGATAAGAAGCCAGGGGAACAGGTCTTCGCGGTCCACTACGGCAAGGTCAGTCCACCGCGCCGGGAACCGTGACGCCGAGGACCTTCGCCGGCAGGCGAAGGTCCCAGTTGTCCCCCTGAGCCATCTCGCGGAGCTCGTTCGCGCGGTACACCGAGTTGCGAACGAGCTTCTGCTTGTCGGGGCTCGAGGAGACGAACGAGGAGATCCAAGCGGCGCGCGCCTCAATGTAGGCTCGCGTCCAGGTCTTCTCGTCGCCTCCGTTTTTTGGCGGGCCCGCGGCGAAGGTCTGGCGGTGCGTGGCAATCCGCGCAGCGCCGGACTGGATGCTGGTGTCGTACAGGACGAGCCCGGTCAGGGCGAACTGGAACTTGTCCTGCGCCATGATCGACTGCACAGGGGTCCAGTAGACGCGCTCAAAGACCGCGTCCTGCGACGCAATGAACAGGGCGGTGTCCTCTGCGGCCGCTCGGCGCCACAAGGCCATGAACGCCTGTGCGCGCGCGCTCGGCTTCTTCGGGTTCTCGCGCGTCGAAGCGTTCGCGACCAGGTCCGGCAGGAAAGCCTCGAACTCGCGAGCGAACTTCGCGCAAGGACGCGCGATGTAGTCCTTCACGATGAGGTCCACCGAGTCCGACTTGTCGGTGGCTTGGTGGGAGCCGGCGCTGTACCCCGCTCCATCAGACAGGATGGTGATGGTCGCGGCGGACCCCACCGAGAAGAGCTTGCCGGACTCGAACACGGACAACGTGTTCTTGATGAAGAGCCTCTGGCCAGGAGTGAGAAGCATGTTGTCTCCGGATGCGGTGTTGCTTGAGAAGCGCTCCCTCGAGCGAGTACTTGAAGTTGTCCTATCGCTCGCAGTTCCTCCAGAAATCGCAGCCCTCGCATCCCCTAACGTGAGGACTCAGCGAACCGTCGCGGAGGTTCTCCTCCGTCATTCCGCCTTCGCCTTCGAGAACTGCCTTAATTGCCCACTTTCGGCGGCGACGTGCCCATTCTGGCAGAGGGAACAAGCGGCGGACCTCGTGGAGACGCTCATCACAGGCGTATGCCCTGACGCGCCTGTCGGTTCACCAGTGCCCGGCGAGATGCCGGCTGCGCCAGGAGCTTGAGGCG
>JACCDR010115391.1_pt1 | contig 10656 bp, 12 predicted proteins | sample 7446431 | NCBI WGS metagenome assembly JACCDR01 (sample SAMN15323443, study PRJNA562643) | freshwater metagenome | isolation source: river surface water | place: USA:Blue River Watershed | collected 2017-08-17 | reverse complement strand
GCATATTCGCGCGCAATTTGCCGATATTTGTCGAATCGGCCAGACGCCCCTTGATGGCCGGCCTGTAAATCAATCTGACAAAGCAACTGATGCTGATCGGTTTTGCTGGCGCGAAGTTTCGCCACCCATTTGACCGGTTCAAAATAAGGCACTTGCGTATCATAGAGCCCGCCGGTCACCAGCATATGGGGGTATGCCTGCGGCTTCACTTGATCGTAGGGGCTGTAGCTTAGGATGTTATCAAAGTGCTCCGGTCGATTCGGATCGCCCCACTCGTCATACTCGCCAGCGGTCAGCGGCAAACTGTCATCGAGCATACTGGTGAGCACATCAACAAAAGGCACATGGGCGGCACAGGCTTTATATAGAGCGGGTGCTTGGTTCATCACCGCGGCAATCAGCAAACCGCCGGCACTCTCGCCGACCGCAAACACCTTGTCCGATGCGGCATACCCTTCGGCCACCAGCGCTTTGGTGACATCAATAAAATCATAAAAGCTATTGTGTTTATGCAAGCCTTTACCTTGCTCGTACCAATGCCAACCCAGCATGGACGAGCCACGCACATGAGCAAAGGCACAAACAAAGCCCCGATCTAACAAACACAACTGCTCAGCACGAAAACAAGGATCGATATTTACACCATAAGCGCCATACCCTTCTAAATACAACGGGTTTTGCCCACGCTGAAAGCGATCTTTGCGATACACCAAACTTACCGGAACTTTTGCCCCATCGCGCGCGGGCAATTCTATATGCGCCGACTGATAATTCGCCGCGCAAAACCCACCGAGGATCTCCTCCTGTTGCAGTACATGAGGCTCGCCCGTGTCTAAATCAAATTCAATAATCGAGCTGGGCACCGTCAGGCTTTCATAGCAAAACCGCACGCGCCGGCTCGACATCGACACATTATTGACAAAATAGGCCATGCAAGCCTGATCGGTAAAATACAGCGTCTTATGGAGGCCTGTGTTCAGGCATAACACCCGATACTTTGGCAGCCCACGCTCACGTCGGCCATAAACGATATGCTGATCAAAGACTTGTATATCTTCCAACAGGCCATCGGCGGCCTCGGCCACCACCGTTTGCCAGCAAGAGATATCTGCGGCATCGTCAATGGCCACCTTCATCAGCTGAAAATTTTTCGCCTGCCAGTTGGTGAGGATAAAAAAATCATTGCCATGCTTTTCCAACCAGTAACGATGGCCAGGCTGGCGTTCAAACACAGGGCGCACGTCGCTGTCGGCACGGTTGGCATCGATGCTAGATATCGCTAACGTTTCATGGTGATGATGGTAAATAAATATAAGACTGCGATCTTTGCTCTTGCGAAGACCGGTATAAAAACCCGGATCGGCTTCGGCATAGACCAAGGTGTCGTGCTGCTGGGAAGTGCCCAATTGATGGCGATATACCAAACCGCGCTGCAGTGTGCCAGAGATGACTTTGACATAATAAAAATGCTGACTGTCATTGCCCCACACTATGTCACCGGAGGTATCGGTCAAAACGTCCGCCAGGAATTGGCCATCGGCCACATTCAGGATGCGAATATCAAACACCGAATCACCGCGGGTATCCTCGGCAATGCACACATAGCGCTCATCTTCGCTATACACCAGTGGCGCCCATTGATAATACGGCTGCCCCTGCGCTCGAAGGTTGGCATCCAGCACCAGCTGCTGTTCTGCCACGGGCTGCGGCGTGGCTAAGGGGTGAGCAAGGCTGTGACAGATGTTATCTGGATCAGTAGCTTCCGAATTGAGCGGCGCCCGCCAAAACTGCGGGTATTGCGCGCCGTTCTCGTAGCTATACCAATACTGATATTTGTGCAGCTGTACCGGCACCGAGGCCTTGGTGCCCGCCACCCGCGCCTGCATTTCTTGATATAAACGCGCTTGTAAATCATGGGTATGCGCCAACATAGCATCGCAATAGCTGTTTTCGGCGGCGAGGTGCGCCAAAACCGCCGGATCGCTGCGACTGTCATCACGCAACCAAAAATAGGGATCAACTCGTGTTACCCCATGATGGCACAAGCCAGTCGGCACTTGTTGCGCCAATGGCGGCATCGGACCTGAGGTTTGTGCTAATGACGCACATGGCGATGGTGCTTTTGATGCCGTGAAAGTAGCCTCAGTGATTGTGGACGCAGTGACTACAGCGATTGAAGATCCAGTTAACGAAGCAGCAGGCACGGCTGTGTCAGACCCCGTTTTTTCAGAACGCAGACTTTCAGACAGCGAGGTTTCAGACAGCGGGGTTTCAGCTACCGCTGATTTAAGTTCCATTTATGCAGCTCCTGCAACATCAACCCGATACCATCCGTTTACATGCAGTTTGCTGCCGCTCATGATAGGCGACCAGCGCTTCGACCTGGCTTGTAAACATTTGCTGTGGCATATTTGTTAATACGAATGCACACACTTCCCAGTATGCCAACAGCGATAGCGACAAATCAATACGTTAACACATTGATATTACAGAAATGGTTTCACATATCTCTAAAACTTGTTGCTGGATATACGGTAAAAGAGTGGCACTAACTCATTTACAATTCGCAGGCAAATGTTGTTACAACACATGCATCCTGTGTTTGGCGCCGTTTATCTGATTACTTTGCGAAAATAATCATTTAGCGAAATCGATGTATGCCGTGTGTCGGGGGTTTTTCCTGTCGCTGCATTTGCCGAGCTGTGCTGTGCTGAGCTGTGATTTGCCGGCGGACGGCCAAAATGCAACTTCTCCACGTCGAGGTAAATTAAGCTATAAAGCGGCGGCAAATTTTTATTGCCCGAAAAAAAGCTAAATGTTTCATCCAATGCATAAGCCTCAATACTCTCAACCGTCATCACCTTCCCCTTGATGGATAAAGTGGTGATGTGCAGCGTATCAAACAGCATATTGGTACAGTTTTTATCATTCGGATGAAAATATTCCGAACGATAGCTCGCCTGCAGGGCGGCATTAATGGAAAGTTTTATCCGAACATTCCATGCATCCGATAGATCATCGCTAGGAAATTTATTGTATGGCGAGCACGACGTCTGCCATGACGTCGCCGCAAGCGAGGATGCGAGATCATGCCCAACGCCAGTATGGTTCGATTCACCGCCGCCACAGCCATACAGCGAGGTACAACATAGCAGCACTAAGGTAGCCAATTTGTGATTGTTCATGTGCATTCCATGCATCTTAAAAAGGACAACACTGCGTATGAGCATACGCAGCAGGTAATTATGCTGTAGGCACAAGTGTTAGCCACCAGGTGTGGCATAAGAAGCGCTGCCCACAAGCTGATAGCTAAAGATTACAATACAGCTTTGTATAGTTTCATTTAAATTTATTAACTTGGTACTGATTAAATTTATTGACCTACAAAATACTGACTTTTATTGCCTGAAGCACATATCATGCGGCAAATCGCTAGGCAATCTTAGCAGCACGCTGACCAAGATACTCTGCTGTTACTGAATCGTGTTTAACTGATCACTATATAAATTCGATCCGATGGTAAAACCACTCGACAATTATAAATTGCTCTATCAGCGATAATGTTTAAAAACGTCCATCGACAATATCTGAAACAACAATTTCAGAAAAAAACAACACAAACCTCTGAAACAGAGCAAAATCCAGATGCTACTCCTGCAGCAACCTTCTTTGATGTGTCTGATGCCAAATGGAAATAATGGCTACCTTTATTATTTAACTACCCTTCAAAAATATAACCCCACCCGCGAGCATACAAACGAGTATGCATCGCAGCAGCTGGAGAGTGCGATTGACCCGGCTTGTTTTATATTATTTAGCGCTTAGCTATTGTTGAGTGGTGCATCACCCAATATGCCAAGGCAACAAATACACCACCCACTAAAACGGCTAAAGACCAAAGCCAAGTGTTTACAAATACCAAAGCGTCTCGATCTTTTTGTAGTCTTTGGGCATCATTGAACACGGCGGCACTGAACGCAATATGTACTAAAATAGAACCAACCAAGGGAAGAGATCCATATCCCATCATCAGTTCTGGATTAAAAATATTAAAAATTAAATCCACTTAACTACCTATCAATGAAAAAGTTAATACCACATAAAATCGTGCATAACGACAGTTTGAGTTGTTATTTTCTTGGTTAATCTTGCCTATAAGAACCAAAAATCACGACTTATAAACAATCTGGCACACGAAGTTTCCAATTTAAATCAACTAGTTATAATTTTTTACGCAATCCTATTATTTAATAAGTAAATAAAATATAACATGCCAGCTCAGTTATAGAAAACGAAATTTTGATTTACCACACAAAGGTTTTGATATGCAATTTTGAATACTTTTTATACAACTCACAAACAACAAATACACCGACAGATAACCTCAAAATATCTTGAATGAATTTATCATTCCCCCCGTAAACAAGAAATACCGCTGTATTGTAATGGGTGCAGTTACACTGAGAATATAGCATGCAAAGCCGAAATAAAAATAATCATTAGCAAACATCAAAGCTCGGCAAATACTACCTCCTATGGCTTTAATGATCGACACCAAAAGCCTGATAACAGTAACTAGCCATGCTAAATAATTAATTAATTACAGTTCTTTCCAAGTACTACATTTTTATTTTTTCTTTATACTAACGAAAATCAAGGCAATTCCGAAATTAATAAAAGCAAACACCGCTATCGGTAACAGGCCAGAAAATAAGGCTCGATGCATGTGAAAATAAAAATATTCAGTTTCTATTAACGCCAACACTAGACCAGAGACTAACATTGTTATGGCTGGAACAGGAACTACGAATGGTAAAGTCAAAGTTAGCGTAGGCGTTGCAATAAGTGCAACATAAAATGATTTCCAAAACAATCTACGTTTGAGACTTTCGAGATTATTTGCACGATTCCAAACTAGCTTCTTTAAAAACCAAGCTATCAAAATATATATTACGAGCCCGACCAATATCATCGCTATTCTTCTTTTGAACACTTAATTAAAAAATTTAGTGTAGGAAAATACCCATTCACTTTACCGTTTTTACCAGAACTTTTTGCTGGAAATAAAATTTTATTGTTATTCGTCAGCTGATTCATTAAATAATATTCTGTTTGAAAACGGGTCTATCACGGTAAAACACCTAGCTCCCCAAGGAGCATCATCAATGCTGGGTTTGTTGTATTTGTAAGGCTTTGCAGTAACTTGTGCAAAGAGTTGGTCAAGATCGCTGACATTAACGAAGACCTTGCTACCCGGCGTGCAGTCACCAGAGTGTTCACTCAGATGTAAAACAAAATCACCAAGCGAAACTTGCATGTAAATTGGGTAGCCATCCTCAAAGCGATGCTCCCAATCCAGTTCCATACCGAGAAAACCAAGGTAAAACTCTTTGGCTTTTTCTTCGTCGAAAATACGCATAATTGGGATCGTCTGAAACTTCATGCCTGCTACTCCATTACAAATATTGCCATATCAAGGAGCTAGTTTATATTTGGCTAAAAGATGAAATGAAGCGAACCCGAGCTAAACGCCTGTAGTCCCGCGATTAAACTGGCATTGGACCGCCCCAAAAATCCCAAAGATTCCAACTTAATGCAAATGCAAACAAAGCGACAAAAACGGCTCCGATACCAAACTTATGAGAAATCTTCAACGGTTTGAGATGCGTCATATTGCCCCATAACGCTGCAAGTAGAGGCACAACTTTGCTGCAACCTGCCGGCTGGTCTTGTTATGAATTGTATGCTTTGTTCGAGGTGATTTTCGCAAGTCCTTTAACGATTTTGTAGATTGACCAAACCCAAACGACCAATAATATTAAATAGCCAACAACAAAAAATGCCAAAATAAAGCCTAATATTGACAGGCCTAGCCCCCACCAAAATGTTTTTATTATATTTGAATAATGATCTTCAAATATGGTTCCTTGAGCATCAACCTTCTTAACCATTGCCCAAATAGCGCCAACAATCCAAAAGACGCCAGTAAACATACCGACGACCATAAGACCGTAGGCAATTAGGGCATTTGTTTTTGCAGCATCGTCTTTAATGGATAAAGATTGTGATGCTATGATTGCCTCTTTAATATCTGACATTGATTTCTCCTTTTTGCCATTTTATTGAAATTCATAACGCCTAAATTTAGCGCGGAAAGCGGCGCAGCGGTTTGACGTCGCAGCCAGCGTTTTTTGCTAGCGATAATATTTATTATAATTTTTTTGCAGTTATTTCGACTTTATAAATATTTTTACCTTCAGTGTCAATCTCGATTACGGCTTGCTTATCAAACGCTACTCGCAGCACGGGTTCTGCAAACTTACTAATTGAGCCATCCTCAAACTTGTGTAAGGATGACGTCAATGTAACGACCTCATTATTGACAGTTGGCGTAACATCAAACATCAGCACATCTTTTGCCACAATTGTTTGTGATTGGCCACTTGTACCCTGCATTACGTCTGCGGCTACAAGCTCATTATTAAGGTACAGGTTAACATTTAACTGTAACGGCTCATTTGCAAAAACAGAAAATGTAGCGACAAAAGATAAAATAGAGAATGCTTTTTTCATTTAATTATTTCCTTATAAAATAATTTAGTTGGGCTACGTAAAAATATAACTTTGAGCTAAGAGTCAGTAATGCCGCGCGATAATGCCGAAGGTGCGCGGCATTACTGTCCCAGTGACCGAAGTGAACGAATTAAGCGTTTTGTTATGCACTTTACTTAAAAAAGATCGTCTGAGTGTAATACACAGGAACCTTTAAAGAATTTGATTTTGCAGGAACAAAGTCTTGCTTTGATACCGCTTTGACTCCAGCGAAATCCCATGCACCCTCGGGTACAGATTCAATGATTTCTGGAGCGAATATATTTCCATTTGAATCTATAAGAAACCGAACAGTTACATGCCCTTTTTCAGGTTTTTTTGGCACCCGCGTACTAAGTATACTGAAACTGTAATTCTTGTTTTTTTGCACCCAATATTCGTCTATATTTTCTTTGGTGACTTCTACGGGCTTTTGACTCAAAACTGCTTTTTCAGTTGTAGCACAACCTAGTAGCAAGACTGGGATAAAAACAATTGACAGAATTTTCATAAAATATCCTTATTTGTGTAATTTAAAGTAGGGCATAACTATAAGCGCACGGGCGACAAAAACGCGTTAGCGGGTTTGGCGTCCCTGTGGCACGTTTTGTTAGCCTGGATACCCAAATAACAAGGCAACGCCGACACACATCCCTAACAAGACCGCTCACGCGCAAATAAAAACTAAACCCACAAACATATAACCCGCGCAGCTAGCCTGCCCGCAAATGCCTATGGAAACTGTAAATTTTACGTTAAAGAAAATATCATAAGGGATGCTGCGAGCACAACTGGCTTTACAAACTTGGCTCAAACGAAGAGCCTCCAAACAACGCCACCATCCTTGATGATTTGCCGTCCTGCGAAAACTACAAAGCCCGAAAACAGGCTAACTTTCCGCGCATGCGCGCGAACTTGTGAGCGTCGCAGGGGCCACAGGCCCCGAATGACGCGGATTGTTAGTGTTTGTCTAACATTTGAATCAGTTTCACGAGCTCAGAAACAACAAGCTCTGGTTCGTCAGACTGGATAAAATGACCACTTTTTTCAGTCAGTACCGATTTACCTTGCGGAAACTCACTAGCCCAATGCTGCCATAGTTCGCCCCACATTTGCCTTCCCCTATCCGTAAAAAATAAGTTTGGTGGATTCTTGGTTTTCCTTACTGAAGCAATAACCGTTACAGGCATATCTTTAATTTTTGGATAATCAGGAAGCGGTCTTTTACTCCAAAAATCAAGATATTGGTTAGACATACCGTTCGCCATATCATCCATCTTTATTTGCGCGATTTCTTGGTTTCCTTTCTCTAAATCGATAGACCTCACGATATCAACATCATGTTCAGACGATGGATCTAGCATTAAAAGTGCTTTGATTTGCTTCGGATAAGCTGCAGCGAAATCTCTTGCAACACTACCGCCGTAGGAATGCGCAACAAGAATAACAGGTTGGCTAACATTTAATTTAACCAAAAGCTCACTGGCGTAATCCGCATAATCACGTGACGTAAAATGTCGTTTAATTGCAGTAGAATTACCATTACCGACTCGGGAGTAGCGAATGACTGTTGCATGTTCAGCTATTCGTTTATAAACCGGGTCCCAGTCAGACATACTAGCACCACCACCGGCCTCTAATAAAACAATATGTTTCCCTTTCCCAGCAACTTCGTACTCAAGTTGGAACTCATTAACGCTAATAAGATTTGGTTGAGCAACAATCGAAAAAGATAACAAAATGCCAATTATTGATATGAACTTCAAAATTAATCCTTAGAACACTAACACTAAGCACATGCGCGAAAAACTGCATCGCAGTTTGATGTCGCTGCGGCCGAAGGCCGCAAAGTGATGCGTTTTGTTAGCTTTGTTTGCCAACAAAAAGCGCCAGTTGTGCGAATTTAAACATACGATAAAACTATTAAAAACCACGCTACCGATCTTTATGTTAGTGTTTTATAAACAAAACTATTTTCATCTTGACAATTGAAAACTAAATGAACATTTAAAACGCACGCCGTTTACCCGCAAACACTGAGCTAACACAGGCAACTGGGTATGATAATTTTTAAGTTATCATTAGCCTGTATAAAACCCCCACGTGATTAAAGTTACACGGCCATCTTTCATAGTAAAAGAGACTTCACTGCTCTGACAGCCATAGTGCCATTTATCATCCGAGATCGAGCTAGCAATGCCGAATATTGATGAGATTCCTTTGGAAGATACCCCAATCTTGATACCGTTTTTTGTAACTATATCACTAGTTGAGACTTCAACTACATCAAGCATGCACTCTTTTCCATCATCTATGCATATTGCAGAAATAGTCATGCCAACATATTTAAAGTAATAATATATATCTTGCTTGCCTTCGTAATACTCACTATCAGCAGAAAAAGATTTTTCACTGACCATTCTGTCTATTTTTCGCAAATCTGAAATTTGCACTCTGGATTTAAAGAATGGTAGACCCTCATGTATAAATGACTCTATTTGATTACACTTATCATCACTGCTACTCGCTGCAGCAGCGCTGGTATAAACGAATAATGCTGACAACAAAAAAACTATTCTTGAAGCTCTCAATTTATTTTATGACTCTCATATGCAGTTGGTGGCTAACGCCGCGAGCAGCGGCGAGCGTTAGCGAATCCAGCACCGAAGGTGCGATGCTGCCTTGCCTTGTTATGTGTTTCATTCTTCATAAATTGCAATTACATGGCATGGATTGAAAGTAACTGACTGCCCACAGACTACACAATCACTGTCTATAGGATCATTGTCTAAAGTACCTTTGTAAAAAGGAAGGTTTACTTCTGTTACTTCCACCCACAGGCGCTCAACTGATATTTCATCCGAACCTTTAGTTTCTTCCATGCGAAAAATAAGCTTAACAATATCACCAGGCTTTAGAGATTCTCTTTTTGCCGCCTCAGGGATCCAAAATGAATCTGGATATTCACGGTGAATTTCTTCTCCGTTGTCTAATTCATAGTGATCTTTTTCGTATGAAGGTAATTCCATCTATTTCCTAGTACACATAACGCCGCCATAACCGGACTGGGTGAAGTGGCGGCTTTTTTGGTGCGAAAAAGATGACGCTTTACCCAAATCCGAGTTCATGGCTTTGTTATGAATTTGTTGGTTCATGAATATCCAAAATATGCTGAGTATCTTCCCCTCCAAAAAGGAGCACAGGTTCTGGACCATTTCCCGGATTTCTAATTGCGCTTATTAGAAAATGTTCGGTTTGACTTCGCCAAAATGTGCGAGCTTTAAGCGTGACCACATGCATACCATCGCCAGCCCAGCTTTTCTCAGTATTCTCCCCCCAGTAAGGGTAACCTACCGCTACTTCTTTTGAGACCTGCCTTGGAAAGGTCGCAAAAACATATTTTTTATTGAGATTTTGTTCTGTTATTTCAAATTTGTCTTGGAAAAGTACAAACTTACTCATTGAATCGCTAAGCGAAGCGTACTGGGTTATGTGAGCAGTAATATGAACATTTTCCATTCTGCAAAGAAAGTTTATACAGCATGTAGCTTTAAGGTAGGATTTCTGTTCTTCTACCACAGATGCCAATACAAAGTGATCGATGGAAAATATCTTTCTCTTGCTATTGATCCATTTCTTAAGCCGTGAATGATCGTTAAAAATATCTGAATAAGCTACCCCAGCGACAAAAAACAGAGAGACTAGAAACAACCAAAACCAAGGAAAATCAACTCTTTCAGTATTAACAAGATCGACTAACCATTGCTGCCACAGCCAAACGGAAAATGTAAAGATCAGGGAAATTCCAGGTATTTTATACTTCAATATTCATTCCTCTAATTACCTTTGGATGCTCACGATTCATAACGCCTAAATTTAGCGCGGAAAGCCGCGCAGCGGGTTGACGTCGCAGCCAGCATTTTTGCTGGCGATAAAAATTATTTGTTATGTTCGCTTTTAAACTCCTCAAGAATTCTCATTGAGGGCGTTGGTTTGGTTACCCAAACATCGTTTTCCATAACCTGCCAAGTTTCATTAAAGCCACCTTTAGAATCAAAATGGTTT
>JACCDR011098837.1_pt1 | contig 10657 bp, 11 predicted proteins | sample 7446431 | NCBI WGS metagenome assembly JACCDR01 (sample SAMN15323443, study PRJNA562643) | freshwater metagenome | isolation source: river surface water | place: USA:Blue River Watershed | collected 2017-08-17 | reverse complement strand
TCGGCTGGACCGCCGCTGGTGCAAGCTGGGAAACCAGGCACTGGAGGAACGTCCGGACTGCGCAGGGCAGCGTAGGAGGTAACACCTCTCCACCGTGAGGTGAGGATCAGAGCAACAGAGACGAGTCACCTTGGTGCCGCACCGAGGGCGCAAGCCCGAGGTACGAGCATCCAAGGTGGGTGAAACGGGCAATCTCTACGCGCAGCAATACCAAATAGGCACACGATGACGGGGCCCCCCGAGTGTGCGGGTAGGTAGCATCGAGCCGGGTGGGCGACCCCCGGCCCAGATAAATGGCGGTCACGCCACGGGCAACCGTGGTGCACAGAATCCGGCTTACAGGCCGGCTTCACACTTCTTGCAGCGGGCGCCGCACATGCGGCGCCCGTTTTTCATGGCGCCTGGCCGCTCAGCGCTTGGCTGCCAGGGCGGTGGCCAGGGCAAACACCGAATTGGGCGCCGTGGTCCTGGGGGCCTCGGGCTTGCGCTGGGTGAAGATGCCGCGGCGGCTGGTGCTCGGACGCTCGTCCACCTGTACGCCCTTGGCCCGCTGCTCGTCGCAGAGCTGCAGCAGCTTGATGCCCTGCAGGTGGTCCATCATGCGGCTGTTCAGGCCGCTCCACAGATCACGCGTGAGTTGCCAGCCGGCTTCGGCGGTTTCCGCGCTTTCGTCCGCCTGCAGGCCGCGCGGGCCCTCCACGGCACGGATGATGTCAGCCACGCTGATGAGCTGTGCGCTGCGGCCCAGCGTGTAACCCCCCCCGGGGCCGCGGGTGCTCTCCACCAGCCCTTGCTGGCGCAGCTTGCTGAAGAGCTGCTCCAGGTAGGACAGCGAGATATGCAGCCTCTGCCCGATGGAGTTCAAAGGCACCGGACCGGCGGATTCGCGCAGGGCGAGGTCGATCATGGCGGCGACGGCAAAGCGGCTTTTGGCGCTGAGACGCATGGCATTTCCTTTCTTGCAAAACGTGTGCGGGGCGGAATGGCTTGCGCACACAGCAGAATGTAGGGATTTTGGATATTCCGGTAAATTCGAATTTTTGGTTGAATCACTTCGAGTAAATCGAACAAAGGGGGTGCCCGTGAATTTCAAGCATTTGCATTATTTCTGGGTGGCCGCAAGATCCGGCGGTATATTACGCGCTGGTGAGCAGTTACACACAACACCCCAGACCTTATCCGGCCAGATCAAGCTTCTGGAAGAAAGACTGGGGCGCAAGCTGTTTCGCAAAAGCGGGCGCCAGCTGGAACTGACCGACGACGGCCGATTGGCCCTGGGTTATGCCGACGAGATCTTCACCCTCGGGGCCGAACTCGAGGCGGCCTTGCGCCAGCCGAGCAGCGGACCGCGTGTGCTGGATTTTCGCGTCGGGGTGGCCGATTCGGTGGCCAAGTCCGTGGCCTACCGCCTGCTGGAGCCGGCCATGGACCTGAGTGTGCCGGTGCGCCTGATCGGGGTGGAGGGCAAGTTTCCCGATCTGCTGGCCCAGCTGGCCCTGCATCGTCTGGACCTCGTGATCGCCGACGAGCCGCTGACACGGCGCATCAGCGTCAAGGCCTACAACCATGCCCTGGGGACCTCGCGCATGAGTTTCTTCTGCGCGCCTGCCCTGCGCGGCCAGCTGCAGGGGCCGTTTCCGCAATGCCTGCATGGTGCGCCCATGCTCATTCAGGGCGCCTCCTCGTCGGTGCGCCAGGCCCTGGACGCCTGGCTGCTGCGCCAGGGCATCCAGCCGCGTATCGTGGGCGAGTTCGATGACGGGGCCCTGATGACGGCCTTCGGACGCGAGGGGCGCGGGGTGTTCATGTCGCCCACCGTGCTGGAGGCCGAGACCGTGACCCACTACGGTGTCGAGGTGATCGGTCGCGGTGACGAGGAACTGGTCGAGGAGTTTTACGCCGTTTCCGTGGAGCGGCGCATCAAGCATCCGGCCGTGGCGGCCATCACGCAGGCGGCGCGCGGGCGGCTGTTCCACGCCTGAGCGGCGTTCAGCCCTTGCAGGGGATGCCGGCCTTGAGCCGTTCGGCGCGTTCGGGGGTGGCCGGATGGGTGCTGAGCCAGTCGCCCAGGCCTCCGCGCTGCGCCGGCTCCGTCTGGTCGCCCTGGCCGTGCGAGAGCCCCAGCAGCAGCTCGGCCATGGGTGCCGTGGGGCGCTGCGCGCGGGTCATCAGGGCCAGGGCAAAGCAGTCGGACTCGGTTTCATGCTGGCGCCGGTAGGCCAGGCTGGTCAGGGTGGTGCTGGCCAGCGTGACCACGCTGGAGACGTCGCCCAGCGCCAGGCCCAGGCCCACATTGAGTACGCCCTGTTCGACGACGAGGCGGGTGCCGTGCCGGTGCTCGACATGTCCGATTTCATGGGCCAGCACGCCCAGCAGCGCATCGTCTCCCAGCCCCTGTCGGGCGGCGTCTTCGACCAGCTCGTCGGTCATCACCAAGGTGCCGCCGGGCAGGGCGAAGGCGTTGGGCCCCAGCCCCCGGCGGAAGTGCAGCTCATACCGCGGCGCATAGGCCGGGTAGCGTTTGAGGCCAGGTTCCAGGCGCGCCAGCAATGCGCGGAACTGCGCCTGCAAGGCCTCCCGTCGCTCGGCGGGCAACTGGCTGGGCTTGAGCCAGGCCCGGTCGATCTGTTCCATGGCCCGCTCGCTCAGGCCCCGTTCCCATTCCAGCGGTACATGCCGAGTCAGCTGGGCGGCGGCCCAGGGCGTGCCCCAGCGGTAGAACGCGGCCAGGCCCAGCACGGCCACCAGCAGCACCCCCAGCAACACGGGCCAGTGGGTCTGCATGCGCTGGGCCAGGCCGGGACGGGCGCCGGCGCTCTGCAGCGCCTGCTGCCAGGCCAGGGGCTGGTCGATCTCGAGGCTGCCGTGGTCACGCAGGGCGACAGTGACACGCGCGGGTGCCCGGCCCGCGCTCCACTGCGGCGGCCATTCCACCTCGTCGTGCTCAAAACGCCGTGAGGCCGCGTGGGCGAGGTCCACCACATGCAGGTGCAGGGCGGGTCCCCGGCGACCGGCTTCCAGCACGATGAGTACATCACGCGCACGGCTGCTGCGGCCGTTGAACCACTTGGCGCGCAAGGGCGCGGCCGGGCTGACCGTCTCCGCCATGGTGTCAGCCGACGATGTCCAGGCCGGCGGCATCGGCGAGGGCATCGCCCAGGCCCTCCTGCTGTTTCACGAGCTCGCCCACCAGCTGGTCCAGGCCACCCTTGACGTGCAGCGTCACCGAGTCGGCTTTCAGGCGGTACTCGCTCACGCGAGCGTAGGGGCGGTAAAAGCCCAGGGTCAGCAGCGTGAGCAGGATGTTCTTGATGCGCAGGCGCACAAAGGCCCAGTGGCGCAGGTCGCATTTGAAGCGCGCGATCTGGCCCAGGCCCACATTGCTCCAGATCAGCCGGAACAGACGCGCTTCCCGGTAGGCCCGTGCCGGGGCCGAGACCAGCACCATGGCGATGAAGCCCACGATGAGGGTGAGAAAGATCAGTGCAAAGAGCGCCGGGCCGCGCGCGCTGCTGAACATGGTTTGCACGGTATAGATCGCACCGGCACCGATGGCCAGGATCAGCGCGATGCCGGCCAGCAGCACCCCGATGGTGGCGGCCCAGATGCGCACGAAGTCGCCGTAGACCGGTTTCCAGCGTCCGCGCTGCTGGCCGATGCCGGCGCGCAGCACCAGCAGGCTCTTGTAGTTGAACTCGACACGGATGATGCACAGCACGCTGAGCAGCACGCCCAGGACGATCAGGCCCAGCATGGTTGCGCTGACATCAGGCAGGCCGGGGCCGGCACTGCCGGGCCGCGGCGGGGCGGCGGAGGCGGGGCCCGTGGCCAGCGCCTCGGTGGGCTTCAGGGCCTCCAGGCCGAACACGATGCCGACCCAGAGCGCGGCCATCAGGAACAGGGGCCAACTCGCCATGTAGACATCCTTCCAGCTCGCGGCAAAGTTCAGTTGCAGGCCGCGCCAGCGTGTGCTGGCCAGGCGAAAGCGCATGGCGCTGCCCCAGAGGTACGGGGCCAGTGCGGCCGCGCCGATGATGAAGACCAGCACCATGGTGTCCTGCCCGGTTTCGGCCGCGATCTTGTAGGCGAGGTAGAGCAGGGCGAAGAGGATGAAGCTGACCACCATCTTGCGCAGCGGCGCCGTGAATTCCAGCGGACTGCCGGCGATCTGCGTGTGGTCGTAGAAATAACGCGCGGTGCGCCGGCGCGCCCAGGGCGTGTACAGGCCCAGGGTGATGATGGACAGCAGCAGGTTGACGATCCAGACCCGGAAGTATTCGCCCCCCGTGCCGGAAAAGCGCAGCCGGTAGGCGTCGATGCCGTGGCGTCGTGTCGTGCTGTCCATGTCCCTCCCCTTCCTGGTGATCTTGCTCGGGCAGTTTAGCAGCGCGGCCTGCCGCCAAGACCGCAAGCAGGTCCTAGAAACGCTCCTGCGCCTGCAGGTAACGCCACTGCCCGGGCGGCAGCTGCGCCAGGGGCACACGGCCGATGCGGATGCGTTTCGCCGCCAGGACCTGCAGGCCGGCGCATTCGCAGACATGGGCGACCAGGCCAGGGTGGCTGCCCTTGATGGCCAGGCGCAGCTTGCTGCGGCCGTGACCGCTGCCGGTCAGGCTGGCCTTCAGAGGGGGCAGGGGCTGGCCGCGTGCATCGGTCTGTCGCATCAGCAGGGCCAACTGCCCGGGCGTGACCTCGCCCTGGACCTCGACCGTCATCTCCACTTCAATGAAATGTCCGTCCTCGATCAGCTTGCGCGCCACGCGGCCATCCTGGGTGTAGACCACGAGACCGCTGGCCGCAGCCTCCAGCGGGATGACGGGCCTGAGCTGGCTGAAGTGGCGCCTGAGCACACGGATGCCACTGGGGTCGGCGCTCCAGTGGCTGGCCGCATCCAGCAGGGCCTGGGGGTCGGGGTGGCCGGCGGGCCGGTGCAGCAGCAGCGTGACCGGCGGCAGCTCCTCCAGGCGTGCATGCGGGTCGAGTTCGACCTTCTCCTGCAGGACCCGGAACTGCGGTTCCTCCACCACCTTGCCATCGACCCGGACCCAGCCGCCTTCGATGTAACGCTCGGCCTCGCTGCGCGAGCAGGACAGCAAGGCGGCCAGGCGTTTGGACAGGCGGACCGCTTCCGTCACGGCGTGGCGCCCGGCAGCGAGAGCAGGCGCTCGACGTGGGCCTGCAGCGAACGTTTGGCCACTGGCCAGATGTCGGAGGGCACATCGTCATAGGCCAGGGCCACCCAGTCATCGAGGGTGCCACGGGGGAGGGCCGACATGGCCGCGCGCACCTTGGCCTCCCGGGCCAGACGGTGCGCCTTCAGTCTGGCGATGACGGTGCGTGCGTCGCCCATTACATGGCCGTGGGCCGGCAGGATGTAGTCCAGACCCAGGCGGGCGCAGGCCGCATCGAGCGCATCGAGCGCGTCGAGGTAGGCGGTCATGTTGCCGTCAGGCGGGTTGATCACCGTGGTGCTGCCGTTGAGGATGTGGTCGCCCGAGAACAGCAGGCCCGCACCGCCGGTCTCGGGCAGCAGCAGGCACAGATGGTTGGCGGCATGTCCCGGGGTATGGATGACCTGCAGCATGTGGTGCACCCGGTCATCGGCATCCCGCAGCGCCAGCTGCTCGCCGTCGGCCAGGGCCCGGTCGGGCACAAACAGGCTGGCGGCGTTGGCCGTGGGGGCCGAGGGCAGGCCCAGCACGGGCGGCGCGCTTCCGCCGCGCTGCGTGCACAGGGACTGCAGGGGGCGGGCGCCCGGTGCGTGGTCGGCATGCGAGTGGGTGCAGACGATGAAGCGGACGTCACCGCCAGCGGCTTGCCACAGGCGTTCGATGTGGGCTGGCTCCAGTGGCCCGGGGTCGATCACCAGCCAGCCCGTGGCAGCAGATCCGACGAGGTAGCTGTTGGTGCCGGGACCGGTCATCAGTCCGGGGTTGGGAGCGGTCAGGCGCAGCACGTGGGGCCGCAGGGCCACGGGGTGTTCGTGTTGCCAGGCCGGCTTGCCGAGCAGATCGTCTAGGGGTTCGTGCGGAGTGGACATGGAGAACCGGGGTCTTACCATGCGACGATACCAAACAACGAGGAGACAAGGACATGAGCAAATTCACCGCCCGGCGATTGTTCCTGGGGCTGGCCGGCGCCGCCTGCCTGGCCCTGCCCCTGGGAGCTGCGGCCCAGGACTGGCCAACCAGGCAGCCGATCAAGCTGGTGGCCGTGTTCCCACCCGGTGGCTCGGTGGACCAGGTCTCGCGCCTGCTCGCGCCCGCGCTACAGCAGGAGCTGGGGCAGAACGTGATCGTCGAGAACAAGGGTGGTGCTTCCGGCTCCATCGGTGCGGCCCAGGTGGCCGCCGCTGCACCCGACGGCTACACCTTTGCCGTCGTCTTTGACACCCACGGCGTGAATCCGGCGCTGATCCCCAACCTGCCCTTCGACTCGCGCAAGGACCTGAGCACGGTCATCGTCGTGGGCACCTCGCCCATGGTGCTGGCCACGCCCGCGGCCTCCGAGTTCAAGACCCTGGCCGACGTGCTCGCCGCCGCCAAGGGCAGCAAGGGGGCGAGCTACGGCACCATCGGCTCGGGCAGCCTGGGCCATCTGGCAATGGCCCTGCTGGGCAAGAACAACAACCTCAATTTCGTGCATGTGCCCTACAAGGGCGGTGGCCCGCTGATGAACGATGCGGTGGCGGGCCATGTGCCGCTGGCCATCGGCTCGGTCTTTGTGGTCAAGCCGCACGTGGACAGCAAGCGCCTGCGCCCGCTGGCCGTCACGACCAGCCAGCGCGCACGCCAGCTGCCGGATGTGCCGACCATCGCCGAAAGCGGTTTTGCCGGTTTCGAGGCGCCGGCCTGGTGGGCCGTGCTCGCGCCGGCCAAGACGCCGGCTCCTGTCGTGCAGCGCATGAACGAGGCGATCAACAAGATCATGAAAAACCCCGAGGTGGCGCAGCGCCTGGCCGGTCAGGGCATCGACGTGCTGGGGGGCACGCCCCAGGCCGGGCAGGCCTTCATCGAGCGCCAGATGGACATCTGGGCCAAGGTCGTCAAGGACAACGACATCAAGCCTGATTGAGCGCAGCCTGGTTCCGGGGCGCACCCAAGGCGCCCGCCGGCCCCCCGAGGACTCACGCCTCCGGCGTGACCTGCAGCGCCACCAGGAAACGGGCCACCATGTTGTAGGTGGCGATGGCACTGGTGAGCTCGACGATGCCCGTCTCGTCGAAGTGCTGCCGCAGCGCATCAAAGACCTCGTCGCTCACCTTGACGTCCAGGGTCATCTGGGCGGCGTAGCGGATGACGAGCCGGTCGAGCTCGTCCAGTGCCGGGTCGGTGGGCTGGCCGCGCGGGTCCTGCCGGACAAAGGCGTTGAGCGCGTCCAGCTGCGCCTGCGTGCCGCCGGCGCCGAGGAAGTCGGGCGCGTGGTGGTGGTACTCGTACTTCGCGCCCGTGAGCAGGGCCACGGTGCAGATGCCGAGCTCGCGCAGCCGGAGGCTGGTGGGCAGCTCGCTGCGCACGGCCTTGAGGTAGGTGTTCCAGCCGCGCGCCAGCGGCTCGCTCCAGAGCAGGGCCTTGTCCAGGTTGATCAGGGTGCCGCCGCGGCGCGCCAGGATGGCGGCCACGAGTTCGGCGGGCTGGGGTTTGCGTTCGGGGGTCCAGTCGGGCAGTCGCATCGTTGTTTTCCCGTGAGTGTGTGATGGGGCGGGGCACCGGGCTCCAGCATACGCGGGGATTGGGCGGATAATTTGCCGCCATGCGTATCCGCTTCACCAAGATGCAGGGCGCGGGCAATGATTTTGTCGTGCTCGACGAGACCCGTGGCCCCAGCGTGCCCGGGGGGCTGACCCTGGCCCAGTACCGCTGGTTGGCCGACCGCCACTTCGGCGTCGGCGCCGACCAGATCCTGACCGTCCGCCCGGCCCCGTCGGCCGGGGTCGACTTTGAGTACGTGATCCACAACGCCGACGGGACCGAGGTCGAGCAGTGCGGCAACGGCGCGCGCTGTTTTGCGCGTTACGTGCACGACGCCGGCCTGACGGGCAAGGACCGCATCCGCGTGCTGACGCTGGGCGGCGTGATCGAGCCGCGCCTGAACGCCGACGGCCGTGTCACCGTGGACATGGGCGCGCCCGTCTTCGAGACGCAGCGCATTCCCTTCGACGGCACCGGCCTGACGCCGCAGGCCACGGGGGCCTGGCAGACCTGGCCCGTGGTCGTCGACGGCGTGACGGTGCCGCTGGCGGTGGTCTCCATGGGCAACCCGCATGCCGTGCAGCTGGTGGCCGACGTGGACGCTGCGCCCGTGCATGCCCAGGGCCCGCTGATCGAGCACCACGTCCGTTTCCCCCGTCGCGTGAACGCCGGTTTCCTCCAGGTCCTGGACCGCGGGCACGTGAAGCTGCGTGTCTGGGAGCGGGGTGCGGGCGAGACCCTGGCCTGCGGCACCGGTGCCTGCGCGGCCGTGGTCTCGGGCATCCGGCTGGGCCTGCTCGACGCGCGTGTGGACGTGTCGACCCGCGGGGGCGTGCTGACCATCGAATGGCCGGGGGGCGAGAGCCCCGTGCTCATGACCGGCCCCGCCGTGACCGTCTTTGCCGGCGAGGTCGACCTGCCGGCCCTCTGAATCTGCCCTCCATCGAACGCCTCATGTCCATGACCGAACAAGACATCGCCAACTACCTGCGTGGCAACCCCGCCTTCTTCGAACGCCAGGCCGACCTGCTGGCCGAGATCTGCCTGATCAGCCCGCACAGCCGGCGTACCGTGAGCCTGCAGGAACGTCAGGCCGAGCTGCTGCGCGAGAAGATCCGCATGCTCGAGGGCCGGCTCATGGACATGATCCGCCATGGCGGCGACAACCTGGCCCTGTCGGACAAGATGCTGCGCTGGGCGCGCGATCTTTTCCTGGTCGAGGAAGAGGACCGCATCCCCGCGAGCATCGTCGAGTCCATCCAACTGCAGTTCGCCGTGCCCCAGGTGGCGATCCGCCTGTGGGGTGTCGACGAGGCGTTTGGCGGCGAAGCCTGGGCCCAGGGCGTGAGCGAGGACGCCCGCCTGCTGGCCGATTCCCTGCGGGAGCCTTTCTGTGGCGTCAACTCCGGTTTCGAGGCCACCCAATGGTTGCCGCATCCCGCGCAGGCTGTCTCCATGGCCCTGCTGCCCCTGCGTCCCCTTGATGCCGGCCACAACGGTCCGGCCTTCGGCATGATCGTGCTGGCTTCGCCCGATGCCCAGCGCTACACCAGCACCATGGGCACCGACTTCCTGGCGCGCATCGCCGAGGTGGCCAGTGCCGCCCTGTCGCGCCTGAGGTAGGCATGGGCCCCACCGCCGCGCATGGCCGCGACGATCAGCAGCTGATCGAGCGTTACCTCGAGCATGTGCGGGTCGAAAAGCGCCTGGCCCTGCGCACCGTGGAGCTCTATGCGCTCGACCTGCGCCGGCTCGGCGAGTTCGCGGCCCAGGCGGGGGTGGCGCTGGCCCATGTGCACAGCGCCCATGTGCGGCGCTGGATCGCCCAGATGCACGGTGGCGGTCGCAGCGGCCGCGGCATCGCACTCATCCTGTCGGGCTGGCGCGGTTTTTATGCCTGGCTGGGCCGCGAAGGCCTTGTGGCCAGCAACCCGGTGCAGGACGTGCGCGCGCCCAAGGTGGCCAAGCCGCTGCCCAAGGCTTTGAGCGTGGACGATGCGGTGCAGCTGGCCGCGCACCGCGACGAGGAGGGTGATCCCTGGCTGCAGGCCCGCGATGCCGCGATCACGGAGCTGCTCTACAGCAGCGGCCTGCGCGTAGGCGAACTCACCGGCCTGGATGTGGCCGCGAGCCCGGGGGCACGCGGCTGGATCGATCTGCAGGCCGGCGAGGCCCATGTGCTGGGCAAGGGCAGCAAACGTCGCAGCGTGCCCGTGGGTGCGGCGGCGATGACCGCCCTGCAAGCCTGGCTGGCCCTGCGTGCACAGGCCGGTGTGCCGCCTGAGCAGACCGCGCTTTTCATTGGTCGCCACGGCACCCGCCTGACGGCGCAATCCGTCTGGCAGCGCCTCAAGCGCCGCAGCCTGCAGGCCGGCCTGGCCACCCCCGTGCACCCGCACATGCTGCGTCATTCATTTGCGAGCCATGTGCTCCAGTCCAGCAGCGACCTGCGCGCGGTGCAGGAGTTGCTGGGCCATGCCAACATCAGCACCACCCAGGTCTACACGCGCCTGGACTTCCAGCACCTGGCCAGGGCCTATGACGCGGCGCATCCGCGGGCGCGCGCCAAAGGCGGCAAGTAGGTTCTAGAACGTCTCCCAGTCTCCGTCGTCCGTGCGGGCCGCCTTCGCGGGGGCTGGGGCAGGTGCCGACGCGGCCGGCGCCGCCAGGCGCTGGGGCGCCTTGGCGGTTGCGGGCTTGTGGGCCGGCGCACGGACGGGTGCGGCCAGCGGCCTGGCGGGTGGGGCGCTGCCCCCCGCCGCATCCCCACCCAGCTTGAACACGGCCACGGTCTGCACCAGCTCCTGGGCCTGACTCTTGAGGCTGCTGGCTGCGGCGGCCATCTCTTCCACCAGCGCGGCGTTCTGCTGGGTGACCTTGTCCAACTCCTGCACGGCTTCGGCGCTCTGCGTCACGCCCAGGGTCTGCTCGCGCGAGCCCTGGGCCACGGCCTCCAGCAGCTCACG
>JACCDR010710897.1_pt1 | contig 10657 bp, 12 predicted proteins | sample 7446431 | NCBI WGS metagenome assembly JACCDR01 (sample SAMN15323443, study PRJNA562643) | freshwater metagenome | isolation source: river surface water | place: USA:Blue River Watershed | collected 2017-08-17 | reverse complement strand
CTGCCTGAGTTGTTGCAAGAAAAGTAAAAGGAGACTTGGCATGAAAAAGTATGTGGTTGTTGGGCTCATGTTTGCGGCAGGCTTGGCCAACGCCCAGCAGCATGCGCTGTTCAAAGACGCCGACCTCAAAGCCGGTGAAACGCTGATTGCTGAAAACCAATGCAACGAATGCCACATCCGCCGCGTGGGGGGTGACGGCAGCGCCATCTACAAACCCAAAGGCCGCATCAATACGGCGGGCGCTTTGCGTGGCATGGTGGAGTACTGCAACACCGAGCTGAACCTTGGTTTTTTTCCTGAAGACACCAATGCCGTGGCGGCTGTCCTGAACAAACGCCATTACAAATTTCACTGAGTAAATTTGGGTTATGGCGTAAACCCGATGGCCTTCCCATCAGAGATGATTTATATTAGCGGTTGTTGATATATAACTTGATATGGAAGGACTGTCTGTGAATACACCAGATGGCATTCAATCGGGACGCGTGCAAAAAGCGCCCGAAAACTTTTTAGACCGTGACGGCATCAGCACCGTCATCGCTGAGAGCAAAGCTGGTCGTCGTAACTTCATTCGCAGCGCATTCGCTGCGGCTGCCGCGGGTGCTGCTGCACCCATGGCATTGGCGCAGGGCAATCCCGTGCCATCAGAGGGCGGTGACACTAACATCTTGAACTTGCCAGAGCACGCCACAGGCTTGGGCCAAGGCGTGGCCGCCAACAATGGCTACGGCGTGCCATCGAAGTTCGAATCCAACGTGCAGCGTCGTCAAAGCCCAGGCTTGACGCAAACCACACAAGCCTCGGTGTCATTCGCACCGCTGCAGTCTTTGTTTGGCATCGTCACACCAAGCGGTTTGCACTTTGAGCGTCATCACCAAGGCTGGTGGGACATTGACCCATCCAAGCACCGCTTCATGATCAACGGCATGGTGAAAACACCCAAGGTGTTCACCATGGACGAGATCATGCGCTTGCCATCGGTGTCGCGTTTTCACTTCATTGAGTGCGGCGCAAACACGGCGGTCGAGTGGGGTAACGTGGCTGTGCCGACCGTGCAATACACACACGGCATGGTGTCGTGCAGCGAGTTCACAGGCGTGCCATTGATCACCTTGCTCGAAATCGCTGGCGCTGATTTGAAAAACGGCAAGTTTGTGCTGGCCGAAGGTGGCGACGGTTCATCTATGACCCGCACCATTCCCATGAGCTTGATCTTGTCTGGTGAAGTGCTGGTGGCCTACGGCCAAAACGGCGAAATGCTGCGTCCAGAAAACGGCTATCCCTTGCGTTTGATCGTGCCAGGCATTCAAGGTGTGAGCTGGGTCAAGTACCTGCGCCGCATCGAAGTGGGCGACAAGCCCTACGCGGCCAAAGACGAAGCCGTGCATTACATGGACTTGATGCCTGATGGTCAACACCGTCAGTACACCAACATCCAAGAGTGCAAGAGCGTGGTGACCACGCCTTCTGGCGGTCAAGTGTTGCTGGACAAAGGTTTTTACAACATCACGGGTCTCGCTTGGTCGGGCCGTGGCAAGGTGAAAAAAGTTGACGTGTCCGTCGACGGTGGCCGCAATTGGCGTCAAGCCCGTTTGGAAACGCCTGTGCTCAGCAAAGCCCTGACTCGCTTCAACATCGACTGGGTGTGGGACGGCAAGCCTGCCATCATCCAAAGTCGTGCCACGGACGACACAGGTTTCGTGCAGCCCACCTACAAGCACCTGCGTGCTGCGCGCGGCACACGTTCGATTTATCACAACAACGCCATCCAATCTTGGTTGGTGCAAGAAAACGGCGAGGTCAAGAATGTCCAAGTTTCGTAAAGTCGTTTTGACTGCGGCCTTGTTGGCTGCTGCTGGTTTTGCCAGCGCACAAAGCACAGCCTATCCAGGCGTGGGCCGCCCAGCCACTGCTAAAGAAGTGGCCGCATGGGACATCGATGTGCGCCCCGACTTCAAAGGTTTGCCCGCAGGCTCTGGTTCTGTGGCGCAAGGTCAAGACTTGTGGGAAGCCAAGTGCGCCCACTGTCACGGTGTGTTTGGTGAATCCAACGAAGTGTTCAGCCCCCTGATTGGCGGCACCACGAATGACGACATCAAAACCGGCAACGTGGCCAACTTGAAGCGCGCTGATTTCCCAGGCCGCACCACCATCATGAAGGTGGCCACGGTGTCTACGCTGTGGGACTACATCAACCGCGCCATGCCATGGACTGCGCCTAAGTCTCTCAAGCCCGACGAGGTCTATGCGGTCACCGCGTACCTTTTGAGCTTGGCCAACGTGGTGCCTGAGAACTTCGTGTTGACTGACAAAAACATTGCCGAGGTGCAAAAGCGCATGCCTAACCGCAATGGCATGACCACCAAGCACGCGATGTGGGCGGGCAACGAGTTCAATGGCACAGGCAAGCCTGACACCGCCAACGTGGCGTGTATGAAGGACTGCATCCCTGAAGCCAAGGTGGCTTCGATGTTGCCCGACTACGCCCGCAACGCCCACGGCAACTTGGCTGACCAAAACCGTTTGGTCGGACAACAACACGGTGCGAACACGGCGGTGCCTGAAAACAAATCAGCCCCTGTGGGTGGTGCAGCCGCTACAGCTGCGCCTAAGCCTGCTGCCAAAGTGGTTGACCCCGCCTTGGCCTTGTTGGGCAAACACAATTGCACGGCATGCCATGCTCAAAACACCAAAGTGGTGGGCCCAAGCTTTAACGACATAGCCAAAAAGTACCCAGGTAAGGCTGACTATTTGGCAGGCAAAATCAAAGCAGGCGGCTCGGGTGTTTGGGGGCCTATCCCCATGCCCGCACAATCTGCTCCAGAGGCAGATATCAAAACGATTGCTAACTGGCTTGCAGCCGGTGCGGCAAAATAACTTCACGCATTTTTAGGAGCACTACATGCAAACTCGTCGCGAGACCCTCAAGCACAGCGCCGCTGTGGCAGGCCTCTTGGCCTCTACTGGTCTGTTCCCACAATACGCACAAGCGTTTGACAAAGCAGCCTTCGACGCCAAGAGCGTGGCAGAAGCTGTCAAAGCCATGGGCGGCGCAGCCCCCGTGGAAAGCAAAGACGTCACCATCACTGGTCCAGACATCGCTGAAAACGGCGCTGTGGTGCCATTGGGCGTGAGCACCAGCTTGGGCAACGTCAAGCGCATGTTGTTGTTGGTTGAGAAAAACCCATCTGCTTTGATCGCCATGTTCAACGTGACGCCTGAAGTGGAAGCCAACTTCTCCACACGCGCCAAGATGGGCCAATCGTCTGACGTGTACGCCATTGCGATCACCAACGACGGCAAAGCTTTCTTCGCGAAGAAAGAAGTCAAAGTCACACTCGGCGGCTGCGGCGGCTAATTTAAAGTTTTAGGAGAAATACCATGGCAGATCCAATGCGCATTCGCGCCCAAGCAGCTGGCGACAAAGCAACCATCCGTGTCTTGATGAGCCACGAAATGGAATCCGGTCAACGCAAAGACGGCACCGGCAAACTCATCCCAGCTTGGCACATCCAAGACGTGACCGCCACATTGAACGGCAAAGTTGTCATGACCGCCGAGTGGGGCCCAGCCGTGTCTAAAAACCCATTCTTGCAATTCACCATCAAAGGCGCGAAGGCTGGCGACAAAGTGGGCGTGACATGGAAAGACAACAAGGGCGATACCCGCTCTGACGAAGCTACCGTTTCCTAAGTAGCCAGAACGCAGTGGAGACACGAATGAAAAAAATAGTTTTTGCTTTAGGGCTCATCGGCGTGTCTGCCGCTGCGTTCGCCCAAAAGTCGTCGACCGATAGCATTGCCGAATACCGCGCCATGCTGCAAGACGGCAACCCTGCCGAGTTGTTTGAAGCCAAAGGTGAAGACCTTTGGAAGCAAAAACGCGGCCCTAAAAATGCGTCACTCGAAAAGTGTGATTTGGGCAAAGGCGCAGGCGTTGTCAAAGGCGCCTGGGTCGAATTGCCCCGTTACTTTGCAGACACACGTCGTGTGCAAGACCTCGAGTCCCGCTTGCTGACCTGTATGCAAGAGCTGCAAGGTTTCAATGCCGAAGAAATTGCCAAGACAGCATTTGGCAAAGGCGAGCAAAGCAACGTGACCGCTTTGGCCACTTGGATTTCTGGTGAATCCAAAGGCATGAAGTTCAACCTCTCACAAAGCCATGTGGAAGAACGCAAGATGTATGAAGTGGGCCAACGCCTGTTCTTCATGCGCGGTGGCCCGCACGACTTTGCCTGTGCCACATGCCACAGCCAAGACGACAAACGCATCCGCTTGCAAGACTTGCCCAACCTCACCAAGAATCCTGGTGCAGGCAACGGCTTTGGTGCTTGGCCTGCTTACCGCGTGTCCAACGGTCAAATGTGGGGCGCTCAGTTGCGCTTGAACGATTGCTACCGTCAACAACGTTTCCCTTACCCCTTGTTTGGCAGTGACGCCACCATCGCCTTGGGCGTGTACATGGGTGTGAACGGCAAAGGTGGCGAAGCCATCGCGCCTGCCATCAAACGATAAGGACAACGCAAATGAATCGCAAATATCAAATCGCCTTGAGCGCAGCAGCCGTGGCTTTGCTCACTGCATGTGCCTCGCCCATGCCTTCAAGCGCTGACCTCGACAAACTCACCCAAGACATCTTGGGTCGCTCTTTCCGTGACCAAGGCCAAGCCAAGCTCGATCGTTTGAGCCCAGACGAAGACAACCGTTTGTGCGCGGAAGCCGACCGTACAGGTGTTGCATTGGATGCCAAAGTGACTGCCGAAATCGAAGCACGCAACATGAAAACCATCAAAGCACCTAGCGATGGCAAGTACTTGGGTGACTTCAAAGAAGGCGAAAAAACCGCGCAAAGTGGCGCTGGTAAAACATGGACCGACAAGGCCGACTCTGTGAACGGTGGCAACTGCTACAACTGCCACCAGATCAGCAAGACCGAGTTGTCTTACGGCACCTTGGGCCCAAGCTTGTACAACTACGGCAAGATCCGTGGTGTGATTGACCCCAACAGCGCTGCAGCCAAACCCATCGTGGAATACACCTGGGGCAAGCTGCAAAACGCACGTGCTTACAACGCATGTTCCAACATGCCTCGCTTCGGTCACAAGGGTATCTTGACTGAAACACAAATCAAAAACGTGATGGCCTTGTTGCTCGACCCTGCGTCGCCTGTTAACAAGTAATCTCTTTTGGGCCGCAGTATGAGTAATCGTCTGCGGCTTTTCTACGCTCAATAAATAAGTAGGTGCTGATATGAACTTAACCAAACGCGAATTCATGCAAGTTTTGGGCGCAGGCTCGATGGCCGGCCTCAACATGAATGCTTATGCGCAAGCAGATAGCAAAACGGCTGCCCATGGCCTTTATGACATTCCTAAGTTTGGTCAAGTGTCATTTCTGCACATGACCGACTGCCACGCGCAGTTGAAACCCATTTACTTCCGCGAGCCCAGTGTCAATCTAGGCATTGGCAGCATGAAGGGCAATTTGCCCCATTTGGTGGGCGAGCATTTGCTCAAAACCGCAGGCGTGCGCCCCGGCAGCGCCGAAGCCTATGGCATGAGCTACCTGAACTTTGAAGTGGCCGCCAAGCGCTACGGCAAAGTGGGTGGTTTTGCGCACTTGGCCACCTTGGTCAAACGCCTCAAAGCCAGCCGCCCTGGTGCGTTGCTGCTCGACGGCGGCGACACATGGCAAGGCTCTGCCACCTCTTTGTGGACCAACGGCCAAGACATGGTCGACGCTTGTAAATTGCTCGGCGTCGACGTGATGACCGGCCACTGGGAATTCACCTACGGCATGGACCGTGTGCAAGAAATTGTGAACAAAGACTTTGCTGGCAAGGTCGACTTTGTGGCGCAAAACATCAAGACCCAAGACTTTGGTGACCAAGTGTTCAAGCCCTATGTGATTCGCGAAATCAACGGTGTGCCTTGCGCCATCATTGGCCAAGCCTTTCCGTACACACCGATTGCCAACCCACGCTACATGGTGGCTGACTGGGCCTTTGGCATTCAAGACGAAAACATGCAAAAGATGGTGGACGAAGCCCGTGCCAAAGGCGCGCAGGTGGTCGTTGTCATCAGCCACAACGGCATGGACGTGGATTTGAAAATGGCCAGCCGCGTCAGCGGCATCGACGCCATCATGGGTGGCCACACTCACGACGGTATGCCTGTGGCGACCTTGGTCAACAACAAAGGTGGCAAGACCATCGTCACCAACGCAGGTTCTAACGGCAAGTTTTTGGGCGTGCTCGACTTCGAAGTCAAGAACAAAAAGATCACGGATTTCCGCTACAAGCTCTTGCCCGTGTTTGCCAACATGTTGCCGGCCGACAAAGAGATGGATGCGCTCATCAACAAGATCCGCGCACCTTATGAAGCTAAGCTCAACGAAACCTTGGCCATCACCGAAGGCACGCTGTACCGCCGTGGCAACTTCAACGGCACGGGCGACCAGTTGCTGCTCGACGCACTGATGGATGTGCAAGGCGCGGATATGGCGTTCTCGCCCGGCTTCCGTTGGGGCACATCACTCTTGCCAGGTCAAGCCATCACGCGTGAATGGCTGATGGACATGACTGCAACCACTTACTCGTACGCCACCGTGACCGAGATGACGGGCGAGACCATCAAGACTGTGCTCGAAGATGTGTGCGACAACTTGTTCAACCCTGACCCTTACTACCAACAAGGTGGTGACATGGTGCGCGTGGGTGGCCTTGAATACGTGTGCCGCCCCAACGAAAAAATGGGCAGCCGCATTGGTGAGATGCGCCTCAAAGGCAAGCTCATTGATGCCAATAAAAAATACAAAGTGGCGGGTTGGGCGCCTGTGTCGGAAGACGCCAAAAACCAAAACCTCAAGCAGGTGTGGGAAGTGGCCGAGCAGTGGCTCAAGGCCAGCGGCGGCAAAGTGTCTAAGCGCAAGCTCAACACACCGAAGCTCGAAGGCGTGTTGCCTAACCCTGGCTTTGCTGCCGTCTAAAAGTTTTGAAAATCTGGAGTGAATGAAATGACAGTCGAACGTTACATCCGAGTCATCGCTGGCTTGTTCATCATGGTGTCACTGGCCTTGGGCGTAGAGGCCAGCCCCGTGTTTGTGAGCGAGTGGGCCTTGGCCTTCACAGCGTTTGTGGGCCTGAACTTGTTTCAGTTTGGCTTGACCAACTTTTGCCCCATGGCCATCATCTTGCGCAAGCTGGGCGCCAAAGACGGCGCAGCTTGCTGCCCAGCGCCATAAGCTGCGGGCTTACAGCGCCGCCCTAGGTGGCGGCTTAAATAGGGCTGTTGATTGACTTGAGCGCTTTGTAAGTCAATCCAGCGCCCAAGATGATGGACACCAGTGTGAGCCACGCGGTGTTCGAGAAAATTGCACCACCGCTCATGCCTGAGCCCACGGTGCAACCACCAGCCATGACGGCGCCAAATCCCATCAACACAGCGCCTGTCAAATAGTGGCCCAGTTTGTTTTCAGTTTGAAAGCCTTCAAACTTGAATTCACCAAACATCACGCTGGCCACCAACGAACCGACAAACACACCGGGCAACAAACCCGCATCAAAACCAAAGCTCGGTGCTGTGGCTGTGGACAAGGTACGCATGAGCCATTCAGCGGAAGGGCTGCTGAAACTCAAGCTTTGAACAGGGATAGGTTCAAACGACACCCCCGCAATCAGTTGTGTAAAGCCCCAACCCAAGGCAATGGCCAAGCCGACAAACGCACCCGCCCAGTTCCATGTGTTGTTGCTGCTGTCTTCGCTTTGACGCAAGCGCCACAAAGCGGCCGCACCCATGGCCACGCCCACCACCAAACCGAGCCATGTGCTGGTGAGGTTGAGCAAGTTGCGATCAGGCCCACCTTCGACCATCCACAACGACGTGACCCACTGACGTGCAGGCGCCAAAAGTCCAGAGATAGAGGCTTGCACCGTCACGGCAAACACCAAGCCGGAGAGCAGGGCGCGCAAATTGCCATTGGCCGACAAAATCAGCAAGCGGCTAGCGCAACCGCGCGTCATGATCATGCCCATGCCAAACATCAGGCCACCCACCACAGCGCCCGAGATGCTGCCGGGCGAGCCCAAATGACGCGAGCTTTCAGGTTTTAAGAAGCCCACCAGCACGATGGCTTGCACCGCCAAAATGGCCACAGCAAAACCCATCAACCACACGGCCAAACGCGAGCCCCAGGTGCCATCGCAGCATTCAATGACGGCAGCGCGTGCACAAAACTTAGAGCGTTGGGCAAAAAAACCAAACATCAAACCAATGAGTGCACCACCCATGGCCAATACCGAGTGGTCTCCGAAGGTTTCAATCAAGCTGGTCAGATTCACAAAAGTCCCCGTTGGTGGATATCAGTCAAGGCAGCGATTGTCCCTTTTTTTGCCGGTCCATGTCGTTCAGGGCCTATGCTGCATTCAAAGTCGCCTATATTGATGGCTTCTTATGAATGCATGTGATCAATGACCCACATCCTCAGCCCCATTGTTCAAGGATTTTTCGACCCTGCTACGTGGACCGTGACCTATGTGGTCTACGAAAAAGAAGGCAGCGCCTGCGCCATCATTGACTCGGTACTCGACTACGACCCCAAGTCAGGCCGCACCAGCACAGAGTCTGCAGATCAAGTCATTGCCTTTGTGCGTGAGAAAAAGCTCCAGGTGCAATGGATCTTAGAAACCCATGCGCATGCAGATCACCTCACGGCTGCGCCGTATCTCAAAACGAATTTGGGTGGGCGCACCGCGATTGGCCATCACATCACAGCGGTACAGCATGTGTTCAAAGGTGTGTTCAATCTAGAAGCATCCTTCCAAGAAGACGGCACACAGTTTGACCACCTGCTGCAAGCAGACGAAACATTGGCCATTGGCAACTTGACCGCCCAAGCCATGTCGGTTCCTGGCCACACGCCCGCGTGTGTGGCTTTTCATATCGGCGATGCTGTGTTTGTGGGCGACACCTTGTTCATGCCCGATGTGGGCTCGGCGCGTTGCGACTTTCCTGGAGGTTGTGCCAAAACGCTGTACGCCTCAGCGCGCAAAATTTTGAGCTTGCCTGCTAGCACCCGTTTGTTCATGTGTCACGACTACCCACCCAATGAGCGCGACGTACGCTTTGAAACCACAGTGGCCGAGCAACGCGCGCACAACATCCATTTGCACGACGGCATCGACGAAGCTGAGTTTGTGCGCATGCGCACCGCACGCGATGCCACCTTGGCCATGCCCGTGCTCATCTTGCCTGCGGTGCAAGTCAACATCCGCGCGGGCGAGTTCCCGCCCAAAGACGACAACGGTGTGTCGTACCTCAAAATCCCTTTGAACGCGCTTTGACACTGGCTTAGATGTTTCGGTAATTAACTACCAAAAACTCTGTCGTTCCCTTTTCGCGCTGCGGCGCTAAGAATCCGCCCATCGCAATATGCCGATGGATTCAAAGGGAACAAAAAATGATTCAACGCAAACACTTTCTCAAAACTCTGGTGGCCACAGCCTTGGTGACTGTGAGCGGTTTGGCTGCGGCGCAAACCGCGCCTGTCACCTTGCTCAACGTGTCGTATGACCCAACCCGTGAGCTGTATTCTGAGTTCAATGCCGCCTTCGCCAAACACTGGAAAGCACAAACCGGCCAAGACGTGACCATCAAGCAGTCGCATGGCGGTTCAGGCAAACAAGCCCGCTCAGTCATCGATGGCATCGACGCCGATGTGGTCACCTTGGCTTTGGCCGGTGACATTGACGCACTTTATAAAAACGGTGGCCTCATTCCACAAGACTGGCAAAAGCGCTTGCCGCACAACGCGTCGCCTTACACATCCACCATCGTGTTGGTGGTGCGCCAAGGCAACCCCAAAGGCATCAAAGATTGGGACGACTTGGTCAAGCCCGGCATCAGCGTCATCACGCCCAACCCCAAAACATCGGGCGGTGCGCGTTGGAACTATTTGGCGGCTTGGGAATTTGCCAAACGCAAATACGGCGGTCCAAAAGGTGATGAAAGCAAAGCCAAAGAGTTTGTGAAAAAACTCTACGAGAACGTGCCTGTGCTCGACACCGGCGCGCGTGGCTCATCGGTCACGTTTGCGCAACGCAACCAAGGTGATGTGTTCATCTCGTGGGAAAACGAAGCGCATTTGCTAGAAAAAGAATTTGGCAACAAAGTCGACATCGTCTACCCATCTCTCAGCATCTTGGCTGAGCCACCCGTTACTGTGGTGGACAAAAACGTGGAACGCAAAGGCACACGCAAAGTGGCCGAGGCTTATCTGAACTACCTCTACACCGAAGAAGGCCAAGACATTGCAGGCAAAAACTTCTACCGCCCCATCTCTGCCAAAGCGCAAGCCAAGTATGTCAAGCAGTTGCCCAAGCTCAATTTGTTCACGCTTGAAAGTGCGTTTGGTAGCTGGGACAAAGTGAGCAAGGAGCACTTTGCGGATGGCGCGCAGTTCGATCAGATTTATCTGAAGAAGTGATCGGTCATTGCTTTTAAACGTTTCAAAGCCCGCATATTTGCGGGCTTTTTTCTTTATACGCGTACGTTATTAACTAACAAATAAACAGTCGTTTGAGATTGTTCAATTCGCTTTCACAATCGCGGCCATGTCACAAACACCCACCATCCTCATCGTGCCCGGTTGGCGCGACTCTG
>JACCDR012592134.1_pt1 | contig 10658 bp, 17 predicted proteins | sample 7446431 | NCBI WGS metagenome assembly JACCDR01 (sample SAMN15323443, study PRJNA562643) | freshwater metagenome | isolation source: river surface water | place: USA:Blue River Watershed | collected 2017-08-17 | reverse complement strand
GTCGCCGTGCCGCCCCGAGCAGCTGCTGCACCCGGGAGGGTCTGATGGGCCAGCCGAGCCCGCTCGCCGAAGTCAAGTTTATGACCGTGGCCGAAGTCGCCACCCTGATGCGGGTGTCGAAGATGACCGTGTACAGGCTCATTCACACTGGCGAGCTGCCGGCCATCCGGGTAGGTCGCTCGTTCCGAGTAGGCGAGCCAGCTGTGGTGGAATACCTGCACGCTGCGGAATGCGCTAGCTGGTCACCGCATCGACAGGGTGAGGGCGTTCCGCAGGTTGTGTGGATCGGCGGGAGCAATCCCTGCCGGGATGTGGCCGAGCGCCCCACCGGCCTTCCACGCGTGGTCGCCAAGACGCTCCAGGTCGTTTCGGCCGTCGCCCATCCCTGGCTGCCAGGGCGGCCCAACGACCAGCAGGCAAGCCTCGGCTTTCAGCGCCGCCTCACACCAGTCGGGAGTATCGATGCCCCCGCCGTAGATCAGTCGGTCAGGTACGTCCCACATGATCCGCTTGTTGGCGCCCAGTGTCGGATACTGCACGACCAGGGCGTAGCGGGGTGCCGTGCCGCCGATCCACAGCCCCCACGCCGACCCCTTGGCTTTGTCCATCCTCAACTGGGCGCCAGTGTCCGGGTCACCCTCGAGTCGCAGCGCCGGCAACCCCAGGCGTCTAACCATCGGCACCAAGTAGCGGTCCGTGTCGTCGCCCTGGTGGGCGCTGGCCACGTACAGGATCGGGAACGGCAACTCGGGTGCGATCAGGCCGCGGTAGTTGATGGTGTGCATCATGACGTCGGCCTAAAGGTGCCCTCTCCGAAAGCGAATGTTTGTACGGGTACTTATTATGGGCGGTTGGAGTCAGGCCGCGTTCTCTTTGCGTGGCGAATGTGACTCCGGACGGTCGAACTCGCCGGCTTTGGCGCGGGTGCCGATGTCGCGAATCTGCTGATAGAGCTCGCGGAGGTCTGCGGTCTTGTCGGTGGCGTAGACGGCCAGTACTGCCTGTACCGCGTCGGCGACGGGGGCGCATTCGGGGCGCAGCACGGTCGGCCTCACGCCGCGCATCGTGTATTTCTCGGGCAGATCCGACTTAAGCTGGAATCTCAGGCCGGCGTCAGTGCGCCATCGCTGGACCTGCCGCTCGTCGGTGCCGATCAGTTGGGCGACTTCCCTCCCGGAATATCCGTCCAGGCTGAGCCGAAGTGCGTCCAGGCGTAGGCGGATTTTTCTTTCTACCGAGGCGTCTACGACCTCTTGTTTCTGCGTCCCCTCGGTACGAATTGCCCCGGGCAGGAGCTTCCGGTTGTCGTCGTAGGCTGCCAGAGGATGCCATCCGGCCGCGCGGGCCTTGCCGGCCGCTTCTGCGCTCGGCCCCCACGGGCTTCCACCGATCCGAGCCTGCCGGTCGACCCATTCAGCCAGCTCGACGATGCCTTCGGCCTCGTCGGCGGTGATGAACTTCGCCGCCTTACTGGCGACCCCCCACAGCCATGCCTCTGTGCCTCCGAGCCGTTCGCTCTGCCACTTCAGCGACCACCCCTGCACCTGCATCGAGCGGAGCAACTGAATGTGTTTGGGTGTGACCCGGACCCGTTCCCGGGCGATCGCCAGAACGGCCTCGGGGGACGAGGCCGCGATCTTCGTGGCGGTCTCTCTCGTGATAGTGGAGTTGGTTCCGTCCAGGATCCGGTAGATCGTGGACGTGGTGACCTTCGCGCATTTCGCGATGTGGGTGATCTGCACGTCGCCGAGCTTGAGCAGCATCTGCAGATGCCGCCGGGCGGGAGCAGCGGGAACCTCCCAGGAGGTGTAGCGGAGCTGCATCTTCTTGGCACGCTCGCAGTCGTCGAACGTGACGGAGAGAATCGCATCGTAGACGTCTTCCGCGCAGCAGCTGGGTCCCTCCTTGCACCGTCTGACGATGGCTTTGAGAGTGCCTTGTGACACTCCGCTCACGAATGCGAAGTCCTTGATAGTGACCCCCGCGCTGCGGAACTTGGCCAGATGCTCGGCCGCGGGTGCGGCGTCTACGAGAGTCGGTCGGGGCGCGTCAGTGATGACCATAGGGACTCCTTTGGGTGGAACGCGGTCGCTATCGCGTCGGGTACTGGTCGAGGCGGATGATCTCGCGGAGATGTTCGGTGGCCAGCACGTCGGCTTGCTGCCGGTACCCGCCCATGATGTTGTCCAGGAACGCGAGCATGGCGCGGGCCTGGTCGAGGGTGTAGCCGTAGATGGGCCGGTCAGCGATGGTCCGTAGGGTGCGGGCCGTCCAGACTTGCCCCCAGTCGTCTGTTCCGAGAGGAAGGCTGGGGCGGCCGTACCACCAGGCGATACGCCGGCCGGGCCGCAGATGCCAGATCCGGCGGCTGGCTTCGGCTGCGGCGACGGCGTCAGACAGGTCGTCGTACAGCTCGATGATGACACTCATGGTCGGGTGTTCCTCCGTGGTCACGTGCGTGGGTCGCTTCCACACACGACCCTGATTGTACATGTACTTAGCGTCTGAGGCTACTGGTTTCGAGGATCATCCTGTGGTGACGTGTCGCCGGGTGTCGCGGGCTCCTGAAGGTGGGATCTTCACACCGGGATCCCCCACCCTTGAAACTCGGAGACGGTTGAACGGCCTCGGATGACGGGGATTCGCTGGTGCATCCATGGAATCGGCGGAACCGCGTTGTCCAGCGATGCGCTGGCTCCGCCGCTCAGTGTCTGGCCGTTGCCGCTGAAGTCCGCCGTCGCTGGCCGGTCGAAGGGGTACCAGGCCCGCAGGTTCGTCGTCCGGTACGGCACGAACTGCTGCGCTTCCTGCTCCATCTCCGCCTGTGTCAGTGTGGCCGACCACCACTTGAACGCCATCACTGAGCCGTTGAGCCACTCATTCGTAAACACGCTCTCGCCGATGATCAGGCTGGTTTGAGTGATGGCGGATTGTCCGCCGCTAGCCCATGTGGACACGGTGCTGGATGTGTCCGTTACGGCCCGACTGTAGACGGCGCCGGCGCCGCCGTTGACGGCAACACCCCACCAATACCATGATCCGAGAGTCATGGCTCTCGCGCCATGGTGGGTGGTGTCTACGCCGGCGTCCCAATAGCCCATGGTAGTGCCGTCTACGTCGGTTTGCAGGTAGCCGTAGTCGCTGGTCGACGCCCCTATGAACCAGACTGTCGAGTAGGTGTTGCGGTCGGTTACGACCTTCGCCCAGCAGCTCATGGACCAGTTGGCCTGAGATCCCAGGCTTACGGTCCGGTTGTAGTCCTGGGCGTCGGCAGTGAATCGGACGGCCATTTCAGGGGCTCGCCCATGAGACCTGAACATGCTTGAGGAACGCGTCCCCGGACAACGTGTCGTTTGCGTGAGCACCGAGCCTGCTGATTTTCACCCAGAGCTCGTCGCCGTCGGCGGCGCTGTCCAGTCCGCCGCTGGTCAGGGTGATGGTGGCGCGCATCAGACGCTTGGCCTGTGTGCCCAGATGGGTGTCGTCCACGGCGGTCGCCGTACCGAATGATTCGGCCTCGGGGTTGACGGCGTCGTTCTCGGGTGACACGGCCATGAGGGCGGCCTCCCAGCGAACCACGCCGGAGGTGGCTGTGGAGGCACCCCAGATGATGTTCACGGTGATGTCGCCGCCGCCGTACTCGACGGCGCCCATCTCCCAGTAGGCGCTTTCGGTGACAGCTTGGTCGTAGGCCAGCCATGTGACCGGCTGGTTGGTGCCGAAGTTGCGCAGAAACTGCGGAAAGGAAGAGGACAGGAACTGGGCTTCCGGCGGGTACAGGTCGCGGTAGATCGTCGTGGGCATGGTCCCCCATGGGTGGCAACCGTGGGGGTGGCTGTCGCCTACGGTGCCGCACGGCGCGGGTTAGGGTCGCGCGCTCAGCACAGGATCTGAACCACGAGATCGCTCCCGGCGACGGTGGATCCCACTTGATCGATGTCGACGGTGAAGTAGCTCCCGTCGGCGATCGTGGTCACGTCCATATTGGTGACCTTGCCGGACGTGTTTCCGCTGGCCGCAATGGTCGGCCGGTTGGACTGCGTCGTGAAGATCGTGGTTCCGTCTTTATTGACGTCCACGATCACGCTGGCCCCGGTGGGTGCCGTGCCGACGCTGGCGCGCACCGCTTTGATCGTGAGGGTCGAGCCGGTGTCGTTGTAGATCCGGAATGTTCCGGTCGTCGTGGCCAGGGTGCCGGAACGGCTGAACGGGAACAGCAGCCCGGTGTCGACCAGTCGCTCCGTGCCGGAGGAGTTGCGGACCCACAGCACGGCCCCGGTCTTGGCGAACAGCGAAGCCCACCCCGACGGCGGGTTGCCGGGACTGGCCTGCTCGACCAGTTGGAGCGCGGCTCCCAGTTTCACTGGCCGCCTCCGGAGGGTTGCCAGCCGATCCCGTCGCAGGTCTCGCAGCGTTCCAGCCGGCGGGCGGCGGCCATGCCGCGCAACCGGTGCGGGACGGGCCGTGGGTCGTCGCTGCTGGTCGCGTAGCAGCCCTGTCCCGGGTCGGCGAGGCAGGCTGGACAGACGACCGTCAGCGGGTCCACAGGCGCGGCCACCAGATCAGCCCTTCGCGTGGACGACGACCCGTAGGGTGCCGGATCCGTAGGCGATATCGGATTTGAGGGAGATCGTGTTGTTGTCGACCAGGGCGACGTCGAGCTTCACTTCGGCACCCCCGGTGTTCTCCCAGGTGGTTACACTCACTCGCTGGGTGCCGAGGTTGTGGGTGACGTTGGACGGGGTGCCGGCCGACAAGGCGGGGGCGTCGGCGTCGTAGGCGGTGACAGCGGCCAGGTTCGCGCGGGCGGTGGCCGCCGTGGTGCCGCCCGTGCCGCCTTTGGAGATCGGGACGTTGCCGACGGTGATGTCGTCGGCGTTGACGACGATCGACCCGTCTGCGGCGACGATGTTGAATGTGTTGCCGGACAGCACCTGGCCCGCGCCGGCAAGGTAGGTCGTGCCGGACGTGGTGTACACGGTCCAGGTCTGTGTCCAGCTGCCCGGACTTCCCGAGGGGGCTGCGGTCTGGATGTACTGGTTGCCGGCGTAGGTCCCTTCTGCGACGGCCAGGATCGTGCCGTCGAGGATCTCCCCGGTGGCGTCGGCGTCGGCCGCGCGGGTCGCAGCCGCCCCGCTGCCCTGGTAGGTGTAGATGCCGTTCTGTGTGCCCGTGCTCTGGCCGGCGGCCAGGAACCTGTCGCCGGTGGTGAGGGTGACGCCGTCGATCGCCGCGGGCGCGGACGACAGGTTGACGTTGGATTGCGTCGCCACCCTTACGGGATCTTTGACGCCGGTGATGCCGGTCCTCGCGTCGTCCACGTACGCCTTGGTCGCGGCGTCGCTGCCGCTGCTCGGCGTCAGCAGGTTCGTGATCTTCTGGGAGTTGAGGGAGACGCTGGCGGTCGGCGCCGCCATCTGGTCCAAGCGGCTCGTCCGGACCTGTGTGTCGAAGTCGCTGATCGTCGCGGCCAATTGGGTGCCGGTGTGGTTGGCGCGGGCCAGCGGGTTGACTGCCAATTTCGACAGGGCGATAGCGGCACCAGCCGCGACCTTCGCATCGGTGATCGTCCCGTCGGGGATGTCGGATCCGTCGACCTTGACCCACGAACTGCCGTTCCAGAACTTCACCATTCGCGGCGTGGCGGAGGTGTCGGTCCACAGTTGGCCGTCGCCAGGCGACGACAGGCTGGACCCGGACGCTTCCGGGATCAGACCCTTGACAGGGATCTTCGATGTGTCGATTTGGGAGCCGAATTTGGGCATGCCAACCCCTAGCTGGTGATCACGAGGCGACCGGCCATCGGCCAGGCCCACTCGACGCGGACGGAGCTCGGGGTGGGATAGGACACGTCGCCCTCGATCAGGGCGTCGTTGGTGTCGTAGGTGTAGACGGCCGGGGTGATCGGAATCGTGTGGGCGGCCTCCCATACCGTCGCAGGGATCGCGAAGTAGGTGATCTGCTGGGTGGCGTCGCCGGGCGGCCCGGGTGGGCCCTGCTCGCCCTGGGGGCCGGTCGCTCCGGCCGGGCCGGCGGGTCCTGGCGGGCCTTGGGTGCCGGGAGTCGACAGGGTCAGATGAGTGGCCGCGGCTCGGTCCACGACCAGTGTGGGCCCGTTCGCGATCTGGACGACCCGGGTACGGCTGGTCTCGACGACCACGATCTCGCCACTCACCGGACCACCTCGCGGTCCATGGTGAACGAGCCTTTGAGGAGCCGTTTCTTCTTCCCTGTGGGGGAGTAGATTTCCAGGCTGTACACGCCGTAGTGCCAGGTCCAGGCCGATGTGGTGTCAGCAGGCACGGAAACGAAGATCTTGCCGGGTGGGCCGTCGATGGTGACGTAGCCGCCGCCGTCGGTGTTGAACTCTGCCAGCGGAGTGGGAGAGTCGATGGTTTCGCGGACCTGCATCCGTGCGGTGTAGCCGGTCAGGTCGATAGGGCCGTCGTCGTCGCTGTAGGTCAGTTCGAGGTCGAAATCCTCGCCCTGTTCCAGGGTGAGGGGCCAGAACGCGGCAGGCATGCGGCACCCCCAGAGACCCGTCAGGCTTGGACAGCTTTACGGTTCTGTCTGGAGGTGGCTTACGTCGCGGGCTCAGTTGCCGGGACGGGCCGGCCTGTGGGAGCGGGGGGCGGCGCCCTTGTCGCGGGCCACGCGGGACGCGAGCGAGTCGTTGATGCCGGCGGCCTCCGCGATGAAGGCCATCTTCATGGTGGGGCGTGCGCTGACGATGGCGGCCACGACCTGGTTACGCATGCCGCGGACGTTCGCGAAGGCCTGTTTCTCGTTGTCGAGCATTTCGCGGACTCTCCGCAGGAAGTCGATTGCCTCTTGGATGTCCTCGTCGCCGGGGTCGTCGGTGAGGCGATGGAGCAGCCCGGCTACGTCGTAGGAGGTGAACCAGGCGATCTGCGCCGCGAGGATGTTCAAGCGAGGGGTGAGGGCCTGGACTTCGGCGATCATGGTGGGTACGTCAAGTGTGGTTCCGGTTCGGGACACGACGTCTCCTGGGTGCTCGTCGTTCGGAGGCGGTGCCGCCGATGTGGTTCGTTGGTGGGGGACAGGGAGCCGGCTCAGCGGTGGGCATATCAGGTCAGGTCTGCTCGGTGGCTGCCGCCACTCGGTCTGGGATTTTTTGTGACTTTGGCTGCGACGAATTTGCGGGTGGGAGCTATTTCGTCTACGTCGATTTCCATAACCGGGGTGTCGCCGCTTTCGTTGTAGATACGTTGACGTAGTCGCCCTCGGACTATGACACGGGTGCCTTTATCGATGCTTTCTGCAGCATTTTCCGCCATTTGATGCCACAGAGTACACGTCACGTAGAGGGTGGGCCCGTTCGTCCACTGTCCCGTCCGCGTGTCGAGATACCGTGTGCCCGCAGCCACGCGGCAGCGGGTGATGGGCTTCCCGTCAGGGGTGTAGCGCAGTGAGGGATCGTCGGCGATGTTGCCGACGATGGTGATCGCAACATCGCCCGCTGCCATACCCGGATCCTTGATCTTCCTACTCAGTTAAAGGAAATTTATCCTCATGTGGTGATCGATCCCTATCGATCGAGCGTATGCGTGACGCCCTGGTACGTATCCGTTGCGGATGGTCGCGGATGACGCAGCACCGGGAGGCAGATCGCTGAAGCTACACATTTGGCTCCTGCCCTCCGGTTTCGCCGGGTCGCCACCGGCCCCACAATGTACGGGTACTTAGCCATGGTACCAGGAGTGCGGGGCCGGTCGGATTGCGTGCACGATCAGGTAATGTCCGCGACCCACGCGGCCGTCCAGGTCGACTTGTCCACGACCCCGGTCACGGCGATCCTCTTCTCCCGCTGGAATCGCAGGGCCACCGCTTTTGACTGCGGCCCGTACACGCCGTCCACCGTGATCGACCAGCCGCGGGCCCGCATCCGACGCTGCCACTGCCGGACATCCGTCCCACTCATCATCGGGCTGATCAACCGCAGTACCCGCCCAGGCCACGCCGGTGGGGGCGGCGGCGCCGTGTACGCGTGGGCGGCGGATGCGATCCTGTCGTCGGCGACACCAAGCGCCGCTTTGACCAGCAGCAGGAACGCTGCCTTCGGGAAATGCGGCCCGGGGTCGGTGTGGTCGCTGCGTTTGTACACCGCAGACACGTCGTTGTGGGTCGTGATGCCTTTCAGGCCCTGCTGGAGCTCGGCTTGGGTCAGCCAGCGAGCCGGAATGTTCCACGCTGTGCACCAGTCGGCGACCTGGGCGGCGCCTTGCTGCAGGACGCCGCGGGAGTAGGCGTCCTGCCACTGCCCGGTGGACTGGTTGGAGTAGCCGGCCAGCTCCAACTGCAATCCGTCGCTGTTGCAGCCGGGGGCCGCCCACGCGGTGTCGGTGTCGGCCACGCACCGCACCCGCGTGTTGCTGTCAGCGCACACATGCGCACTGACCTGGTTGGCAGTGGTGTGGAAGTAGTTGGCCACGTTCTCTGCGGTCTGCGGACCCTCAGGGGCCTCGGTCGCGTGGATGACGACGACCCGGATCGGGGCCAACCGCCCGACGTAGAAGTGAGGTGCGCGCACGAAATCCATGCCGCGCACGATCCGTCGCGGCTGCGGTTAAGGTCGCGTTCTCATCGCCCCGGCCCGGCCGGGAGCCAGACAGCTGCCCGGCCGGGCGGCCAAGTCGCGGTGAAACGACAGCCTGGGTTACTTGACTTCCAGGTCGTCGGCGGAGCGGGGGCTTCGTACCGGACGCCACCCGCCACCCTCACAGATCTTGGCGTTGCGTAGCCGGTCCCGGACGGCGATCAACGCCGCGCGCGGATCAGCGACCTCGTTGTCATCGTCAACACCGGCCAAGGTTGCGATCTCCTGTAGCACCTTCGCCGGATCCTGGTCCACGGCCTCTGCTCTGCCGGTCGGACAAGGCGTCAGTGTGTAGGCGTAGATATCGGCCAGCGCCTGTTCCCACCCGACGAACCGGACACCTCGATCATCCACGTATGCGACGGCCGGGTACTTGTTCCGGCTGACCAGGATGACGTCAGTGATGTCCCAGAACTCGCGACGTGGCGCCGGGTCGTCGGCGACGCACGGGATGCCGATCTTGGCTTCGAGCCAGGTCGCGACCGCAGCCAGATCCGATCGAGCAGTGTGAATGAACATGGTGAAGGTGCCCATCAGCATCCGCAGAGCATGCGCGGTCCCGGGCACCAGCTCGCCGTAGATCTCCCCGCCGTTCCAGCCAAGAGAGTAGGTGTGGCAGACGCCGTCGAAGTCGACGCCGATGGTTCGTCGTGGGATCACAGATGGTTCCTTGTGCTGGGGTTCAACGGCCGCCGGACCGGTCGGAACGGCGGTAGACGGCGTCGCACACCTCGCAGGCCGCCATATCATCGGCGGCCACGGCCAAGAGCGCGTAGTGGTTGGATTGGGCGCCGCACCGCCAGCGCGCCAGCGTCCCGGCCACCTGGCCGCCGGCCCACGCCAGGTAGACGGAGTCGACACGGTGGCACAGGCGGGCGTTAGCGTTGAGTGACCGGCCGTACGGCAGCGACCGGCAAGCCCGGAACACGACCCGCCCGTACTGAATGCAGATCCGGCCACTGGCACGACGGCCGCGGCCCCGGTTGACAGCGCTGGCGAAGTTCAGGGCCCGCCGGGTCTCGCGCTGCCACCGTTCGGCGGCTGTGGTGGTCACCACTCCTCCGGATAGTCGACACGGGACGGCTGGTGCGGCCGGAACGCGGGCATCTGCGGCCGGCCATCCGCCGCGGGCCTTCGCCGCGGCCGTCGCCTCCAGCCTGCTGGAGCTCGCGGCCCGCTCAACCAGTCCGGGTATGGAGATCCGTCGCGGATCCTCGCCCACAGCACCAGCCCGCACGTGACGCACCACTCGGAGGTCACCGAACCGTGGAGAGGGACGTGGTAGCCGCGTAGCCGGCAGCGCAGCCGCCGGATCAGACACCGCACCCACAAGACCACCCACTGCATCCGGAAGTCCATCATCGGCGGCCTTCCGCCGTGAACCAGCGCCAGGACGTGGCCAGCCGTGGCCGGTCAATCCAGCGCGGGCGGGCGTCGGTCATGAACTGGGTCCACAGCGTGGCGTCGCACACGGTGCACGCTTCCCACCAGGCGTCTGGGTGCTTGGTCGGGGTGTGGTAGCCGCGGACCCAGCAATACGGGCGCCAGCACAGCCACAGCGTCACGGACCGGCCAGCGGTCCGGTCCCACAGCCAGCGAGCCCACGCCGGCCCGGGGCGGGTCATATCGTCACCCGGGGTTCGGCCGGGATCGGTGTGACGTGGCCGCTCGGCGCGTCCACAGGCAGCCCGAGCCGGTAGGCCAGCCGTTCACACTGGTGGCAGAACGTGGCGATCGGCAACCGGGCATGGTCCTCCTCGAGGCAGACCGCCGCGAGTTCGATCGCGACGGACCGGCGGACGATGCCGTGCAGGTCGGCCAGTTGCCGGTCGACGGCCTGCTGGGCGATGTCCCGTACGGCTTGCTCGTGCTGTTCCGCTACGGCCGAGGTGAGGGCGCGTACCCCGATGGTGGGGATGACTGCGGCCAGCGCGTCGCGGATCAGCCGGTCCGGGACGCAGTGGTCAGTAGCCTCGTGGGCTGAGAGGACGAGATCGGTAGGGACGTCGTCCCCGCTCATCAACGTCAGGTGTTGGGGTGG
>JACCDR010862447.1_pt1 | contig 10660 bp, 9 predicted proteins | sample 7446431 | NCBI WGS metagenome assembly JACCDR01 (sample SAMN15323443, study PRJNA562643) | freshwater metagenome | isolation source: river surface water | place: USA:Blue River Watershed | collected 2017-08-17 | reverse complement strand
GGTGGGGCTGGGGTGCCCCGCCGCAGGGCCGGACGGGGTTCTTCAAGCTCGTCACTCATAGGCCGAACAGCTCTTTAGCTTGCAGGGCACGGGGCGCGAGGACATAGGAAACATAGGTCGTTGTTCCCCCGCGACTTCCTCGGTAGGTGTCGCACTTCTTCAATAGCCACTCATTCTTGACCCACCATGTGGCTTGCTGGGCACTCGGCATCTTGCCGGTCAGGATCTCTTTCAAGGTGGCCAGTCGTTCTGGGGGAAGGTCGGCAATTGCAGCCCGGAGCTTGGCCTGTCCATACTCCTCAGCTTGCTTGAAGTACAGGGTATTGGCATTGTCCAAGTCCTCTTTGGCTTTCTTGTACGCCTCTACCGCACGCTCTTGATTGGCGCAGGTCTCGGTATAGCCCCATGCCATCGCGTCCAGTTCGGCTTGTGTGGGGACAGAAAAGGGAAGGGGCATCATCTGAACAGTCTCACTTGTTGGTCAGGTTGGGGAAATGCCCGATGCCCGATTCTCCAGTACCACTCTGCGCGTGCATCCGCGTAGGCAGCATGGGCGATCTTCCTGCGCTCCAAGGCATCGGGAAGCTCCTGGGCAACCCGGTCCAGCTCGGATCGGGCGTGGGCATGGCGGTGTTTCTGAGAGGAATTGGCCAGGATTTCTTTGGCGCGCGCTTCGTCCTGGTGCAGTGCACGCGTGGTCAGGATGCAGATTTGATACTGCGCTTCTGCCATCGCAAGGGGTGTGCCCTCGCATCGAGCGTCGTCGATCAGGGAACCCAGATCGGCAACGGCTTTCATCGCACCACCTCAAACGGGGTGGTCAGGATGTGCCGGAGAGCTTCCCAGAGCGACATTCCCCAGACCAGTCCAGGGCAACGAATAGCCTTGAACGAAAACAAGGGCTTGTCTGTGTAGATGTGAACGCATCCCTCCGACTGAGGTTCTCCCACCTTGAGCAAGGTCATAGACGGCTCGATGTTCCACGACGCATCCGCACCGGGCCTCATCACCAGTTGGCCATCGAGCTTGTCCGTGGGGTAATGCTTCTCATAAAGCCAGTAGATGGCTCGGGTATAGACCAGCGGGTTGGAGAGGTCGATGAATACCCGGGATTTGTCGGCTTCTGCGATCCAGAGCCACGCAATCGGGGAAGGATGCATTTCAACAGAACAAGACTGTTTTGGGCAGTTTTCGGACTTAGGATGGATGGCAAGAAAACTGGCCATCCTGTCTTGAATATGTGTATGGACCGCATCATACCCATTCATCACCACAGGCAGCCCAGGGGTGAGAAAAGACAGGTCCGGCAAGGGAATCAGCATGGGTGCTCCTACGCCAGAAGGGTAGCCACGAGCAGCCCAAGAAGCTCAAGCAGGGCAAGTACCGCCCCCGCAACCAGCCACGGGGTGAGCGGGGAAGGGGGCATGGTGGGGACAGGACGGGGCGGCTCAAAGAACAACGCCAGGATTTGCGCGCCGTTGCTCGCTTCCAGGGCTTGTGTGGCGCGCAGGGTGTACCCTTTCTCAATCAGGGTCACGATGGTGGGATGTTCCAGCTCTTTCTTGAGGTTGTTCAAGTCCACATTGATGACGATCATATTCTTCTCCGTGCGGTTGCGCGTGGGGGTGGGGCCACTCCGATCAGGGGGTGACCTTGCAGAAGGTTCTCAATATCCTGGATTTCCCGACTCACCGGGAAGGGTGGCAGGGCGTTCCGTAGAAGCTGCCAGCCATCCCCCGGACCCATGACCCGCGCATCCAAGAGCAGGACAGCACCCCGGTCTTGCTGGGACCGGATCAAGCGGCCCGCACCTTGGGCTAAGACCATTGCAGCCTCAGGAACCGACCGGAGCATGTACCCGTTGCCTCCCCCAGACCGCTGAACCAGAAGGGCCTGTACGGCGTTCTCTACAGGGTCGTCCGGGCGGGCAAAGGGAACCCGGTTGATGATGACCAGCCGGCACGCATCCCCCTGCACATCAAGGCCCTGGAAGAAGCTGCGGGTTGCGACCAGTACCCCGTCAATGTCGCTCTTGAACCACTCCCGAAGCTGAGCCCGCCCCATGTCCCCCTGCACTTTGACGCGGGGCCGGAAGTCCCCGGTCCAGTTGGCCTCGTTTTTCAGCTCCCATCCGTACCGACGCATCTGAGAGGTGGAGCTTGCCAGTACCAGTGTCCCACCCCGGGCAAGGCGCACCGCTTCCAGCACCATGCCCACGCTCCAATCCTCCCACCCCGCATCTTTGGGGCTGGGGCCGTGAGGGACTACCAGCACACCCATCTGGGCAAGCGGGTAGGGGGAGTCAAGGCGGGTTTCGTAGACTGGAATGGGGGCCTCGGTAGGGGCATCGGTCAAGCCCAAGGCCACGCGCAGAGAGGGGAAGTCCTGGATCGTGGCGCTGGTGAAGACGGCGCACGGGTAGAGCGAAGACAGGCGGTTCGTTGCCCAGCTTACGTCCGCCGGGATGAGCGACACCACCATGCGCGTTCCCCCGGCCTTGGTCTTGGTACGCTCGGCATAAATGGCCCAGGGAAGCGTTGCAGCAGGCCATTCCGGGTCGGGAATTCCCATCGCGGTTGCTGCCCATCGTTGGCAAAGGGTGGTGGCTTGCTCGATGGCACGGACCAGTTTGGCGGCTTCCTCTGAATGTTCGGGGATTTCGGGATCATAGCTGGGGGGAATCAGCCGGGAGTCCATGTCGATGCAGCCATACCGCTCACAGGCGATGCCGTGAAGCTCGTCGATGCTCTCGGACATTCCCTGGACAATCTCTGCGATGTACTCAGCGTCTTGCAGCCAGCCAGCCGGGAGGGGGACGGGGGATTCAATGGGGTTCTTGGTCTTGAAGGGCAGTTCTGGCTGGTGTTTCGTGTAGTATTCCCCTACCCGCCCCATGAGCCATCGGGTCGGGGCAAGCCAGACATCCTCAGCCGCGTCCTCCCCTATATGCTGCGCGATCCGAGCGACCAGCCCACGGACGGCGGCATCGGTCAGGGTGCGGGCTTGGGTGCTACGCAGAGACTTTTCAAGCTCGTGCATCTCATCCACGGCAAGCAGTCCAGGGTACAGGTTGCCAACCAGCGCAAGGTAGTGGTGGTTGGTGACGATGACCAGCGCATCCTGATACCCCGATACCGCCTCACGCCAGAAACATTGGGCTTCGTCCTTTCCCCAATGCGCGCAGGACTGGCCCAAGCAGTCTTCTGCTCCCACAGAAAGCTCTCCCCAGACCTCGCTGGCATCCAAGGGGTAGCGCTCCCGGTCTCCATCGCATCCGGGCTGGTCAATCCAGTCCAGAATCGGGCGCATTTTGGGGTTCAAGAGCAGGTCCGAACCCATCATGCGCACCCGATGGCGGCAGATGTAGTTGTTTCGACCTTTCAAGAGGGCAATCGGCATGTCTTCCAGGCCGATCATCCGAGCCAGATCGGGCAGGTCTTTCTGCACGAGCTGCTCTTGCAGGGCGATGTTGGCCGTGGTGATGATGAGTTTTCGGGCCTGGGCCGGGGGGCGGATGGGTTCAGGAAGGTCCGAGGGGTCCGCACCGGCTTCGATCTGGGCATCGTAGGACTGTTTCAAGCTCTGGTAGAGCGCTTTTTGTGCTCGATGCTCGGCACGCTGGCGAATGGCAAGTAAAAGACCAGGAAGGGAGTACGAGATTCCTTTCCCGGTATTATGAGTGACAGTAAAATCATCAAGTAGAAACCTTCCGTCTCCATCAAGAGTAAACCCATAAAAGTCTTCTTCGTCTTGCTCTACCAAGGTAAAGCCTGTGCGTAATACGTTTTTATTGATAACACGCTTAGGCGCACGCTTTCTTGGCAATCGTGTCGGGATGATTGAGCAATCACCTGAAATCGACACTCTCCAATAAATCCCGCCTGTTCCAAGTTGAGACCATTTTTCTGCCGCCGTTACATATGCTGCCAACCCGAGAGAGCGGGCGACATAAGCTACGTCTCTTGAAAGGCGCTCAGACTTACTGATATAATCAAAGCCTCCACACCCATTATACGACCCATCCGTATCCATCAGTCCCGCTAATAGTTCGCATCGCTCATCCCATGAGGCTGTTTTATACATCAGTGGAATAAACTTATGCTCACATTTTGTGGGAAATAATCCCAACGCTCGTAACTTATTACGGAGTGGATTCCGGCGAATATCAGGTGTATTTGTAATCAGATAATGCCGATCATCCATAACCTTCCATCGGCAACGAATTGATAACATATAATCGCGCACTTCTTCGTACACCTCAGGGTCAACCGATGTGAATGTAGTCGGGCCATGCTCTAAACCGAAGCCCCCATCTCCAAGAAGAGCGCCAAGAACCCATGGTGGAACATCAAGACGGTCACGAGTGCCCCCAAATTGTTGGATGCCGGAGCGCACAAGGCGGTGAATCGCCTTTTGTGATTGAGACCATCGGTCTATTATGTCAGATACCATCACATCGGTTATTTCCCCATTTCTTCGGTCTCTTCGCTTGCTTGGGTCGTATGAACCTTGCCGTGCAAGCGTCAAGATATGGCTCCGATTTACTCGGAATGTCGCCCCTTTTCGAGGAACCACATCTACCATTCGCTCACGCCCACGAGATAGAGACAGAACCGTTCGTGGATTTGAGTCTGGACCCATCAATAGATCTCCAACCACCACATCTTCGACACGTTTTATAGACCCATCAAACATGAGTATCCCCTGTCCTTTGGCGTGACATCCGCACGGTGCCTCAATCACGCCCCAAGAAGGGCGTCCGATGCGCTGTGCGGGCTGTCCAGGTGGGTAGATGGTGTCGATTTGGGCCGCAATTTGCAACGACATCTGGCGTTGCTGGCTACGGACCTGCCATCCGGCTTGGGCAAGGGGGCCATGCGGGCCATAGAAGGCTTCGACCAGTGGGGTAATGGCGCTTCCCGACTCGGCTAAGGCAACGAAATCCATACAAACTCCCAAAAAGAAACGGACCTGTCAGGAAGTAGCCCGACAGGTCCGGTAGGGAGGTTGGGATCAGGCCCGACCGGCAGCGACTTCCGGGGGGTGAAGGGGGACCACGTTGCTTGCTGGGACTTTCGCCAGGATTTCCACGGCGGCTTCAACCACGCTCTTGGTCAACGCATGGGCGCCTTCCCCGGGCTGGCCGTCTTTGCCGAAGGCTTCCCCAACGGCCTGGGTCAAGGCCATCCAGCTTGGCTGCACATCCCGGCGTTTGCACCGGTCCCGGTAGCTCTTGAGGAGCTTGTCGTGCTCGTGGTGGGCGGTGTTGACCGTCCACGCAGAGAGAATGTCCTCAAGAGGCACCTCGGCTTCCTGCCCGAAATCCGACACCAGACAGGTTTCGTCGTTGACCTCTACGACCTGCCCGAAGCCCTTGCCTTCCTCGCTCTCAAAGCACACAATCTGCCCCACTTCGGGGGTGATGGCTTCCTGGTCGGGTTTCTTGTTGAACAAGCTCTGCTGAGCCCGCTCAAACAGGAAGGTGATGGGGGCGCGCATCCCATGTGCGAGGTTGGCCGCTACTCCCTCGGACTGGCCAGACCAGCTGAGGGTCAAGGTCAGGGTCACAGCTTTCTTGCTGCCACGCATCCCCATCTTGAGGATGCGGGCCGCGCCTTTGATCAGGGACCGGGCGCTTTCCCGGTTGACCAGCTCAAAGGTCATTTCGTCGAACTCCGGCGTGACGGTACGCTCTTCCTTGAAGTTGTCCTGCTCCGTGCAGTTGACGTACCCCTGACGGGCACCGGCAAAGTAGGGTTCCAGCACCTCAGCCTCTTTGGGGTTGAGGATTTGGAACACCAGTGACACCGTGTACTGGTAGGAATCCCCGTCGAGCTTGACGGAGTACTTGGACAGCGAGCCATCGCACTCGCCATCGTGAGAACTGAGATCGGGAACCATGAACACTCCTTTCTGAGTAGGTAGCCCCTACCCCGGTTCTGTGCCGGGAGCCTTGCGGCGGCGCGGTTTGTCGAGCACTTCTTCTTCCCGGTCGTCGGGGGCGCTGTAGGGCACAAGCTGTCCTTTGCGGCCTGCGGGGGTATCGTCCCACAGGTCCGCATACTGGCAGGAACCGGGGTCAAAGGCGAGGTCAATGTCCGAGCCGGGGGAGGCGAACTCAGACCGGGCTTTGTCCAGGTAGATGCGCGTTTGGGGCCATGGGCGTTTGCAGCGTGCGCCCTTGCTCACATGCGGGGGTTCCCGGACAATGACCAGCACATCATCGGCATCTTGCCGGATGGCAGACGCGCCCTTCAGGTTGTGCATGGTGACGCGCTGTTGTCGGCCGCTTCCGGGGGCGCTCTCTTTGGCGTTGCTGGGGTGGACCACCATAAAGATGGTGATGCCCTCGAACTTGGCAAAGAGCGCGATTTCCCGAATGGCCATCTGAATGGCGATACGCTCGTCTTTGGCCTCAGGGTCAATCAGGAAGCCCAGGTGGTCAATCATAAAGATGCGCACGCCCAACCGTCGCTTTGCGTAGCGCATTGTTTCCATCGCTTTCTGGATCGACATCTGCCCGTAGTGGTCCAGGATGTAGAGGGGAAGGCGGCTGATTTCCGCGATGGCTTGCTGGCGTGACTCTCGGGAGACAGCGGTGAAGTCCTGCTCAACTTGCATTCTGAGCAGCTTCTGGACCGTGCCGATGGGTTGCTGCTCAAAGCTGGTGAGTGCCACGGGGATTCCCCGCTGGGCCTGCAGGTAAAGCAACCAGGTGATCAGCGTGGTCTTGCCGTTACCGGTTTCCCCCGTGAAGATTTCCAGTCCCGGGCGCCACCCTCCCAGGATGCGATCCAGCTTGACTGAGCCGGTGGGGAGTCCTTTCAAGCGGTCGGGGTTGTCGATCAGGGTTTCAATGTCGTCTGCGTAGTGGTCAACGGTCTGGAACATGATCCCGTGTTCGGGCTTCGCTTGTGCCAGGACTTTTTCGATGACTTCCACGGGGACTTTCTGAAACAGGGCCTCCCCCGCATCTTTGCAGGGCAAGAGCGCGCGGGCACATCGGTAGGCTCCGAGCTTGGCTGCGACTTTGGCCCATCCCTCGGCTCCCTTTTCGTCGGCATCGTACAGCCCGATCAGGTTGGTGTGGGGTTCCAGCACATCGAGCCATTCATCCGACCATGTAGCAGCGCCACCGGTACCCGATACTGCATTGGTAAAGCCGTAGGTGTCCATCGCCACCACATCCAGCTCGCCTTCGGTGACGATGACGGCTTGCCCTTTGTCGGGACTCAGGCGATGGGCATTGAACAGGGGGAGGGGACGCCCGGAACACACCCGGTATTCTCGGCACTTCTTGCACCCGGTATTGGTGGAACAATGCTCGCAAGAGCCGGCTACTCCGATGCTTCGGAACCGGACATTGACACACACGCCCTTGGTATCTTGCAGGGGGATGGTGATGTAGGGCCGTCCAGCATCGTTGAGCACAGGCTGTCCGTCTTTGTCCACATAGAGTCCGAGCTTGAACTTCTGGATGCTCTCTTTGGAGAGGCATCGAGCGGCAAGCAGGTAATTGCGTGCGCGGGAGGGCCATTCGCCGTCCTTCCAGAGCGCATCGGCACAACGCTCAGCGAGGTCGGAAGACCAACTGAAGCGGCCCTTAGGTGCGGGGGGATCGACGGGGGCTTTAGCCGGGGGGGATACCAGCCGGGACACGGGGAGGACACGGGCGGGCCTGGGGGTGTCGTGGCTGGGCTGGGCAAGTCCAAGGCGGATGGCTTCTTGCCGGAGCTGCTCCCAGTCGTCGCCAGTCAGGTCTTTGCTGGGCTTGTTGTGCTTTCGCCAGGAGAGCAGGTCCACCGCGTCTCCCTTGTTCTGACATGCCCAACACATCCAGCCCTTTCCGGTCGGGTCCGTTGTGCAGGGGGCACGGGAGTCGGTTCCGCTGCGTGCGGTGGCGCCACAGGACACACAGGGGCCAAAGGCACGGTTGCGGTGGGTACATCCCAGACGAATGGCAACATCCTGGGAGGTGTGCGCGGCCTTGAACTCAGAAAGCCAGGAGGATGACATGCAGTGCTCCGCTGAGTGCGAGTCCAAGGATGACGAGAACGAAGATGTTGGTGCGGTGTCTCATATCCGCCTCCGTGCCTGGGCTGGAAGACGAGGACTGTGATGGACGGGCGGTGCGGGCTTTTTACGGGGTTCTTCTACGATGGGGTGAGGACTGTGATCTTCCTGCCATGCTTCGGCCATCTCCAACCGGGCATCCAGCTTTTCCAGCCGGAAGATTTCCAGTAAGTCGGTGTAGCGGTTGTCTCGCAGGTAGATGGCTCGGTCGTCGTCGCTCTCGTAGACCCAGCGCACGACCAGAATCAGGTCGCTCTTCTCGTAGGTCTGGAGGAGCTTTTTGAGCCGCTTTTCGCGGACTTCGCTGAGGAGGCATCGGCTGGGGGCGCGTTGTCCTGCGCGCCATGCGTTGAAGACTTGCTCAAGGTCGGTAAGCTCAGTTGGCATGTGGCCTCATCGTGGGGGTGCGTTCCCTGGGTAGCCCCGAATAAGGCCACCCCAGCCGCATCGACCAGATGATCCAGCGAATCTTGAGGCACGGCAAAATGCTGAGCCGTCAGGGTCAGAATCGCGCCCATAGCAGGCAGGCGGACAGGGACCACACGCAGCGCAGTTTCTTTCAAGGTGTCCCGCTTGCCCTGGGGTACCAGCCCTTTGCGCCACGCGTTTGGCTCTACCCCGGTGACCTGCGCGCTTCCTTCTTCCAGGGGGCCAAGCAGCTTGCCTGTGGTCTGGGCAACGGACAGGGCAGAGCGGATGTTCTTGCCCACAAAGGGGGTTTCGTAGCAGATGGAAAAAGGCGATTGCCCTGTGACCCGAGAACACCCCTCGCGGATCAACAGGGCAACCTGATTCAGAGTAGCCCGGTACTCAGTCCGGGCGAAGGGAGGCTGCACAATCGCAACCTCCCAGATACGCGCCCCGTTTCGGGTCCGAGGGCGCCATGTCCAGCCGACAACCGGGACTTGTGCAGGCGTGAGCAGTATCGCGCTCCCTGTCAGAGCAGGGTCAAGTCCCAGATGCCACATGGTCACTCCTTAGAACGGGATATCGTCGTCGGACGGGGGCGGCGTGTCGTCAAACCGGTTGGGAGGGGGCTTAGAGGCGCTGGGCTTGCCACTTCCAGGGACGGGGCGGGGGTTCTTTTTCCGCCATTCCAGATACCCATCAAACGAGTCCGCGCCGTTATTGTAGTGCTCCTTGAAGCCCTGGAACTTCTCCTTGGGGGGAGGATTGCTATAGGCGTTCCAGAACGCAACGACGTACTTCGTCCGTTCTTCCCCGCGTGCCTCGTAGGTTTCCGCTTTCACGGTCACATTCACGAACTTGGGGCCTTCCACCGAATCCGGGTTTTTGGGGTCTTTCGTGGACCATGTGATCTTCTCGATCAGGCCATTCAGCTCCTCAATGAAGGCGTCTTCATCGTCGGACCCGAACGGTTCCCGATGCCCGAACGCAACGACCATTTGGACAAGGCCCTGCATCTTGCCGGTGAGCCAGAGGTCATGGTCAAGGATTTTGCCCGCCTGAGGGCCATCCACCACAACCAGCCGGAGCATCACGCCGGGGGTGCCTTTGCTGGCGGAGTGATGGAACTCCCACCCCACCACGGCCACCGTAAAGCGGCCTTCGGTCTGGAGACGTTCGGTTTTCTTGTTGCCTCCCCCTTCCTGGGGTTTCGAGGGGTCAAACCCGTGCTTGGCCTGGGTCTGGTCGATGTACTCTTGTGGGTTGAAACGCGGCATGTTCCGCTCCTTTGTCCTCACGGACGGTTGTGCCCCAACGGGGCAAGAGAAAGTAGCCCTTACTCAGCTTTCCGGGTGGTGCCGGGCTTGGTCTGGGTCTGATTGGGGGTGGGGACATTGGCCAGAGGGGGCACGTTGGTTTCCAGCGCCTTGAGCCATGCCCGCAAGTCTGCCTGCAATACCCCATCTAAGGGACCGTAGCTCTTGAGCAGGTGCTTGTCGCTTCCCGAGGTGGCGATAGCCCGGCCTGCCTTGCCATTGAAGATGAACCCCACCACGTTGACGAAGCTGGGAAGGGCGGACTGCATCGAGCCAGAGAGCTTGGGGTACAAGCGACGGATACCGGTATCTTCCTCGGTCACAGGCTCGGCAAGCGCGAGAATGACCACATGGTAAGGCAGATCGCGCAGGGTCTTCAAGATGTTGCGGAGCTTGCTGGCGATGATCCCCCAATCGGCAATCGCAAGCTCAGGCGCGCCATCTTTGGCGACTTTGTTGTTTTTCTTCTTCTCAGCCAGGATTTCTTCGATGACCAGCTGTTGAAGCTCGGTCACCGAGTCAATCACGATGGTTTTGATGCCCAGCTTGGGAAAGGTCACTTTGTCCAGGGCTTTGCCAAAGAAGGCCCGGATACTCGCCATGTTCTGGGCAGGCCAGACCAGCGCCTTGGGGTTCGATGCCCGGATTGTTGCCTGCCCTTGTGGCTCCATCGACAGGACCACAACCCCATCGACGCCGCTTCCGAAGTGGGTTTTTCCCGCCCCGGACTCGCCGTAAACAAGGATTTTCATGCGGTCCAAGGACACGTCCTCTGCGACCAGAAAGCCAGCCATCGGGTCGGTGGGTTCGGGTTCCAGGGCCTCAGCGACCTGCACGGCCTCCTGGGCTTCCTCCGGGGTGGG
>JACCDR010858226.1_pt1 | contig 10661 bp, 14 predicted proteins | sample 7446431 | NCBI WGS metagenome assembly JACCDR01 (sample SAMN15323443, study PRJNA562643) | freshwater metagenome | isolation source: river surface water | place: USA:Blue River Watershed | collected 2017-08-17 | reverse complement strand
TTTTCTTGAACACCTGGTATTTGCGTCGGAACTTGCTCAGATTGGTCACGATCTGCTTAGTATTCAAGTTGGTCATCTCCCGAATGTACAGGTAAATGCCCTTCTTGTTATAGATAGACGGCGCGTCGGGATTCTCCAGAAGGTGCATTACAGCCTCTAGCACCCTCTTCTCCTGCGGCTTGGAAAACTTGTCGCCCCAGCCCTGAAGATGTTCCTTGAACAGGTGGTAGAACTCCTCCTCTAAAAGCTCCTCTTCGTGGGGCGGCACCGTCACCTTGTCGGTGTTCTTCTCCAGGTAGTTGAGAATGTCCTTGTCGAAGTGAACGTCTACCTTGCTCCGCTTCTTGTAGACCTTCCCTCGCTGAATGAACCAGTTCTTGGCGATCACGTTGAAGTACGAGAACGCCTTGTGCCCCTTAGTGCCATCAAACTTGTACAGATTCTCAAACAGCATTGACACGCAATCGTAGCGCAGAATGTCGATGTTGCCGATGGAGTGGAAGTGGTAGACGTTGACTATGTTTTCGACCAGCTTGTCGAAAGCTGGCTTGATCCGGTCCACAAAGATCTGCTTACGGATGGAGACAGAGGGCTCTGCCTGAAATTCAAGAATGGCTTCCTCGGTCTCTTTACCGAAGTAGTTTTTCTTTTTCTTGGGCTCGGGGGCCTGGTCTTGCGTTTGGTCCGCCGTTTCCGGCATTAACGTATCCTAACATGAGCTGATAGTAGCTCTTGATTGACTTGAAGACCTTCTTCACGTCCTCGTCATCGTTCAGCATCACGTTGTTCTTCATGAGATTCGTCATGTAGGCGAGGTGTTTCTCAAGGTCTGAGAGGGTTTGTTGGTAGAAGCTCTCATAGCTGTTGATCGCCTTGCCTGCGCGCTGCAGCAGAACCACGGCGCCGATGATGATGGCGAAGAACACCACGTTGAGGGCAATGGAGATGTAGAGTAGCATCAGATAGCCTGCTCAACTGTCACGCGATCAATGAGAGAGCTGGGAATACAGGTTGTCACTTGGCGCCCCGAGAGGCTTTCGATGATCATGAAGAATCCACCTTGGCAGTTGTACTCCAAGGTCCTGTACGTCTGGGGCGGGCGGTCTGTAAAATAAACTGTAATCACTTATTCTGTTCCTTTCTTCTAGTATGTAGCACGAAACTGGCTCAAGCTAAGCCAAAAACGACTTTCCTGGCCTTCACGACGAAGTAGCCCTGACCGCACTCGACGCACTCAGCTCGCTCGTCCTTCACGTAGCCATTTATTTTTGCCCGACACCTGGGGCACTCCATCTGGTTCATGGGGAACAGAGTGTCCGGCGCCGGTTTGGGGTCATTGGTTTCAGCAGGGATATCCTTGCTGAGCTTCTTTCTCATAGAGTGATGAGCCTTTGATTTGCGGACTGAAGCGTCCAGGAGGGCCCCAGGAAGTCTGTAACGAACGCCTTGGTCTTGGGACCCAGGGCTCCGTCTACGCGCAGCACAGGAGGGCTTCCAGGACGGTTAGAGAGGCGGTTACATTGAGCTTGGAGGAACAAAACGGGTAGATCGGGATCATCTTGCTTCCATTGCCCTGCATCGAGAATAGCACACTTGGCGATCTCCCCATCAGCCAACTTGCCGACGAGGTGCGTCCAATCTTGACCCAAATGCTGGAAGTGCCACGCTTCGCTCTTGGTCGCGTCAGGATCGCTGATGATGGGGCGCCAACCTAGTTCGGCTGAGAGGGTCCAGAAATCGGACAAAGGCATCTTCAGGCTCTTCAGATCGATATCTATGGCCCGACCTGCCATGTGAAATGAAGCTCCTGGAGGCGCCGCGTAATCCTTGCGCTTGCCTGCGGTCCAGTCGTTGTAGGCTTTGGCTTGCATAGCCCAGGACCGATACAGGTCAGACACGTACAAATCTGCACCTGCACCACCTTGCATCCTGACATGAGACCGCAGGACAACGAGACCCATCTTGGTGTCTGCAGTCAAATGACAGATTGCGGGCAACTCAGATACGTCAAGTCGAGTCTTCGTTTTCGGGGCAAAATAGGTGCTTGGAATCCCAGACACCTGGACCAGAGAGGTTCGGACGAGCATTTGCTGCTCCTATTACAAGATATATAAGATCTATATCTATTCTGCTACGCAGAAGAAGTATAAAGGACTATAAGATCTGTATGAGTAGTAAAGAGAGGAAGAAAGAAAGTGAGATAAGATCTAGAGAGAAGTAACGGCGGCCTTCGGCGCCTTACTAGATTCTAAGATCTATAAGTAGTTGGGAGCTGTCCAAAAAACGACACCCAAAGCAGAAAGTTGGAGGTAGAAAAGATCGTTGCGAAGCGACCTGAACCATAGGAAAAGAGGATCCCTCAGCGAAAATCGCGAAGCGAAGATATGGGTGTAGACATATTGATAGGCGCGTAGACATTCTGTAGACCTGTGCAGTTTGTCCGGCAAGTTCCTTAACTTTCTGCGGCGCTATGCTATTCTGAGACTGGACACCACTCACAACGACAGCGCAGCACAAAGGACCCTTGCATGTGCAAGCACTACGGGAAGGCTCTGCCTGAAGACCACAGGCACTTCATTGCCTCCCTGCCCCATGAGAACTGCCTCCTTTGCCTCGTCGAGGCAGAGGGACCCATGACCCAGGAGCAAGTAGCGGGCTACATCGGCGTCAGCAAAGAGCGTATCCACCAGATTGAGAAGCAGGCCCTCAAGAAGATTCGGGCCAGCATCCAGTTCAAGCTGGAGGACGTTGTTTCTGACCCTGTGCGGTCGTTTACGCCCAAGTCGGTGTTGCTAGGGCGATCGGGTATCGTATCATACACAGACGTTCGCCCTCAATTTTTTTCCGACGAGTCAACGGACTTGTCTTGGAGAGGTAAATGCATTCCGAAGTAGATGTAAGTCGCCTGGCATCCCTGCTCCTGAAGCGGACAAGCAACGCCGCTTTCGGGCGCCTGGTTCAGGAGGCTCGGACGCAGAAACAGAGCGTCCAGGAAATCGCCTACAGGCGAGCCAGCAACATCCTGCGCAGTCTTTCGCTGCGGCAGGCGGTCTAAACCAGGTTTTTGACGCTATTTATCTCAGGAGGTCCGCATGTACAGACTTGTGCCCATCACACCGCTGCCGCTCAAGACGTATTGGTGTGCCGATCTCCAGGTTGCCGAAGAGGTCGCCGAGGAGATCAAGACCCGTTTCGGATGCCAGTGCGAAATCGTGGATGTGCCCGCTAAGCAGTCGTGGACGCCCGATGACCTGCTGGAGGCGGCGCTGTTCCGCCGTGTCCGGGCCTTTGAGCTGAGCGGGGACTTACGCTTCGGATGCTCGAAAGAGCAGCTCGAAGATGCTCTCTGCCACGCCAAAGGCAATATCTTGAAGATAAAGGACAGCCAGGAGATCTTCTGCTTCAAGGCAGACGACCCCTTCTGGCAGCGCCAATACCTGTATGATCAAACTTGTTGAGGTACGGCACGCAGAGCGCACCAAACTCTGCGTGCCAGCCTTGCGCAAGCTGCTGGACACGTTCTTCGACCTCCAAAGCGAGGTCATCATTTCCTTCGACCGCCAAATTTGCGACCACGGTTGTCACGACTTTGAGGCCGGTAGACACTATGTACGGGTAGGGCTGAGGCTCACCGAGCATCTTGACGCACTCTGTCAGATGCATGAGTTCGTCAACACTCTGCTTCATGAGCTGTACCACGCCAAGCAGTACGAGGACTTCGGCGGGAAGCAGTTTGAAGAGCTTCAGATTTTGCCAGGGGTGAAGCACTCGCGCATCAGCTACCTGTACTGTCCGCTTGAGCTTGCCGCCAGATCCTTTGCCGACTTTCACCACCAAGAGGCCATCTCGCGTTATGAGAAATTTGCGGCAGAAGTTTCGCGTCCACATCGAGCTGGACCTCAGCGACGAGGAGTTCGACGTGAATGTGATCAACATGAGCGCCCGCAAAGGCTTCGTGGACATAGAAGCTCTAAAAAGTAAGCTCAAAGACATATTCACTTTCATGCTCGAAGAGGGTATGGATGAATTGACGGAACAGATTGCCAAGGAGCAACTGCAATGACCACATATCTCAGGGCCCGGCGCCCGCAACCCGAATTTTCCGCGCAGCTCGCGGCTGCCAATCAAAATTCGGGCTCTTAGCTTAACGGGCAGAGCGGCTGGCTGAAGCCCAGCAGGTCGGTGTTCGAGTCACCGAAAGCCCACCAACCCCAACCAAACAGAGAGAACCATGTCAGACCAAGAACGTCAGATCGTATGGGAAGCGGGTCTCGATGATGACAAGTACCAAGTCGTCGTCGAGCGCTTGGACGAGCGCCACGGACAGCTCATCGTGGTCGAGTCCGCTACCAGCAAGACGGTGCTCTCAGAGAAGGTCGGCCTCAGCTACGGCGCCGCTTTCGGCCCAGACGCGGCCGATATTGAGCGCTGGCAGCAGATCATCGATGAGAAGATCCCGGCGCCTTAAAAGCATCGAGCATCTGCTTGACAAGCGTTTTGACTGTTTACGAATACAATCAGACGCTGGCCTTGGCTCAGATGGTCGCCGCAGAGTTTTAGTCAGTATAATAACGACGAGGGCTATACAGACGAGAATTCGTTCGCGTGTTGTTTCACCTGTAACGGGATCAAATCAGACCGTCAGATGCCAGACCTTCTTGCACACTCGAAGCGCATGATAGATCGACATGAAAAGCAGCCACATCAGTTATAGTTCAATAAAAGACTCCAAAGAGTGTCGCTATCGCTTCAAGCTCAAAGTCGTAGACGGCATTAAGATCTACAAGCCGAGCATCGATACGGTGTTCGGCACTTTGATGCACAACTGCGTGCAAGACTACCTCCTCAAAAAACGCGATGTACCGCAAACTAAGCGCAAGTTCCATCGTACTTGGAAGACGTTCTGGAAGGTCTATGGACGCTACCTAGACGAGGCCAAGGTCCGTCAGTTCCTTCGTGCCGGGCTCAACATCATCAGCCACATGGAGTCAGCGTTCGAGGGCTGCGAGGTGCTCACGGTCGAAGAGAAGCTGGCCATGCCCATCGTGCCAGAGCGCCCCGAGATTGACTTCCTGGGCTTCATCGACCTGGTGATGTTCCGCAAGGACCAGCTCATTATTGTGGACCTGAAAACGGCGGCGAACGCCTGGAGCTTCACTAAGTACCTGGACGATACAAAGCGCCACCAACTGACGCTCTACAAGTCGTACTACTCCAAGAAGCACGATATAGACCTCACAGAGATTGATATTTGCTTCGTGGTTATGGAGAAGGCTCCGACCTCCAAAGAACCTATCCAGTTCGTGCCCGATTTCGCCGGCCTAGAGCGCATCAAAGAAGCGGAGCAGCTAGTGCGCGAGACTGTCGAACTCTACGACAACGGCCCCTACACTAAGAACCTCGCTGCATGCTGCAACGAGAAAACTGGCATCACCTGCCCCTACTACAAGACCCAACACTGCTCCAGCTAATCCATGATCCGACTCAAAAAATTTGACAGCCCTCGTATGGTGTCTGCTCGCGTCGAGAAGACAGAGTTCGACAAGTTCAATGCCGTGCTCGGCGCCCAACGTGTGCTGACCCTGCAAGATTTCATCGTGTTTGCCTTCAACTGCTTCAACCGACAGTCTATTATCATCACGGACAGGGGCTTCGAGATCAAGACGCCCGAAAACGAACATCGAGCCATCGATGTATTTAAAGACAAAGAGAACCATGACTCTTAACGAAAAGATGGCGCAGATCCTGGCCATCGCAGAAGATGACCGGCGCCAAGCCTCCATTTCGCGGGCAGAAAAGAACAAGCCCAAGCTCGTCAACCGGCTGATGGATCAAGCTAAGAAGGGTCAGATGGACGGCCTGCTCATCTCCGACTCTGACCCCATGTATGTGAACCACCTGGCCTCGTACTTCAAGTCTGAAGGCTTTGAGGTCAACCAGGTCGAGCCTAACCGACACATGGTGACTGTAGCTCGATGATGAGTCCAGACGCCCTCCCCGCCACCAAGAAGATCAAGCCCCGCCCGCTCTCCACCAACCAGAAACAAAAAGCAGAACGCAATCCATCCAAGATGTTCTGGGACAGCAGCGCCAAGGGCACATACGTCAAGAAGAACATCCCCAAAGAATAAGATGACCGACAAGATAAAGCTTCTCACTATTTCCGACCACCCGCTCGTCAGTTCAGGCGTTGCCAATCAGACTCGTTACATCCTCGAAGGGCTCCTGGCCACCGGGGACTACACGATTCGCAGCCTTGGCGGCGCCATGAGACACGCAGACTACCGGCCCATGCGTCTGGAGCAGTACAACGACGATTGGCTGATTTATCCTGTCGATGGCTATGGGAACCAGCAAATCATGCGCGAGGTGCTGGACTCAGACCACTTCGACGCGCTGTGGTTCATGACCGACCCCAGGTTCTACATCTGGCTCTTCGACATGATGGATGAGATCTCAGCGCGCAAGACAGCAGTGCTCTACAATCACGTCTGGGATGAGTTCCCGGTGCCCGATTACAACAAGCCATACTACATGACCTGTGATTACATTGGGTGCATTTCAAAACTCACTCACAGTATCCTGCAGAAGCTGGGGCTTGGGCACAAGTCTGAGTACATCCCTCATGCCGTGAATCACGACCTGTTCAAGCCCAAAGGCTGGACCGAGGGTGAGAAGCTGGCTGCCAAGGCCAAGTACATCGGCACGGAGAACGCTCGGAAGTTTGTCGTCTACTACAACAGCCGCAACGCGCGTCGTAAGATGACAGCGGACATTATGGTCGGTTTCAAGGGCCTGTTGGACCGGGTAGGCAAAGACAAGGCGTTCCTGTGGATGCACACTGACCCCTTCGACCAGGAGGGCACCAATTTGGTTGCCGTGGCCAATATGCTGGAGCTGCCCCCTGGTTCGTTTGGGTTCTCGTCGAAGCCCGTCCAGCCCGAGATCATCGCCGACTACAACAACTTCGCAGACGTTCTCGTAAACATCTCCAACAATGAGGGCTTTGGCCTGTCGGTTCTAGAAGCGCTGAGCTGCGGCACCCTGGCCATTGCGAACAAGACGGGCGGCCTGACCGACCAGATTGTCGGCGACGATGGCACCGAGTTCGGCGTAGCGCTGGAGCCTGCGGTCAAGTCCGTTCAGGGCAGCCAGCACATCCCCTACATCTACGACTGCCGCGTGGCCGACAAAGATCTGGTCGATGCGCTGGTCAAAATCTACAAGATGCCTGTCGCTGAGCGCCGGGCCCTGGGCGAGAAGGCCCGAGAGTGGTCTCTGAAGGCTTTCTCGATGGAGAACATGGTCAAGAAGTGGGACACGGCCATCAAAGCTCAGGTCGAGAAAAAACGCAGCTCGGACAATTTGATTAAGGTAGCGAGTTTATGACACACCTTCCTGATTTTCTTACTGATCCTATCACCGCCGAAGAACGCGACAAGATTATTCAAAGGTTGCAAAGAGACCCGCTCAACACCGAAACAGTGCTTGAGAAAAAAGGTGATGTGTATGGTCTTTGGGTAAAGCGTTCCAACGGTGCAGTTTTGCTTCATCATTTCCCATATATTGAGAATCAGTTGCGTCACGATATACACCGTCAAGGCTTCGACGAATGGAACAGCCCTTTCACACCATGAACAAAATTAAAACCCTAGTCCGTGCCCCGGCCCTCACGCAGAGCGGCTACGGCATCCATTCCCGGCAGCTCATCTTTGCGCTTCTCAACGACCCGAAGATCGACCTGTACCTCGAATCCGTTCCTTGGGGCGGGTGCGCCTACCTCACCACGAACGACCAGCCGACCCAGGCGTTGAAACAGCTCTCGCGGCGGTACGAGATTGCGAAACAGCAGGGCCAGGACAAGGATTTTGGTCTTTTCATATCGGTCACGATCCCCCAAGAGTTCGAGCGGCGCGGCGCCATCAACGTAGGCGTGACTGCAGCGGCTGAGACTGACCGCTGCTCCCCGGACTGGATCCGCAAGTGCAACGAGATGGACTTCCTCGTTGTGCCCAGCCTGCACGCCTACCGCAACTTGGCGTCCACCGTCCTGAACTGGACGAACAAGGAAACGCACGACATGGGCCAGCTCAAGCTGGAGAAGCCTATTGTGGTGTGTCCCGAGGGCTTCGACACCAGCGTGTTCTACGAGAACACCGAGCTGAAAACTCGCGTCGGCAAGCTCAAATTTGACGCCGACTGGAACTACTTGCTGGTGGGCCAGTGGGCAGGTGGCGGCTACGGCGAGGACCGCAAGAACATCGCCAACAGCATTCTCTACTTCCTGCGCGCCTTCGAGGGACGCAAGGACGTGGGCCTGGTGCTGAAGGTGAACATGGCCCGCAACTCAGAAGCGGACGCCATGATGGTCGCCGACCGGATCAAGGCGATCAAGGGCAACTTCAGGGAAGAGGACTGCCCGCCCATTCACCTCATCAGCGAGACGCTGACCGACCAGGAGATGGGCGAGCTGTACAACCACCCCCAGGTCAAGGGCTTTCTGAGCCTGACCCACGGCGAAGGCTTCGGCTTGCCGCTGCTGGAGGCTGCCGCGTCGGCGCTTCCCATCGTAGCGACTAACTGGTCCGGGCACCTGGACTTCCTGACCATTCCCAACTCGGCGGAACGCTTGTTCAGCGCGGTGAACTGCGACTTGAAGCAGATTCCCGAAGGCGCCGTGTGGGAGCCTGTGCTGGTGAAAGACTCGATGTGGGCTGTGCCCAACGAGGACGACGCCATCCACAAGATGCGCAAGATGGTCGATGGCTACAAGGTGCCCAAGGAGCGGGCCCGCAAGCTCTCGAAGCACGTGCACGAAAACTTCGGGCTCCAGAAGGTCCAGAAGGACTTCCTGGGCGTGTTGGACGCTGCGTTAAAGCAGGCCCAGGGCCAGCAGCTCACAACGGCTGAGAGCCTCTCAGAGCTGGTGGACGACCCCGAGGCGTACAACGTCCTCTACACCATGCCCATGAGCACCGGCGACGTGTTCATCTCCACGGCTGTCATCGACGGCCTCATGAAGGAGATTCGCAAGACCAACGACCGGGTTCATCTGTACTTTGCCACCCTGCCCCAGTACAATGCGGTGCTCAAAGACAATCCCAACGTCCACAAGATTCTGACCTGGCAGCAGTCCATGATGGACATTTCGGGCCTGGAATCGGCTTTCGATCTGGTCCTGACGCCCAACGTGGCGACGCAGTTCGTTTTCAGCAACTGGGTGCGTGGCGGCGACGGGCGCCTGCTGGCTGAGGAGATGGCGAACCACTGCCAATCTGAACTGGGCGAGTATTTCATCGCTGAGGACGATTCAGTTTTCACTGACGTGCTGCTCTCACAGAACGGCGACCTGGACCTGCGCAATGAACGGTACGTCACCGTGCACCCAGGCTCCGGCCAGGGGCAGTGGGAGGCCCGCAAGTACGTCGAATGGCCCGAGGTTATCGGTAACTTCAAGGCGCAGTACCCGCAGTTCAAGGTGGTGCAGGTGGGCTCAGGAGACGAGCCCAAGCTGGAGGCTGCCGACATTGACATGCGCGGCCAGACCAGCGTTCATCAGCTCGCCTCGCTTATCAGACACTCTAAGCTTCACCTGAGCATCGACACCTTCAGCATGCACTTGGCGGCAGCCTTCCATGTGCCCCTATTGGCGCTGTTTGGCTCATCTCACGCCGGTAGCACTGGCCCCTGGTTTCGCGCGCCAGAGGAGGAGAGCTACGTCCTCCTTGAGTCGCAGAACAAGATGGGCTGCGCTCGGGCCTGCTACAAGTACCAGTGCAAAGTCAATAAGGATCTGCCCTGCATCAACGAGATCGATTCTCAAGAAGTTGTGCGTTGTGCCGCGAAATTGCTGGAGCAAAAGACCGGCGAGAAGCCTCTCGAAGCGGACTACGAGCGCATCTTCGCCAAGATCTCGGGGTACACCACCAGCTACAACGCCATCTCCATGGGCTACCCCTTCATCGAGTCGATCAGCAGCATGCTCGGCTTTTGCGACGAAGTGGTCGTGGTGGACCACAGCACGGATGGCACCTGGGAATTCCTGCAGAAGATGGCCGAGGACGAGCCGCGCATCCAGCTCTACCAGAACGAGTGGGATCCTAACAACCCCACCATGGACGGTGACAGCAAAGCCTACGCTCGGGCCCTGTGCCAGTACGAATACTGCTGGCAGCAAGACTTGGACGAAGTGGTTCATGAGCGCGACTACGAGAAGATCCAGTGGATCACGAAGCGCTTCCCTGCCTCTCACGACATTTTGCACTTGCCGGTCATCGAGTGCTGGGGCGACGCAGAGCACGCCACCGGGCGCCGTCACTCTTGGAAATGGCGCCTCAGCCGGAACAAGCCCAACATCACTCACGGCGTGAACAAGCAGGCGCGTTTGACTGACCCGGAGACCGGCAACGTGTACGCCGCCGAAGGAATGTCAGACTCATGTGAGTATGTGGATCTTGTGACCTACGAGATGTTGCCGCATACCGGCTTCTACACTCAGGACTGGGAGCAAGTGCGCCACCAGAGCCCAGAGCAGTGGGAGCAACTGATGAACAGCATCATCGAGAAGGTGCCGAGCGTCTACCACTACTCCTGGTTCAATTTGGCGAAAAAGATTCAGCAGTTCGACACTAATTGGAACAGGCAGTGGAACGTTCTGTATC
>JACCDR010851854.1_pt1 | contig 10663 bp, 10 predicted proteins | sample 7446431 | NCBI WGS metagenome assembly JACCDR01 (sample SAMN15323443, study PRJNA562643) | freshwater metagenome | isolation source: river surface water | place: USA:Blue River Watershed | collected 2017-08-17 | reverse complement strand
CTGCAGAGTTGACACCGTAAGAAATCATCAAGTAACGATCCGCCAGAAACGCCAGCTTTTCTGTGAAGGTTACATTCTTGATTGTCGTGACCAGATACTCCAGCGGATCAAAGCTAGAGAAGCGGCCACCAACAAGATAGTCGGTTACGGCCGGGAAGATTGAGACAGCTCGACCAAGCGTTACTAAGTGCAAGCCAGCCCGTGACCAGACATAGTGCCCTACTTCGTCAGCTGATGGTGTCACTTGCTCCCAGCTAGCTACACCGCCAATGCTGTTGATTTCTTTGAATACGAAGGGCGAATTGCTGTTGTTGGTGTAGGTAGCTGCAACAGCATTCTGCGTGGTGTAGATGATAAAGCCACCAGAAATCGGCAGCACCGCAGTAATCCAACCACGAATGTCTATTGGAATCTGATTGCCAGAACCTTCGTCTGGATTGCTGAAATCAAGGATGTTGAGCGGCGAACACCAGTAGACTGTGATGTCAGTAAACAAGAGCAGGTAGTTCGAGACACCTGCAATGCCGCGCACATTGGCAATACCCAGCCCAGGAGGGTAGGTAAGCGAGATAGTTGCGAAGGCAGTGCCAGCAGCATTCAGTTCGATGATGCGCTCGCCTTGATAGCAGACGAATGTTCTGCCATTGACATAGGCATGAGTAACTAGCTCGCCTGTCGGGGTAAAAGAATTGACCGATGTCCACGTAGCAGTGCTTGCGTTGTAGACATAGTTGGCACCTCCTGCTGGCGAAAACAGGAACTGATTCTCGGCATCATCCCGCAGAATAATGGCCTGGTCAAAAACAGTAACAGGTCCCGCAGCAGGACCTGCTTGCAACGAATACCCAATGCTTTGAACTCCGCCAGCAGTTGGTACGAAGTTTTCTCCGAAGATCAGCTGCGGCTGTCCAAAGTCAGCATTCGCTCTATCTCCAAAGAATGCTTGCGGCATTCTAGGAGCAGCATCATCGCTCTGAACTACCGTACGAGTAGCAGTGTTGTACGGTAGTGGGAACTCAGCTGCGTTCGTTAGCAGCTTTACTAGCTTGTTTGCCACTGTGCTCTACTCCAAGTTGGCGCAAGAACCTGGCATGATCGTCCCGAAGTTCGATGATTTCCAGCTGCAAGCTATTGACCATCTTAGCTAGCTTTGTATTCTGCTCGCTAAGTGCCACGATTTCTTTGCGCAGCATTTCAATGACTTCGCTGCTAGCATAGTCAGCAGTAGCTGCTTTCTCATCTGCGCGAAAAGTGCGCATGATTTTGCCGTAGCCGATAAAAATACCGGCAGCGGCAGCAGTAAGCCAACCCAGGATGCCAGGTACTTTATCTGGCACATCAAGAAAATCAGGCGGGATCACAACGCGCTACGCTTCAAGACCGCGAAGCCGATAGTGCTAGAAAGCCCACTACCACCAAGCCCTGGAGGACAGTAGAGTCGAATCTTAAAGCTGCCGTTTTGTACATCGTGCACATGCGGCGTATCGAATTGGCTGGCTGCACCGCCCGTTTGCATCGTAGCCACAACAACGTCACCAACTTTGACTTTACTGTTATTGACAGTAAACGTGTAGCGAGTATCGCTAGCGGGGCCTGGGTAGGTCTGGATATTTCCTACCCACTCATCGCAGACAACAGTAGTACTCAGACTAGTGCTCTGCACAGCAGTTGCAGCAACACTGGTCCAGCCAACAGACATGCCAGATGACACAGCTAGGCCAATACCGTTATAGCCACTAGCTTGAAAACCGCCGCTAGCAGTTACATTGAACCCGTTTGATGCCTGGCATGTAGTACTGATAACCACACTGCTTAACGCAACAATTGAACTGGTGAATGTGTTGTCACTCTGCTCTCGTTTTGTGTTCAAGTCAGCAAGAATGACATCTCGAATGTAGAGCTTCAGCGCCCGAAACTCGGCAGCTGCTGTCGAAGCAGCAACGCCGGTATCGGCCGGTTGAGTTACTAGCGTTGCGTCAGGGGTGTAAGGCATTGCTTATCTCCGCACAAGAGTTGTAGAATCTTCGATCAGATCGTTGTACGCCAGCTTAGCAAGCTGGTCAACGCGCGACTTGATTTCCTGCTCTCCGACAAGCGCCAGAACAGTTGCAGAAGACCACAGGACGACAAGATCCTGATGCAAGTCTGCAATCCAAGAATCAATGGACTCGATTGGATTAACTGTCGGATAACGGTAGTAGCAGATTGTGAGGTCGCTGCTAGGAGAAGCAGCGCGAATCATGAGGTTGGTACCAATGCCGTAGTAGACATCGTGTCGGTACCGGCGATCCGCGTCGAAAAGATCCGTGATTTCGATAGGATCGTATTGCAGTTCCACGCCAGTTGGCTTGACATATGCCAGCTGGCGGTAATTTGGAGCAGCAAGCGACAGATCGATAGTTTGCAGCGCATCTGTCGCTTGCCCAGTCAAAGAGACTTCTACGAGGTCTCGATAGAAACCACCTGCTTTGTGAGCAGTACGCAGCGCTTGCTTGATGGCGATGTTGGTTTCAGTCACCATCTTGGGCTTGTTAGTCCAAGCAATGACTGCGTCGTAGATGTCTGTGTAGAGGCTCATGCCGTCTTCTCACCTGCAGCAATCATCTTGGCGTGCGAAGCCTTAGCAAGCTGATCCAAGTCAGCGCGCATGACAGCATGTTCCGGCTCATCTTCTAACGGAGCACGAGAAACGCCAGTGCCCTTGACAGCACACATCTTGTCGAGAACTTTGATGACAGCAGGATCACTGGTCTGCAACTTGCCGGCAACAAATTGCACATCAGTGCAGTGTCCAGGTTCGCGCATGATCGGAACTCGGATGAACGGTGTCGAGCTGTAGTAGAGAATCTCGACGCCCGGTTCCGGCGCTTTCGGTTGCAGAGCTTCGAGCTTTGCAGCCTGGTCTTGAACCAGTTGAAGTGCGGCAGCAAGTTGATCTTGCAGTGCCTTGATTTGGTCGGGGGATTGAGTCATGATTTGTTTTAACCTGAAATCAGTTGAAGTTGCTTGTTGGACACAGCCACAAGCTGCGTAGCAGCTGCAGCACTGACAGTGATTTGCCCAGTAGTTGCATTGGGCACAAGCACCGTAGCACTACCGCCAGTGTAGACAGTGATGCTAGAGACGTAGCCTTCGCTGGTGCTACTGAGGCCAGGCGGATTGATTTGAACAATTGCCATTTGATGCTCCTGAAAAAGCGGGGATCCGAAGACCCCCGCTAGTTGGTTTAGCCCGCAGCGCCAGCCGTGAAGCCGGTGACTTGGATGTTGGCAGACGGGTTCTTCACCAGGCAGGTCAGCTCAGTAGTGAGCGTGCCACCAACAGCGTCGATACCGTTGTCAACAGCAGGACTGCCGTTGCCGTTGAACTCCGCGTTCTTCGTCTTGCGACCTTGCATGTAAGCAAGGCAGAAAGAAGCCAGATCGACACCAACCGCCATCTTGGCCCAAGTGCTGGTAGCACCGTAGGCATTGAACAGCGGATGCTCCACCAGGTTGAACGCACCGCGCGGAGTCTTGATGGTATCGAACTGCAGACCCCACTCCGAAGTTTGACCTTGGATGTAGTAGGTAGAGTTCAGTCGGCAGATGGCGTGAATCACGCGACGAGCAATGCCACCAACAAAGAGAGCCCGCATGTTGGGATTCTTCGGGTCAGTCACCTGGTTGAAAGCAGGATCCAGCAGCGACTCCAACAGCGTCCAGTTGGTAGACGTAGTAGCAGCACCGATGTTGCCAGCAGCCGAAGTAGCGATGATGTTCAGCAGACCATCCATCGTATGCAGCGGCTGGTTGTTTAGCGTGTTCTGGTACTTCTGCCCGTAGAACAGCGCTTTCTCGATGTCGATTGCGTGGAACATCGCGCAATCTTGCTTGCTCTCAGCATCCGGCGTGCCACCAGCGATGACAGAAGTCGCAGCAGTGGTGCCAGTGATAGCCCACGTATTGCGGAAAATCTGCGTGTAGTTGGTGACGCGAACAGCGCTGATGTAGAGCGCAGCAGGACGCAACGAACCTTCTTCGTACGCGTTGCCAACCATCCAGAGGCTGGTAGCAGCAGCGGTAGTGCCAGAGGCAGCAACAGTACCAACACTGCGACGGCAAGTGAAGGTAGTTGCAGACGGCACCGTCAGCACGAGAATGTTCTCGCCAGCAGACGGGCCGCTGTCGATGCGCATGATCATGCCAGGAAGGATGTTGGCAGTCGAGACCACCGTGCAAGTCGTGTCACCAACCAGGAAGTTGGCGTTCACAACCATTGACGGAAAGATCATCGTCTTGCTGAAGTAACCGTGCTCGTACTGGTACGCGGTTTCTTCCTTCAGCATGGAAGTCATGCCGAAGAGTGGAGCCTGGCCGTTCGGCATCAGGCGAGTAATCATCGAAGAGAAAGACTTCTTTGCCAGGTCAGTGGTGAGCAAAGAAGTGTTGAAGGTACCGACAGGCATTGTAGCCTCCTAAGTTAAGTAGATGCCCAAGAATCCCAATCAGTTCCTTGAGTCTTTGCAGCTTGTTCGGCTTGCGCAGGCGCAACGATCTGATTGGCGTAACCAACGAGAGTTTCCTCAGCACGCTTATTGATCTGTTCCGCACTCATGTTCGGATTCTTCATCTGAAGCTGAGAACGAACCAGTTGCAATAGCGGCTGCGAAGCAGGATGTTGAAGAGCGGGGTTGTCAGGAAGCATCGAGTCAAGCTGAATCTGCTTAACCTTTGCAGGCAGCGCATTGAGGATGCGCTCGTTGTTGCGGGTAGTCGCTTGCTCTTGCGTAGCAGCGTTGAGCTGTGTAGCAGTTGCTAGCGTCCGTTGCGCAACGCCGTTGAGTACCTGCAAGAAAGCGGCAGGATCTTGTCCTGACATCGCTTTAGCCATCAAGTCTTGCGGGATTTGAGCAAGAAAATCAATCTTGCTAGCAGCAGCTTGAATGGCAGCAGGATCAGTCTTGAAGAGAGGTGTTGATAGCGGATCGACGTTAGTCGTCGCATTGGGATCATTCTGCCAAAGCGCCGTTAGATCGTCAAGCGGGTTAGCCGGCGGCGCAGGGGCAGCAACAGGTTGACTGGTACCAGCTGCTGGCGGCTGTGCAGCAGCACCAGGATTTTGCTGCTGCATCGTAACTTGCTGGACGGGACGGAAAATGTTGGCAACAGAGTCAAGAACGCCCATGATTAGGCTCCTTCTTCATCGTAGTTGGTTTCGGGGAAGTTGTCTTCAAGCAGCTCTCGAAGCAAATCGAACTTGCCTTTCTGGTAGGCATGGTATCGAATAGCACGAGCGTCTTGTTCTGGATTGGAGAAGTCGATAGCCAGCAGTTGTTGACCTACTTGTGTAAGCCGCTCACTGCAGAACTGGCGCTGCTCCGGAGTTAGGCGGTACATTTGCATTGGGGGCTCCAGGTTGTGGTGGGGGTTGAATCTTAAAGTCTTCGATCCAGGTGGCTCCTTCCAGTTTCAGCCAATAGAAAATCATTCCAACAAGATCCCACTGTTGAAGCAGTGCAGGATACTGACCAACGATTTGCAGCATGGTCTGGAACAGCTCCATGCTGATCATGCTGTCTGTTGGCATCAAGCCATCAGCCATGCGGAATTCCATCGCTGTCTCGCGCAGCGCCATCGGATCCACTTTGACTTGCTGCTTTGTATTGCGGTTAAAGAGCGAAACAGGCGGCTGAAACTGCAAGGTATTCAGCTTGAGGATAGTCTTGATTGGGGTGAAGAAGCGATTCTCCAGGACAAGAGCAACCATGCGAGGCCTTGCGTTGCTAGCATCCATGACACCTTCGTACTCTTTGCGAGTCTTGTTGCCTTTCTGGAATTGACCTCGCTGCACGCGGTTCTGCCCGTTAGCAACATCCGCCATTTGCAGGACATCTTCGGCGGTAGCGAAGACTTGTGCAACATTGTCATCGCGATACGGCATCTGCGAATAGGCTTCGCTAAGCGGCTTGCCATACGCTTCCGGCTTCACAGGAATGCGAGCAACGACATCGACACGATCAATGTCAGCTTTGGCAATGCGGCTAGGATCGTAGACTATGCGATCGTAGACTTTTCGTCGCTGTGATTCCAACCCAGAATTGTAGAGAGCAGATGCTAGCGCCTGGAAAGGTGCTGCGTTGTCGGCGAAGGATTTGGATTGCCAGCCCAAGCCATCTTCGTGTGCTTGCGCAACGATGATTGGAAGCATGTTGTGCGCATTGGATTGCCGCTCAGCAAACACACACACTTTGCGATTGACAACAATGAACTTCCAGATTTGCGGAGTGTTGCCATTCTTGCCGTAGATTTTGTGTTCGCTAGGCAAGATGCGCGCATAGAGCACCGTCCATTCGTAGATGTCGCTATAGGCAATCTTGCTATCGGTGTCGAGACTAGCCCAAGCATGCCAGTTGATTGTGCCGCCAGGAGTTTGCAAGCTAACATCAATGAGCGCATCTCTGTTGACTTGCGGAATGAAGTAAGCATCTGTGTTACTCGCAGTGCTAACTTGGCCTGGGCCTGACTCGAATGCCATCTTAGCATTCATGGTTTGCGTAGGATCAAGCTCGGCAAACCGCTGCTTCATCTCGATACGCGAAATCATTTCAGTGTAGCCTGCGTACTCACCTCTGGTAGCAACTTCAAAGGGCGGCACGCGAGTATCGAGCAGCAAGTTGTACGGGTCCCGGCGTTTCAGCTCGTTACCAGCAAAGAGCGTCTCAGTCGGCACACCGTGCTTGATGGACTTCGTGGCGTCGCTACCGACAGTGTAGACTTTCTTGTTAGTCCACTGCACTTCGACAGCCATCAAGTTGTATTTGAGACCATCGCGCATTGCTTGCAGAAGTTCTGCTGCCCAAGCGAACTGGATGCCTTGCTCGCCAATGGTAGTTTCCATTTGCAGCGCAGCATCTTGCATTTCCGGCTTGGAGAAAAGCGGAAAGAGCGGATAGCTTGTCAGGAAGATTTCACTGAGTTCGGTGAGCAGCGCTTCTACCTGCGGCATAACCACAGGCAGAGTTACGTTCTGCATTTTGTTAGCTTGGCCAGCGCGATTGGCTGCTTTTGCTTCTAGATTCTTGACAGTCCAATCTGTCTCACGCTGGTAGATTCGGTCAATCTCTTGCATCCGCGTGCGATAGTTGTAAGAGGTGCCAAGCAGCCGAATGACTTCATTGGTATAACGAACCAACGAATCTTGCGCGGCAGGTGTGATTGGCGGCGGTGCTGATGTGGCCATGTTGATTCCAGGTTAGAAAGCTACTTCAAGTTCATCAGCAAAAGAAGCTTGGCTGATTTCTTGAATCTCAAAAGGACGCAAAAGCTGCATCCCATACTGGTGAATTGCCGGGTAGCCATAGCCAAGAATGTCGAGAATATCATCGACGTTGCGAGTGCGAACTGGATTCCAGTGCACAATCTGATGCAAGACTTGGCTCTTGACTCGCGGATGCAGCTGCAGAGTTTTGGCTTCTGCTGTCAGTTGCTTTAGCGAGTTGATGATGCGTGAATTCTTAAGCGTAGTTCCTGGATAGATTTCCAGAACTCGCAACCCGTGCAGGCCGTAGCGACGCTTGGCTTCATCAATCCAGAAGCAGAGAGTAGCTTGGTAGGCAACGGCTTCAACTAGGATAGCCATCACCTTGTACTTGACAGCTAGCTCGATGCACTTCTCGACTTGCTGCAGCGGATTGAAGGAATCTACTGCAAGGTCCCAAAGCACAGGCTTGCCATCAAAGATGAGGTGAACACCGATAGCAACTTTGTCAGTCTTCTTCTTGCCAGTCGAAGGATCGATGATTACAAAGCCAGCTTCGGCTTCTGCTGGCATACCATCAGAAGAAGATTCATCGAAGTAGTTGATCTTCGAAATGTCGATACCGGCGCGGTTGCCTGCTTCTTCATCGTTCATCACTTCGGAAAAGAAGATTTCAGGATGCCCCATCGAGATGTCATTCTCAAGTTCATCCAGAATATCTTCTACGCTGCGAAGCTCCGGCCAGATAGAATTGCCATCTTCTAGAATTGCTCCGCAGATGAAGCTGTACCAGCCTGGGTTGGTTTTTAGCTTCTTCAGGATAGATCCATCGAAGGGGTACATGTTGCCAACAAAGGTGAATTGGCAACGAGTCTTGTTGTTTGCTTTAAGCAGGGTGCCAAGCATCCAGACTAGGATCTTAGCTGCTTCCACGGGCGATTCAGCTTCTTCGCGAGATTGCATGTCATCCATGACAATAGCATCCGGCCGAACAAACTTGATATTGAGGCCGCGAAGGCTAGAGCCAGAGCCAAGTGCAGCTAGTGCAATTGGACGACCGCAGAAGTAGAACTTCTTGAGCGGTTGAGTATCTTTCTCGACAGCAAGCCTCCAATCACCAAACAGGCGCACGATGTTAGGAGAGCTGAGAATGTCTACAACGTCAGCAACAAAGTTTTCTGCAAGGCTGGCAGTATTGCAAACTACCAGAATGAACTTGCGGTCGGTAAAGAGAATAAGCCAGACCACGTAGAGCTTTAGCAAGATTGTCTTGCCAAAGCCACGCGGCAGGCCGATAGCTAGTCGCTCCTGCCCTGATTGCTTGACAGCTCCGTCGGTAAGGATCTGCCAGATAGCAAAAAAGACAGGAGGAAAATTGAAGAGGAAAACGTCGGGTATGCAAAGAGAGGCAAAGAAGTTAAGGTCGCGCCTTGCCAGCGCGATTGCTTCTTCTCTGCTTACTCCGACGCTTGCTGCTGTCATTGCTTGGTGTACCGGCAGGGGATGGGATGGGATCAGACAGCCTCTTCAAACACGACTTGCAGAAGCTGCACGGTCGGCCCAGTGCCGTCAGTGCGGACAACGCGCACAGAGCAATAGCGGCCGATCAGGCTCGTGCTGTCGCCGAACTCGATAACGCCTTCCTTGAGGATGTTCGGCTCGCCGCCTGCCGCGAGCGTGACGTTTGCTGCGGCGATAAACAGGGCCTCAGTGCCCCCCGCATTTGTGCCGACATCGAACGCACCGAGACGAACGGAGAAGTTCGCGGCGCCGGCCGTGGTTGTGGCATTGGCCCACAGCAGGCGGCATCGCACACTGGCCCAGCTATGCGGAATGCGCAACGTGCCAAACGCCGTCACGGTGTTTGCCATCGCCAAGCTGATACGCGTGCTGTTCAGCCCGTTGGACAGCGACGCACCAGAACCACCGGCAAGCGTGAAGTCGGACGGGTACATCACGACTTGGCGGGGGTTTAGCTCTGCTTGCTGATACGCCTGCGCGCCCGCTTCAGAGTTGCCTGTTGTGTGGTTGATGCACCGAAGTTGAGTGATGTCCAGGCCAGCGCGCGACGAGGCGTCTACGCTGATGGCGAACTTCTGCAGCGAAGGCCCCGCACCCACCGCGCCATGCTGCAGGCCGTTGGCAGTGCCTGAAATCGTGTTGTTGATACTGCCGTTTTGCAGCGTGATCGCCGGGCCTGACACGGGCGCGATGTATGAGCCATCGCCGCAGTGCGCGTAGATGGTTTCGAGCCCGAGGATCGTGTTTCCTGGCGCGCCGTTCATCACTAAGTTGTCGCCGAAGGCTTGATCCAGCCGCAGGCCGACGAACTGGTTATCTCTCGCGCCGGATGTCATGCTCAGATTGGCATTGCCGCCCACCCGTAGAGCGTTGCCGGAGCCGGCAGCAGAGAATGACAGGAAAGTGCCTGCCAGCCGGTTCGCACGGGTCGTGGACAACTTGATGGTCAAACCGCCAGATTGCACCGTCACCCAATAGGTCTTTGTCAGCGTGACCGTGTGCCCCGTCGCAGTCGGCAGCGTGCCGCCCGCTTGGAACATCACAGGCGTTTCGCCGCGCCAGTCAATCAAGCCGTCGCCGCCACCGTCAACGCGCCGATTCAGCGTGATCGTGTCGCCTGAGATGCCGCTGATCGTCGGCACATGCGAGTAGGTGCTGACCGCAAGTCCGTTGCCGTTGTTGTTGTAGAACAGGTTGCCCGTATAGAGGCCAAGCCGGCAAACGAGGTCGTTGTCTACGTCGCCAGACATCCAGACGGCATCCGAGGCATAGCCGTTGCCGCCGCCCACGTTGTTGTTCGTGAAGATCGAGTCCACGACGTGATACAGCAGCCACGGCGCAAATATCGAGATGTTGTCTTTGACGCTGAACCCGTTGCAGGTCAGCAGCTTCATGCCGAATCCGGTTGACGTAATCTGCAGGTTGCCGATGATGTTGCAGCCGAACACGTCGTCAAAGTCGATGAACGGCGCATCGCCACGGCCGCCAGACGAGAAGCGGTCAGACACCATCGTCAAGCCGGCAACCGTCAGCATGCCGAACCGGGTAGTACCCGAACGAATAATGCCGCGTGTCTGGTCGTTGCGCAGCATCGGCGCGGACTTGGTGATATGGCGAACAACCGGCCCCGTAGACACTGGGATTGCGCCCGATGACAGGCCGGTGCGGTCAGAAAACGGCACCGCAAGACCAGACGCGCTAGTCAGCATCATGCCGGGTGGCATAGTGATGCCGCTCAGGTTGTACTCCTCGCGGTCCATCAACCGGACGTAAAAGCCGGTGTTGTACTCACCTTTGCGCGCCACCGCAGTGGAGTACAGGTCTTCTGCCGCTTGCTGAAGTTTTGCCGTGTCATCGCCGCCAGAAGGCGGAAAGACAATCCCAACCCCTGACACCAGGGCTT
>JACCDR011655124.1_pt1 | contig 10664 bp, 12 predicted proteins | sample 7446431 | NCBI WGS metagenome assembly JACCDR01 (sample SAMN15323443, study PRJNA562643) | freshwater metagenome | isolation source: river surface water | place: USA:Blue River Watershed | collected 2017-08-17 | reverse complement strand
TCCCACCACCGATCGCATCAAAGAAGTGATTTTTAATAAATTGCAGGCCGATGTCGAAGGCGCTCGCGTTTTGGATCTGTTTGCAGGAACTGGAAGTTTGGGCATCGAGGCCATTTCCCGCGGCGCTCGGCAGGTTGTCGCTGTGGAAAAACATCCACAGTCCCTGCAAATCATTCAAAAAAATTGTGCCCTTTTGCAGATTACTAAAGACGAGCACAAAGTGATTAAAAAAGATGTACTGCGCTTTCTTAAAGAGCCTTTTTCGGAGGGGTTTGACATCGTTCTTATTGATCCTCCCTTTACCGAGGCCATGGCGGATGAAGTTCTTACAGCCTATGGTCAATCAGAATTGGCTCGATTCAGTGCAAAAATTTTCATCGAGGCGGGCAGTAAAGAGGTTTTAAAAGATCAATACGGGCCCATTTTGCTTTCAGAACGCAAAAACTATGGTGATAAATTCCTGAGCATGTACTATGTTGAGGGCCAAAAGTAAGTCTGTTTGCCCAAGGAGTTATCATGTCGTTGTTATCGCAAAAAGCTAAAAACTTTCAGCCATCACCCACCCTCATGCTGGCAGCAAAAGCCAAAGAGATGAAGGATCGTGGGGAGGACGTGCTTTCTTTAACCGTGGGCGAACCCGATTGGCAAACATACCCCAAAGCTTGCGAAGCAGGAATCCAAGCCATTCGCGATGGCAAAACAAAATACACAGCATCGCAAGGTGTTCCGGCTCTTCGCAAAGCCATTGCTCAACAGATGAAAACTCTCACGGGTCAAGATTACAACCCCGCGAACGAAGTGGCCGTGACTTCGGGTGCAAAGTTTGTGGTGTTTTCGGCATTTATTTCCTTGTTGGATTCTAAAGAAGAAGTGATCATTCCTGCACCATTCTGGGCGAGCTATAGCGAAATGGTCGATCTTGCTGGTGGAGTGCCAAACATTGTTAAAACCAAATTTGAAAACGGTTTAAAAATCACTCCTGCAGAGCTCGAAAAAGCCATCAATCCAAAAACGAAAATCTTTCTACTGACGTCTCCGAGCAATCCAACAGGTGTGGAATACTCTGCAGAAGATCTAAAGGGCCTGGCCGATGTGTTGCGCAAGCATCCCAGAGTGGCCATTGTTTCTGATGACATTTACAATCAGTTGTCTTTTAGCGAGCGTGGAATCAGCCCGCACCTTTTACAAGTGGCTCCTGATCTTCGCGATCGTGTAATCTGTGTGAACGGAGCCTCGAAGGCCTACTCTATGACGGGTTGGCGCATGGGCTGGGCTGCTGGCGAAAAATCCATCATTCACGCCATGGTCAGTTATCAGAGCCAAACCATGGGGGCTCCAAGCTCCATTGCCCAAGAGGCCACCATTGCGGGAATTCTTCAGTGTGATGCGGACTTGGCAGAAACTCGCAAAGTTCTTAAAGAGCGTTGCGCTCACGCCTATGAAGCGTTTTCCAGCATTCCCGGCATGAAGATCGCAAAGCCCGATGGCGCGTTCTATCTGTGGATTGATGTTTCTGTGATTCTCAAAAAGCTTAATTTAAAAACCGCCAAAGATTTTTCGCAAATGCTGTTAGAAAAACAAAAGGTCGTGTTGGTTCCCGGCGACGACTTCGGTGACGATCAGTGCATCCGCATCAGCTTTGTAGTGGACCGCAAAACTGTTGATGGCGCCGTCGCTCGTATCAAAACAGCGATTGGATGATGAGCGGTCTCAATGATATCGGTGATCGTGTGATGTTCGCTGGCTACTCAAGAAGGTCTGTGAGGACCTTCTCAAGCGTTGAAAAATATGTAGCGCCCGCATTGTTTCCCAGCTGTCCAGTCAAGTTGCTCCCCCAGCAGTACACGTCTCCTTGTTGAGTCGTATAGCAAGAGTGCACAGGGCCCGCAGTGACTTGAACAGCGTCAGTCACTGGACTGTTTAAATGATTTAATGTTTTTTGAGGAAGAGTGGAGTGATTTCCTCCCCAGCAGTAAAGTTCTTTTGTGCCACTCATGGCGCAGGCGTGTGCAAACCCATAACTCATGTCTGTTATACTCTCTAAATAGGTTCCACCCTGTTCGCCACCCAACACTCGTGCGGGTGTTAAAATCTGCTCCATCACACCGTGTCCCAAGCTGTTTGCTGTGCCGTCACCCCAACAATAGACGTGCCCGATAACGTCAATGCGCAGGTTCTATTCCAACCAACTCCAACACTTTTAATATCACTTAAATAAGTTCCGCCACCTTGAGCGCCCGATAAAGTGCGTGCAGGAGTCAACTGATTGCCTGTTGTACTGATACCAGCGCCTCGACGATCCCCCCAGCAGTAAAGTTCACCAGAATTTGTGACTGCACAGCCTGTAGCTCGTCCAACATCAACACTTTTCGCATTGACGAAGTGTGTGCCGCCCTGTTCGCCGCCCAAAACTTTTTTAGGAAAATTGGAGTTGGCAGTGGTCCCTGTTCCAAGTCGGCCATTGCCACCATTTCCCCAACAGTAAACCTCTGCAAGGACAGTCACTGCACAGGCAAAGTTGTAACCCATAGAAATTTGACTGACACCCGATAAATACCCGGAAGCATCAGACTGCTCACCAGTGACAACTCTGGCGGGAGTGAGGGCATCTGCTGTCACAGCTCCAGTTCCATTGGAGGCGCCAAGTCCCCAGCAATACACATCACCACTCAAAGTGATAGCGCAGGAATTATCTCGTCCAACCGCAACTTTAGAAATATTTGATAACAGAGCGCCGCCCTGTTCGCCTCCCAAGACAAATTCTGGCCGCGAGCGGTTGAGTTTATCTCCTAAACCAAGCTGTCCATTGGCATTCCAACCCCAGCAAGCCACTTGTTTATTTGAAGTCACACCGCAAGTGTGACCATTTCCGAGCGCATCGCCATTGAGATCCAAAGGTGTCGTCTTGTTAAAAACAGAAACCACTTCAGGAGCTCCTCCGGGATTTGCGCCGTCGCCACTAGTGCTATCAGATTCACCCAGGAGCCTATTGTCATTGAGCTTGCAGGCTAAAACTGTAAGAAGGATGCTGAGAGACACTATTGTTTTTTTTAATTTATTCTGATTTTTCATACTGTGTATTTCGGATGTATTTGATGAGGCTTGAGGCTGAAGGCACTAGATTCTCAAAGTGAAACGATCAAATAAAACGGTGAGCTCCGAAAAGCTAAAAAATAAACCCAAGGTGCTGAACTTTCAGCAACGTAGATTTTCCATGCTGATGTTGAGCTGCTCTCCAAATGCTGAAAATATTTTGGTGAATTTCTCAAAGTTTTTTCTTTGAATACAATATTTGGAGCGAGGTCCGTCCACCTCTCCTTGGATAAGTCCCACTTCTTTCAGGGCCTTCAGATGTTGACTCACGGTCGATTGCGCAAGAGGCAAATCAAGTACAAGATCTCCGCAGACACATTCTTTTTTTGCCGCCAAGGAGCGAAGTATGGCGATTCTGGCAGGGTGCGCAAGAGCCTTGCACCATTCTGAAAGTTGGATGTCGCGATCGGGAAATTCTTCTTTTCTTGATAAAGCCATAAACACATCGTATATCGTAATTATACGATAATCAAGGAACAAATATGAGCAGACTTTCATTCTTAGATCGTTATCTAACAATTTGGATCTTCGCGGCGATGGCCTTTGGAGTTTTGTTGGGGCGCTTTGTACCTTCATTCTCATCTCTGCTAGAAAAAATGAGTATTGGCTCCACATCGATACCTATTGCTGTGGGATTGATTCTTATGATGTATCCTCCTCTCGCTAAAGTGAAGTATGAGGAACTTCCTAAAGTCTTTTCTAATATCAAGATCCTTGGTCTCTCTTTGATTCAAAACTGGCTTCTTGGGCCGGTGCTGATGTTTGCTCTCGCACTTCTTTTTTTGCGAGACCATCCTGAATACATGACAGGCCTCATTCTTATAGGGCTTGCAAGATGCATTGCTATGGTGATCGTATGGAATGACCTTGCTGGAGGAAGTCGCGAATACTGTGCGGGCCTGGTGGCTCTCAATTCGCTGTTTCAAGTATTTACGTTTCCCTTTTTAGCTTATCTTTTTTTAACCACGGTGCCTGGATGGTTGGGAATCGCTGCCGTAGACGTCAAAATCTCCATGACCGACGTGGCGGTGGCCGTTTTTATTTATTTGGGAATTCCATTTTTGGCTGGTTTTTTCAATCGAAAAATTTTGCTGGGTTTCAAAGGAAAAAAATGGTTTGAGGAAGAATTTGTTCCTAGAGTTTCTCCTTTCACTTTGGTGTTTCTACTCTTTACCATCGTTGTGATGTTTTCACTCAAAGGCGAAAAAATCGTGGAATTGCCGTTGGACGTCGTCAGAATTGCAATTCCCTTGCTGATTTACTTTGTACTGATGTTTCTATTTTCTTTTTTTATGAGCCACAAAGCAGGAGCTTCCTATGAAGAGTCTGCTACACTCTCATTTACTGCAGCCTCTAACAATTTTGAGCTGGCGATTGCAGTTGCTGTGGCCACCTTTGGTATTCATCATGGCGCGGCTTTTGCTGCGGTGATTGGCCCCCTTGTGGAAGTCCCAGCACTCATTGCTCTCGTTTCAGTTTCACTGTGGATTCGTAAAACTTATTTTTTGAAGGAAGCCTGATATGAAAATCTTATTTTTGTGTGTGGCCAACTCTGCTCGCAGCCAGCTGGCAGAGGGCTTGGCAAAAGCGCTGTTTGGTCAACATGCTCATGTAGAAAGCGCAGGGTCTGAACCCTCTGGCACAGTTCAGCCTTGGGCCCTTGAATCACTTCGTGAAATCAATATCGATATTCGTTCTCACTGGTCCAAATCCTACGATCAACTGTCAGCAAGCTTTTTACAAAATTTGGACTTCGTCATCACTCTTTGTGCCGAAGAGGTTTGTCCGGCGATGATTTCAAGGGCCCACAAGCTTCACTGGCCGATCAAGGACCCTGCAAAGGCCGCCGAAAATGAAAAAGCGGCGGCCTTTCGAGCAGCTCGCGATGAAATCAAAGAAAAACTCATATCCTTTGGAAATGAGCATCACCTGATCAAGCCCAAAGCCTAGTCCTGTTGTGAGTCCAGCAAATCGCGCATAACATTATAAGTGATGACCCTTCTTGGAATTTTACAGGTCGCATTCAATATTTTGTTTTTTGCAGGGATTGCTCTTTGCTTCATTAAATTGAAGGGGCGCCGTGAGGAAGACCCGCGTTTGAGCTACGGGCTCAAGCTTCTCGAAAACAAAATTGCGGTGCTCGAAGACCTTTCGGACAAAACAGAGCTCCAGGTGAAGCAACTGGTGATTCTGCTCGAAACCAAAATTCGCGATCTTCAACAAAAAGTCACTGCTGCCGACACGCAGTTGGCCCGCATCGATCACTCCATGCATAAAACCATGGAAGTGGCCCATATCTTTCAGGAGCAAGTTCCCCACGAGCAGATCATGGAGCGCAAGGTTTCCAACAAGTACATCAATGCGGCCCGCATGGCTCATCAGGGATTGTCTTTTCAAGAGATTCAAAAGCAGGTGGATCTGCCCCATGCCGAATTGGATTTGATTGTAAAACTCAACCGTGAGCAGTTGATGTTCTCGGAAGATCATCTGCCTGCCTGGGCTGATAAGCATCCAGTGGAGGCCAATCAAAATATTTTTGCACCTCCGCAAGTGGACATCGCGTCTCTGGAAAAACTGGGACAGGATTTTAAGCAAGCGTGCAAAGCCTTTGAGGAAAAAATCAATCCTCCCGCAAAAGCAGAGCTCGACATCGTTCCGTATCAGTTTAAAAAACTCAACGAGCACTATTAGAGCGTCACTGCATGCGAATGCACTCCAGCCAAAAACTCAAAATGCATTATCAAATCGGCGATCATTTGGACGTCAAAGTGATCGAACGTGTGGACAAAGCCTCGTGGATTGTGAGCCTTCAGGGAGTTTTGATTCAGGTCTACAATTCCACAGGGCAAACCCTTAAAGAGGGAGACATCGTATCTATGCGAATCGTCTCATTGGATCCACCCAAACTGACGTGGATTTAGGAAGCGCCGCATCCCCAAAAGGTACGGCGTACCGCAAGCGGAACGGCGTACCTTTTACTTGGCGCTTTCTTTGATGAAGCGAGACATGTAGTAGCGAACGAGGAAGTCGATTTTGAGGGATTGGTCGTTGTAGGTCCAAACCAGATCGCCGAAAGGTCCCCACTTGGCAACGAGTTGGTCTTCGGAGGGATCCACTTCTTTGTCGTTGCTTGGTGCGCCTGGAACAAACGTGGCTCCCACGTACAAAAAGCGAATTGAGATCAGTCCGGGTCTTTTGAGAGCAAAGATCAACTTGAAACCGTTACGGAACAACATAAAGTCCGCTTCTGTGTTGGAAATGCCATAAACCTTGATACGGCCGAGCGGTGAGCTCTTGAGTTGGTTGAAAGTGGTCACGGTGTCTACAAAGGACACTTTGAGGTCGTTGAGAAAGTGCAAAGACTCCTCAGCCAGTAACTTTTGTGGATCAAACCCAGCATTGAAATCGATCATGCCAGACTCTTCCATGTCTTGCTCTGCACGAACCAAATCTTTAATCCAAGTTATTTTATCCATCGTCACTCCCCAAGCTTTGTACGAAACCTGTTGGCCAAGTTGGCACACAGCACTATTTCTATACTATCCAAGGGAGGATTCTTGTCAAGAGAGGTGAGAAGGGGAAACCCCCTTTCACCGTGGATTTGCCTAAAAAGGAATGGAGTTTTGAGTCTCCAACAACTCCTCGGGCTCTGCAGGGGCATCCGATGAGGAGATTTCACTGTTCTCGGAGGTTCGCGCTCCCAAGAAATGCACGTCCATGGCGATCACCAGCGTTTTGTCGTTTTGACCGTTGTCCAAAAAGCCTTCGATGGCCAGCGGTGTGCCTTTTTCTAAAAACCGTTCGCAGAGTTCGGCCTTGCGTCCCCACACGAGCACCGAGTGCCAGTCGGTTTTTTTATCCCAGTTTCCCTCGTTGTAAGAGTAGCGGTTGGTGGCAATTTTTAAAAATGAAAATGTCTTTCCATTTTTATTTTTATGCAGGGCCGGCTTTTTGACCAAGTTGCCTGCTAAAAAAATCTTATTAATTCCATTCATTTTATCTCCTTTGTTGGCGCCATGGTTGGTCGCAGGCGAGGCTGTTGCAAAAAAAGAGCAAAGCTCAAACTCGTGGAGGGAGATTTGTTAATCTTAAAAACGTTTTTCGAATTCGGTCCTGTAGTTCCTATCCAGCTGAAGAGAGCGCTTGTAAAAAAAATACAAGTCTCTGGGATTCCTCTGAGTGCACGCGTGAAAAAGTGTTAGTGTTGGCTCAATTCTAGGGGGTTCGATGTTGGGACTATTCATTTTACTGCAAATGCTTTTCGCTCAGGCTCTTCAGGTGGATGTGGCCGAAAACAAACCCTATAGAGTGAACTCCCAGGTGGCCTTCTTTTTTGGACACTCCACCGCCACATGGGACCCTGCTTTAAAAACCCAGGTGGCCCACGAAAGACTCATTGATCTACGAAAAAAATATCAAATCTACACCGTGGCCACGGTGTACCCGTATTTTTTGAAAACTCCGCAAGAGGCAGCGGCCCACTATTTTACAAATCAAGACGTGGATTTGGTGGTGTCGTCGGTGGCAGGTCAGCATTCTGGGGAGTTTCCAAAACTTCAGAAAATTTTTGTCACGGGTGGAAACATCGGAAAGTGTTTGTGCGAAGGGGTGCGGGACATCGTTCGTGCCGTGGCGGACAAAGAGGTGATCGATATTTACTTGGTGCGGGATGGAATCTATGACAGCTACCCCTTGTTTTCACCCATGCAAAAAGATCACGCCTTGGACTTTGTTAAAAGATTTTATGTGTCGTCGTTCAACTGTTTGCAAAATTGGTATCTCAAGCCGCGTTTAAAACTAACAGATACAAAAATTTCTGTGTACTTTGACAATGAAAAGCTCGGAGAGGTGAGTGCAGAGGCTGTGAGCCAAGTTCCTTTAGAAAAGCTCACTAAAAACATTCGTCTTCACTTTATTCAAAGTGAAGACGTGGAATCCTATTTGCCGTAGATTTTTTTAAGTGAGTTAAAGCTTAAACACAAAAAAGTAACTGACATCGTCCACAGCGACATCGCGGTTGTCGCCGCGATACACGCCAAAGCTGAGTGTCACAGGTATGTAATACCCCAGTGTGCACTCCACATTGAGCTCTGCTCCGTAGCCCAGGTACCAGTTGTCGCCAAAGCGATCTCGACGATAGCCATCGATGGCATTTGAAAAGCGTAAACCATCCAAGCTCACCACGTCGGAAACCACCGCTCCATGCAGACGTTTGATAAAAAATGGAATTGTGTCCCAGCCCCGATAAACACGGGTGAGGGGAAAGCGGTACTCCAAGTTTCCAGCCATCATGTTGTAGCCCAAAAGAGTTCCCGAGTTGTAACCGCGAACTAAAAACGGTGGGATGAGCAAGTTGTTAAAAAAGTTTCCGTTCAAGGTGCTTGTGTAAAAATCGATGGGACGAACGTTGCCCACACGCTCCAGCTCCGGTGCGTAAGTTCCGTTGAGTTGAAAAAATAAAACATTGTGCTCGGGCAGCCATCGAGAAAAATAGGTTTTTAAACTGATGTTGGTTTTTTCGTAGCCAATGTTTCCAAGGCTTTCGATGTATGATTGGTGGCTTAATGAGGTGCTCATTCCCGACTCAGGAGAAATTTCGTAGCCCCTCTGAATGGCGTTGTTAAAACCTAGGCTTGCGAGGGGTCCACTGCGCCGAAACGTGGCGTAGGTGAGCTCTGTTTCGCTGGCGCGCCAGCTGAGTCCTAAGTTCCAGTTGCGAAACATAAAAGGAAGATTGTACGAAGCGCTCAGCTGTCCCGAGGTGTCGCGCAGGGCGGTCTCTGTGGTGTAGTTATAACGGTACACCTGGCTTGCGCCAATTCCCAATGTGACGGGGGTGGAGTTGTTAAAGTAATTGGCGGTGAGTCCTGTTTTTTTGGTCAAGGTGTCCCATTCGGCCATCAATCCGTAGGCGTTTTTGCCGAGAGGATCGCTGGATCCTGTGCTTGCAGTAAAACTGATACCACCGTCGAGAACATTGGCAAAAGGCATCCAGTACCGTGGCCACAGATAGGGCCACGGAGAAAAGTTTTCTTCTTTTTCGGTAAATGTCACAGACTCATTCGTAGCTGACAATGAATTTTGTTTGAGCTCGGGAATTGTGAGCAATGGCGGCACCTTTGGAGCCTGTGTGATTTTTTGCCAATCCTCCATTTTTTGCCAAAATACCATTTGGCCCTCAGACTTTTGCTCCGAAAAATAAAGTGAGCCGTCCTTTGGGTCCAGATCCCCATCCAGAATGCGAGTGAGAGAGTTGGTGATCGGCTTTGAAAGCTGAACTTTTTCGGGAGTGTTTAAGGAGTCTACGAGATACAGATTGTCCACGCCCGATTGTGCGGAGGTCACTAAGAAACCTTTAGCAGATTTGTGCAGTGAAGAGATCAGGATGTTTTCTTGCACAGTTTTTACACTTTTTGATGAGAGGTGAAGAGATTTGAGGCTTCGCTTTTCGGCGTGCTGCTCTACAAAAAAGAGCTCATCACCTTCGATGACCAGGCTGTATAAATTGGTGCCGATTTTTTCGGGCGTGTAAATGGGAGCCATGGTTTTTTGTGCCAGGTTCAAGCGTGCCAAGCGTTTAGAGCCAGGTGTGTTTTGCACAAAGTAGATCATATCTCCTGTATTAGAAAACGTAAGATCTCCTGCTCGTGCTCCGGCAGTGAGCTTGGTGGTTTTTTTACTTTGCACATCATAAACGCGAATGTCGCTGTATTCGTAAAAGCGTTTATGAGTTTCGACGCTGTTGTAGGCGATCTTTTTGGAGTCGGGAGACCAGGCGAGATCGTTGATGTCCACGCCAAAGGCAATTTGCACAGTTTCACTTTGAACAAAAGAACCTTGAGTGTCGCGTTTGCGCAAATGGATGGCTGTGGGGATGTTGTGATCACGTACAATCACAGCCAGGTAGTTTCCATCCGGAGAAAAAGAGGGGCGCGAATTAAAAAAGCCCTGCTGATCAAGAGCCTGCCCTCGGCTGGTGGGGGCCGACTTTAATGTTTGAACCTGTTCGTCGGTGCGTGTTTGCAGTTTTTGATACGTTGTTATCAGAAGTTCGGCGTAGTCTTTTTGAGTTTGCTCGTCCACGGGGCCATTGATAAAATACGGCACTCGTCGGGAGTATCTTTGATTGAGCTCGTCGATGCTCTGAATGCCATGAGCGGTGGCAAGCTCATGCAAGAGAGCTCCTCCCAAAAGATAAGCTCTGCGGCCTCCCAACCAATCGGGCTCAAAATCGTTGAGGGTGTCAATGGGGTATTTGCTCCACTGCTTGTCGATGCTGATGGCGCGGGCCATGCCCTCAAAGTTTTGCGAGCGGAGTCGTCCTCCACGCGGAGTGAAGTACGACTCTGTAAAAACCGCCAAACCTTCAGTGTACCAGCGCGGAAGATACCCGTTGGGGCGAACAATGGAGCCAAACACCCAACTGAGCGCGCGCATGCCGCCGTGCACAGGATGTAAATTGAGGATGGGCGTGTACTCGTTGGCCAAGATTTCGTAGAGAAAATCGTCGGTTTCTCCGATGGGAGAATTGGGTAGAGGAATCACAGGATAGATGGTGATGAGAGGGTAAG
>JACCDR010255381.1_pt1 | contig 10664 bp, 13 predicted proteins | sample 7446431 | NCBI WGS metagenome assembly JACCDR01 (sample SAMN15323443, study PRJNA562643) | freshwater metagenome | isolation source: river surface water | place: USA:Blue River Watershed | collected 2017-08-17 | reverse complement strand
CCTTGCATAGACCGATGGCGACGTCGCAGTCGATCCCATCGCGCCCGTATAGGCTGTCATTAGTCAAGCTACTTCCCGGTGATCAATCCGAGTGGTTTCACCGCATCCCGAAAACTTTATACCGCGTATCGTGTCATGCGTAAAGCGTTGTCTCGCGTCTGCCACCGCCTGAACGGCGCCTTGTGCCTCGGGCTGGTGACACTGTGCCTTGCTCACCAGCCTATGCCACGTCTCAATCTCAAGGTGCCTGACATTTTAGAGGGCGCCTTGTGGGAAGGATGCCGTCAGCAAGGCATCAAACGCCTCAAGGCTCACTTCATCGGGAATGGATGGCAGGTGCCTAACGAAAGATCAGCCAGTCAACCACAGCCACGCTCGACGCATTTGAAGAATTAATGGTGAACCCATTGGTGGTCTTGTTCGACCACCAGATATCTTCGTTTGCCGCTGGCCCTAATACAATTCGATAAGATGTATTAGATTCAGCGTTCGCGAATGTAACGGTCGCAGTCCCCGCCGCTGCGAATGTAACCTGACCACCCAGATTGTTGGCCGGGACCAATGCCGCCGCAAGCCCTTTGACTTGCAGCAAATTGTTGCCGCCAAAATCCGCCGAACGTTCAAAGCCAATGCTCGCGCCAACCCCAGCCGATAGGACCGTGGCCCCGACTTCATTGCCGTACCGGCTATTGCCCGTGTCGTTGCTTCTGACGTTGCCTTGGAATCTTGCCACCGATAGCGAGGGGCTGATGATAGTTTGCGCGTCAAGGTTTCCCGTGAGCTTATTGCCTGGGTCTGACATATTAGACGGAATCAGGAAGCACCCTGACGCATCATCTTCGAAATGAATGCCTGCCGTCGTATTGCCGGCGGTGTCGACACACAAAATGGTGGTGTTGAAGGCCCGCCTGACCTGGATGCCGATCCCTCCGAGCGTCGGATGGCCCGTGATCCAGCCACCGATGATCGAGCCGGAGCTCTGGCCGACGCTTCCACCCTCGGGGCCACCGATAACGATCTGTCCACCGCCTGCTCCGCAACGGTTATTTTCGAAATAGCACCCTGAAATTAAAAATCCACGAACCGCCTCGGTGTCACCAATAAGCACAGCAGGGGACGGACTCGTTATTCCAGAGCTTTCAATCACTACGCCGTAGAACTGCGGTGCGAATGACGCCGGCCCGTCAATGATAACATTGGTGAACTTAGACGCCTGTATCCGGCAATTGATCGCCACTACGGCATTGCACTCGTTGATCTGGCGGAAACCGTAGTTATTGGCGTTTAATTTGCACCCAACGACCCGACCGGTGATAACATGATCGAAATCGAAACCGTAATTGCAGTTGGTAACGTAAACATCCTCGATGTGAACCTCTGCCGCGGTATCGAGCCGAAGACCGGTTCCGAGCAGGCCCGAACCGGTGATGGTCATGCCGCGAACGCCCAAGAACCGCTCGAACGACTCCGCCGGAATGCTATTCTCGATAATGTTGCCAGAATACCCGCTCGCGGCCGTCAAGAGGGTGGCCTCCTTGCCGACCCCCTCCAAATAAACGCCTGACTTCAGCACGATTGGCGAATCAATCGCATAGGTCTTGGCGGACAGCATGACTTTGCCGCCGGGGAAGTTCGCATTGACGTAGTCAATGGCCGCGTTGATCTGCACGGCACTGTCAATATTATCGGGGAACACGTCGGCGACAACAACACCATCAACGCCGCCTATCGCTCCACCGTAAAGTTCCGTGAAGTTGGCCTCGATCTTCTGGAAGGCCGTCTTCAGGAACTCCCCGTCACCATCGACTGCGGTCCCGAAATCAAGAAATTGCTGTGCCATTAGAAGCTATCGATCCGAATGTCTTGATTATCGATACGAACTGCACGCGAGTCGATGTGTCCGCTTCAAGGAGCGGCACCGACGCCTTGCAGATAAGCGAGAGTCGCATTGTAGAAACCGGCCTCCAAAGTATTCAGAGACGCCCCCCAGGCGGCGATTGCTATCTGTCGAGGATCGAAGGAATTATTGTTGCCGCCGCAAATCCATTGCGACTGCGTCGCTCTTGATGACGCCGCCGCTGTCGCCGTCGCCGCGCTGACACCATCCTTAAACACGGCCATTGCACCTGCGGCACGACGCTGATACCCGGTAAAACCCACTGATGTTGTAAAACTTCCAGCCCCGAGCGTTTGCGCCGATCCAGAATTCATTTGAGCAATAACCGCGTCCGTTGTCGACCTCGGACAGATAAAACCAGCAGGGGACCCAGAATTCCCGCCGATCGCCCGTTGGTTGCTCTGTGCATTCGTCAGGCACCAAACCCATTGGGACGCATCGTTGAGGGTGAAATTGACACCGTTAGTATTGGGCACCCACTGCGTATCCAAGGCCGTCGAGGACCCGTTGCTGGTAAAGCCGCGATCCGCCACAAACGTAGGACCAGCCCCAACGTTCACAGCGACAAAACTGGCGGGCGCCTTGAGATTGAGTTTTGCCGCCTGACTATCGTGAGATGCCAGAACATACAAGATATCCAACGCTGGCCAGACACCAGAAGATTTCAACGCTCCGACATAGGTATCAATAAGTTCCTTTCTTGTGTCGTCAGGCTGCACAGACATGGCCGCCACATACGCAGAAGCTTCTGCGTTGACAAAACTGTAGCTGGTCCCACCCCCAGACATCAGCGCTATGCCCAACCCATTCCACAACATTTTGATTTTCCTGGATATTTTGATGTGTCAGGCTGGCGCTATACCCGCGGATAGCGCTCATCGCCGCTTGCGCGGCTCTTCATCCTGGCGCCGGAGATGGAAAGATAGATGATATCTATCTGAAGGACGTCGAGGTGGTGACCAATGCGGTCGATTTTGATTTTTTAGCCATATATTTCAATCACTTATGGTGGTGACGCGTGAGCGAAAATTAGCCGTGTTCAAACATAGCTGCGAAATCTCGGGAGGGATGTAGAGTTTGGCAGGCTTCGAGTCACCACGCGCAATTGCAAGCGCCTCGGTAAGACCCTCCGCGATCTTCTCGAATGCTGTCTTACGCTTCATCGGATTAGCCCGCCCGCTCGATGATTTTAAGGGCTCGAAACCCACCTCGGGATATAGCGCCGGAGCGCGTCGTCGCCACCACAGCGACGCCCCTTGGCCGATGTGATCCCCTGAACGGTGGGGTGGCTGGTTAGGCCGCTTTCTGCTTCGCGGACTGGAAACTGTTCCGTCCCTTTGCAGCCAACGGGGACGGGGCGTTGTTGATACCCTGAGTGGCAAGGGCGCCGTCTTGAGGCTCACCGCCTTTATGGGACGGTGAGCGAACGCAAATTAAGTGGGACGAACCTTTCGGTCTGAGGGTCAATCTGGACCTGTTTCCGCAGAAGACCCTACTAGGCTCATCTCCGCATTATCCCGCTTGATCTCAGGTGATGTGCAGCGATAGCTTGAGCTTCTTGCCTCGGCTACTTGACTGGCGATCAACCCAGTGGTTTTCGCTCGTCCCGACAATCAATTAATACTGATTTGTCTTGAATGTCTACCGGGAATGTGCGCGAGTTCACAGATTAGGCATCGGCGGACAGGAAATCCACTGGCTCATAATCATCTGATTTTCGAGGGATTTCTGCCGGTTGCCATGCGTGTGCGCACGAATTACCAGTCTAGTAATTCCCACGAATACACATGGCAAACTACTTTGCAAGCACTTTTTTGCGCGAAGAAACAATTTCTTCCGCTTCGGCTGCAATTCGTGACTTTTTTGCAACTTTCGCCTCTTGGGTCCGGCGAAAGAGATTTAACTCCCACTCAACATAGAGGTGGTTGAGGTGGTGCGCAAGCTTTTTAAACGTGCCGATGTAGGCTCCCTTGTTCACGCGGTCGTCGGTCGAGCGCGAGACCATGGCGCCAAACTCATTCGGCGAGATGTAGAACTCCCGGCCGCGCTTGTCGGTCGGCGGAAAAATCTGGTCGACGAAAATGTCGATGTCGCGTTGGCTCTCCATGGGGAGGCGCGAGTAGACGAACTGATGCGCGTCGATCTCGCGGCGCTCGCGCTCGCCGAACGGTAGCCGGCCGGTGCCGTCGTTCTGCACTGGAATTGGCAAGCGGTCATCCTGTGGCGACAGCCGCATGCGCCCATTGGAGACCTGGCGGGCGATGCAGAACCGAAATAGCGCATGCACCTCCATGTCCTCAAGGGCGCGGTCCAAGAATGTACGCCGCTCAGAGGCCTCAGGATGCGTCAGGGCGGCCTTTGCCGTGGCTCGGGGTACTGGGGCGCCAGGAAGGCCTAGATTGTCTTCCTTGAAGCCGCCTGCCTTCTTGGCGCGCTGTGGGGTGGGAAGGCCGAGGTGGCCGGCCGGATTGTAAGGCGGATTTCTGCGAACCATTCAGATCCTCACGCGATTTTTTGCCAGCTCAGCAATGTCCCGCGCGCGCGTCTTTGAGAGCCGAGAAATCTTGATGACCTCTTGGGCCTTCTTGTCGAAGTCTTTTTTTGTGTCAGGCACGAGATTTTCCCTTCCCCTTGCGAATTTCCTTCGGGCTCGGAGGATAGCCCCAGTCCCTGGGTTCCGTCGTCGCCTTCTCTTCGTTGCACCAGCCGCATGAATCGCCGTCGTGATAAGTCTGCACTAAGATGCGGACATATCCATGTTTGCGGCCGCAGTCGGCGCATATCCAAGACGGATATTTGCCGCGCGTCTGCTCAGCGGCGCGTTTCGCTCTCTGGAGACCCTCACCCATTTGTCACGACTCGCTGATCCCGCTCATCGGCGCTTTGCGCCTCTTCAAACTGGCGATGGGCATTCGCGGCGGAAGACATGAATTCCAAAGCCCCATGCATCGTCCGAATTGCCATCTGGGCTGCATGCGGTATCGACGTCCATACGCCATCCTGCATTATCTCAAGGCTGCCACCTGGCGTATCGCGAAAGATTTGTCCAGTTGCCGTTGAAATAGCCTCAGCACAACGCGAGGATGAAGAGCCGTCAGGCGATGAGCGCTCTCCTGCAGCCGTGACGTTGGCCTGACACAAAATATCCATAGAAACGATAACGGCCTGTTCATGTGGCGCTACACCGATTCCATGGTCATAGGCGACCTGATCTCCGCGATCTCCAACGATCAGAACCCTTCCATCGTCCATCACATGGACAGAAGCACACCCTCCAATGGAGCAGCGCAGATGCTCTGGCGTGATGTCAACCATGCGGGTGGTCATGGGAGCTTTCCTTCTGCCTTGAGCTGCCGGCGATAGTTTCGAGCCGTCGATTCGTTGACGCCGTACTGCCGCCCGAGCTCCGTTGCGCTGGCCTTCGGATTCGCCAACAATGCTTCAACGATTTGCTGCTTCTTGGCAATCCGTACCGCTTCCTTTTCAGCAAAAAACGGTGCCGGAAAGTAAACCTTCTTACCCTTGGGACGGTCGGCCTGCTTGTCGGTGTCGTCCTTAAGGGCTGGCGCCTTGAGCTTTGTCAGCTTACGCACCAGGGCGCTAAGCAGCGAATCTGCGGCGCTTAGTTCGCCCGTGCCGACCAAGGCCACCAGCGCCGCCTTGCGGTCGGCAGGATCAAGCTTAGGCGCCTGGACTTCTCCAAGGTAATAGTTGTCTGGGATGGACAGTTGATCGTGGAGTTTTGAATAGATGCTCACTTGTTCTCGTCCATCTTGCGGCGGAGATTGGCCATGACATCAGAGGCGGCATCGCCAATGGATTGCCAGTCGTCGCGGCGCCCCTTGAACTCGCCGCACCAATCGCCGCCCTGGACCGATGGCCACGCCGTTGACGAATACAGACCCTCATCCTTGTTGCCGTGGCTGACAAGTTCCGGTGCGCGGATCCTGCAGCGTCCGTTTGCTATTAGCGTATACTTTTCTGCAGCCTCGCGCGAATTGGGTTCCCAATATCGACAGTAGGCGCAAATCTCTTTCTGGTCTTTGCTCATAATTCGCGCTTCCTTTGCTGACGACGAAGTTTTTCTTTTTCGAAGATCTCATCGCCGCAAAGCTGACGATGGCTCTTCCACGCGAACTCTGAGACATCGAACGCATGCCAGGACTTCTTTTTCACCGGCCCGCTCGGCGTAATCTGCGATTTGGCAAGATAAAACGACTCCCTCCCGTCCTCATGCATGGAGCATTTTATCGTTTTGCCGCCAGAATGCTCTTCAATTACGAAAATATCAACAGTTTTCATCGGTTTAACCATTCGCAAGCTTCTTGTTCTCATCGGCGCTGGCGATGGTCTTCTCGACCTCCTCGCGATCCAACCCAATCGCTTCGCCTGCGGATTGGAATTCAGCCTTTGCCGCGCTCGACAGGATCCCGGTTTCCGCTGCTCGCCTAGCCGCCCAATACAAGATGTTGTTGCGGTTGCCCTCCGAGGCATTGGATACACACTTCACCAACGGCGCGACATCCTTTGGCGCATCCTTGGCGTCATAGGATCCGGTCGGCTTTGGCTTTGGCCTGGGCTTGAGCGCCTCGACCGCCCATTGCGGCAACCGCGGCAGGTCGCCCCCAAGCGGCGAGACCTCCCAGAGATACCGGCCGCCGCACTTCAGGACGCTTGGCGGGGCGACCACATAGCCGCCCTCGGTTTTTACGTCGATACCGGCCGCCAACTTCGACTTGGAGTTGATCAGGCTTGGCTCGTAGGCGTAGTACAGGTGGTGACCGCCGCTCGCCGTCCTAGCCACCACAGTCGGAGGAAAGGTCTGTTTTTTCGCCTTCAGTTGCGCCATGGAGGCGTCCGAACCGTTCCGCGGATCCAGGTCGACCACCAGGAGATTGGACTTGATGCCGCAGGCCAGGCCGATGTTGGCGCCTGGGTATTTGCGGTCCCACTGCTCCAGGATCAGCTCATCGTCGGTGGCATCGAGACACCCTTTGCCGCCAGCCCATTTCGGGATAGCCGGGACTTTCTCGCCCTTCTGCAACGGGAATACGAGCCAGCCGTAGAGGGTCAGATTGAACGCTGCTTGCAAGAACATGGCCCTTAGTCCTTCCACACATCGCGGACGCTTTCGGTGACATAGGCATCATATTCGAAGCGGAACTTGTTCCGATCGAAGCGCAGGCCAAGCGTGCCGCGGATCCCCATCTTGCCCTCGACCTTGGCCTTATCGAGCCGAAGGATGGTGTGGCCGTTGGTCGGATCCCATTTCTTCGCCCGCAAGATGCAGATGCCGCGGTCGGCCTTGTTGCCGAACTGGCTGGACCCAAAGGCCTGCGCGATCTTGAACGGCTCGATCTCGCCATTGCCTTTGATGATCTTCGCCGGGACGTGCGTGGCAACGATCAGGATTATTTTAAGCTCATCAACCAGTCGGCGCAAGTCTTTCATAACATCGCGAACGTAGTCTGTCTCGCTTTGCTTGATGTCCTTGACGTGATCCATTTCGTTCCAAGGATCAAGTATAAAGAATTTTGTATTATATCTCTCGTGATAGTAGCGGACCAAGTCCTTATACCACGATATTAGCCGGTCTTCATTTGGGCCGCGGCGGACAAAGTGAATTTTCTTCAGCAAATCGCGCTCGCCGCCGGACCAGGTCTGATAGCAATTGATATTCGCTTTGACCTCGCTGCCGATGTCTTCCCAGGAACACAGCAAGGCGCTGGCATCGATCGCGCGGCCGGGGCCATCGACGAAACTGGCCGCCAGATACTGGCCAACCGTGGACTTGCCGGATCCATAGCTGCCGGCGATGACGCCGAGCTCAGGCAGGCGCCAGCCCCAGGACAGGTTCTTGTCGAGGAAGCCAACGCCGCTCTTCATCAGCACCAAGTCAGCTTGATCCTCGGGCAGGTCTTCCAGCGCTACGGCATCGGACCAGAAGAAATGCTTCGGCCGGCCAACGGCCTGCTGGAAGTCGTCGAGCGGGCCAAGATCGACATAGCTGATCCGGGTCGGCTTGATGCCGCGGCTGGCCAGGTTCTTGGCCGCGTCGAGGGCTGCGTCGCCCTTATCGACGACAACCACCTCGCCATCAGAGATGTCGAAATTGCCAAGATCGTTGACGTGGTAGGCTTCGGGGAATTCGAACTGGTTGAGCTCGGCCAGGATGTCGGAATTGCCGGCGATGTAGATCGTGCGCTTCATGCAGATGCCTTTCGATTCGAACGAAAGACGGGCTTGCGCGCAAGGGCATGGGCTGGTATAAAACCCTTAACCACGGCGAGGCTCCATCTCGTTCGTGCTAGAATGCGGCTGGCGCTACCAACGCCGGCCGTTTTCGTTTGTAAGCTCATTTCCGCCCCCGCGTCAAGGCTCAGTACAGCGAGCCATTCCAGGACCCGTTGCGGGAGTACGCGGATCCACCAGCCGAATTATCGCCGAGCTTCTGCACATCGTCGTCGAACCGGCCCTGGTTCAGCCATGTTGAGGCATGCGGGCACAGGTTCTTTCCGGACGGGTCACGAAGTTTCGAGGTCAGATACGGAAGCTGGCTTTTCAGCGCAACATAGGCCCGCCGTTTCTGGGTGATGGACAGCTTCTCCCAGCGTTGGAACGCCGCCCCTTTGCCGTCCCCTCTCGGGTAGACCTTCCAGAACTCCTCGAAATCGTAGGAGTATACATCCGGAATTTTCTGCTTCGCCCGCTTTTTGGGTTTCACCTCCTCATCGGGCGTAAGCTCAAGCACCTCGTCCCCCGTTTGGGGGACTATAGGGGGTATATTTATATTATCTTCTATATTCTTTTTATGTGTCCGGTTTGCCGTATACGGTTCCCCCGTATACGGTTCTGCCGTATACGGTTCCCCCGTATACGGTTTTGCCTCACACGGTGAAATGTCATTATTTTCAGCCGTTTCCACCGTATCCGGCTTTTCCGGAAGCGGCAAATTTGCAACAGTTTCGATAAGGTGGATTTCCTCGGCCACACGGGCAATCAAGGCCTGCGGATCGTCGCTGACGAGGTAGACTTGCCGATCGAATTTGCCCCCCGCTCGCCCCTGCTGCTCCGGCTTCATGTAGCCGAACTCTTCGGCCTCCTTGAGCATCCGGTACACCTTGTCGCGACCGGCCTTGCCAGAGGCGATAATGCTTGCTACAGTCACCTCCCAGTCCTCTGGAAGGCTTAAAAGCCGCGCGACCAATCCGCGGGTTTCATCGGAAATGCGTCTGTCTTGAAGAAACGTGTTCTTGAGTTTGGTATACCCTCTGTCGCCGTGGGCACGGAAAATGCAGCGGGTCCGTCCTGCGCTGTTGTGGCCGATTAGCTCCATGTTAGGCGTTCCCCTCTTCCGGCATCATAGTCAGCAGCAGCTTGGACGCGCCACCCAGGCCCTTTTTCATGTGTCCCATGAGTTCCTCTTCGCTCACCTCTTCGGTGAGGTCGGGGCCGGCAAGCTCCGCGAGGGAGACGGTCATGATCTTGGCATCCAGGGACATTTCTGGATGCGTCATCGCCGACGCCATGAAGCCGATCTGGAGGCGTGAATACTGGGGAAACTCAGGCCTGAGGATGGCAACGAGCTGCAGCATGTCCTCTCGATGTTGGTCATCGACGATCAGAGGCGATTTTTTCGCTTGCGGGAACTTTAACGAGGCGCTATAGTTTGTCATGAAGCGTCCTATAGACGTACAGAGGCCTTTCCCAGACATACTAGATGTTGGGGTTGCTTCTTAAGGGTCGATCGTCCTCCGCCAAGATTCTGATCGGCCGGATTGCTGGAAACGCACTTACTCCGAAAATCACTGTAGCACGGTCCCCTTCGGGGGGTCTAGTGCTATTTGTTGTGCGCTATTCATTTTTATGTGTCAGGCAAGCGTCACGGCAGTCTGAAGCCGCTCATCGCTTCACTTCGTTGCGCTCTTCAAACCATCGTCTGAGCTTGCTGTAAGAAGACTCATCTGTTCGGGCTTGGGGGAAGGGGGGGTGACGAACATGTCGGGTTGCTTGTAGGCTTCCTCTATCCGGCGACAAGCGATGTCGAAATAGCGCTTGTCGATCTCGATGCCGATAAACTTCTTTCCCATCTGTGCGCAAGCAACGCCGGTCGTTCCTGACCCCATGTATGGATCGAGAATGGTGCGCGCATTCGGAAAGAAACTGAGGCACCATTTCATGACAGCAATTGGCTTTTGCGTGGGGTGCAATCGAGGGGAGGCCACGCCGTCAGATGTCCTCTTGACTTCTTCTGATCCAGGCTCCATCACCAAACCTGACCAGCGATGTCTGTAAATCCGCATTGGCCCCTTGCGATTGATCCATGCAGCCTCGCCATCACCCTGATCAATTGATGGGAGATCAACTCTTTTGTCCCACACAAGGATTTGCCCCGGTGGTAATTTATCGCCAAAAATATGGTGCCCCCAGAGCAGAATCTCTGGGGCAATTGACAAGAGTTGAGCAGGATCAAAGGGAACGTCATCGCCAATCACGATGCCTCCATGGTTATGCGAGCGCATCACCCAATGTTTGCCGTTCAAACCTTTGTCGCGCGCAGCCGTTTTTGATGGAGAAACCGGCTTTAGGTTCTGCCCATAGGGGGGATCGCTAACGACGGCTTCTACGCCGTGAAGCGTAGGGATGATGAACCGGCAGTCGCCAAGGATAAGTCGACATTCTCCGATTATTTCCTCATCGGGGGTGTAGTCGGTCATTCTGTTCTCTCCGGCCATTTTATGTGTCAGGCCAATGGTGTGCCGCCTGT
>JACCDR011101379.1_pt1 | contig 10665 bp, 8 predicted proteins | sample 7446431 | NCBI WGS metagenome assembly JACCDR01 (sample SAMN15323443, study PRJNA562643) | freshwater metagenome | isolation source: river surface water | place: USA:Blue River Watershed | collected 2017-08-17 | reverse complement strand
GTATGACAAAAATCAGAATTCCCAAAATAACCAAAGCTGCTACAGCCAGAATGACAGCAGGATAAACCATCGCGCCTTTGACTTGAGATTTAATCTTTTCAGACTTTTCAATATAAGTTGAAAGCCGCTGAAGGATTGTATCCAGAATCCCGGCTTCTTCACCAGCTCGAACCATATTTACAAAGAGTCGGTCAAAGATATGAGAGTGCTGCCCAACGGCCTCATAAAGCTTTTTACCACCCTCGATGGTGGTTTTAATTTCCGAGGCCGCCTCGCGCAGTGGACCTGGCCGAAGTCCCTCTGACAGAATTTTCAAACCATCAACGACTGAGATCCCGGCATTCACCAAAGTTGCAAACTGACGAATAAAAATTTGAAGATCTTTAGAGTTTACTTTTGGTGCGAACATTCCCGTAGGCTTTGCTTTAGCGGCCTTGCCGCCCCCCGCGAGAGAGACAATACGAACCACATCCATTTGCTGAACTCTCAACCGAGTTCGCGCCTCGGCTTCACTGCCCGCTTGAATTTCACCTTGAGTGATTAATCCAGATTTATTTTTTGCCTGATATGCAAAACGTGCCATTGAAGTTTATTTCTCCCAATGGCCTATCGTCTTTTTCTTTGATTTGATTTAGAAAGGAAGGAAAATTTAGGCCGAAGGTCCTTCGGTCACATTTGACTCTTCAATTTCCATATCTCGCATTGAGGCATTTAAGACCTCTTCAATGGTCGAGATCCCGCGCTTTAGTTTCAACAGCGCACTTCGCCGAAGAGTCCTGAGGCCTTCTTCTCTGGCCAGATTTCGCAGCTCCGAGGTTGATGCTCCTCGCAAAATCGCGTCACGAATTTTTTCAGTCATCGTGAGTAATTCAAAAATGGCCGTTCGTCCCTTAATACCAGTATTGTTACAATTGCTACAGCCTCGACCTTTAAAAAGGGTATAATCATCCACCTCGTTGGGCGCTACTCCTAGATTGATCAGAGTCCGCGGCTGAACCTTGATGGGTGTTTTACAATTTTCGCAAACGCGACCCATCAATCGCTGAGCCACCATCAAGTTGATAGTGGAAGTAATAATATAAGGTGCAACGCCCATTTCTGTTAAACGACTGACCGTTCCTGGAGCGTCATTTGTATGAAGAGTGCTCACCACAAGATGCCCTGTTGAAGCTGCTTTAAATGCGATTTCTGCCGTGTCCAAATCCCTGATCTCACCCACCATAACCACATCTGGATCTTGTCGAAGAAACGCTTTGAGCGAAGAGGCAAAGGTCAATTTCACATCAGGATTCATTTGAACCTGATTGATTCCTTCAAAGTTAAACTCCACTGGATCTTCCGCAGTCGAAATATTCACATCAGGCTTATTCAAATAGGCAAGCGCCGAGTAAATCGTGGTGGTCTTTCCGGAGCCTGTCGGGCCTGTGATCAAAATCATCCCTTGAGGCATTTCGATATTCTCAATGAAAATTTTTAAATCTTCTGGCTCAAAACCCAACTTTGTCATGTCCACTTGGAGATTGGCTTTATCTAAAAGACGCATGACGATCTTTTCACCCCAAATCGTTGGCAGAACGCTGACGCGAAAATCCATTTCGCCTCGACCCTTGACCTGAATCTTAATACGGCCATCCTGAGGAATTCGGCGCTCATCAATTTTTAGACGTGCCATAATTTTAATACGACTTGCAATGGCATCTTTCATCGATGCTGGTGGGGAGCCCGCTTCTACGAGCATCCCATCGGTTCGAAATCGCACGCGGTATCTTTTTTCATAAGGTTCAAAATGAATATCTGAAACTTTTCTTCGAATCGCATCAGTTAAAATGGCATTGATAAATCGAACGACAGGAACGTCTTCCGCGTTTGAATCATCGATGAGCTCGGCGCCCTGAATTCCAAAGCTTTCGCCTTGCTCTTCTTCCTGAACGTTCTGAATTTGTTTTAAAACTTCTTCGCGCTGCTGACCGCCGTAGTATTTTTCAATGGCAGTTGCAATTGCAGTTGGAGTCCCGACAACCGGCTGAACTTTTAACTTTGTGAGCATTCGAAGGTTTTCACGATCGTCCATATTCGATGGATCAGAAAAGGCGACAACCAAATTTGATCCCGCTTTTTGCAACGGGATCAAATTTCGCTTCTCACAAAGGTTTTTGGAAACCAACTGAATCACTTCTCGGTCAATATCAAAACTTGTAACATCAATGGCCGGCAACTTATAGAAGGCCTCAAGGGCCTGCCTCACAGAAGCTTCTTTCACAAAGCCCAAAGAAATCATCACTGCCGTCAAACGTTGGTTCGGAGTCTTTTTTTGCTCTTCAATTGCCTTGAGAAGCTGTTCTTTTTTTATGATTCCTTGCTGAACAAGAATCTCACCGACCTTTAAAGACAAATCGAACCATCCCTTCAGTGACAAAAACTATTTCATCGAGTCATTGAAAAGTTTATCAACGAAGAAAATGATTTGCACTTTCTAGATCGATATCGCTTCTAGAAATGCAGGAAAGTCCAGCTGCAACGGCTTCACTCATGAGGCTATATTCTGGACCTTCGTGTGGAATCTGCACTTGGTCGACAGTTGAAAAAGCGGGACAGTATTCAATCAAAACCGCATTTCTTCGTAGATAATTGAAATACCCCAAAGAACCTAATCGCTGCGCAGAAACCGAAGACGGCAAAGTACTTGCCAACACCACCCCATCTGTTTCCTGCTGGCTAAGCTTTGATATTTTTAGAAGTTCGATTTTTGCACCCAAGAAATGAGCCTTAATCTGCTCAAGACGATCCGAGATCATATCATCATCAGACAGAATCCACTTCACGTGGCGAAAACCCATATCTAAAAATGTCCAAATAAATATCTCGGCAATTTTATTCTGCCCTAGCATATAAACACATTTTGTTGTATCCAATTGACTGGTTTTTTTAACAATTGTCGACCTTAAACTCATCGGAAGACCCAACACAGGCCAGGCGCTCCCTTCATCCACCATCAGACAATCGCACGATCGAAGAATACTCACGCTTAGAGGCGTTTTTGCAGTGACCTTAACAAGACCTGCGGTTTGATTTGGCGAGAGCAACATGGCAACAGCCTTTGGATACTGCTGCAGGAGGGCCTCGACTTGATGGGTCGTCTGAGGAGAATTTTCAAGCGGAACAATTTCGAAATTTTGACGAAGTTCATCTAATGCTTCTGAATGCAAAGAATCATTTCCCGACAGCAGCTGCTTCAAAAAAATCTCCCTTGATTGATAAAATCACTCATTAATTTTTTTCCAATCAATACATCTTGGCTGATTTGATGTTTGAGAGCTTCAAAACTTTCAAATTTTTCCTCCTGCCGCAGAAATTTCAATAGTTCAACTCGAATCACGCTTCCGTACAGATCCTCATTGAAATCAAAAAGATGACTTTCAACTTTCATTGTTCTCTCATCAGTGACCGTTGGATTAGTCCCCAAATTAGTGACGGCATATCGACTCTGTTTTTGCTTTTCGCCTTGATAGTGTACCCTTGTAAAGTACACACCATGCCTGGGAATAAATGACGAATTCAGTAGAATATTTGCTGTGGGTATGCCAATTGTTCGCCCAAGCTTTCGCCCATGAACCACTTCACCCTGAAGGTAAAACGCACGGCCAAGCATTTGATTTGCAGACTCCACCCCGCCGAGCTTCAACTCATCCCGAATTTTTGAAGAAGAAACAATCTGATCATTGATTTTAATTGCGGGCATGATCGTGAGTTGGATTTTATTGCGATGGCAATAGTCTGTTAAAAAGTCGTGATCCCCTGCCTTTTTATGCCCAAACATAAAATCATGACCAACAACGAGAGCCACTGGATTAAACCACGTTCGAAGATCTCGTAAGAATGCCTCGGGACTCTGACGAGAAAACTCCAGACTAAATTGTATAATTTTCAAACGCAGCGGAGGAAAATGATGGAGCTGCTCCTCCTGATCTTCCTCATCAAAGAGCCTCTCAAACTTCCGCCCCGGGTAAAGCACTTCAATAGGATGGGGCTTAAAGGTCACCACGTAACCAGGAACATGATAAAGCTCGCTTTGGGTCTGCAGGTGCTTCATTAAGGACTGGTGCCCCACATGAAAGCCATCAAAATTTCCAATTGTCATGACTGACGCCGAAGAACTTCCCATCTCCGAATTTTACCATTTTCAGAGTCAATCTTCATGTATTTGCTATTTTGAGCGCTCCGTGGCAAAAAGCGGTATGCCTCTTTCTCGCATCAAGATCGACATGCTTTCGGTCTATCGGACCGCCAAACGGCGACGTGGTTTTATCACTCGAATGCTGATTTGCTGGGTCATCGGACTTCTTGCTCTTTCCAACGACGAGGCAGGATCCTATGATGAACGATTTGCCCTGAGGGGAGATCAGAAAACCAATCAAGAAATCGTTCTCATTCAAATTGACCAGCAAGACGTGATCAAAATTGATCCCCTCCTAAAAAATATCCGTCAATTTGGAGCTATCCCCCTGGTTGATATGGCAAGTCCCAGTGATTCTTTGTTTTGGGACCGCACTCTTTGGCGGCAGCTTCTCGAAAGACTGCTTCATGCCGGCGTTGAAAAAATCGCGGTCTCATTATTCTTTGAACATGTCTCGGGTACAGAGGTTATGGCCATTGCTGAAAAGCAGATCTTTTTTCATCCGAAAGTGATTTGGTCTTCAAGGCTTAATATGTTTGATCGAGTCGATGATTCAAGCTTCTCTTTGCCAAATCAATCCAACGTAGGAACAAATGAACTTCGGCGTGACGATGATAATGTTTACCGGAAAGTGCCACAACCAAAACCTCAGCTTTCGCATTTAATCGAAAAACTCACTGGCAAAAAATTTCCTACAAATACACAGAATCAGTTTATTAATTTTCGGGGTAAACCAAGTCTGTTTCGAAGTTATAATCTCTCCACAGTGATGGACCCAAGCTTTCCAGCTGCAATACTCAGCGGAAAATATATTTTAATTGGTTCAAAACGCGCCGGGGACCTCCAGTTTATTACACCCCTTGGAATGATGAGCAAAACGGAAATTTTTGCAAACATGACAGACAACTTGCTGGAGAATCGCTGGATCACGCGGCTTCCATTTTTTTTCTATGCTTCAATACTCTTGGGACTGACACTCTTGGCTGCGTTCGTTATCACTCAATACCCGCATTCCGTAGCGTTGTTTGTCTATTTGTGGATCGGAACACTGACCACAGCTCTCTCGACCTGGAGTTTTGATTCATTTTCGATCTGGTTTCCAGTGGGCAGTCCCCTGGTGATTTTAGGATCTGTTTGGCTCATATTCGTTGGTCATCAAGCCACCAAGATCGAACGCAAACACTTTAAGCTCCAACAAGAGCAGCGAGCCCTGCGCGAACTTGAGCAGTTGAAAAATAATTTTGTCAGTTTAATCTCCCACGACCTTAAAACTCCATTAGCCAAAATTGAAGCCATTACCCAGCGCCTCAGGCACGATCCACAGCTTCAAACTTATTCTCAGGATTTTTCTAGCCTTCAGGAATCCAACGAAGAACTGAACCGTTATCTTCAGTCAGTCCTCAAAGTTCTTCGAATTGAGTCACGCGATATGAAACTCAATCCCCAGCCCGTGGATATCAATGAGCTCGTTGAAAATGCCTACCGGCAGATTCTTCCTCTCGCTCAAACAAAAAATATTGAAATTCAGCTTCACCTTGAACCGCTTTTTTTAGTTGAAATCGATGCGACCTTGATTCAGGAAGTGCTCTTAAATTTGCTCGACAATGCAGTGAAATATACACCCCAGGGCAAGCTCATCACCGTTAAATCGACCGAAACCAAAAACCAGGTGGAAATTCAGGTGATCGATCAAGGCGAAGGAATTTCTCAAGAGGAAATTGATCTTGTCTGGCAAAAGTTCGTCCGCGGAAAAAACCAGGACATGAAAACAAAAGGCTCCGGACTTGGCCTTTACCTCGTTAAATACTTTGTGGAACTTCATGGCGGAAGCGTCAGCATGACAAGTCAAATTGGCCAAGGAACAACGATTCGTTTTACCTTGCCTTTTCAATTAGATTCAGAGACTAATCAAAACCAAGCATAAATAGGGTGAAAAATGACGAAAGAAAATTTGAATGTTCTTATCGTGGATGATGAACCAGAACTCAGAAAATCCGTTGCAAGCACTCTGGCAACAACCATTATGGATGTTACCTTTCAAGTGGAAGAGGCCAGCCATGGACTGGATGCGATCAATAAAATAAAGCAAAACGAATTTGATTTAGTCTTGATGGATGTGAAAATGCCAGAAATGGATGGGCTGACAGCTCTCCAGGAAATCAAGGCCCATGATCCAAGAACATTTGTTGTGATCATGACAGCTCATAGCAATTTCGAAGATGCAAAGATTGCCATCCGCGAAGGTGCTTATGACTACATTGAAAAACCAGTCAAAGCCGAAAATCTAATTTCCATAGTCAAAAAAAGTCTCGAGGCTCGTAGCTTGGTGGCCGGCCTGGCCTTTTCAAATCCCATCTTTGACGACGATGTCGACAGCGAATTTGTCGGCCAGAATTCAAAAATGCGCGAAGTCTTCAATCTCATATACAAACTTTGTAAAGTGGACACCACTGTTATGATTCGTGGTGAAAATGGAACCGGGAAAGAACTTGTGGCCCGTGCCATTCATTTTAACTCATCGAAAAAGAATGGCAATTTTGTCGCGATCAATTGCGGCGCAATTCCGGAGAACCTGATTGAAAGCGAACTATTTGGACATGAGAAAGGAGCCTTCACTGGCGCTGTCGATCGAAAGATCGGAAAATTTCAGCTCGCCAACAATGGAACCCTTTTTCTCGATGAAATTGCTGAACTCAGACCTGAAATGCAGGTAAAATTGCTCCGTGTTCTTCAAGAAAAGATTTTTACGCCAGTTGGTAGCACCCGAGAAATGAAAACTGGAGCTCGTATCATCGCAGCAACAAATCGAAATTTGGAGCGCATGATGAGTGAAAATCAGTTTCGAGAGGACCTCTTTTATCGATTGAATGTGCTTCCTATCTTTTTGCCTCCGCTCCGTGAACGAACGGATGATATTCCAGAGCTTGTTCAGCATTTCATTAAAAAAATTGCTAAACAGCACCATCGCGAGCTCTATGGCATCGAACCTGAGGCTCTGGCGATTCTAAAAACTCACAATTGGCCGGGAAATATTCGTGAACTCGAAAATACGATTGAGCGATGTTTTATCATGGAGTCTTCAAACAAAATTACGGTATCCTCTCTTCCCGAAAATATCGTTGCAGCCTTTCACAATCGAACTTTAGGCTCAGCAGATCAGACAACCCCGTTAACCCAAAATAGAGAATCTTCGACATCCACTTCGCCTGACCAGGTTTTGGATTTTGATGTTTTTAAAGAGGAAATGGAAAAAGAATTTATCCTGAGCGCGCTCCGAGCCAATAAAGGCCGAATCAATCAAACTGTGGCACAAGCCAATATTCCTAAGAACACCCTGCTTCGAAAAATTAAAAAATACGGGATCAACGTTAAAGAATTTTTTGAAGATCGGAATTGAGCCTAACGGCTCCATCGTTTCTGCAGACTGATGAGCCAGGTTTTCGAAAGCGTCGTGTTTGATGGCTCACCAAAGATTGTTTGGTCTGAATAGGAAAGAATACCGCTCCACTCTGGATTGGCACTGTAGGTGATACTCATTGTTCCTGTTGCAAACTTCTCAGGCTCTTCATCTGGAAGCCCCTCTGAAGATGAAATAACTTTCTTATCTTCGTCGACCCAGGCAATCAAGGATCCAATCCTCACAGACCCCACATGATATCCGCCACCGATGGTCAGCGTGCGACCCCATTGAGGATCGACAGTTCCTGAGAAGACGCCGGACTGAAAGGATCTTGAAAAGCCCTGCCGAAGCTCGGCCCCGATCAGCGCATCCCACTTGATCCACTGTTTTGTGAGGACCGTCCCAACTCCTGCCGAATAGAAACCTTTTCCACGAATCTCAGACTGCTCTAGGGTTTCATATTTTGATGTTCCAGTGGGTGCAGTCAGATTCACGTACCCAACTCCCCGAGGGCGCCAAGGATGGTAATCCCAATCTGTCAAATACTCGTAGCCGGCTTGGGCGGCAAAATCTCCCCAACCCGATGATGTTTTGCTCCGATCAAGTTCAGTTTTGCGCGAAGTCACGGGCAACGAAAATCCATATTGAAAACGATCCCTGAAAATTCTTGCGAAATCCAGACGCATTGTTTGGGTTTCATCCAAGCTTTTCTGGTGACGCCAGACTCCGCTCTGGGAAACTCGGGTGTGCACATTGGACTGAAGCAATGTTGAGCTAATAAAACTCTTTTCATCTCCTGTAATCAAAGATGGCAGTGCACCAGCACCACCACAGCAAGCCGCCCCTTGAGCGAACTGCCCGAGAGACGCGATCATTGATAACAAAGCAATTTTAAATATGAACTGAACGACAACTACCATACAAAAGGAAAAACGACTTGATCGACGAGATCCTTCCCGTTCTTTTGTTGAACTCGAATTTCCCAGTCTCCGGACATCACAAAGTACACTTCCGAAACTCGATAAACCCCGTCAGCAATTTTTGTAAGTTGAACTGGCGCAGACCCATGTCCCATGCTTGGCATCCAAAGCTGCACAGAGGGAGCAAGCGTAGGTTCAATGTATGTCCCAGGCTCTGCAATTCGGTAAAACTGAAGACGAAAAACTCCGCGTTCATCTTCTGTTGGCAATTTTTCCCAGATTAAGTCTACACAGAGCAAAACTGTTGAAAAGGATTTTGAGCACTGTTCATTTTGCTGATTGATTTGATTGATATCGAGCTGTTCATTCTGATAATTTGCCCGGGCACAGCTTAAACTTAAAATCACCGTCAATACGGTTAAGAATGTTCTCATATCTCCTCCTCAACAAGCTTTAATCTTTTGACCTTGATATCACGCAACCCAAGGTTCTTCCAAAAGGATTTTTAACAGTTTTTCCCTCATTCACGGCAAGCAAAGCCTCTTGCAGGTATTTTTCTTCGGCCTGATCTGCCAACGCGCTGCTGGTGACGCCCCCTCGATAAACAAGCTTTCCATTGCGATCAAAAAGAAAGGCATGGGGTGTTTTGGAAGCCTTAAAGACATCTGCTATTTTTGCATCTGGATCTGTAATCATAGCAAATGGCAAAGCCGCTTTCTTAAAGTAGGCCGAAGCCACCTCTTTTGTTTCATTCACATTTGAATGAATGCCGACAAACTGAAAGTCTTTGTATTTTTTTGCTAGATTCTTCAACTCTGGAACATGACTGTCTGAACAAGGACACACGGCTGAGAGAAAAACGAACACAATTCCCTTTTTTTCGGCAGGCAAACTCTTTAAAGAAAATTCAATCGCCCCTCCTGAGAGCAAATCAGTCCCTTGAATTTTGGACGGTACCCCAAGATCTTGGCCTTGGTCCGCATAAACCATCAAGGAATGAGAAAAAATCACCAGAATCAAAAAAATTAAACTGCTCAACGAAACTCTTCCCATCATGGACCCCCAGGACGCTGCCTTTTGAATCTAACGAAAACTTGATCGAACTGCAATCCGTCACCCGACAAATTTCCATGACATCTTTGGGAAATCAGGTACGCTTTGCCATGGCCTGCTTTCAGATCCTCTGCCAGCCCAGATTCTACTCCCTGGGAATATGCTTTTTGATGGGTCTCCAGACACCACCTGTTCGAGCACAGGCCCCAACAAGCTCCAGGGGATTTTCTTTTTTTGAGGCCATTGAGCAACTGAACAAAACAAATTTAAATCTGATCACCGCTGAACAAAAATTGATCTCTATTCAAAAACAGGAATCCATCGCTCGGTCAGGCTTTTTGCCGAAGGTCACTGGAACCTTGAACGGCACTGAATATGATAAAAACCAAAGCGCCACAGACTCCAAGTACAGTGTTTCCTCGCAACTGACCGTTTCTCAAAATCTCTTTGCCGGATTCAGTGATCAAAAGAAAGTTCAACTTGCCCAGGCAAATTCAAAAGCGAGCCACGAAAACCTGCGTGCTGCCCGCTCGAAGGCCTTTGCCGAACTGAAGCAGGTCTATCAAAAAACAATTTTTGCCACAGATCTGATTGTTCTCACCGAAAAAATCAACAGACGGCGTGTAGATAACTATCGTTTAGTCGAACTCAGATTTAACTCAGGAAGAGAAAATAAAGGGAATGTCTTTTTGTTTAAGGCCTATACCGATCAAGCCGCTCTTGAGCAGCTACAGGCTAAGAACCTGAAACAAAGTGCCCAGGTCGAACTCGCAAATGTGCTCGGCCTCGAAAAGGATGTCTTGGCTGAAGTTTCTGACAGAGAGCTTCCGCTCACAACTCTTTCATCTTCTCCTCCTGATTTTGCTCGACTTGTCCAGACTCATCCAGATTTTGCTGCTGCCGTCGCTGAAGAAGAGGCAGCATCCTATGAATACCAAGTGGCTAAATCCGGTTTTTTTCCCACCCTGGATCTCTCGGCAAGCTACGGATATACGGACACAAAATTTTATCCACAAACCAATGAAAAATGGAGCGCCGGACTCACACTGACGTTGCCCTTTTTTAATGGCGGAAAAGACCTCGGCTCATCACAGTCAGCAATTGCCTCATGGAAGGCC
>JACCDR012219203.1_pt1 | contig 10666 bp, 10 predicted proteins | sample 7446431 | NCBI WGS metagenome assembly JACCDR01 (sample SAMN15323443, study PRJNA562643) | freshwater metagenome | isolation source: river surface water | place: USA:Blue River Watershed | collected 2017-08-17 | reverse complement strand
AGCAAATACGAAAGTTTTCATGTAATCCTCCTCAGGATTTAGGGTTGGGAATCTTGCGATTCCCGTTTGTTTGATGAGGAGAATATAGTCTGACTCGCCGCAGCTTTCGAATTATAAGTTTTGCGCAAGATGACGGGTAGCCCAACCCATGCTAACTTAAAAGCATGGTAAAACTCTTAAGCTTATCTCTCCTTTCCGGTATCTTATTTTCTTGCACTACACCTCAAAAACTCAAACGGACACCTGACATGGACTGTAAGGATTGTAACGTTATAGTCTTTAACCTTTCCTCTCTTCACAGAGACCTTCTCTCTCAGTACTCCGAAGCATCAGCGCTTCTCCGTCTAAACGCTGGGCCTCCTGTTGTTTTCCAAAATCACTTCGCAACCTCCAACTGGCCCTACTCGGCGCTTGCGAGCCAGCACACAGGACAAAACGTGAGTGAGCATAGGGTTTTCAACAACTCATATCACAACGACATCCACTGGAAGGAATTTAACCTTAAAACTGACATTATTGATCCGAAGACTCCAGTTCTCTTGGAACTCGCTAAAGAAAGCGGGATGAGAACTATCTTTTGGGGAGGGGAACCTCATCAGAGCTTTTATGGCAAAGCCGCAGGATTTCACCGAGGTGCCGATGTCATCGTGAATCGCTGTTTTAACTACCAACGAGATGTACCTGATCTGTCTCGCCAGCTCGACGCCTCCGGCAGGTTCTTTGCCTTGATCAATATCACCCGGCAGCACTTCCCCCACTTCATTCTCCCGGGGGAATGGCGTAACGATGAGTATCCTCTTCCTAAAGATTCTCACATTCCGGCGACTGAGGAAGCCTTCTGGGTCGAAAATAGTTTAGGCTGGAAAAAACTCAACCAGCTCATTGAGCGAAACCCGGATATCATTCCGCTAACTTTTCTTGAGAGAAAAAGCCAACAAAGATCAGCCTATTGGTATCTCGAGGCTGCCCGCTTCCTCGATAAAGATAAAGGACAAGAAAACCTTCTGGCCCACTACCGCCGATCCCTCAAGTACACAGAGGAAATGATTAACGCTGTGATCGAGGATCTGAGACAGAAGAACCTGTTGCAAAAAACCCTGATTGTGATCACTGCAGATACCGGCGATAACCTGTTGACCATCTACGAGGACGGAGAAGGGCATAAATGGCACAATTATATTACCTATAACTCGCCCACTCCCGAATCATTCATCATTCCTTTGGTATTTTATTTTCCTTCAGCTAAAGAGAAACTTAACCTTGACCCGTTAACTAACCATACCGACCTGATACCGACGTTTCAGGATCTCCTAGGATGGAAATCCCGGGGTTCTTCCAGCGGAGAGAGTGTCTTTTCAGATGCCGTAAGAGATAGAAACTTCCTCCACTCTTTCAGTTACAGACCCCCAAGAGGACCGTATCTCTTTCTCCATAATGACAAGGGAACCCTGTTCCACCACCACTCCCACACGGGAAGGTTCCATGACAGGGCAACCAAGAAAATTTATTCGGTGGATGAGAATCGCGAGGGGTCCGAGGAGCTGTTCAAAGCGTCGGTGCCTTACCTTCCACTTTTACAAGATCCGACTCTCTTAGAAATTAATCAAAAAATTCGAGGATCAAGATAAAGAACACTTGCGGGGATTGATCAAAATCTCTCCCTGCAAGTGTTAAAAGATAACTACTTTTCTGAAGCCGGGCCCCGAAGATTTCTAGCAGCGTCGAAACTGTTAGAGATCATCGAACTCGAAGTGACTTCCCACTTAGAGAGGCGACCCTTTGTGTCTTCGATCTTTGTGATCCACTTCCAAGTGAGATTTTGTGTATCGAAGAGACCTAGGTGAATCGTGACCGGTTGCCCCTGTTCGAAGGCCTTGCTGTCACCGTTAATGATCGAGAACGCCAGGTGGTGATTTCCAATCTGCGACGTGACCTTGGAGACCGTCTCGCGGAAACCTGGAGTGGCGGCCAGCTGCTCAATGGCACTTACGTTATCGAGTGAAGAAATAAGCTTCATGTAGAACTGAGGGTTTGATTCCTGGATCTTGTCGGCAACAGGTCCCGCTGGGATGATACGATCAGCGCCGTACATCTGCGTCCAGTTGGAGACAACCGTGCGCTCAATTTCGCCAGCGCCCGTCGAGCGCTTACCGGAGAAGTCCAGAGTCGGAAAAACAACGACCTTGTTCTTAACTTCTGAGAGGTCCGCCCGATGGTAGACGACCTTGGGTTTAGCAGACATCATCGAGCATGAGAAAGAGAGTGCTAAGCAAGCACCGAGAGCGAGAGATTTCATAATTCCTCCATGAATATGTTGAGTAGAATGAGCTTATGGCAGCTGATAGAAATATCCACTCAATAAACATCAGCATATCCTGAGTCTAAAGATGCTTTTTCCGCTATTCTCCCTAGGAATCGGCCCGCATTCTGAGAAAAAATGCAACGAAAACTCAATTATCATACCAGACTAGACGAATCAGCTACCCTCTTAAAGTCTTACAGTTTCTATCCAGATTGACAGTGACCCAGGAAGCTTGCTTTGCTTTTAGGAAGCAACTTCAAAGCTTCAAGGAACATTGATGTCACGGAATCAGATAGTCATCGCAATCATCATTTCTTTCTTCGCCGAGGCGGCGCTGGCACAACTCGAAAACTTCGAGCGAGGACTTCGGGCGAACGCGGATCTCATCGCCTTTCTCGAACAAAATCGCTGCGAGATCGGTCTTGTTCCAGGCTGTGAGCGAACTCTGAGCACTAGCAGCGTTCGCCAGTTGAAGGGGCTCTTCCGGGAGCTCGCCGATTGGAAACAGGACGCCTTCGAGGAAATCATTCCACAAAACGACTGGATCGCCGGAAGACCTGTGACCACATCAGAAGGCCCCCGCTTCTCACTCCAAGAGGTCGAGCGCTATAACCCACGCACCCTTCGCCGTGGCCCACACCTTCTGATCACTCTCGGTGAAGATTCGGAATCCCGGGAGTACCTTGGCCGCGCGGGCCTCGCGGCAGCGACCTATCTCGTTCTCTATGACAACGTCTTCCGACTCTCTGAGCTTTTCTCCCGGGCGCGGAAACTTCGCTCGATCATCACAAATGATATGGGTCCCGAGGGCCAGCTCTTTTACGAGACATTCAAAAGCGCTCTTGATGAAAAACACTGGTTACGCATGACAGTCCTGGTTGAGTTTTTAGCTGGCAGAAGGGTGGCTCCGGTAGAGCTCCAGCACTATATGGAAAACTCCTTCACTGCCGTCGCGGTCCGCGAAAAGAACATCCTCTTAGTACTTAAGGGCACCCTCCTGGTGAGAAGAAACATCTCTGAGGCCATGTTCTACGACCGACTGGAGAAGGTGTTAATGATTCTCGGCCGGGTGTTTGGAAACGCCATCGGTTCAATCCAGTTCCGCTCAGGAAAGCTCAAGCCCCTCGCCTCCGATGAAGCCTTTCTCCAGGCCACTCGAGCAAAGCTTAAGCCCCTGGACATCCTGTTTGAGCGCACACCCTTTAGGCTAACTGACAAATTCATCCCCGGTCACTTTGGACATGTGGCCCTTTGGCTCGGGTCTGCGGCCGAGCTCGCCGCCATGACCGCAGATTTCCAAGGGGCCCAGATCCCCCTCCTCGCCCATCCCGACGCCCGCTTACATCTGGAAAAATTCGCCCATGGGAAACTCATCGCTGAGGCCCTGAGAGCTCCAGGTGTTACACTTAATCCACTGGAAAACTTTATGGACGTGGATGATTTTCTGGTCATGAGACCCACGCCCGTCCGCAGTCCCGGCGATCATGTCCTGCGTGCCCTGCGCCTCTTAGGTCGTCCCTATGACTTTAGCTATGACATCGAGACCGAGCAGTCACTGATCTGCTCGGAGCTTATCTACCGGGTGTTTGAGGAGGAAGAATGGCCTTCGTCCTGGGAGTTCGGCCGTCGCACGATGAATCCGGATCATGTGGCCTGGAAAGCACTCACGGACGGCCACCGGCCCATACTCTTCTACCGAGACGGGAAAGAAGTAAGCTCAGACCTGCGACAAGTGCTCCGTTCTACTCTCCCCCCTCTGAGGAACTAGCTCCCTGCGCACCTTCAACATCCACCATAAGCTGAAGAGTCCTAGTGAGGCCAGGATGTGCTTAAGGGAGTGGCCACTCAAGAGCTGACCAGTGGCCTGGAAGATCTCAAGGTCTTTGAACTCCGTCCATTTTGCTAAACCGTAGAATCCGAGGCACAAGACAAAGCCACGACGGTGGTCATAGCGAGAGCGAAAGAGCATCAGGATCAGCGGAATCGTCAGGAAAGAACTGAACTGGATCCAGAAGTAAAAACGCAGGTCCGTAGTCATGATCCAGACCAGGATGCTTGCCGCTCCTGTCAGGAGCGCAGGCAAGAGAGCGCGCTGGAACCGTTGGTCAACGTACTCCGCCAGAAGAATCACGTAGAGGGCCATAAAGCCCGTACTCATCGGGAGCCGATCCCAGACGAGGGACTGATCATCGGGTTGCCAGTGATAGTAAGCAGAACCTGGGGCGACTAGCAACACACTCAGGAACAGCCAGAACCAGGACCAGCGGGTGGGAAGGTCTCGAACAGCGAGAACCTGCTTTATGCCTATGATGCCTGCCAAAGCGAAGAAAAAGTTAGTTAAGACATCGAGGGCATTGGGAATCCCCAAAAATGTCCGGGAATCCGCGAAAAGATGGAAGCGCGGATCCTGTGTGATGACCGGTCTCAGAAAGAGCACCACAAACATCACCAGGAAGGAGATGAAGATGATACTTAGTTTCAGTCCACGATGCTGTTCAGTCGCCACAAGGAACTCCGAGCTTAATAGTGTGGGGGAACATCGTCTTTGAGAGATCGGGTACCACTGACGCCGCCCTCTGTATTCACGGACCGTTTCAAATCAAGGATCTCTTTTTCTAGTCGCTCGATGGTTCTCTGCTGACCCACGACGATAGCGTTGAGCTGCTGGAGAAACTCTTCCTGGTGGGAGTAACGGATTTCAAGATCAATCATTCGTTCTTCGATCATGGATGGCCCCTTTGGTCAGGTGTAGCCTAACACAGTTCGGCAACGGCTTCAAACTCACCTGAGTTAAGAAAATGTAAGTATCAGCGCCGTTCTCTCGTGTGAGATGCTCAAAAGATGCGCTTCCTCTATTTTCTCTTCTTCGTCATACCTGCCCTAAGCACCTCCCCGAGCGGTGCCAGTCCTATGATCTGCAAGAAGGCCGAGTTTCAGACAGAGTCTTTTTGGCGCAAACGCGTCGACGATCGGATCGTGTTACTTACAAAAGATCAGCCTCCGGAGGCCGCCAACGCCATCGTCACCTTAAGCTACCTCGAGCTCTTCCGGGCACCATCTCGATCGAAGTCGGCCAGCTTCATGGGGTATGTCTACTCCAACGCCTCCCATCACTTGGGCCGGCTGGTTCGATTCAGCGCCTGGACGGAGAATCATCCACTCAAGGCACAGGACCGGGAGCCCGTGACGGGGCGCTCCCTTCGATTCTTGTCAGAAACGGTGCCAGGAGAACCTTCCACGCGACTCATGTTCTATAGCTTAGATCTTTACCGGGAGCTTGCCTGGAACCTCAGTGCAGCAGCGACCTGCGGAAACGCTTACGCCAAAAAGCTGGTCAGCGATCAAGCGCTGAAGGCCGCCTACGCTTCAGCAACAACCGAAGAGTTTGTCCAAAACTTTATTACGTTTGAGCAGACTTACCTGCAAGGCAAGATGTACCGGGACCTCATGATCGGCATGGCGGCCCGTATGCGGATGCTGGATGAGATGCGGTTTATTTCTTTCAACGGAGAGGAGCAGCTCTCGTTTAGCACGTGGTGTTCTCGCCGCAACTGCCAAACAAGTTCTTATGATCTCAAACATCGCATCGACTTCGACGTTGCGGCGATTCTCGATGAGCTCGCAGTGACTGGAGAATCAACCGAGGTTATTTGGGCCCGGATTCTCGGCGCCCGTATCGAGGCCACGGCCCGCATCTTCCTCCCCGAGTAACCTGGCCGCACTGTTCGCCTCGAAAAGATACGTCCCCATACCTGATGCCTGTGCGGCGACGAGGTTCTCATTTCTATCGTCAAAGAAAATGACCTGCTGGGGATTGACCTGAATCTTTTGCAAAGTATAGGAGTAGATCCTGGGGTCAGGTTTGACGAGTGCAATGTCAGCAGAAAAAAAGACATGATCAAAGAGAGAGAAGAAAGGATTCGCGCCGTAGATGGCCCGTGCCAGGTCTCGAGGTAGGTTCGAAAGGACCCCGAGTTTCTTGTCTTCCGCCCGGAGTCGTTCAACATAGCGAACGGTCTGAAGATTGATTCGTCCCCAACCTTCGATGTCCGCGCTTATAAGCTGCTCGATCAGCGCGGCCGAAAGGGGCCGCCCTGCAACGTTTGACCAGTAATCACTTCCACTGCAGCCGAGGTCATAGGCCTTCCGGTGCTGCCAATAGAATTCTTTGAACTTCTCAAACGAGAGATCCAAGAGCCGTGCCATCCGCCTGACAGATGCCTCATCCTGCGCAAGTGAGAGCACGTCGGCATAGTCAAAGAGGAAATACGAGTACGAGGAAAGATCCAAACTCTTAGAGCTCATCTTGAAGGGCGCCATCCACTGGAGGGAAGTAGCGCTGCTTTTGACCGATGGCGTGGCCCGCGGCCATTCCAGTCCCGAGTTCGTTCAAATCCCAGACTGTCTCCGGGAGATTCAAGCTTTGCCGGACTCGATCCATAGTTTGAGGAGCGAACGGATAAAGCAGGATCATGAGATTTTTCAGAACATAGAAAGAACTATAGAGCCCATCCTTGCGGCCCTGAAGATCGGCGCGGTCGTCATGAGGCTTATGCTGAACGAAGAGGCCATTGATCAGGCGGGCGTAGTTCTCGATCTGACCAAGGAGGGTCAGGTACTCGGCCTTCTCCATGTTCTTAACGTAGAGCTGGACAATTTTGAGCGTCTCTTTCTCGACCTTTTCAAGCAGCTTTCCATCGGGCACCACTCCGTCGAACTTAGAATTTGCGGCGGCGATTGGCTTTTCAATGGCGGCGGTCGTTGGTCCGGCGATAAAATTGTTGCGCTCTTTCAAGGTCTCAAAGTCGAAGTTCGACTGCTTCTCCGGAAGACCAAGTGTTGAAAGGTAGTACCGTATCTGATCCGGATCGTGCCCAAACTCGTCGAGGAGCTGGTCACCGCTGTAAAAGTTTCCTCGGGACTTACTCATCTTTTCGCCGTCAACCATGAGGTGGAAGACACTGAAAACATCCGTCAATGCGAGCTCACCCGCTACCGGCATGCGATGGATATCGCTCTGAGTGCCGAACCACATGGCCCCTTGCATGAGGACATAGAAGTAGACGTTGTCCTGACCTAGGAACTGGTAGATCCGTGATTCGGGGTCCTTCCAAAAACGTTCAAACTCTTGCGGGTCACGGCCTTTTAGCTTAAGCGCTAATTTGGTAAACGAGATCGGCGCAATGAGGGAATCCGGCCATACGTAGAGGGTCTTTCCAACCAGCTCAGGGTCGATCTCCGGAGGGACAGGTATGCCCCAGGTAACATCTCGCGTGATCGATCGGTGGGCCCAGCCGTCCAGGAGCTGGCATGGGATGCCCTTGTCTTCGAGAAGCTTCAGGCCCTGAGCGAAGTCAGTTTTAGTATCGAACTGAACGACGACTTTTTTACCCGGCGCGTACCGGCTTTTATGGGCGGGAAGAGTTGGCCTAAGCTCCTTAAAGAGAGGCTCGTGAGTATTGTCAAACTGAAACGCGGGCCGCACGGTTTCGAAAACTTCGTTGAATACACCCTTTCGCCACTTGTTCTGCTTGGACTTAATCCAATCGGTCAACTGATCAGAGACCTTCCATAGATCAAGCCACCAGTGACCCGTATCACGGAGCTCCGGAGTGGCGTCAGAAAGGCTGAACTTAGGATTGATCAGTTGCGCCGGATCGTACTGAGTGCCGCAAACTTCACAGGAATCGCTGTAGGCACTTTCGTTCGTGCATTGAGGATTCGGACATTTCCCGGTGACGTTCCGATCCTGGAGGAAGCGGCCCAGTTTTGGATCGAACCACTGCTTGGAGGATTTCTTTACCAGCATTCCATTCTTCCAGAGCTTGCGAAGGAACTCCTGGCAGAGTTCGGCGTGCATGGGATAGAGATCAGGCTGAGAGGTCCCAGAGAAAACATCAAAAGAGATCCCGTAGCGATGAATAGTCTGTTTCTGACGCTCATGAATAAGATCGATGAATTCGCGCACCGGAAGGTTACTTTTAAGTGCCGCCACCTCAGAGGTCGAGCCGTGATCATCATTCCCGCTGACAAATAAAACATTCTCCTTTCCGATCAACATCCGGAGGTAGCGGGCCAGGATGTCCGGGGGAACCATCGCTCCGGCCATGTGCCCGAGGTGGAGTGGTCCATTAGCGTAGGGCATGCCGGCCGTTACAACGGCGGACTTAGGTCGCGAGAGACGTTCGAGGACTTCTTTTACGGTAGCAGGAGGAGTAAAGGGCTTATTCATAGGCACTATTGTAAAGGATCAGAAACAGGGAATACATGAAAATGTCACGGATCTGCTCTGGATCGCTTAATCTGCAGTTTAAAATAGGGCCAAAAAGAAGTATGTATTCCTCTTTAAAAAAGGCTGCCCACAAGCGTTGCGCCCTATCGTGCTGCAACTTGCCAATAAATGTCCTTAGACTGAGGTACAGCATGAACCTTGAACTCCTTTCAAGTACTCTCACGAACCCGACGCTCCTATTCTTCCTGTTGGGAATTGTGGCCACGGCGATCAAAAGTGATCTTGAGATCCCAGCTCCATCCGCCAAATTTATTTCCCTCTACCTCCTCTTTTCCATTGGTTTTAAAGGCGGACAGGAACTCGTACACGGCGAGCTGACTGCGGAGATTTATCTTTCCCTTTTTTACGGGCTGCTGGTTGCGGCCACCATCCCTCTTTATTCCTTCTTTCTTTTAAAGAGTAAGCTCGGTGTCGTTAACGCCGGCGCGATCGCTGCGACCTACGGCTCGGTCAGTGCCGTGACCTTCGTCGCTGCTGCTGGATTCCTCGAGGCCCAGGGCGTGACCTTCGGTGGCCATATGGTCGCAGTGATGGCGCTCATGGAAGTTCCGGCCATCGTTGTGGGCGTTCTCTTAATCAAGCTCTTTCAAAAGCAGCGCCAGCGTCACGAATCCATGGGAAGCATCGTCAAGCACGCTTTCACCAATGGGAGTGTGGTCATGATTCTCGGAAGCCTCATCATCGGAATCCTCTCAGACTCCAAGCAGGCCGAGGGTATTAAGCCTTTCACGACCGATATTTTCAAGGGCTTCCTTGCCATCTTTCTTTTGGAAATGGGCATGCTCACCGCAAAACGAATCCGCGGGGCCTTCCACTACGGTGCCGTGCCATTCCTCTTCGGAGTTCTGGCACCTTTGGGCAACGGATGCGCCGTAGCGCTTCTAAGCCAATTCGTCACCGAGGATCCAGGAAACCGTTTTATGTTCGCTGTGCTGGCAGCAAGTGCATCCTACATCGCTGTGCCTGCATCTCTGAAGCTCGCAGTGCCGGACGCAGACCCAGGGCTTTACGTACCGCTAGCGTTGGGAATTACTTTCCCGTTCAACATTACCATCGGCATGCCGCTGTATATGCACCTCATCACCCAATTTTAGGTCAAAATTCAGAGGGACTTTCCCGCCCTGAGCTCTATTATGGGCGGCATGGATACCACGCTCTTAATAGTCGCGAGTGGATACACCCTCATCGTCCTGGCCTTCCTGACAGCTCTTCTTCGGGAGCGGCGGCATCGAGAGCGAATCAGTAGAGAGCTTGCGACCATCCGTGGACAATCTGACGAAGAGATGTACAGCCGAGGAAAATTTTCTCAGCTCGGCACACTCTCCGCCGGAATAACCCATGAGATTAGCACTCCCCTGACCGTCATCATCGGAAGGACAACGCGACTTCTTCGCACCGATCTTTCGAAACTCACTAAAGACGAGTATGAAAAAGGTCTCATACAGATCCGAGATAACGCAGAAAGAATTTCCAGTATTATTCAAAGTGTTCGTGAGTATATCTACCGAGACGAGAGCACAGTTGAAGATATTATATCGCTCCGAGAGATCGTTGACCGGGTCATGGATTTCTATGGGCAGCGGCTGAAGAACCACGGTATTGAGCTGCGAATGAAGGGCGTCGATAATGCCTACATTAGCGGCCACAAAGGCCAGTACGAACAAGCGCTTCTGAACCTTATCGCCAACGCCTTTGATGCCGTTGACCAGCTTCAAGAAAAATGGATCGAAATTTCAGCCGAGGCGGTCGGAGATGAAGTTCAGATTTCTGTGCGAGACTCTGGGAGTGGCATTCCCCAGGAAGTCAGGGAACGAATGCTTGACCCGTTTTACTCCACCAAAAAAGGCAGTGGAACAGGCCTCGGGCTTACTCTCGTCAAAGGGATCGCCGAGCGCCACGGAGGTAGTCTCCGCTACGTCGAGGATGCACACACGACCTTCGTCCTCGACCTTCCAAGGGCCTCATCAGTACAGTACCATCACTGACGACCATTCTTAAAACTCAATGGTCTGCCCGATGGTAATCACCTGATCCGGTGGCAGGTTAAAAAACTTCGAAGCGGGCTGTGAATT
>JACCDR012199045.1_pt1 | contig 10666 bp, 5 predicted proteins | sample 7446431 | NCBI WGS metagenome assembly JACCDR01 (sample SAMN15323443, study PRJNA562643) | freshwater metagenome | isolation source: river surface water | place: USA:Blue River Watershed | collected 2017-08-17 | reverse complement strand
TTGTCTTGGCGACCCGTGCCCGTGCCCGCGCCCCCGTTTTTGATTGGTTTTCAAGGATTACCGGCAGGAGCTTGAGGCCTGCCGCCGTGGTGTTTTGCTTGTTTTTCATTCGCGTGTATCCGGATGACATCCGGGTGAGAACAAAGAACAACAAACCCGCCACCCTGTCAAAGGCAAAGGCCGAAAGCAGCTCCCGCGCGCGCGCTTTTTTCGGCAGGCCTCCGCCTGCCGTCGCCTCCCGTGGTGAGGCCGGAGGGAATCCGGGGCCGAACGTTCAGCCCCCGCGCGCGGCCGCGCGCCCCGCCCGCGGGACCGGCCGGGGCCGGAGGTAACCGAGCCAGCACGGTTTAAGATCCCGGCGGCCGGAGGGGGGAGGGGTATCCCGGAGCGCCCCAGATAATCTCACAACCAGGGTCAGGTGCTGAACGCGCGCACTTTAATCCGGGTCAAGCTGCTTGACGGACACTAATTCAGCAGCCCGTCGATCAACTCGATCAGGTCGCGCTGCTTCCACGTTTTACCGCCCTGCTGGATCAGCTTCCGCATCAGCTCCAGCTTGGTTGTCTCGCGGGCCGAAGTGCGGGCCGATCTCAGCCCGTGAGCCAGCTTGGACTGCTCGAACGCCGCGGCTAAGGTGTCGGGTTCAAGGTCCAGGGCGCGGGCCAGGGCCGCGTTCTTTGCGGCCGAGTAGTTCCGAGGGTTCGGGTAGCCGCTGGTCGCACGGAGCCACTGCCAGAGCCCGTTGAAGGATACCGCGCCGCCGGTCGCGTCAGAGACGGCACGGAGCGACTTGTTGAGTTCCACGCGGCGATCCTCGATCATGCGTTGCCAGGGTGATGTCGCCTGGCCGAGGCGGCGCTTCTTGCCGCACGGGTATTCGACGAACTCGCCGGAGTATTGCTTGTTCATCCCAACGGGGCGACCGGGAGTGTCATCGCCGGGGGTCGATGGTCGTTTCTTTGCTGCCATGGCGCACCCGTAGAACAATGCTCCCATCTGTGCAAGTGTGTTCTTTTAAGAAAAACAAATGCCAGCGGAAGTTTGGTGGCAGGTTTTGTGGCAGGCGGGGCGCGGGGCGCGGGGTTGCCATCGGATCCCGCCCTACGGGTTGCAGCAGATCGCGCGTCCCATAGTGGCCGTGGTGGCAATGTTGGCAGATTCGCGACACCCCCCTCTATAGCGCTACTGGAATCGGGGCTCGGGGTGTCTTAATGCAGCGAGAGTGCGTTAAGGTTGAGGCCTCAGATGTCTTGGCGTAGGGGTGTCTCGGATCTGCCACAAATGCCACCATTGCTATTTAATTTTTACGTAAATTTTAGTAAATTATTGAATCTCAAGCCTTCTCCGGCTTCGCCGGTCAGGTGGCAGGCATCACCGATGCCATCAAGGTTGCCACAAAAAAGGCCGGCCCGGAGGGGCGCGGCCAGTGGGGGCGAGGGGGCTCGGCTCAGAATCCTAGAGCCTGGGTGGTCTTCGAGACCACGGTGACGCCATCTTCGGCGAGCATGAGGTCCTTCTGGTCGAGTTCCCGTTCCCAGATGTTCTTGAAAACGTCACGCAGGTCCGGATCGCAGAGCTTGTAGTCGAGGACCCACCAGGTTCGATTGGATCCCTTCTCTCCCGGGATTGAGCATTTGTGCTGGCGGGGCGCGGCCTTGGGAGCCTTCACCCACGCGGGCTGGGCGCGCAGCTCCGCCATGATGTTGTCTCGGGCGAGAGGGGCGTTCTCCCCGCGGCGGCGCTTGTCGGCCTTGTATTCGTCGAACAGCTCGCCTGCGGCGATCAGGACGTATAGGCGTTGCCTTACGCTATCGTTCGAGATCGGATAGAGCAGCAGCTTTCCGGTTGCGGGGTCCACGTGGCCGGGGTGGACGCGGAGGTATTGGTCGACGCCGTCGACCTTGCGCCGGATCATGGTCAAGCACTCGGCGAAGAACCGGGTGCGGAAGACATCGCGCTCCGTGTCCTCGCTGGACTCGGATCCATGGCTGATGAACCAGGTGACGACTTTCTGGGTGTCTGCCCCGAAGAGTTGCTCGCCGACAAGTAGCTTTTGCACGGCGGTCAGCGCGCCAAAGAATGCGCCGAAGAGCTGGCGTGCGCGGGCGTCTGGGATCTTCTCGGCCACGTTTGCCGCGTTGCAGAACGATTTGCAGCCCTCGATGGCCAGGCGGGCGAATTCCTCGCGGTTCTTGAAGAGGTAGCGGCCGACGCGAAAGTACTGCTCCGACCGCTCCATGATGCGGAAATAGCGGGCGTCCCGCGCCTTGGTCTCGGCGGCGGTTCGTGCCTCGATCTCAGCCGCGCTCTCGTCCTCCTTTGGGGCGCGGCCGTAGCTCTTGGAGGCGGTGATGCGGAGGTAGCGGGATCGCAGGGCGGTGTCGGTAGTTGCGTCCTCACCGGTCACCACCGGGATATTGAGCGGGACGGATTTCCGGACGCCCTTGCCGCCGTTCGGGGTGCCCTTGATGGTGGCCACCTCGTTGTGGGCGTTGCGCAGCAAGTCCTCCAGCGCGGCGGAGGAGTTCTCGTTCCGGAACTCGTCGATATGGCTGGGAAGGTTGCACATCTGGGACAGGGTCCGCTCGATGGAAACCTTGGTCGATCCAAGCGAGAAGAACCCGTAGTTCATCACGAAGCCGAGCATCCGCATGGCGAAAGAGACGGACTTGGTCTTGCCGGATCCTTTCTCGCCGTTGACCCACATCCCGAACTTGCCGCCGATCTCCGCGAGCTGTTCCGCGTGGGCGAGCTGCCCGATGATGCCGGCAAGGACGGCGTATCCCGCGTATCCGCCGAAAGATTCGTGGTAGTCGGCCAGCGCATCCGTCCAGATCCGCGCCGCAGCGGTGCGCTCTTCCTCCCAATCCAGGGCGGCGCAGGCGGCCTTCGGGTTCTTCTCTCCCGGGAAGAGCATCGGCGGGACGGCGGTGAAGACGGCCGTGGTGAAGCTCATCTTGTAGCCACTGCCCTTATACCAGATGATGCCGTTTTTGTCGGGGAAGATGAAGTGTCCCTCCGCGATGGCGCAATCCCCGAGCAGGTAGAACTTCTTGTCCTTCTGCCAGCCGTAGGTTTCGACTTCTTCGATCGTGCGCTGGTAGTTGTGAACGTCGAGGTCCGCCACCCACATATCGCACTCATCCTGGTTCCCCTTCCAATGGAATCCTCCCATCGCGAGGAAGAACTCGCGCAGCTTTTGGGAGCTACCCATCTGGGTGGGGGGCATTTGAAAGGGAGGGGAGACTCGGCCGTTGCGGTCGGTGAAGCGGATCAGGCGATCCTCCCGATGCCTGCCATTCTCCTCGCGGACGTGGACCTTGAAGTAGCTGCGGGCCGTGAAGTCGGTGAAGGGTTTCGGGTAGCGGTTGAGGATGATCCATGCGGCAGTCTTAGCGGCGCGCAACTTGCGGATCTCGTCCTCGTCACCGGCCTCCTCGGCCTCCTCCAGCATTTTCTTGATTTCCTTCCGGGCATTGATGCAGCGCAGCTCCATCGCCTCGCTGGGAGGCTTGACGCGATAGTAGCCGCCCCGGGTGTCCCTCAGCTCCGCGGCGAGGGTGGAAACCTTGAGCAGATCCTTGAAGTCCTCGTGGCACCAGTTCTCCAGTTCGTTGGCCGTCTCATGCTCGTGTTTGCCGCCGACGAAGATCTTGGGCTCGTGGCGAAGCTTGTGGAGCGCCTGGGTAATCACGTCCTCCTTTGGATCGAGGAAGGTCACCTGTCGCGGCGGCTCCTGCATCGCGGGTGCGTGGCCGTCCCTCTCGGACCGGTCGGAAAGGAAGGCGGCGAATTCCAGCGCGGCGTCGGCGCGTCCAGCGGGAATCGACCGCCTGCGCTTCGCGTGCCAGGCCAGCCGCGAATCCCAATCCGCCTTGCCGCCGGTCTCGATTCCATCCGGCCCTTTCTTCCCGCCCTCGCGCCAGTCGTCCGGGAGCATCCCGTAAAGAGCTTTGAAGCCTTTGTCCTCAAGGCACTCGGCCGTGTAGCGTGCGAAGATCTCAGCCTCGAATCGCTCGTGGAAATCCTTGTGCGACTTGTCCTCATTGTCGAAGACGATAAGCACCTCGCGGATGTCCAGTCCGCGGAGCAGCTCGGCGGTATCGTTGATCGCCTGCTTGAACTGCTGGCCTTGCAGGAAGAAGTGGATGCCTTGGAATGCTACCGCGGGGATCCCGCACATCCGGAGCGCCATCGCCTTGTATTCGCCCTCGCAGACGACGCACGTGTGCTTCCATGACTGCGGCCGGTCGTTGAGGAGGTGCATCCCGAAGGGAATGCGGAGGTTGTTATGGAGCTTCTCGTAGAAGCCGGAGATCACCTCGTTCTCGCGCCAGTTCTTGTTGGATAAGCTCGCCTTGTGGGGGCGGAGCAGGACGATCCGGCCGGCCGCGTCGAGGTAGGGGATCACCTGGGTCGGCCGGTAGTCTTCGCCTCGTGTTTCCTTGTTCCATTGGTAGCCGGCGAGGGAGCGGGAGATCCTGAGTTCCTGATCCCGGCCGCGCGTCACGAGGCCGGAGCGGAGCAGGACATTGGGTGGGAACTGGTCGATGAGCGGGAGCAGGCGCTGGAGGTTGCTCTTGTCCGCGCTCTTCATTCCGAAGCTCCGGATCCACCCGTCCGACATCGCGCGCTTGGCGTGGAGTTCCTGCCGGTCGGTGGGGGTGAGTTCAAGCAGTTCCCACGCGGCCTCGTAGGGCGTGCGGTCGGCGGGACTCGCGGGCATGCGGATGAAGTCCGGCGTTTCCTCTTCTTCGGTTTCCGGGGCTGAACGTTCAGCCTGCTCCGGCTCCTTCACCGCGGCGGCGGCCCTTGGTTTTCCTGCTGGTTTGGGATCGGCGTCCCGCTTCGCCCTCTCCTGCTTCCACCGGTCGTAAGGGTGTTCGACCCCGGTATGATAGAGGAAGGCGCGGGTGGCATCCCGCCGGTTCATGTTCCCTGCCCGCGAGAAGAACTCGATCTCGTCGCCGCCCTTGTTGAAATCGCAGGTCGTGTTGTGGCAGCGAAAGGTCGTCCTGCCGGGCTCGGTGAAAATCTTGAAAGTGTCCTTCTTTTCGCACCCGGGGCAGGGGTGGGCGTAGCAATTCCCGCCGTCCGCTCGGACCGTCATGCCGCGTGCGCGGCAGATGTCGTGCAGTGTCCCGGCGCGCTTCTGGCGGGCGTCGGCGATAGCCCGTTTCAGCTCTTCCTTGTAGTTGGACATGGATCAGCGCTCCTCCCGGTTGCGGTTCGCCTTGCGCATGCCTTTCCGCACCAGTTCCACCGTGGACAGCGGGTAGTGGGGGCGGCTTCCCCGCAGCTCGGCGTGAGCGATGTGGAGTCGGGAGATGGCCTTGATCACGGCCTCGGGCGAGCGCTTGAGGCGGCGGGCGATTTCAGTTCGGGAGAGTAGTTCCGGCATGGTTGGTCGTTCGTTTCGCGTGTGGGAAAGCTGTTAGCTGTAAGTTGAATTTGTGCAAGAATGTTTTCAAGTTGAGAACAAACTTGTCCGCGGGTCCTGATCCGGTAGTCTGCGCCCGTGTTGCGCGTCATTTGCGAGCTGGACGGACTGAACTTTGGATTGTTCCACGGGGAACAACAAACCGGATGGCTTTACCGTTGGAGGTTGGTCGGGGATCTGCCCGCTGCCTACCTCAAATGGCGCGAGGCGGTTGCCTCCTCGGCCTTTGTGAAGGTCCAGTCGGAACTGCGCGGCGGCACGGTCGAGGTCGAGTGGCGAGATCACGCGGAGAGTGACTGGAGTCAAGCTGCTTTACACGCGCTGGTCCCTCACAAGCTTGATCTTGAGATCACCGCCACTGCTCCCTTCGTCTTCGACGCAGGGGATCATTCGGCGATTGCTCCGGTGCGCGGCCACCTCTCCCGTTACTTCTTTAAAGTGGGCCAGCGTGTCGAGATCGGGCCGGAATCCCCCCTCCGGGTCACCGGCTACGCGGACGCGCCGGTCCCGGCGAATGTCCTCTTTCACGCGGGCGAGTTCACCTCCCGGGACGGGATTCTGACGGTCCGGAACCTCGGCCCCTCGATCAACTGGTCGGTGCCTGTTGCGGGGCCGATGGTTCTGACGGGATCCCCGCACCTCAAGAAACGGCAACTCTTCGCAAAATCCTGACATGGCGACCTTCGGCGGCGGCACGATCAAGGAATACCGGTTCACCCGCGCGTGGGGGGTGAACCCGGCGGAGGCGTCGGGGAAGGCGGTGATCGACTCGTCCGATACCGGGGTCCTCGGCTTGGCGGTTGGAACTCATGTCACCTTCGCCTTCGGCGCGCTGGCCAGTTTCGACGGGATCATCCAGGACGTAGGAGAGGCGGTCTCAGCGGATGAGGGGGTCGAGATCGACTTCCGCATTCTCGACAACCGCGTGCGCCTCGGCGTCGGATGGGCCACGGTCCAAGGCGCTTGGAACCTTCCCGATGACCGGCACTTCCGGCGCATCGACATGCCGGAGTCTCCCGACTCCTACAGCAGTGACAGCTCGGCTCCCGCGGGATCAGATGACATCTCGCTCGATGCTGCGGCGGATGCACCGCTTGCCGTCCCCGCGGTCACCGTCGTTTCCTCGGTGCTGGATAACCCTCTCCGCCAGAGCCGTTACAAGCACCTGCTCCCGGAGCATGCCCGCGCGGGGATCTACACCTACACCGATCAACCCCTCTCCGCGCGGCACATCCTGAATTCCGCCTTCGGCGGCGCATGGGGGGAGTATTCCTTCTCCCGCAGTTATCACTCGTCCATGGATGAGGTCTTCCCGCTTGGCGTCGATGCCAGCTCGGGCATGGCTTTGGCGGGATTGATCTCGCAGGTGATCGACCAGTGCGGCGTCGAGATGAAGTTGGAAGGGAAGCGGACCCTGGTCTTCGACCGCAAGGGCACCGGCCTCCCGCCGCTCCCGGATGCTTGGACCGGGAGCCGTGCGGAGGCGGAAAGCCTGAACCCTAATCCCTCCAAGGTCCGAGTGCTGGGGGATCCTTTCAAGGTGCAGATCCATAACGTCGAGCTGGTTCCCGACTGGCGGGCCGGATGGGAACAGTGGATCGACGAACTGGCATGGGTCCGGAAGGTTGGCGAGGTGTTCGAGATGCCGGTGGCCACCAAGGCGGATCTTGCCGAGCGCGCCGCGTTCGCCCGCGAGGTGAGCGTCGCCGCTTTCGTCAAAAAAGCGGAGCTGCCGGAATTGGCGGACTACCGCCGCTCGTCCTCGGTCAGCCGCATGAGCATGCCCGCTTGGACCTACATCCAGAACTACGTTTACCGGAGCTACCGCATCCCTGCCGACCGAAAGCTCGGAGGTATCCCGCTCGCCTCGCTGCGATGGTCGGAGGCCATGCTCGCCGCGGTCGGCATCGCGGGTGAGGGGGTGGAAACCAAGCAGGTTCTCCGCGAAGTGGATCCGGAACTCTACCCCGGTTCCCGCGTCCACGTGATCGTCAAGGGGCAGCCGCTCGATCTCATCGACGCGCGATCCATCTCAATGTTCTCCCAGCGCCGGAACCGGGATCTTCGCGCGGAGTGGACGGAGTGGAATGATGTCGAGATCGACGATGAGAATTGGTCGATCCGCTTCAACGCCCCGGTCTTCATCGACGGCAGCCCTTCTGAGGGCAAGTCGATCCTACTCCGCATCAATGCCGGCGAAGGATCGGACAGCGTGGACATCTCCGGCGAGGTGGATGCCGACAGCGAATACCTCGACGTGGTGGTCCCGAATCCGGAATTCGAGATCCAGCCCGCGGCCGTCAAAATCGCGCTGTGCGTGGAGTGCGGGCAATTCCAGCAGGACTTCGGCACCGGCGCGCGCCGGTTGAGCATCCCCCAGTCTGGCCTCGGCATGGAGCTGATCGAGACTTCGGGCGGTGTCGGGGATGGTGGTCTTGCGGCCTATTTCGGCACGCCTTCCGCTGGCCTGCTTCCATTCCCCGATGCTACCGGGCTCACGTTCAGGGAGATCCTTTACGCGGATGGGAAGGGGGCCGCGGCGAAGGCGGCCGCGGTGGCGGAAGGGGCTATCCAGCGCCAGGTCGTCCAGTTGTCCGGAGGGTTCACCCGTTACGGCGTGGCTGGGGCGGAGCTGGTTCCCACTGTGGACCGCATCGAGCTGGTGATCGACAGCGAGGGGCTGTCCGAGTCCATCGACTACACCAAGGCGCGTCCGACCGGTGCCTTCCTGGCAGAGCGGACGCTTACCCGGCTCTCCCGCTCGGGCGAGTTGTTTCCCGGCGCGGAGCAGACGAGAAATGAGATCCGGCAGCTCCGGTTGATGGCGGCCATGGAGCGCCGCGCGGAGCGGACCAGGTCAAGCGCCACCCACCGCAAGATGGCGGACCTTTTTTCCCGGCCGGTCGGGGACGAGTCCATCTCGACCATCCAGGTTTACGATAAGAACTCGCAGGCCCCGCTACGGGGTGATCCGGCGGCCCCGCTTTGGAAGGCGGGGGACAATGTATGGGTGGATGACAAGGGCTATCCGTCCCGGACCGGTAAGAAATTCCTCGGCGTGCTGATCGTGACGCCTCGCTCGGTGGAGGGTGTCCAGTCAAAGGATCTCATGGTGGCCACCCGCGGGATCGTGCCCATGCGGATCACAGGCACACCGGATGGAGGTAGTAGCATCTCGGCGGACCCGGGTGCGGAAGCCGGCGGTTCCGCGGGCTCCCGCGCGCTAGGCACACTACACCATGACGCCGCGGTCCCTGCCGCGAGCAGTGGCGAGGTGCTGGCGCTCGTCCGCCTCGGATCCGGCGGAGGATCGGGCGGTGGGACGGTCGTAAAGATCCCGCCGCTCACCATCGCGGAGACACGTCCCTCTTACATCCCGGCCAGCGCGGATCCTATTCCGGCGAATCACAAGCGCATCTGGTTTACCTGGGCCGCATGCCAGGGAAAAATGGCAACGAATTGGGACGCCTACCACGACTGCCCGCAGGGCGAGTCATCGCCCGGCGTGCCGCGTCCGGATACCTGGTTCTGGGCCAAGCTCAATTTTGCACCCGGCGATGTTCTCACCATTTCCACATGGGAGATCGTCAAAGGTGAAACCTACGACGCCTTCATCAATCCCGCGTGGCCGCCTGGCGGCGCGCGGCCGGAGGTCCACTACCACCCCCTCGGCCGCGTGTGGGCGGACGGCAGCACTCCCTTCAATACCGGCGGCGGCGGCCTCATCGCATCGAAACACGTCGCCGACATCCGGAACAGCGGGCAACCCGGCATCCCGCTGATCACCTGGGCCATCTACGTCCAACGCGAGGGCTATTGATATGGCAATCATCGACCTTCTCGAACTCCCTCTCCCGCAGCTCCCTTACCTGGAGTTGATCTCCGACCGTTCACAGAACAGCAGTCAGGTCGCCAAGCCGTGGACCTTCCGCTTTCTGGACGCTGACCTTCCTCGCCAGGCCGCCATGGAGTTCAGTGGGAACGAATTCTACCGCCAGTATACCTTGGGAAAGACGTTCGACATGAACGTCAGCAGCGGCGGTGATACCTATGACATCTGCGGCAGCATGGCCTACGTCGATTCGGATTGGGACATCCGCTTCACGGGCGGATTGGGAAGCTTCGTCCTGCGTGAATCGAAATCCTATCAGCGGCAAATGGTTCCCGCGGAGAACCCGCTGGACCCGGACGAGTTCTCCGGCCTCATGGACTTCGTTGAAGTCGTCCGGGAGGACATTGACACGCGCACGGGGGTTTCAGCATCGCAGCAGCGCATCGTTGCAAAGGACCGTCAAATCACCTGGCAATACGTCGGCGGCGAGTCTCCTGGCATGGCTCCGAACTTCCAAGTGGTCGGCGGGCACAACTTCTCCGGCGAGGTCGATCTCGCCCTGCTGGATCAATACGCCACCGACTGGACATCCGGGATGAAGACGATCCGCGAAAGCAGGCTGGACGATCTCTTCGGTGCATCCGCCTACGTCCGTAGCTCCACGACCAAGGGGCAGTATGCCGCGGTCACCGTGGGAATCGGTGTCCTGCTTGCCGCGGATGTCGAGCCGGGCTACCCGGAGGAATACTCCGTCGCCGGCCTGCGCACCGTGTTTGAGACGGAGACTCGGGGAAACCGCCCCGTGGTCTATGACGATGAACACGGGGCACCGGTGGCCGGGAATCATATCTACGGAAACGGCTATGCCGCAACCGTCCTCCGGAACCTCATCACGACCAAAATCTGGAAGGACGAATACGGCATCTACGATCAGGTTTCCTCCGCTCTGGACGATGTCCCATGGGTCGCGCTGCCATTCGGTGCGGGATACGAGCAGGAAGGCACCGGCGGGCTTTCGCGCGGGCGCTTCATCTCTCTGGATGGCGGCACCTACCGTGTGTCCTTGCTCGATCCCGACGAGGAAGTGGTCCATCAGGTGGAAGTCACCCCCGGCACCCCGGCGGAGTACGAGTTCCCGCTGGTGTCGTCCGAGGAGCTGGCCTTTGACGTGTCCTTCGGCCTCATCGAGATCAGCACTGGTCCCGGCACTTGGGAGCCTGTCACGACCTTTATCGGCAGTATGCCCGGCCCTGGTGTGCGCCTTGTTCACCTCAAGAAGTTCCGGATGGGATCCCGCTGGGGGCACCCTGAATTTCAGCCGCAAGATCCCGCGCCACTCGTGCCCGCGGATGAGCGGCGCTACGCGCTGAAAACCCTTCGCAAGCTCGCCTCGC